>WNGL01013557.1_pt1 | contig 11208 bp, 6 predicted proteins | sample 5400591 | NCBI WGS metagenome assembly WNGL01 (sample SAMN13153377, study PRJNA577476) | soil metagenome | isolation source: 80 cm soil or saprolite under Garry oak tree replicate 1 | place: USA:California | collected 2016-06-15
CCCGGCCCGCCAGGCCGGGGCACACCCGGAGGGATGACGGCAGCCAGCGGGCCTGCCACGCCGCACAGCGGCACATGGGGACGGCCATAACCGCATAACACCCCTCACCGCAGCCTGCGGCTTCCCCTGGCCAGCCAATTGCCGGCTCGCCGGCCGGCGCGTCAAGGACGCCTGCGGCGCCGCCGCGCGGCCCAAAGCCACGAAGTTAAGGATCGGGCGGGTCTGTCGAGGGTGTCTGATCGGATGGCGTGTTGAGGCGGTAGGTGCCAGAGCCGGTGCGGGTGAAGTAGCCCAGCCGTGCCCATTCACCGAGCTGGGTGAGCATGTTGCGGGGTTTGACGCCGAGGAGGATGGCGAGGTCGTGGCCGCTCCAGTCCCGCGGGGGCTGGCTGGTGATGAGGGCGGTGATCTTCTCCCGCCGGGTGGGCGGCCGGGGCGGACGGGGGGTGGTGCGGTCGCGGCGGGTCCGGCCGGGCTTGAGGTCCAGGGGCGGGGTGCTGATGGCGATGTCGATCGCGGTGATGGCGGCGGGGTGGGCCGGGCGGCTGTCGTCGCGGTTGAGGTACCGTGCGGTGGCGCATTTGACCTTGCGGGCGCTGTACCGGGGGCGGCGGGCGGGCAGCAGCGTGGCCAGGACGGCCCGGCCGATCGCGCCGGGCAGGTCGGCCGGGCCGTCCGGGCAGATGCCGGCGGCGGCGGTGAGCTGGTCTTTGGCGGCTTGGATCGCGGTGGTGAAGCTGGCCCGGTCCGGGTCGGTGCCCGGGCTGGTCTCGATGGCGGTGACCATGGCCATCCGCAGCAGCTGGTACAGCGTGAGCAGGGCCCAGGTCTCCTGCTCCAGGCCGGGCCGGTCACCCGGGCGCAGCACATGGCCGCCGAGCAGGGTGTGCCGCAGCGCGAAATACGCCGATTCGATCTCCCAGCGCTCGTGATAGAGCCGGACCACGGCGGCGGCCGGGAGCCGGCGGTGGTCCATCAGCGTGGTGATGAGCCGGCAGCTGCCCCGGACGCGGCTGCCGTCGGCGCCGGTTACCGTCAGGGTGGCCTCGATGATGCGGACCCTCAGCCCGTCCAGGCGCGACAGGTAGGAGCCGTCGGGCAGGTGGCCCAGGACGGGCGGGTGGCGGGTGGACTTGGCCCGGGCCAGCAGCAGCGCGCCGGTGGCCGCGACCTCACCCGGGAACGCGTTGGCGTCGAAGGCCCGGTCCAGCAGGATGAGCATGCCGGGCCGCAGCAGGGGCAGCAGCCGCCGGGCCACGGTGGCCTCGTCCCGGTCGGCCGCCGACCCGAGCGCGGCGCCGGGCAGGCCGCGGGTGCCGGTCTCGGCCAGCGCCATCAGCCGCAGCGCGGGATACCCGGCAAAGCCCATCCGGTACCGGATCCGGCCCAGCCAGCAGCGGTTCCGGCTCGTGTCAGGGACCTTGAGCGAGTTGCACCCGTCGAAGGCGACCGTGCGCAGCCCGCCGAACCGCACCCCCGGCGTGCCCGGCTGGGCCAGCGGCCCGGCGACCACCTCGAACAGCGCCTTCAGCGGCGCCGGGCCGAGCCGGCGGCGCAGATCCCGCAGCGCCTTCTCCGACGGCCGCGGCAGGTCCAGGCCGGCCAGCCCGGCGGTCAGCTTGGCCCAGACCCGGGCATAGCCCAGCCGGGGGTACATCCCCAGCGCCAGCAGGAAGTACACCCCGGCCCGGGACGGCAGGTCCCGCAGCCGCCGCTGCACCGTCTTTGCCTGCTCCAGGGTGTCATCGACCAGCTCGAATGGCAGGTACTGCGTTAATTCACCCAGGTGGCCAGGGGCGAAGACCCCCGCGGCGACGGTGACGGCATGGGTGATCGTGGTGGTGGCAGACTGAGTACGCAACGGGACCTCCGGTGTCCGGGACGATCGTGACGGGTTGACCCCGATCTACCAGAGGTCCCGTCCCCATACCACCCCGCGCCGCCAGGGCGATCACCCTTGACCTGACCACAGACCTCTTAACTTCGTGGCTTTGCCGCGCGGCCACGGCCCTTGACCCGCCCGCCCGGCTCGCACGAGACGGGCACCAGTCAGGGGAAACCAGCCGTGAGGCCATGCCGCCATGCCCTGCAAACCCCGCAGCCACCGCAAACCTGCAGGCCAGCCCCCCTTGACACCGGCCCGCTCCTTCAGGGATGACAAATTTCCGGGCGTTGCTGCTGGTCAGGGTCCTCACTGCGGGCAGGGGCGGCGCCGGCGGGCGGCGCGGGGGCGGCCTGCTGTGGTATAGCGCCGGCTGCCGGCCTGCAGCGCGACGCAATCCCGTTATGCCCCGCTATGCCTTAACTTTACATTGAGACATTTCGGACACTGATCATGATCGTGGACAGTTCTGGCCGCTATTTGGCTGTTTCTGGCCATGATCGCCGAGCTCCACGACGTCGTGCGCACGAACCACGTGGATGACCAGCTCATCCGCCAGCGCAAGGACGCTCATCGGTCGTATCAGGCGAGCATGCCACCCGGCTGATCCGGGATCGGCAGCGGATCCGCGTGCACGGAACGGACGGGTACATCGAGATCCTGCATTAGGCGACCACTGATCAAACGGTGCAGTGGCAGCTGGTCCGTGGCGGCCCGCCGCACCAGGCGCGAAGTGACTGCCAGGCTCTCCTCAGGTGCCGGCGGCGTGGAGGCGGAACACCGGATGCCGTGCGGCCTCTGCCGCGAAGTCTTCCAACGTGTCGTTCCTGTCCACGTCGAGTAGGCGCCGACGGTACGCGGGTGCTCTGCCAGGTAGCGCTTGAGGATGGGAGCGGCCTCGGCCGGCCCGAGCTCGGTCGCGGTGTACATCACGGCGTTCCGGCCCCGACGCATCATCCGGTCGCGGAGATGTCCGAGCAGGGTCGGTCGGTATGTTCGTGCCATCGTACGCCGGCTAGCGCTCAGGCCGTGCTCACCGCCCGCCCGGGGAAGCCGAGAAACTCCCGCTGTCCAGCCCGTACAGTTCGCGCTGCCACAGCCACTCGGTCATCAGGGTCACCGCGCGATCGCGGTAGCGGCGGTAGGTGCTGAACGACAAGTGCAGTTGCTCGGCGGCACGCTCTTGCGTGGGCACGGGGCGCAGGAAAGTGAGCTGGACAGTCCGGAACAAATCCTCCCGGCGCGGGTCGGTACGCAGCGTCTCCGCTGCCTGTCCGAATAGCCGTCGCAGCACGTCGGCGCCAGGCTCTCCGCCGGCCTCGTCGCGGACCAGCCGCGACTGGAGCAGCGGGCTGGCCGCCAGCCGGGCCTCGTCGTGGAGATCCCGTAGCGCGGCGCGAACCGCGTCGCTGAATTCCGGCTGCGACATCACCAGCAGCGGCGGGGGTGCCGTGGCGGGGTCGGAAGGGGTGCCGAGCTCGCGGTCGGCGGTAAGCTCCAGCCATTGCTGGAGGTCAACGCGGCGCCAGTCATGAGCGAAGACCACGTACCGCCGTCCGCCGATCCGGTAGTCCGCCTCGGGCGCGCGGTGAAAGTCCATGTAGGCCATGATCGGTTCCCACGCGGCCGGGTCCTGGTAGGTACCGGCGAGCTCCCAGGAGCGGCCGCGCTGCGACATGAACTCTTCAACAGACCACACGGACAGCAGCGCAAGCGACGTGGACGGCTGGTGGTGGTGGTCCTTGTCCAGGAAGAACCGCCATCCGCAGACCTCCTCACCTGGCCGCGGCGGGCTGTGCCGGCAGGCGTAGGCCCACATCGCGCGCGCTCCCGGATCGGTGTCCAGATCTGCCTGGCTGGCCTCGTGCAGGGCGAGCACGGCCACGTAGCCGATGATCTCGCTGCCCGGCCGCCGGAAGACCCGGAACGACTGCGGCTGGCGGTCCATCCAGTACGTGACGAGCGAGGCTTGCTCGGCGCCCTGGTGGCAGCGTGTCATGTCCTGGACACCGTCCTGGTCGGCGGGACGCAGCTGGTCGATGTATTCCTGACCGGTGCCGGACCGTTCCAGGTAGGGCGCCACCGCCGGATGGAGGCGTGCGACGAACAAGGCGTCGGCGATCCGGTGCTGCCGCTCGCGATCGCCGAGGGCCTGCCGGATCCGGCCGATGAGATGGGTACGGATCCGGCGATGCAGGTCCGCATAACCTGCGGGATCCCGCCACCGCAGATCGGCATCGAGCACGTCGCGGGCCAGGTCGTGGGGGGACAGGCCATGCGGTCCCTCGTCGATGAACGACAAGCTGCGCAGCCAGTCGAACAGCTCGTCGGCATCCTCGCGCGCCAGCACGTCACGCAGCAGGTCCTCGGTGACGAAACGAGCATGCGCACACACCTGCAGGGCGTCGCGATGGCGCGCGCTTGGTGCGGCCTCGGCGACCTGCCCGAGCAGCGTACGGACCAGATCAGGAGCCTCGGCCAGCGTGCGCGGCACCGCCTCGTCGCCACCCCGGTGGACCGCGTCGGTTAGCAGCGAAAGGGTCAGTGGATGCCCGTGGCTCAGCGTCAGCAGCTGGCCGTGCAGGCCCGCTGGGACATCATCCACGGTGAGGTACGTCCTGGCATCCTCGGGTGAGAGATTGCGCAGCGACACCACCCGTAGCAGATCACGCCAGGCCGGATCCGCCGTCCAAGCCGGACCGGGCGGATTGCGCCCCGCGATCACGACCAGCACATCGTCCGGCAGTGCGGTAAGGAATTTCTCCCTGACCCAGACGTCAAGGGGAGCGAGCATCTCATAGGTATCCACCAGCAGCACCGGTCGCGTCCCCCGCGGTGCGCCCAGCAGTTCCCCGCCATCGTCATCGCCGCCGATCGCGGCCAGCACATGTTCCGGATAGGGCTGAACCAGCCGCCCGTCCAGCCGTACCAGCGCCGACTCGCTGGAGTTAGCCGCGTCGGCCAGCCGGTCGAGCAGCGAGGTCTTGCCGACTCCGCCCGGCCCGTAGACGAACAGCACGGTGAACGAATCGCCGGGCGACCCCAGTGCGCGGCGGAACAGCTCGAGTTCCCCGCTACGCCCGACAAAGCGCCGCCGCCGGGCAGCCCGCAGCCGATCGCCCAGCGAGCCCGGGCCCGGTGCTCCCATCACCGCTACTTCCGTCCTCTCAGCCGCCATGCTCATGGCCCACCGTCACAGTAACCCGTCCGGCGCCAGCCCGGAATTGAACACCGTGTGAGCACCGGCTGGCCTGTCAGGTGAGCAGCTGACCGGCGCATCGTCGAGCCATCCACACCTCGGAGGAGCACACGATGCGAAAACTCGGCGGACGGGCGATTGTTCTGGGGGCCGGCATGGCCGGCCTGTTCACCGCCCGCGTTCTCAGCGAAGCCTATGACCAGGTCACCCTCATCGAGCGAGATGTCCTCCCGCCGCCCGGGCAGTGCTGGCCCGAGGGGACGACCCTGCTTTCCTCCCGGGGGGACTCCATCCCCCCGGACCCCCCTGGCGTCCCCCCCGCGAGGGCACGCCGGGGGATTCCGCAGGGCCGGCATGCCCACGTCCTGATGCCGCGCGGCACCCAGCTGCTCGGTGAGCTGTACCCCGGGATCGTCCAGCAGATGGTCGCGGACGGAGCCGTGCTCGCCGAGCCGCTGGTCGACTTCCGGCTCCGGGTGAATGGCCATGTGCTGCGGAAAGTACCCATCGGTTCGCCCGCCGTGCAGGCCAGCCGGCCGTTCCTTGAGGGACACGTACGAGACCGGGTCCGAGCATGGCCCGCCGTGGACATCATCGACGGCTGCGACGTAGTGGGGCTGCAGACCACCGCCGGGAGCCAGCGGGTATGCGGTGTCAGGGTCATCCGCCGCGCACCGGGCAGCGCCGAGGAGATCCTGTCGGCCGATCTCGTCGTCGATGCCATGGGCCGCGGTGGCCGGACGCCGGCTTGGCTGGCGGCCTGTGGCTTTCCCCGGCCGCATGAGCAGGAGTTCCGGGTCGCCGTGGCTTACGCCAGCCGCTACCTGCGGCTGCCGCCCGATGCCCGCGGCATCGAGAAGATGGTCGGCATCGGCCCGGTTCCCGGCTGCCCACGGGGCATGATGATGATCGCCGTGGAAGGCGGCCGGAGGCTGCTCACGCTGGCCGGCTACGGCGGCGAGCACCGGCCGCCGGTCGATGCCGAAGGATTCCTGGCCTTTGCGGCCACGGTCGCACCGCCCGACGTGCTCGCCGCCATCCGGGCCGCCGAGCCGTTGAGCGAAATCGCGGCCCACCGCTACCCCTGCTACCTGCGCCGGCACTACCAGCGACTGCGGCGCTTCCCGGAGCGCCTGCTGGTGACCGGAGATGCTCTGTGCAGCTTCAGCCCGATCTATGCCCAGGGCATGACGGTCGCAGCCCTCCAAGCGATCGCGCTGCGCCGATGCCTGCTCGATGGGGTGGACGGGCTGGCCCGGCGCTATTTCCGCGCCGCCTCCCAGGCCGTAGCCGGCCCGTGGCGGATGGCGGTCGGCGCTGATCTGGCGCTACCCGAGGTCGAAGGCCGCCGCACGACAGCCGTCCGGCTGCTCAACGCCTACAGCCGCCGGGTGGTGGCGGCCGCTGAACACGACGACGTGGCCGCCAGGCAGTTCATGCGAGTCACCGGGATGCTCGACGCACCAGCCACACTGCTGAGCCCGGCGGTGCTGAGGCGCGCTATGCGGCGTAGCCGGGACCCGGCCGCACGTCCGACCACGAACCCGACCGACACACCAGTGAACATGGCGCCAGCCGGCGCCGGAACACCCGAGGAGATAAACGATGATGCCGCACGGCTCTTTCAGTAAACACGCGCGCGAGCGCCGGACCAGCCACGGCATGATGGCCCGGCTGACCGCCTTCGCCCTGCGCCGCCGGCGCTGGATCATCGGCGGCTGGCTGCTCATGATCATCGCGGGCGGAGCCGCAGCCGGCCAGGTATCGCAGCGGCTCTCCACCGACTTCTCGCTGCCAGGCCAGCCGGGCTACGAGACCGCGCAGCAGCTGGCGGGTACCTACGGGAACGGCGGCCAGGCACCATCGATCCTGACCGTGACCGTCCCCGCCGGGCGGACCGTCCGTGCGGACGAAAGCCAGATCGCCGCGGCCTTCGGCAAGCTGCGGCTCGCCGACCGCCAGCTCCGGATCGTCGACTACGGCGACACTCACGATCCCGCGTTCATCACATCAACCGGCCGGACTACGTACGCGCTGGTATTCGCGCCGCTGCCGAAGGGCTTCAGCTCGTCACTCGCGTCCAGGCAAGCGCTGGCGACCCTGCGGGCCGCACTCCCGCCGGGCTACCAGGCGGCGGCGACGGGACTCGCCGAGCTCCAGGCCGGCAGCGACACGAAAGGGCCGGGTGTCCTGGTTGAGACACTGATCGGTGCGGCGGGGGCGCTGGCCGTGCTGGCGTTCGTGTTCGGGTCTGCGCTCGCGCTGCTGCCGCTGCTGATCGCCGCGGTGTCCATCATGACGACATTTCTCATCACGCTGGGCCTGACCTACCTCACCAGCGTCTCGTTCGTCGTGGAGTTCCTGATCGCGCTGGTCGGCCTCGGCGTGGCCATCGACTACTCACTGCTGGTCGTCACCCGGTGGCGCGAGGAGCGGGCGCGCGGACAGGACAACACCTCGGCCGTGATCGCCGCGATGAACACCGCCGGGCAGGCGGTCGTGTTCTCCGGGCTGACCGTCGGCATCGGCCTGGTCGCACTCGTCGTGCTGCCGGTGCCCGGGCTGCGGAGCGTCGGGCTGGGCGGCATGCTGATCCCGCTCGTCTCGGTGCTCGTCACCACGACGCTGCTGCCCGCGATCCTGGGCGGCGTCGGCCCGCGGATCGACTGGCCGCGGCTGCGGCGGGAGCGCACCGCGAGCCGTCCGTGGCTGGCCTGGGGCCGGCTGGTGGTCCGGTACCGCGCCGTGGCGGCGGCGGCCGCCGTCGCCGTGCTGGCGTTGCTGATCGTGCCGGTTTTCGGCGTGAAGGTGGGGGAGACCTCGCCCGGCGCGCTGGCCAGGACCGGCCCGCCGCATGTGGCGTATCAGCAGCTTGTCTCGGAGCGCGTACCGAGCGGTGTGCTGACCCCCGTCGAGGTGCTCGTCCGGTCGGCCGCCGCCCGGCAAGCCCGGCAGCGGCTGGCGTCGGTGCCAGGTATCGCGGCCGTCGCCGCGCCGGCCGCAGCGGACAGTAACCGGGCCGGGACCACGGTGCTCATCGCAATCCCACGGCAGGCGAACCTGAACAGCTCGGCGAGCACCGCCGTGACCCAGGCCAGGAACGCGGTCTCCGGCCTCCCCGGCGTGATCGGGATCACCGGGGTGGGTGCGCTCCAGCTGGACTACGTGCATGCCGTCTTCGGGAGCTTCCCGCTGATGCTCGCGGTCATCGCCGTGCTCACGTTGCTGCTGCTGGCGGTCGCATTCCGCTCGCTCCTGCTCCCGGTCAAGGCCGTCGTGCTCAACCTCGTCTCGCTGGCCGCGACGTTCGGCGCGATCACCTGGTTCTGGCAGGAAGGCCATGGGTCCCAGGCAGTGTTCAGCATCCAGGCGACCGGCGCGATCACCTTCTGGGTGCCGCTGATGATCTTCGCGTTCCTGTTCGGGCTGTCCATGGACTACGAGGTATTCATCCTGTCGCGGATGCGGGAGGAATATGACCGCACCGGCTCCACGCAGCGCGCCGTCGTCGAGGGGATGGGACGCACCGGCAGGCTGGTGACCAGCGCCGCGCTGATCATGTTCCTCGCCTTCGCCTCCCTCGCCTCGGCGCCGAACACCGACATCAAGGTGTTCGCCACGGCGCTCGGCGCGGGCATCCTGCTGGACGCCACGGTGGTGCGCGCGCTCCTGGTTCCCGCGGCCGTCGCGCTGTTCGGCCGATGGAACTGGTGGCTCCCCAGTCCGCTCGCCAAGATCTTCCCCGCGCGGCCCGCGGCAATCCCGCAGACGCCGCCCGCCGGCCCGTCCACGCGCGACCAGGTGCCCGCTGGCCCGCTGGGGCTGGCACCACAGGCCGACCGGGCGCACCCGGACGGCAACTGACACCATGACCGGAGGCCGGAGAGAACGGCCGACAGATTGGAGGGCTGGCGTGAGCACGTCGAACAGGCAGGGACGGACACGGGTTCGGCCGTTGGCCGGGCTGCGGCAGGCGCCGCGGCTGGTATCCCCGGCCGCGGCCGCGGCGGGCGGGGTGGCGCTGGAGCGGAACGCGGGCCAGCGGCTGGGCCGGCTGGCCGATGCGGTTCGTGATCACGCCGCACAACGGTGGCGGCCGAGCCGGGCCCGGATGCGGGCGCTCGCCGTCGGTCCCGGCGGCAGGCTCGGCTGGCGGGACGTGCCCGCTCCGCCGCCGCCCGGGCCGTACGGCGCGCTAGTCCGCCCGGTCGCCGCCGCCACGTGCGACCTGGACCGGCCGCTGGCGCTGGGCGCCACCATGTTTCCGCTGCCGCTGCACCTGGGGCATGAGTGCGTCGCGGAGGTGCTGGCCGTCGGGGATCAGGTCACCGGCGTCCAGCCGGGGCAGCGGGTCGTCGTTCCGTTCCAGATCAGCTGCGGCGCCTGCGGCCCCTGCACGGCGGGCCTGACCGGCAGCTGCTCGGCCGTCCCGCCGATCTCGATGTACGGCTTCGGCCTTGGCGGCGGCCACTGGGGCGGCGCTTTCTCCGACCAGCTCGCCGTCCCCTACGCCGATGCCATGCTGGTACCGCTTCCGGCCGGTGTTGACCCGGTCGCCGCCGCGAGCGTGTCCGACACGATCTGCGACGGCTACCGGCACATCGCCCCGCACCTGCCTGGCCTGCTCGCTCGCGATCCGGGCACCGACGTCCTGGTTATCGCCTCCCTCGCCACCAGGTCGTTGTTCAGCCCCAGCACCCCGCTGTACGCCGGGCTGATCGCCCAGGCCCTCGGCGCGCCGCACGTCTACCTGGCCGACGCCAGGCCGGCCGTGCGCGAGCACGCCGCGCGGCTGGGGCTGCTCCCGCTCAGCCCGCCCGAACTGCGCAGTCAGCGACCCGCCGCGCTGGTCGCCGACATCAGCGCCACCCCGCGCGGGCTACGGACCGCACTGGCGAAAACGGCGCCCGACGGAATCTGCAGCAGCGCCGGCATCCTGCACCGCACCGCCCGGATCTCCGCGCTGGCGATGTACGGCCGGAACGTGACCTTCCACATCGGCCGCACTCACGCCCGCGCCCTCATCCCCCGCGTCCTGGACCTCATGGCGGCCGGCCGCCTGCACCCAGAACAGGTCATCACCCACACCGCGCCTGCGGACGACGCCCCGCGAGCCCTACGCGAACACCTCCGCAGCCAGGACACCAAGACCATCCTCACCGTCCAATAGCGTGGGCGCGGCACATGCCTCCACCTACGTCGCGCTCCTCGGCACCAGCATCCAGCTATCCTCAGCGCCGGCGCGATCCTCCTGCTCGCCCTGGCCGCGCGGGCACTCTCAGCACGTCGAGGGCCAGAACGCGCTGCACCCGCGCCCTTCTCACCGAGATCGCAGCCGCGGCTTGTAGTGATCGAAGAAGAGCCGGGCGACGAGGTCGCCGCGCGAACCGGCGCCGGACTTCTCGAAGATCGACTTCAGGTGATCCTGCACCGTGTACGCCGACAGGTGGAGGGCGGCCGCGATCTCCGTCGTGGCGTGGCCACGGGCCACCAGCTCGGTAATCCGCCGTTCGCGGGAGGTGAGGCCGTACGCGTCCGCGATGAGCGGGGCCAGTTCAGCCGGACGGGCCGCTTCCAGCAACACCGCTACCTGGGCGTCGGGGCCCTCGCCCAGCAGGGAGCCGCGCACCACCAGCCAGCGCCCGGCCTGGGTACGGACTCGTGCCCGGGCGGGGGCGCCGTCCACGTCATCCTCGACGCTGCCCCGGGCCCGGTTGGCGACGGCGCGGATAGCGGCCGGAAGGTGGGCTCCCGGCCCGCTGCCGGCGGACAGCTCCTCCAGCCAACGGCCGGCCGCGGTGTTGGCCAACTCGACAGTCTCGTCGGGCGTGAGCACCAGCAGGCCGGCCTCGCCGTCGTCGTTGGCGGTCGCGTCCGCGAGCAGGGCGGCCCGGCGCAGGCCGTCGGCCACCGCGCCGGCCAGCGACGCTACGAAGCGCACGTCGGTGACCGTGAAGTGCGGTCGATTGGTTTGCCGCAGCAAGGTGAGCGCCCCCCAGGTGCCGGTGGCGTCGGAGAAGACGACGCGCAGCTCGTCGGCGAACCCGCTGGGCCGGCGTAGCTCACGCTGGCGCAGGCTGTGGTCGAGATCTCCGGCGGTCGCCTCGCTGAGGCTGGCCGCCGGACG
>WNGL01036894.1_pt1 | contig 11208 bp, 7 predicted proteins | sample 5400591 | NCBI WGS metagenome assembly WNGL01 (sample SAMN13153377, study PRJNA577476) | soil metagenome | isolation source: 80 cm soil or saprolite under Garry oak tree replicate 1 | place: USA:California | collected 2016-06-15
GTATAGCGAGTGGTATCCGGGTGGCAGTCCGCGCGGGCCGCACTCAACGGGAATACCTTTCCAATTGCAGTTACTGTTGGCTCCGGGCTTTGGGACCCGTTTGAAATCAAATTGAGTGTAGTTGGAGACGAATAAATCGAGATGCCCGTCACGGTTGTAATCGATGAACGTGCACCCTGCACCCCATCTCGGGACCTCGTTCCACAAACCCGCCTGTTTGGTAACGTTGGTGAAAGTCCCATCACCGTTGTTGCGATAGAGCCTGTTCTGTCCGAAGTAAGTACAAAACAGGTCCTCGAAGCCATCATTGTTGTAATCGCCAACGCAAACGCCGGAAGCCCAGCCCACATCGCGCAGACCGGATTTTTCGGTGACGTCACTGAAAGTTCCATCGCGGTTGTTTTTGTACAAACGGTTAGTCGCGCTTGGCGGATCACCTTCAACACGGGTGCCACTCAGGATGAAAATATCCATCCAGCCGTCGTTGTCATAATCGATGAAGGCACAGCCGCACCCGACTGCTTCTAGGATGTAGTCGTTAGAGTCGGGATTGCCGTAGATTACCGGAGAGATGAGTCCTGCTTCGCGCGCAACATCGGTAAAATGAGCGTCGAACGGACGTCCTGAAGGGGCGGGCTTGGGCTGCGGCTTTACGGCTCGTGGCGCTACACCTTGGCCCAGCAGACGTTGTGCTGAGAATGCTGCGGTGAGGAAGATGAAGCCACGACGCCCAATTTTCATAGGTTCAAACCAGAGTTTCGTCCATCTATCGTCCCTTCGTCAAACCTCACGCGAGAAGCTCTCATCGCGACGCTGGGACGTACGAATCTGACGAAACATGCGTCGGGTTGCGAACGCAAGATAATATGAAACTGATGGTGCTGATCACGATACATAAGAATCGTCTGCCTAGATTGATGCCACAGTGGAAATCACTTACTCTCTGCTTTAGCCTGATGGCTTGCAGCTTTGGTCTGGGCCAATCTGCCGGAGACTCATCTGGAACGATCGCAATTGAGGCTGCTCTGCGCGCCCACGACTTCGAACAGGCATTGCAACTTGCGCACAGCCGCCTCCGCGAATTACCAAATGATCCAAAGCTTTGGACGTTGGAGGGAATTGCTCTTTCGAAGCTGGGACGCGACAAGGAGGCCCTGAACGCTTACGATCGAGCTCTACGTATTTCGCCGAAATATCTCCCTGCACTCGAAGGCGCTGCTGAACTCGAATACAAAGAAGGAAGTGCTCGTGCGCGGCCGCTGCTGGAGCAGATCTTAAAACTGCGTCCGGACGATCCGACCACGCACGCAATGCTCGGGGTGCTGTCGTATAAGGAACACGATTGCACTGATGTCACAAAACATTTTCGCGCAAGCAAGGATTTGATTTCGTCCCAACCGGTTGCACTCGCTGAATACGGTTCTTGTCTGATGAAGTTGCAGCAGCCGCAGGATGCGCTTCTCGTATTCCAGCAGATTCTCACCTTGCGAACTGATGATTTGCACGCACGCTATAACCTCGCAGTTGTTCAGTTGGCGGCTGGCCGCGCGAGTGATGCAATCAGCACTGTGCAACCGTTGCTTCAGACCACTCCAGAAGATCCAGACGCATTGGATCTCGCCTCATCCGCTTATGAGGAGACTGGGGACACCCCGCAGGCAGTGAATCTGCTTCGCCGTGCGATTGTGCTCGAACCCACCAAGGTCCGGTACTACGTCGATTTTGCGACATTGTCGTTCACCCACCAATCCTTTCAGGTTGGGGTCGATGTGATCAATGCCGGGTTGAAGCAAATCCCCTCGGCTGCGCCGCTCTATGTGGCACGGGGCGTCCTCTATATTCAACTTGGGCAGTATGAAAAAGGAGAAGCCGACTTTGCAGATGCAATCCGGCTTGACCCTCGCGAAACTTCAGGTGCTGTGGCTGAAGGACTCGCGCAAATTCAGCAGAGCAATCTGGATCAGGCGCTGACCACCGTACGATCGGAGCTCAAAAAGCACCCAGAGGACTCGTTCCTGCACTATTTGCAGGCCCAAACGTTGTTCCAGAAGGGCGCAGACCCGGATATGGCAGAGTTCAAGCAGGCCCTGGCGGAAGCCGAACGCGCTGTGCAGTTGAAAACTGATTTTGTTCTGGCTCGCGACCTGTTGGGAAATTTGTATCTGAAATCTGGGCAGGTTGAGAAGGCAATTGAGCAGTCCCGCCGGGCGTTGCAAGAGAACCCGTCCGATCAGGAAGCCCTTTATCACCTCATCCAGGCGCTTAGAAAGTCCGGTGACACGAGACAGGAACTTCCCACTCTGGTAAAGCGATTGGCGGAACTCCGCCAGGAATCACGGAAAGCCGAAGCCTCAGGAACCAAGTACAAGTTGTACGAGCCCGAACCTCAAAATGGCAAAGCGGCGCAGCAGAACCGATAGATGGACCTCCTACGGTTGGGAGCCTGAATACAACCGCTAACGCCCATCCGCTCCCTCGACCAGCTTGTAGCGAGAGCGTTGCCTTTGTTCTTTCGCGGACCCTTCACGAAGCTGTGCCAAACGCTTCAGCAGCTCAGGAAGTTCACCGGTCCTGCCCGTCTTGCGCAGAGCTTGAATTAATCGATAGAGCGACGTCTGGTCTTTCGGATCGATCTCAAGCGCTTTGCGACATTGTTCGACGGCTTCTACATTTTGACCGGCTCCCATGTAGAGCTTGGCCAGCACAACCCGGGCAGGTGCAAGAGAAGGTCGTAACGAAATCGCTCTTTTAGCCGCCCGCATTGCGCTCTGGAACTCAGCTGTGCCCGGTTCCGCGCCTTTCTGAGCGAGAATGTCGGCCTTCAGATAAAGGAGAATGGGATCGCCCGGTTTCCGCGCCAGCCTCTCATTCACGTTTGCCAGCGCCCGTTCCAGATCGTTCTGCTGCACGGCAAGCAATCCCTGAGCGGCGGCGGTTAGCGACTGGCTGGGATCGAGCTCGTATGCCTTTTCAAGATCCGCTTCGGCTTTTGCGTAATCCGCGAGCTGTACGTAGAGAACGCCCCGCGCAAAGTAGAGTTGGGACGAGTTTGGCTGCTGGCCGATGCCATCGTTCAAAATGTTTATACCCACCTGAAACGATTGATGGCTAAACGCCAGGTAGGCGAACTCCAGGTAAAGACTTACATTCTGCGGTTCAAGTAGAACCGCCTGGCGCAGCGCATTAACCGCGTTTTCCGTGTCGGATGAGTCTTCGTAAGCATTAGAAGCCAATTCCAGTGTTTCAGAATTCGGATTGCTCTCTAACAGTGGTTTCAATGTTTCCAGGGCGGCTTCCGGCCTGTGATTCATTAATTGGATAGATGCCAGAACATTTCTTTCGTGCGGGTTCTCGGCTTGAACTGCGACCGCGCGTTCGAAGACTTTCTCCGCACCATCGAGTTGCTTCAGCCGGACCATACAGGTCGCGTATGCATGCAGAGCATCGAGCTGAGAATCGAGAAGATTGCCTGAGCCTTCGAAGTGAACTATCGCCGATTTGCAATTTCCGTGTCTGTACTCAAGCACCGCAATCATGGCGTGACTCATCGGATCGCCTGGACGTAGCCGCAGAATGTGCTGCAGAAATGGAATAGCCTCCATGCTGCTAGCTTCGTAGTGAAGTTGTGCCTCCTGTTGCAGAGCCGGCAGATAATCCGGAGCCAGCTTCAACGCATTGCGATAAGAGGCGAGCGCCTGTTGTTTTTTGCCCTGTGCCGCGTATGCGATGCCTTGCAGAGTCCAAAGCTGCGGGTCAGAGGGGGATTGCTCGATGGCACGATGGGCAAGGGTCAGAGCATCCTGGTACTGCTTGGCTTTGAGGGCAGTAGTGATCGCGTCAGTTGCATCTTGTGGGTGAGCCAGAAGGCCACATGAAATAAACACGATGAGAACAGGACATGCACTGCGGATTGGGCCAGATGCTCTCATCGAATTTCGTGGGTCACTGTATGCCTCCCTCACTTTAGCTAACAACGGTTACCCAAAGAACCTAACAAATTCTAACCTCTGAGTTTTGCAGACGAACTGCTGGGGGGTGGCGGGACGAAACTACTGATCTTACGATTCCAGCGTGGCTTGCGTGATCGGTGCTCAATAAAAAGCCCTGCCGCATTGCTGCGGCAGGGCAAGAGAGATCACGAAGTTCGTCAGAACGTAATCCTGGCGCCGACCTGCCAGTTGCGAGGCAGTTGCTGCGCATTTGCTTTTCCAAACCCTCCATCGGCGAGGTTGGTATCGAAATTCGTCAGATTCGGGCGATTGAAAATGTTGAAAAACTCGAACCTTAGCTGAAAATTTACCCGTTCCCCGATATGAGTGTTTTTATACAGATTGACGTCCGTTTCAGCGAAGTTGGGCGTACGGAAAGCACTGGGTTTTTCATTACCCTCTGTTCCAAACGCCGGAGGCGAAAATTGTGAGGACGAGAACGCGCCGTTCAGGAATGCGTTTCTGGACGTGCCCTGGCTATAGCTGCTGACATCCGGGTAGTCCACACCAACCCCGCCAGCTCCGGCGGTGTCCCCGTCGGCGTTGAAATCGCCACTTCCAGCCGCGTAACCAATGTACGGATTTCCCGGCGATGGGCAATTTGTCGCGCTGGCACAGACGCCGATAAAGCGCCCGGTAGTCCAGACCATGGCCGGATAGCCGCTTTGGAAAATACTGGTTCCGCTGATTCCCCAGCCCGCAGTAGCGCGGCCCAATAATCCCTGCCCGTTGTTCAAGCCTGCGAGCTCGTAATTGAGAGTGAGTGAGAACCGATTAGGTACGTCCCAGGGAGAGGGCCCGTAGTACTGATTCGGATTCGCCTCGGCAGGATACGCTGAGGCGTTGTCTTTCGAACTGGAACGAGTATATGACGCGTCGATAAAGCCCCGGCGCGCAAACCGTCCCTTGAATTGAAAGAAAACGCTCTCGTAATTACTGCGGCGTGTGTTATCGGTATAACCGATACCTCCGAAGCTGTGGTTAAGCCGGGTCGCTACGTTATTCGAAATGTTGTTAACAATCAGGTCGCCGGTAAACGCATTGATGTCCTGGCCGTAACTGACAATGCCAGCCTGATCACCGCCGCCAACTAAGTTGTATCCGTGTGAGCCGGAGTACCCGACGGCGACCGAGTAGTTAGCCACGAGTTTTCGCTCCAAGGTGAGCGCCAAACAGCCGTTGACTCCGAGGGTCGGGCAGATTGCTGATCCTGCCAATGGTGGAAAAACAAACCCGAACGGGGGTTTGTTGCCGGTTCCTAACTTGAAAAACTGCTTTGCAACTGAACCAGGGAATCCAGGAAGAATAGGGCCCGGAGGACTGCCGCGGAATTCCTCCTGCACGTTTGCTTGCGTCAGCCAATTATTGAACAACCCATATCCGCCGCGCACCACCGTACTGCCACCGCCGGTTACGTCCCATGCGAAACCAATGCGGGGACTGAGTAGATTGTTTAACGAGTGATTCAACGCATTGTGAGTCGCCTTGGCGAAGCCGTTGGCGACTTGCTGATCGAAAGTCTGGCCAGGTCCTAAGTAGAAGTTGCCGAACACAGTTGTAGCGCTGCGGGAATACGGATTGCCTTCATCGTCCCACCTGAAACCGAGGGTCAATGTTAGGTTGCGGCGCGCTTTCCAAGTGTCTTCGACAAATAGTCCCCAGGTTTTGGAAGCGGCATTCCATGACCACAAGACCGGCTGCCCAGTAATCGGGTCATACATGACGTGGTTTTCGCCAGTTGGCCCGTCCTGCGCGAGTTCCAGAAAATTATCGAAATTGAAAGTCGGCTGGGACCACGGTCCCTGGAAAGGTTCGACGTCATCGCCGAACCAACCCTCGTAACCGAACTTGAGCGCGTGAGCGCCACGCACATGCGTCAGCACGTCGCGCCAGTGATAGTTGTGCTGGATGAAATCTCCTTGTGCGAAGCCGACGCCGAATGCTTGACCACCCTCTGTATTTACGCCGGTTACAGCAATGGATGGTACCGTGTAGTCCTTTGCGCCGCTACCCAGAACGCCTTCCACCCGGTTCGCCGCAAAGATGGCTTCGTTCATTGTGCTGGAGGAGAAGATGTGGCTCCAGTTCACCTGAAAAGCACGTTGCCAGTTATTGTTAAACGCCGAAAAATCCGGAATTGTGGATGCGGCGCCATAGTTAAGCAGGGTTCGATAAAAGCTTCCGTAAATTCGGTCGCTCTTGAAACCTTTATCGATGCGGGCAAAGTATTGTGTCCCGTTCCGAATCTGAGGGGCACTAAAAGAACCCGAGGCTTCGAGCGGCAGGGAACAAGGAAGGTTGTTTGACGCAGCGGTACCGCATCCGGGAGCATTCGCCGAACTCGCTATCGGCGCGACCCCGCCGACATTCGTGGGCACATAAGTGGAAAGTACGTGGGTGCCTACGGTGGTTGGATAGTTGGTCTGCGCCCAAGTGACAAATGCGGGATTCGCAAACTGAATGGTTCCGTTTGTTGCCAGTGAGGATCGGAGTGGCTCAACCGCAAAATAGAAGAAGAACTGGTGGTGGGGAATTACGGGGCCGCCAATCGAAAACGACATGTTGTTGCCGTGAAATGGCAAATACCCTTTTGGATTCGTAAAGTGGGTTTTTGCAAACCAGTTCTGATAGTAAAACCAATCTGCAGCCGACCCATGAAACTGCTCCGAGCCAGATTTGGTCGTCAACACTTCCTGCACACCGGTCGCGCGGCTGTATTCCGACGAATAGGTGTTGACCTGAATACTCGTTTCTTGAATCGATTCAGGATTCGGTGTGAGATTGAGTACGCCCTGGCGAATTCCACTGGTCACGTCCAGTCCGTCAATAACGTACATATTCGACATTTGGCCTTGACCATTGGCGCTCGCATCCACTTGGGTCTCTGTCGAGAAATTGTCCACTCCCGATCCCGGAGTTCCCGCCCTGCCAGGCTGTCCACCGCCGGTGGTTCCCAAACCGGAAACTCCCGGTGCCAGTGTGGTTAATGTCACCAGGTTCCGACCCGCAACGGGAAGCTCTGCGACACCGGAGTTCTCCAGAGTCAACTGGTTCCGGCTGTCGGCGGTGTCAACTACCGCCGAGGTAGAAGTCACACTCACGGCCTCCGTCACCGCGCCGACTTTCAAGGTAATGGGGACGTTCAAAGTTTGCTCCGTCAAGAGGGTGAGGTCAGATTGCGATTTCGAGTAGCCCGGCGCTTCAATTGTGATCTTGTATGCGCCGGGAGCAAGGCTCACGAAGCGGTAGTTGCCATTTTCATCGCTGGTTGTGGTTCGCGTGACCTGCGTTGCCATATTCACCAGCGTCACAGTTGCCTTGGGAATTACTGCGCCGGACGGGTCCTGCACCACGCCTTGCACGTTGCTGCTGAATTGCGCGTAGCAGAGGCTTGCGCCAAAAACTGCGAGTGCAAAGAAGGTACGGAAACCGAATTGAGAGAATCTACCTGAGATCATGCGCCCTCCTGATTTTCTCCCGCAGCGGCTCGTCAATCCCCCTCGGCGGCGGCTGCGATTTCATATGAGATAGAAGTATTCGATCGGCGCGAAACGTCCGATTTATCAAAATTGAGCAAGCGTTTGCTCGGCGGATGTACGCTAAAGCAACTGATATTCGTTAGTCAAGAAAAAATCTAGTATTTTTCCACTAGACAATCGATGTTGCCCTCATGACCTATAGGCTGTGTCGGAACCACGTGATCGCGCACCCGCTTCCTGCACGCCCAACAGATACTGCCATCATCGGTTAAGTTGTGCCAAATTAGCATGTTACATCACTATTTGCTGTCACTGTGCTTAAGCCTTCTATCAAAGCCGCGGCGTGCACTTGGGTCGCCAGCTTGCAGCGGGGTTTACCAATTCGAAGTCCCAAAAGCCGTTGAAAAAGCTTTCTTCGAAGCTCCCGCTGGGGTTTGCACAAAACCGCTAGCTTGCTTGACGACCCATGTTCCTAACTGTATAAAGATAACCTTTACTGAACAGCGTCGATCGCGGACAGTATTGTTAAATGAGAATCTAGTTGCGCTGGTTCGAGGGCCGATTGCTTTGTTTGCGGTCGGTGAGATTCCCGAGGGCATTACGCGGAAGCAGCTGCTTGCGGCAGCTCCGATGGCGCAGTCATCGGATGATTGGGCAACTCAGACCGACAAGGGGTCGCTGATCCTGCGGCCATTCGCGTCGATAATGTCCGAAGATTATCGCCTGTACCTGCACGTGGAGGACTGAACAGACTTGTACTTGTTGCCGGCATTGAGTTCGATAAATACGAAGGCGATATGGATATTCGGGAAATCGCACGTCGTGCCAGAGTTTCAACTGCCACGGTTTCGCGAGCTATCAACCGAGTCCCCACTGTTGATCCGCAGCTCGCAAAGCGTGTTTGGAAGGTAGTCGAAGAGCTAGGATATTACCCAAACACCCAGGCCCGAGCGCTGGTTTCGGGAAGGAGCAGAATCCTGGGGCTCATCGTCTCAGAAATCACCAACCCTTTCTTCCCCGAAATCGTGCAATCTTTCGAAGACATCGCGGTGCAACACAATTATGAAATCCTCTTAAGCTCCACGATTCACGATCCAAGACGCATGGAACTGGCAGTGCGAAGAATGATTGAGCGACGGGTGGACGGTGTTGCCATTCTAACTTTTGGTATGGAAGAGTCGCTGACTCAGAACCTCCGCTTCCGCAAAGTGCCTCTTGTATTCGTCGATGTGGGCCCAAACGTTCCCGGTGTCAGCAATATACGAATCAATTATCTTAACGGCCTTCGACAAGGCGTGCAGCATCTGGCAGCGCTCAGGCACAAACGAATCGCATTTGTAACCGGCCCTACCCATCTGAAGTCAGCGCTGGCCCGCAGGGCTGCGTTTGAAGAAGCGATGAAGGAAATCGACCCAGCTTCTAGGTTTGCCTGAACGTCCAACAGCCGTCATGTGCTCGAATGATATGACGGCAATCGGCGTACTCCGGGAAGCGTACGACTGCGATATATCTGTGCCCGGAGGACTTTCGGTGATTGGTTTTGACGATATCCGAATGGCGCAGTTCACGATCCCACCTTTGACTACAATCCAAATGTCTCAGTCCGAATTAGCAACGCTGGCATTCAAGATCTTGATCAATGAGCTAGAGGATCAAGCAACACGCAGTGCGAAACCCGATTATGTCCTTACGACAACTCTCGTGTTACGCCGCTCGACCGCATTGATGGATCCTGCGGGTTCGACGAGCTCGAGACTCCCATAAACCAAATACATCCCGGGTTGTTAGCTTGAACCGGCTGTCCCTTGTTTGCCCCCCGAAAGGCACCCTTGACACTTGCTCTTCAAATCTGTGAATCGCTTATGGAGTGCTGAATACCGGCGTGAGCTTCGCCAGCGCGCACGCTCCGTTTCTGGAATGGGTGAGATAAGCGAATTGTAGAGCTGATGCAAAACATCACTCCCGCTTCCTTTTCCTCGAACCTCATCAATGAACGCTACAGAACCATGGTTAGTCTTGGCCCAGTTCGGCAGGCTCAAGCACGAAAGTTGCTTGCCACATTAGCCACTATAAATCACCGAAGCAGCAAGATTGTTACTCTCTCGAAAGGAACCAGTACCTCTGCGCTGACGCGAAATGTATGCCTCGAAACTAGAAATGCAAAAACATCTAATCCCTTGACACGACCGACGTCGTTAGACGGCTTGTCCGGCGCAAAACCCTGAGGCCCATGCCCACTGGAAGTTGAATCCGCCCAGGTGGCCGGTGACGTCCACCACTTCACCGATGAAATATAGGCCAGGTATTTTGCGGCTTTCCATTGTCTTAGCGAAAAGTTCACTGGTGTCCACGCCTCCGGCGGTGACTTCGGCCTTGTCGTAGCCTTCCGTGCTTTCCGGGCTGACGATCCAGTTGTGCGCCTTGCGCTCCAGTTCAGCGAGCGCATGGTTGGTCCAGGCCGTGGGAGGGTGCAGATCAAGCCAGCGGTCGGCCAGCCGCTGAGGCAAGACCGCGCGCAACGCCGCTTTGAGGGCGGAAAGATCGCGGCGAGCACCGTTGCGAATCGGTGCGGTGAAGTCGTGCCCCGGAGCCAGGTCAATAGTCACGGAAGTGGAAGGCTTCCAGTAGGAGGAGATCTGCAAAATGGCCGGGCCGCTAAGACCGCGGTGAGTGAACAGCATTTTTTCACGAAAGCGTTGCTTGTCGTTTGCCGTCACCACCTCCGCCGAGACCCCGGTCAAGTCGCAGTAGTGCTGCCGGTCTTGGGCGTTGAAGAGCAGAGGAACTAGCGCGGGCCGCGTCTCTATAACCTTAATTCCGAACTGCCGCGCCATGTCGTAGCCGAATGAAGTTGCGCCCATCTTGGGGATGGACAGACCGCCGGTTGCGACCACCAGCACCGGCGCTTGTAACTCATCTTGCCGCGCGCCAATCGTGAAACTGCTCGCGTGCTCGACACTTTCGACGTTGACGCCAGTGAGAATTCGAACCCCGGCCTGGCTGCATTCCGATTCGAGCATGCTTATGATGTTCTGCGCAGAGCCGTCACAGAAAAGCTGCCCGAGAGTTTTTTCGTGATACCGAATGCCATGCTTTTCCACCAATTGAATGAAATCCGCCGGTGTGTAGGCCGCCAGCGCGGATTTGGCGAAGTGCGGGTTGGCGGAGATAAAGTTTTGCGGTTGACAATGCAGGTTGGTGAAGTTGCAGCGCCCGCCGCCCGAGATCAAAATCTTTTTGCCGATGCGCCCTGCACGTTCCAGCACTGCCACGCGCCTTCCGCGCTTGCCCGCCTCGATGGCGCACATCAGCCCAGCCGCCCCGCCACCGAGAATGATGACTTCAAAGTCCTGTCTCACGACCTCTTTAGCATCGGTTGCACTTGAGTGGATGTCAATTTTGCCGGTAGTGGCTGCTAGCTTCTAGCTACTACTCCTAGCAAGCACAGCCGGGACGGCCGTCCGCACGGGTCTCCGTTGGAAAAGGCTAAAGATTCAGCTAGAAGGTAAAGGCTAGAAGCTGGTCGCCACACTCAGCGATGGCCGCGCGCGGGCGGTGATAGTGCTTGCAGAAGGGATTGAAAATCCGTCGGAAGATCGCATTCTACGGAGACAGTGTCTCCCGAGCGTGGATGCGTGAACTGCAGGTAGGCCGCATGAAGCGCAACCCGAGCAATTCGACGCTCCGAAGCTTCGTCATGGCTATACTTCCGGTCGCCCATGACGGGGTGCCCAAGCGCT
>WNGL01009614.1_pt1 | contig 11204 bp, 13 predicted proteins | sample 5400591 | NCBI WGS metagenome assembly WNGL01 (sample SAMN13153377, study PRJNA577476) | soil metagenome | isolation source: 80 cm soil or saprolite under Garry oak tree replicate 1 | place: USA:California | collected 2016-06-15
CCCTGCCCGGGACCGAGAATGTGCAACGGCTGACGATGGAAGAGATTTTTCTTTCGATTGTGGGCGCAGGCGGACAAGAACAGGCACAGGAGCTTTCATGGCTGGCATAGCCCCCTGCGAACCGACCGCGACGGCTGGCGTCGGCCCATTCAGCGGGCTGGCGCGCAAGCAATTTGCTGCCCTCGCGGCCATGCGCTGGCGCGTACTCGCCAATAGCGTGCGATCCGTGCAGGGAGCGATTGAACTCGGGTCGCGCGGGATCGCGTTTCTGGTTTATACCCTGATGGGCCTCGGACTCGGGGTCGGCCTTGGCGCGGGTGCATATTTCATCGCGGCCGGCGAAAAGTGGCATGCTCTTCCCGCTGTGTTTTGGGTTGTGTTCCTAGTCTGGCAGGTCCTCCCGTTAGTGTTGGCGTCGTTTCAGGAGCAGTTTGATCTGAGCACCCTCTTACGTTTTCCGGTGAATTTCGGATCATTCTTCTTGTTGCACCTGGTCTTTGGCCTGATCGATATTCCCGCTATCCTTGGCGGCCTTTGCTGTGTCGGGATTTGGATTGGTGTCACGCTGGCCAGACCAGACAAGACCCTCTGGACGGCTCTTGCGCTGGGGGTCTTCGCGTTCTTTAACATCCTGCTGGCGCGGGCCGTGCTTGCATGGGTCGACCGTTGGCTGGCACAACGGCGAACACGGGAGATCGTGAGCGCGATCTTTCTGCTACTCATGCTGAGCATGCAGCTTTTGAATCCGGCGCTAAGGCAAGAGCGGCATCATGGACCAAGAAATCGCAGTCCTCATCCGGACCAGCGGAGGGTTGTGCGTGAATTGCCGGCATGGGCCAGAATAGCTGGTGTGGTGCTTCCATGGCTGCCACCGGGATTGGCCGCGGACGGTCTGACGCAATCAGCTGAACAGAATCCGGCGGGCGCAATTGAGTCGATGGGAGTGCTCGGGCTTTACATTCTGGCTGCGGGAGCAGTGCTGGGCGCGCGGCTTCGGTCGGAGTTCAGTGGCGAAAATCTGGGCGAGGCGCCGCCGCTCAAGAAGAAAGCTGAGCGCGACAGCAAATGGCTGATCGATGGTTCGGGCCCAATCGCGGCAGTCATGGAAAAAGAATTGCGCATCATTCCGCGCTCGATGCCGCTGCTGTTCGCGATCGGCGCCCCACTGCTGACAGTGCTCGTGATCGGAACAGTTTTACGCAACACTGCGTCGGCTTCGGGGCGGCCATTTCTATTGGCGTTTCCGTTGTGCGTTGCTTATGCGCTCCTCGGGTTCACGCAGATGATATACAACAACCTGGGCGCCGAGGGGACCGGGATTCAGATGCTCTTTCTTTCGCCTACGCCGATTCGAACGGTGTTGCTGGCGAAGAACCTATTTCATGGGATGCTGTTCAGCCTGGTGGCGGTGCTGGCGGGTCTTTTCGCTGGTCTGCGCCTGGGCATTCCGGATGGCGCGCTGATCGCTGCTACCGCGGGGTGGCTTGTGTTTGCGCTGCCGATGAATTTAGCCGCGGGCAACATTCTTTCGCTTACGATGCCGTATCGCGTGAACCTGGGACGGCTGTCGAGACAAAAGGGCTCGCAGGCCAGCGCCCTCTTGAGCATGCTGATTCAAATGGTGGTGATGGGATTTGGTGTGGGCGTCATTGAACTCTGCGCGCATTTTGGGCGGATGTGGTTGGCCGCGCCAGCCTTTCTTGGGTTGGCCGGCATTACGGTTTTTGTCTGGACGCGCGTGCTGAGCAATGCCGATGGACTCGCCAACCGCAACAGGGACCAACTGATCGCCATCCTCGCGAAGACGGAGTGAGAGAAGCAGCGAACAGGGATCAGGGATCAAGAATGCAACGAAGTTCGTGGCGGACTCCGGCTGTCCTCAGCGCCAGCTGGTGGGAAAGCTGACCTCCGCCCCTGTCCCCGGTCTCTAGAAGGGTATGTCGTCGTCGGAAATCTCAGCGGACTGAGCGTAGTCTTCCTGGGCGGCCGGAGGACGCTGATCGAAGCTCGCCGTTGAACTTGAAGAGCCTGACTGCCGGCTGTATCCACCGGTGCTCGATGCGCCTTCATCTCGGCCTGAGAGCAAAGAGAGATCGTTGACGATGATTTCGGTGCGGTAGCGTTTCGCGCCGGTCTCTTTGTCATCCCAGCTGCGCGTTTGGATCTTTCCTTCTACGTAAAGCTTCGAGCCCTTCTTCACATAGTCGCGGACTATTTCGGCAAGGCGGGTGAAAGCTACAAGGTTGTGCCACTCGGTGCGATCCTGCCAATTGCCCTGCGCATCTTTTTGCCGGTCGCCGGTCGCCAAGGTAAAGTTGGCCACCATGGTGCCGCCGCCCGTGGAGCGGATTTCCGGGTCTTTGCCCACGTTGCCTAGAAGAATGACTTTGTTAACGGATTTTGCCATGTTCGTGCACTCCAGTAAGCAGAAAGAATAGCAGACCCTCAGCCCCGTCGTGAGAGGGCGCGGTTGCGGAACCATTTGGCGACGCCCAGCGTCAGCAGCAGCCCGCCGAACGGGATGCACATGAGCGCAATGATGAGCGCGAACCAACCTGTGTTGGTGCTGGCGCCTGTGGGCGAAAATCCGCCCAGAAACGCTTGAAGCAATATAGCGGCGAGCAAACCTGCCCCCAGCATCGATGAGCCCCATTGCAACAGTTGCCGGGTGCCGTCCGCAGACGACATTTGGCGGACGGAGTCGGGGAGGCGGCGGCTTGCGGGCATTGCGCTCACTGTCCTTGCGCCAGGCGAAGCATCACGTAAGTGACGACGCCGGTGACCGAAACGTAGAGCCACAGCGGAAACGTCCAGCGAGCCACTTTGCGATGCTGGGGAATCCGGCCAGAGAGCGAGAAGAAAAACGTGACGAGGACGAGCGGCAGAGCTACAACGGCAAGAACTATGTGGCTGGCAAGCAGGGGCAAATAGAACGATCGCAGCGCGCCGTGTGCCGGGTAGCGGACATCGCCGTGCAGATAGTGATGCAGGATGTAGCTGATCAGGAACAGAGTGGAGAAAGCGAAGGCTGTCATCATCGACCTGCGATGTGCGACGATGCGGCGCGAGCGAATGAAGGTGTAGCCGATGAGCAGCGTGGCGGCGCTGAGCCCGTTTAGAAGCGCATTGAGCGCGGGCAGAAAGGGAAGCTGCGTACTGGCGGCGTCGGCAGCAGGATGGGCGTAGATCAACCAGAAGAGAAAGAGCGATGCTGTCGCACTGATGGTCAGAATGGTGACGATGGCGGGCCGGGTGCTCGATGGGGAACTGGACGTGGGTGCCGCGGTGGTCATACTTTCCTTAGTGCTTCGCAATGGCGCAGAGCATGAGCGTGGTCAGCAGCAGGGGAAGATAAATCACGCTGACCTTGAGCAGATCTCGCGCCAGCATGCGGCTTTCTGTTTCGTTGGTTGCGCGCAGGATGCGGGAAAACCGGATGGTATACGCGAGGTAGAAAATGCCGAGCGCGGTGGCCAGCATAGCGTAGGTCAGGCCGGCCATACCAAGCCGCCACGGGGCCAGGCTCACGGGAATCATCACTACCGCGTAGAAGAGCGCCTCGACTACTGTGGACCAGCCGTCAGGCTGAACGACGGGCAGCATGCGAATGCCGGCGCGCCCGTAGTCTTCGCGATAGAGCCAGGAGATGGCCATGAAGTGAGGGAACTGCCACACAAAGAGAATTGCAAAGAGGGCTACTGCGGGCCACTCGATGCGGCCGCGAGCGGCGGTCCAGCCAAGCAGGGGACCCATGGCACCGGGAAATGCACCGATAAAAGTTGCGAGGCTGGTGACGCGTTTCAACGGCGTGTAAATGGCGACGTAGCAGAAGGCCGTGAGCAGAGCGAGAGACACTGTGAGCAGGTTGGTATGCAGCAGCAGCCACCACGAGCCGAGACCCAGTGCACCAATTCCGGCCAGGATGCCCTGAGCCAACGAAATGCGTCCAGCGGCTATGGGTCGGTCGGCAGTGCGAATCATGAGGGCGTCGGTGCTGCGCTCGAGGGCCTGGTTGAGCGCGCTGGCGCCGGCCGAGACGAGTCCGATGCCGACGAGGGTGTCAAGCAATCCTCGCTGCACGCTCGAAATGCCGGACTGCATCGATCCCAGGTAGAAGCCCGCCCAACCAGTGATGACCACCATGCCCGTGACGCGCACCTTGAAAAGCTCGCGCAAATCCTGAATGAGCGTGGCTGTGAAACCCGGTCTCGGCGCGTGAATCGAATGAGGCGCGTGAACGAAGCCGGGCCCATGTGCCGGGGTTGCGGCGGGCGACGCGAATTCGGGCGGTGCGGCGGCCTGGGAGGCAGGAGTCATAGTGATGGATGAAGAATTCGGCAGAGGCGCAACGAGGAATCTTCGACCTGCTTTGATGATAGCAAGTGTTGAGGTCCTGGAGGGGCTTGGGGTCTCGACAAACCCGGCTGGCGCGTCAAGGGCACTGAATTCAGCGATCTTAGCAAGAAGCTAACTGCATGCCACTATGCTGGCGTGCGATGCTGGATCAGTCCCACATTGCGAGGAATTGCTCTTGAGATCGGCGTACAGCTTTGAGACCGTAAATGTAGGGATGACGCTTCTTCGATGCACTTTTGCCGTCGCGGCTATATCGCTGTGCATTGTCCAGGCGTGCGGGCAGGCGCCGACGGACGAAGTGCCTGCGGCCAATCCAGCCCGCCCGACGGTTGCGACACCTGCGACGTTGACGCCGGTGGGTTATCTGCAATTCGAAAACGGCGTTCTCTACGCTGACACTTCGCCTGAATTCGGAACTCAATTCTCAGTCAATCAGGTGACAAAACTGACCGTCGCACCACGGCTGCAGTTGCTCGGCTTGTTCGGACCGCTCGCGAATACACACAGAGTGGTTGGTGGCGTTGGTGCAGGGAATCAGCCGGGAGGGGTCGCTGCCGGAGTACAGGCGGTTTTGTTTCCTGGAAATGGCGCGAAGCCAACGATCAGTTTGAGCTACGCGCGCACGCTCTACGCAGGGTCTGCGCCCGACATCGACATTGGCAGCTTCAAACAGAGCGCGACCTTTCTCTGGAGTGAAGATCTCGGTGGCTTCCATTTCGATGTGAATGGGATCTTCAACGAGCAAGCCCAGGACAAGGTGCTGCGAGGGCAGTTCGGTCAAACCGTGTCTGTTTCTCATCCGCTGGGGCCGTTCACGTTGGCGGGAGAATTGTGGCATTTCACGCAGCCGCTAACGAATGGCAATGCTGTCGGCAACCTGTGGGCGCTTTCCTATGCCGTTCGCAAGAACCTGGTGATTGATGCGGGGTTGAATCGCGGACTCACCTCCTCTTCAACGCAGTGGGAGGGGTTTGCGGGGTTCACTTATCTGCTGCCACATCGACTTTGGAAATCGGACAAGTGAACGGGAAGCAGTAGGCCGAATCGGCGCATTGAGACGGCCGGGTAATTCAATCTCAAAATCGACATGAATCACACGGATAGTCAGGGAAGACCTGCAGCCTGAAGAACGGCGTCGGCCACTTGCTCGGGGGTGAGCGCATCGACGGGGATCGAGACATGGGCGGCGCGATAAAGCGGCAGACGGAGCTGATAGCGGTTGGCGAGGTGCACTTGGTCGGCTAAGACGGGTCGCGTGTTTTCAGTGCCGCTGCATCGTGCGAGGGTCGTGGCCAGTTGTACCTCAAGATGAACGAGCATCGTGCCGGGAGCAGCCAGCAGCAGGTCGCGGGTTTCAGGCCGTTCAATGGCACCGCCGCCAAGTGCCAGCACGAGCGCGTCCTGTTTGGTAAAGCGCTCAATGGTGGCATGCTCACGATCACGAAAGGCAGTTTCCCCGTGGCGAGCGAAAATTTCGGCTATGGCGGAACCAGCCTCGGCCTCAATTACGTCGTCAACATCCACGAACTTCCAACCAAGGCGGCGGGCGACGATTGGACCGACTGTGGTTTTACCCGATCCCATGAAGCCGGTGAGGACAATGCGGCGGGGTGGCGTCGCGGATCGAGATTCGGGTTGAGAGTGCGCCGCCAAGATAGCCTTTCGGCAACTACGTATGCAGGTTCTGCTTTTCAGTATAAGGAAGGGGCACCCATTTCTGCGGCCACCTAACCCAGCACTATCACGACCGCTCCAGCGGTGATGAGCAGACCGCCCGCAACCGTCGGAACGGTGAGTTTCTCACCAAGCAGCAGCCACGCGAAGATCATGACGAGCGGCACGCTGAGCTTGTCGAGGGGCGCAACGCGCGAAGCCGGCCCAAGCTGCAAGGCGCGGAAGTAGCAGAGCCACGACAGGCCTGTGGCCATCCCGGAGAGAGTGAGAAACATCAAAGTGCGGCGATCAATCAGACGGATCTCCCCATGTTTGCCGAGGGCGAGCGCGATGGCCCACGCAAAGACCAGCACTACGGTCGTGCGAATTGCCGTGGCAAGGTTTGAATCGACGTGCGCCACGCCTACCTTGGCCAGTAGGGCAGTGGCGGCGGCAAAGAATGCGGAGAACAGCGCCCATCCAATCCAACTCATGAGAATCATGGTATTCGCAGGGCCTTAAGCGCCAGTCGTCTACACTCGATTTCATGGAGACTGGCCGCGCAAGCAAGACCGCTCTTGGTGTCGCCATTCGCCGTGCCGCGCACCAATTGATGGACCGGCCTCCGGTTTTGGACGACCCCATTGCGGTGCGGTTGGTCGGCGATGGATTTCCACGCCTGATGGAGCGTGCTAAGCACCCTGTTGGGCGAGACTTTCGTGCCTTCATGGCCGCGCGCAGTCGTTACGTTGAAGACCACCTAGCGAAAGCTGTCGCACAGGGAGTGACACAATACGTGGTTCTCGGATCCGGCCTCGATACCTTTGCCTATCGCAATCCATTTCCCTCACTGCATGTGTTTGAAGTGGACTTTCCCGCCACGCAGGAATGGAAGCGGGCGATGCTGGCCGGAGCCGAGGTTCCATTGCCCGTCGGGCTGACTTTTGTTCCTCTGGATTTTGAGCACCAGGCGCTGACGGAGGGACTGGCCTCAGCAGGATTTGATGCGCGAAGGTCAGCGTTCTTTGGCTGGCTGGGGGTGATTCCCTACCTGACATTGAAAGCCTTTCGCGCCACGATCGGTGCAATCGCCGAACTGCCTCCCGGGACTGCCGTGGGCTTTGACTATGCGGTCGCGCCGGACACTCTATGCCCGCTCGGCCGCACGGCGTTCGATGCGCTGTCGGTGCGAGTTGCCGCCGCCGGTGAGCCATTCCAGCTTTTTTTCACGCCAGAAGAACTGGAGTCGGAACTTGGTCGTGCCGGATTTCGGCGCGTTGAGCAGGTCGATTTTGCGCGGCTCAACGAACTCTACTTCAATGGCCGAGTCGACGGCCTGAAACTTTCTCCTTTGGGACTGGGCATGTTGGTTACCGCATGGGTATAACCTGCCCCAGCCGGACAGAGCCACACGCTAAGATGGACACATGCGCTTGTTCGCTTTTGCGTCGGTCATTCCAGTCGTGCTGAGTCTTGCAGGATGCGGCTACCACACGCTTGGCGCGGCGACGCATCTGCCGCCTGACACGCACGTTCTGTCGGTGCCGGTGTTTGCGACGCGCACTGAGGCGTATCACACTGAAGCGGCGATGACGAATGCGGTCATTCGTGAATTCGCCGTACGCTCGCGGCTCCGCGTGACTCCGAGTGAGGGCGGGGACCCGGATGTGGTGCTGCGTGGGACCATCCTTAAAGAGGTGGTCGCGCCGCTTACCTACAACACGTCGACTCAGCAGTCCTCCAGCTACCTCATTACCCTGGTCGTCTCGGTGACGCTCACCGGTCGCGACGGCAAGATCCTTTACGAAAACAAGAATTATGTCTTTCGTGAGCAATACCAATCCACATCCGACCTGCCGACGTTTTTGGATGAGAGCCCTGCGGCTGTCGAGCGGCTTTCTCGCGATTTCGCTCGCGCGCTTGTGGCGGATGTGCTCGAGGGGATGTAGCGAAACGTTGCGGATCGCGGCAACCTTGCACAGGCAAAGCTGGCTGCTGGCGCTCCGTCGGGGTATTCTGGAAGCGCATGATCAATGCAGTTAAAGGCAGCAGCCAGGGCAAACGGGGAGTGGTCACCCCACGGAGCGTACGCCGTTGACGGTTTCGCGCTGGGGTGCCGGCTTTAGCGCCGTGGGACGTTTTGTCGCGGAGATCGAGGCCGCGGCTTCCAACTCCGGCCAGCTTCGTCCGGGATACGTGCTAGCAGGCGACGAGCTTTTCCTGCTCGGCCAGTGCCGCGAAGCCGTGCTCAAGGCCTTTGTGCCCGCCGACCTGAAGGACTTTTGTCTTTCCGACCTCGACCTTAGTTCGACTCCTATTTTTGAAGTTCTCGATCGCGCGCAGACTCCTTCGCTGATGTCGCCGTTTCAGGTTATCTTTGTTCGCAACGTGCGGCAGCTTTACACACGCGGCGCAAAGAAGGAAGAATTTGCGGCGCTGGATCGCTATTTCCGTTCGCCCAACCCGCAGGCGCTGGTGATTTTTGTTGCGGATTTTCTGCGTATTCCTACCGACATCCGGCGCATGGAAATGGACGACAAGAACCGCTTTGAGCGCATCCGAGAGACGATCGGCCAACATTGCGGCGTGGTTGAGCTTTCTCGCGTGAGCGAAGAAGATGCGATGCGCTGGGCCATCGCGACCGCTCAGGCATCGGATACGCGGTTGGAGGCGGATGCGGCGCGCGAGTTAGTAGACGCGCTTGGCGCCGACATGATGCTGATTGCCTCGGAGCTTGAGAAGCTGTTGCTTTACACGCTGGGCCGTGGCCGCATCACGCTGGGCGATGTGGAAACAATGGTGTTGGCTGCCAAGCAGCGTTCGCTTTACGAATTGACAGACGCGATCAGCTCGCGCAATCGCGCCCGTGCGCTTGCCTTGCTGCAGGGCTTGCTCAACAGCTCGGATGCCGGTGAAGACGCGGCCATCGGCCATCTCTACATGCTGGCACGCACATTCCGGCAAATGCTGGTCATCCTGGAGAAAAACGTGCGCGACTCGCGCGCCATCTGGCAAGCGTTGTGGCAGGGTTTTCGCATGCCGCCTTTTGCGGCTGACGATTTGATCCGCCAGGCGCGCCGCTACAGGAGCCGCCGCGAACTGACGCGCGCCCTGCGCCTGATCGCCCGTGCTGATCTTGAATTGCGCTCGTCGCCGCCGGACAAGCGACTGGTGCTGGAGCGGCTGGTGTATGACCTGGCATCGGAACCCAAGCCCGCGCAGGCGTCGTGGGCATCGGCCCAGCTGTCGTTCGAGGGGTAGCTCGTTACTGGATGTCGTGCTGACGGGCCACACGACGTCTGCGCTCAAATCTTGAGACTCAGTAGACTCCGCGCGCGTTCAGCCAGGGGGCGTATTGTTGATCGAGGCCTTCGATGTGCTCCAAGTACCAGTTGCGCAGAAAGTGCAGCAGTGGCTGAAGGTCCAGATCCGCGTTGTGCTTCGCGTGCTCCAAGGCGCTCTGGATCTGGGCCAGGAGGTGCTGGTGGGCTGCACGGTGCTCAGGCAAGCCAGGGAAACCTTGCTGATGCAAGAGCTGCTCCTCGCTCTGGAAGTGCATCTGAGTAAACTCGATGAGCCGCTCCAACTGGTCGCAAATCTCTTTGCGTTCGTTGCCTTGCACGAGCATCAGGCGTAGCTCGTTCAGCGTTTCCATCAGGATGCCGTGTTGATCATCCATCGCTTTTACGCCGACGATGCACTCGTGACGCCAGGTAAGCAGGGTCACATAAGCCTCCACGGTTAGTTCGCAAGTGTATCGCCGTGGCGGGGAATGGAAATGCCGCTATTGTGGGGGGTATATGGAACTTTGGACCTATACCGCTGGTGGGGTCACTCGAGAATTACATGGGGCTGCGGCTCGTGACCACGCGTAGTGAGGATGATGGCCGCGCCTAAAATGAGTGCTCCGCCGAACCAAGCGTAGGGCCCAAGGTGTTCGCCGAGCAGCTTGACTCCGAGGAAGGAGCCGAGGGCCGGCTCGATGTTCAGGAAGACTCCGGCGCGCGATGCGGGTACATGATGGATGCCCCAATTCCAAAGGAGCGTGGTGGTTGCGGTGCACGCGAGACCGCTGATAACCAGCGCCACCCAGGCTGTCGTGCTGACGTGCGCGAAGGGAGGCGGCTGGACCTTGTGGGCCGACCACGGATTTAACAGCAGCGGGCCAAGAATCCAAATGGCGAGCATCACTGTTCCGGTGAGGATGCTGTAGGCCGTGACTATCGGTGGACTGTGCGACTGCATCAGCTTTTTACTGAGCAAGATCCAGGCAAGGGCGGTGCAGAGCGAGGCGACCACCAATAGATCGCCGATTAGGGTCGGTCCTCCAAGCGCGGCCGGGCCGCGAGGGCTACCGAGGACGATGAGCGCGGCGCCTATTGTCGAGCCGACGAGCGCTAGCCAGCCGATGTTGTCGAGGCGCTCGCCTGCGAAGAGGGCGGCTGCAACCCCTAGCAATACAGGCATGGAGCCGACCATGAGCGAGGCGTGGCTTACGGTGGTGCGCGCAAGTCCATGAAACTGAATGAGAAACTGGATTGGAATTCCGAAGGCGGCAGAGATGAGGAGCAGGCGAGCCTCAGGCCAGGTGAGGCGGACCCGGTTCATCAGGGCAACGGGAAGCATGCCGAGGCAGGCGAATAGAAAGCGGTAGAGGACCATGTGCTCCACGCTCATCTCGTTGAGGGCGAGGCGGCCGAGGTAAAAGCCTGTGCCCCAAAGGCTTCCGGCCAGGGCGCAGGCTCCGTAGCCGAGAAAAGCGATGCGCCGGCTCACTCTCTGAGGATTGATTTCGGTGTTTGTCATTCCTTGTTTTACTGTCGCATACGGCGACTGAGACTGGTGGCGAGCAGTTCAGAGTCCGTGCAAATCGGTCGTATACGACCGATTTTTCTGCCGGCAGGTCAAGCATCGTTTTGGCGTCGTTATGGGTTGAAAGTGGCGCGGTTTTTTGGTCGAAAATGGCGCGTTTTGGCATCATTTTTGGCATTACATTTTCTGTATTGCTGTAAGAGCTGGTTGGCTATGTGACTGAAATTGTGCTGGTTAAGCTCGGCGTTACAGTTTTACAGCTTTAAAGTCGCGCTTTTTATGCGAATGAGGCGGGCGGGCTGCCGGCTTCCGGCTGGCTGGCGGGCGAAGCCAGCTTCGGGGCAGATGCATTCTGGACGGGTGGAAAGACGCGAGCGGCGCGC
>WNGL01009619.1_pt1 | contig 11200 bp, 6 predicted proteins | sample 5400591 | NCBI WGS metagenome assembly WNGL01 (sample SAMN13153377, study PRJNA577476) | soil metagenome | isolation source: 80 cm soil or saprolite under Garry oak tree replicate 1 | place: USA:California | collected 2016-06-15
CTACCCGTTGACCTCGGTCGAGCTGAACCGCCAGCTCGGCGCCTTCGTCCTCGAGAAGGTGGCCGCGCGCGTGGATCTCAAGGAGCCCGAGCTGGAGATCCACGTGGAGGTCATGCCGTCGGAGACGTTCGTCTACGTGGACCCCATGACGGGGCCCGGCGGCCTGCCGGTCGGCGCCTCGGGCACGGTCGTGGCGCTGCTCTCGGGCGGGATCGACTCGCCGGTGGCCGCGTGGCGCATGATGAAGCGCGGCTGCCGCGTCGTGTTCGTGCACTTCCACAGCGTGCCGTACCTGCCGGCGACGTCGCAGGCGAAGGCGCGGGCGCTCGTTGAGCGGCTCACGGAGTGGCAGTACGAGTCGCGCCTGCTCCAGGTCCCGTTCGGCGAGATCCAGCGCGAGGTCGTCCTCACGGTGCCGCCGCCCGCCCGCGTGATCGTCTACCGGCGGCTGATGGTCCGGATCGCCGAGGCGCTCGCTCGCGAGCGCGCCGCCCTGGCGCTCGCGACGGGGGAGAGCCTCGGGCAGGTCGCCTCCCAGACGCTCCAGAACATCGCGCGCATCGACGAGGCCGCCGGGATGCCGATCCTCCGGCCGCTCATCGGCATGGACAAGCTCGAGATCACAGGGGAGGCGCAGCGACTCGGGACCTTCGAGATCTCGATCGAGCCGGACGCCGACTGTTGCACGCTCTTCGTGCCGGCGCATCCGGCGACGCGGATGTCCGAGGACGAGGTGTGCGCGGTCGAGGCGCGGCTGGACGTCCCGCGGCTCGTCGCCCAGGGGCGGGCGGGCGCCGTCGCCGAGACCTTCGAGTTTCCCGCGCGGGCGCACGCCGCGCTCACCGAGTAAGTCGGATCCGTGCAGGACTGCCGATCCGTGCCGACGTCAGCATCTACCTGAGGGCCCGTGCGTGGGCGGCGAGGGATCGCCCCCGATATGTAGGTTGCTTGACACGCCTCACCCCCTACAGGTATGGTCGCGGTATGACGGCGATCGCGCTGGGCGCCGACCACGCCGGCTTACCTCTCAAGGAAGACCTCAAGGCCTGGCTGATTGAGCGGGGGCACGAGGTCGTGGACTGCGGCACCCAGTCCTCCGAGTCCGTGGACTACCCCGACTACGCCGCCGCCGTGGCCGGCGCGATCACGGCGGGCAAGGCCGAGCGAGGCGTCCTCGTCTGCGGCACCGGGATCGGCATGGCGATCGCGGCCAACAAGGTGCCCGGCATCCGCGCGGCGGCCTGCACCGACGCCTACACCGCCCGGCTCTCGCGCGAGCACAACGACACCAACGTCCTGGCACTCGGCGCGCGCGTCACCGCCCGCGAGGCCGCGCTCGAGATCCTCGCCACCTGGCTCGGAGCGGAGTTCGCCGGCGGCCGGCACGCGCGGCGGGTCGAGAAGCTGGCCGCGCTCGACCGCAGGAAGGAGCAGTCGGATGCGCCGACTCGCTGACGTCGATCCGGACATCGCCAAGGCGCTCCGCGAGGAGGCCGAGCGGCAGCACCGGAACCTCGAGCTGATCGCCTCCGAGAACTTCGTCTCCGAGGCGGTGCTGGAGGCGATGGGCTCGGTGCTGACGAACAAGTACGCCGAAGGCTACCCGGGGCGCCGCTACTACGGCGGCTGCGAGGTCGTGGACCTCGTCGAGGACCTGGCGATCGCGCGGGCCAAGGAGCTGTTCGGCGCCCCGCACGCCAACGTCCAGCCCCACTCGGGCGCCCAGGCCAACATGGCGGTCTACTTCACCGTCCTAAGCCCGGCGACACCGTCCTCGGCCCGAACCTCTCCCACGGAGGCCACCTCACCGCCGGGAGCCCGGTGAACTACTCGGGGAAGCTCTACTCGATCGTCGCCTACGGCGTGCGGAAGGACACCGAGCTGATCGACCTCGACGAGGTGCGCGACCTCGCGAAGACGCACCGCCCCAAGCTCATCATCGCCGGCGGCTCCGCGTTCCCGCGGGCGATCGACTTCAAGCCCTTCGGCGAGATCGCGCGCGAGGTGGGCGCCTACTTCATGGCCGACATCGCCCACCCGGCGGGCCTCGTGGCCGCGGGGCTCCACCCCTCGCCGGTCGGCATCGCCGACTTCGTCACGACCACGACGCACAAGACCCTGCGCGGGCCGCGGGGCGGGATGGTCATGTGCCGGCCCGAGCACGCCCAGGCGCTGGACAAGACCGTGATGCCCGGCGTCCAGGGCGGGCCTCTCATGCACGTGATCGCGGCGAAGGCGGTCGCGTTCAAGGAGGCGCGGGAGCCCGCGTGGCGTGAGTACCAGAAGCAGGTCGTGAAGAACGCGAAGGCGCTCGCGGAGGCGCTCCTGGCGCGCGGTTTTCGCCTCGTCTCCGGCGGCACCGACACCCACCTGATCTTGGTGGATCTGACGAGCCGCGGGGTCACGGGCAAGGAGGCGCAGGAGGCGCTCGACCGCGCGTGGATCACGGTCAACAAGAACACGATCCCGTTCGAGACGAAGAGCCCCATGGTCACGAGCGGCATCCGCCTCGGCACGCCCGCGGTCACCACGCGCGGGATGCGCGAGCCGGAGATGGTCGCGATCGCGGGCCTGATCGACCGCGCGCTCTCGAAGCTCGGGGCGGCCTCCGTGGAGGCCTCGGTCCGCGACCAGGTCCAGGAGCTGACGAACCGCTTTCCGCTCTACACGGAGCGGCGCGCTTGAGAGGGGGGCTCGGCTTGTGAAATGCCCGTTTTGCGGTCACACGGAGGATCGGGTCGTCGACTCGCGGGTCGGGCGCGACGGCGAGTTCATTCGGCGCCGGCGCGAGTGCCTCAAGTGCCACCGGCGGTACACGACCTACGAGTACATCGAGGACGTCCTGCCGCACGTCGTCAAGCGAGACGGCCGGCGTGAGCCCTTCGACCGCCAGAAGCTCCGCGCCTCGATTCTGAAATCGTGCGAGAAGCGGTCGGTCGGCGTCCAGGCGGTGGACGACGTCGTCGGCGAGATCGAGTCGCAGCTCCACGACCGCGCCGAGAAGGAGATCTCCAGCGAAGAGCTCGGCAAGATCGTGATGGAGCACCTCCAGAAGCTCGACCCCGTGGCCTACGTGCGCTTTGCGTCGGTGTACCGGAAATTCAAGGACGTCGGCCAGTTCGTCGACGAGGTGCGGGGCCTCCAGCGCGACGACAAGGCCAAGGCGGCCACCGCCGCCAAGCCCAAGGCGGTCGCCAAGGCCAAATAGCTGGTCGATCCTGCCGGCCGCCGGCTAGGGCTTGCCGCCCCAGGAGTCCCCAAGCGACCGGAGAGGAAGCTCGGTGCCTTCGCCAGAGATCCGGTCGACCAGATAGGGGTACGCCTGCTCCGATCGGACATTCAGGACGTTGACGTAACGGTTGTCCGGAGACCAGAGAGGCGCTCCCCAGTACCCCATGCCCCAGAACGAGAAAAGACCGCGCGCGTTGGAGAGGAGGAGCGCCTTCTCGTGTGGCGCATCGGCCTGAACGATCACATAGTCTCCGGCTCTCTTCGATCCGCGATCGCCCGGCGTCTGGAACGCTACGAAGCGGCCGTCAGGAGACCACGTCGGACTGAAGCCTCGGCCCAGGTCTTCCTCTGAGCGCGTAGCGCTGTCCAGGATGATGATGTGACCTCTATCATCCATGTACACGAGCCGGCGATGATCTGGCGCCCAGGCCTGGCTCGTGATCGCGGGTCCCCCGATGCCGCTACCGTACACTCTTCGGCCGATCGCTGAAATCAGCGTGACAAGGCGGCCCGAGTCGACCTCGAGGAGGAGCAAGCTCTGTGGCGCGAGCGGGTCGCCTGGCCGCGGAGTTGGACGAGTCGGTGCCTCGTCCTTCAGCGTCCCGAAGAATAGGATCCGTTTGTTGTCGTGAGACCACGCGACTGGGGAGGCCCCGGTCTGCGCGCCCTTGATCGGCAAGCGTGGCGGGGAGAGCTCGACGAGAGATCTGAGCGCAGAGCCGTCGATCGTCATGCTGTAGATCGCCGTGCGAGAGCGCCCGCCCTCCTCGTGGGTTTTCACAAAGGCGAGGCGAGTGCCATCGGGTGAGACGATCGGACCCCCGATCTCGATGTCCTCGGGCCCGGCTCGAAAGACAATGTTTTCTCGTCCACCGACCTTGACCACGATGATGTCGACGCGGACCGGGATGACATCCTTGCGTGTGCCGTCATTGAACGCCGTCACCCACTGCTTGGCCCGCATCGTTTCCGCCCAGCGCTCTCTCAGTGCCTCGCTTCCCATCGCCCGCGCGTGCCTTACGCCAAGGATAGTCCCCGCGCAAAGAAGAAGGGCGAAAACCACGGCGCCCTGGCGCATCTCACTCTCCCCGAAGCGCCGGCGAGGGTACCCAAACAAACGGGATCGCCGGGGTCGGACCGCCCAGGCCGCCAAAGGGTGGAGCGAAGACTCCCGGGACGTGCGGGTTGCCGCCGCCGGCCGAAACCACCGTGTTCACGAAGTAGTTGCTGTTGTGATGGTACCAGCGGTACGGCACTCCCGAGTTGGTGCTTTCGTAAGCCGCGATACTCTGCTTCAAGGCGGCGCCGCTCACTCGGATCGTGGGGCCCCAGGTGACAGCATCGGTTTGGAGTGCGCTTGCTGTATCTGGCAGAAGTCCTTCTCCCCCGATCCTCCCACGATACACCGCGATGTTCCCCGATCTGTCGGGCCCCATCTCGTACACAACATCACCGGCGTCGATCACCTTGTGAGAAGCAATGTTCATCGTTTCACGCGCACCGACTCGGACGGTCGTGTCCCCGGTGTCGTCAGTCTCAGCAACGACGGAGGCCTCCGGCTCGTATGCCGCATACGCGGCGGCGCTGACAACGGCGCCGGTGACGGCTCCAAACGCGATCCCCTGGAGCACATCTCCCCCGAAAATGCCGGCGCTGATGCCGCCAAAGGCGCCGCCCAGGATGGTGCCCGATCCGACGGCTCCTTGCCAACCGCCCCCCAAAGCTCCTGCCAGTGGCGGCCCGACGGCGCCTCCAATTCCCCCGAACGCCGCGCCGAGGACGATGCTCGTTGTCGGGTCGCCTCCGTTCAACCCATAGCTGACGGCGCCGCCGGCGGCGCCCCCGATCATGCCTGCGGCGACGGGTCCCACGTGAGGCGTGAGAACGATGGCAACGGCAACGCCGACAGCGATGGGCGCGAGGACCCTGAAGACTTCCCAACCGTACTTCCTGTGGAACTCGAAGATCCTCTTGAACAGCCTCCCGAGGAAGCCGAAAAAGTACCCGCTCGGATCGATGAGGTTGACGGGGTTGTTGAGGACGTAGCTGTAGCGGTTGAGCGACTGCGGGTTGGCAGGCGTAGGAACAAACGGGTCGGCGCTAATGAACCGGGCGAGGCCTGCGTCGTAGTACCGGCCGCCGTAATAGTAGAAGCCAGTCTCAGGATCGAGCTCTTTGCCCGTAAAGCCGTGCGTCGGGTCGGCGTTGCCCTCCGAGCGCGACACCTGGCCCCAGGGGTCGTATTCCACGAGCTGCACGCGTGTGCCCGACTCATCGGTGACGACGTTGACTCCGCCGAGATGGTCGTTGTGATAGAAGAGGACGGCGCCAGTCGATTTCTTCGCGACCCCACCGAGGTACTTCGTGACGACGCCGGCGGGATCGATCTCGTACCCCGCGAAGGGATAGCGTGCGACTCCGGCTGACGTTTCCTTCCGGACACGGACACCCGCAGCGTCATACGCGAACGTCGCGCTGTTCCCGCCCTGGATCGTCACGGCGGTGAGGCGGTGGTCGGCGTCCCACGACAACGCGCGGCCGGCGCCGTTGAGCATGCTGCCGTTGGCGTCGTAGGAGTAGATCGACCCGTCCGTACGGTCGGTCACCGCCGAGGGGTGGAGCGGATCGGAGTACGCGGAGAGCATGCCCGCCTTCTCCAGAAGGTTCCCGACCGGGTCATACCCGTAGTTCTGCGTGACCCACGCCAGGCCGGTCCCGAACGCGCCACTCGCCGAGGTGAGGCGGTTGAGGGCGTCGTAGGTGAAGGTCCGGCTGCCGGTGAAGATGCCGTCTCTGATCTGCGTGATGTTCCCTGTCGGGTCGTAGGCGTAGCCGAGATTCTGCAACGTCCCGCTCGCTCCCGTCGTCGATCGGTTGGTCACGCGGAAGTTCATCGGGTCATAGCTGGACGTCGACGCGACCCCGTTCGCGTATTGCAGTCGCGTCTGCTGACCGCGGGCGTTGTACGTGATGCTGGTGATATAGCCGGGAATGGACGCCAGCCAGCCTGCCTCGTTGTAGGAGGACGTCACCGAGTCGCCGTCGGGGAAGGTTCTGCTCACGATATCGCCCAGGGCGTTGTAGCTTTGAGACATCGTGTAAGTCGTACCGTCGAGCAGGCGCTGCGTCTGGCTGACGCGCCCCAGGGCGTCATAGGTGAATGTCGTGACGGTGGCAAGATCCGCGATCCTGGTGACGCGTCCCCTCGAGTACGCGACCGCAGGATCATCGTACGTCCACTGGATCTGCTGGGCGCCGCCGGGGTAGGTCTTCGTCAGCACACGGCCCTGCAGGTCGTAGCTGAACGTGAGGGTCTGATTCTCCGCATCGGTCTGGCTGACGAGGTTGCCTCCCACGTCGTGGCTGTACGTCCAGCTCCCCATGTTGGGGTCACGCATCGCGGTCTTCCGGCCGAGGAGGTCGTAGGTGAGCGCGGTGACGTGGTTGAGATGGTTCGTCGCGAGCACGAGCGCACCCACCGCGTTGGAAGCGTAGGTTGTCACGTACGTGTCGCCGCCATTGACCTCCTCGATACGAGTGAGACGCCCATAAATATCCAGGAAGCGGCGCTTGACGTTACCGCTCTGATCTTTCACCGTCACCCGTCCGGGAATGTACGCTGTGCTGACGCTGGTTCCATCCGGGTAGAGCACCTGCGTCCGGCGGCCGCGGGCGTCGTACTCGAACCGCGTGAGGATCGCGGCCTCGGTCGAGAAGTGCGGCGCGGATTGCGTTGCCGTCAGGCCCCGCGAGTCGAAGGTGGTCTCGCTCTGGATGATCTGGTCCCCCGGCCCCTGCGACCGGCCGAGATAGTTCCGCCCCAGTCCATCGAAATAGACGTCGTTCCAGAGGACCGTCGCCGTGCCGTGCTGAATGGTGCGATACGTCAGGACGCGCTGGGTCGCGGGGTTGCCGAAGTCGAGATAGAACCGGCTCATCGAGCCATAGAGCGAACCCGTGTCGAGCGGGCCGGTCGTCTTCGTCAGGCGGCCGAACGTATCGTACGTGTACGTCGTGCCCTGATGATTTGGGTCGGTCTCGGTCGTCCGCTCGCCCCAGCGCGCGTCGTAGGCAAAGGCCGTCGTGTGGCCGAGACAGGTGGTGACGCTGGCCGGATACGTCTGGCTAGCCTCGTAGACGGTGGTCGTCGTGCAGCCGCGGGCATCCGTGGTGGCTGTGCGGTTGCCGTAGGAGTCATACATGGAGGTGACGACGGGATTACCTGTCGTTCCCTGGGGCCCGCTCAGGCGCCGCTCCTCCTGCGTCAAAAGGCCACGGGATCCGAGCGATCCCCAGGCGAGGCCGTCATACGAGAGCCAGCGTTCCCGCAGCACCGCTCCCGAGGAATCGTGGAGCGCGGTGCGCGTCGGACGGTGGAGCCATGTCGTTGCGTCCACCACCCAGTCCGTGTATTCGTCTCGCTCGTCGCCGCTCGCGGCGATGTCGCCCCACTGGTACGTCCGCGTCGGGTTGCCGTAGGCGTCGAACTCGAAGCTCTGGCGCGCGATCTTGCAGCTGGCTCCGGTGTCGTCGCACGTGGCGACGTCCGTCTGCGCCAGCGTGACGGACGTGACGCCAGGATAGGGTGTGGTCGTCGCCCAGGTGTTCGTGGTCTCGGCCAGGAGCGCGCCGTTACGCTGGCGCGTCTGGCTCTGGGAGGGGCGCCCCCTGAGGAGATCGTCCTGCTCGAACCGGGTATCGGTGTAGTGCCCGAACGGATCGACCGCGCGGACCGACGCGTGCCCACGAAACTCCTTGCCATCGCTGCTGAGCCCGAGCCCGGTGTAGCTGAGGGTCAGCGTGGAGGTTCCGCCGCGCCCGTCGCTGACGCTCCGTGTGGTCACGCGGTAGCGGTCGAATGACCCGGCATAAAAATGGCCCGCCCGGGTACCACCGCACGTCGGATCGGGGCCGAAGCTCAGGTAGTCGTTCGGGGTACAGATGCGATTACCCATCTCGTCATATGAGCTTCGTACGGCGCGGTAGAGGGCGGCGTTCGTCCCCGCGACGGGCAAATCGACGAGAAAGCCCAGGAGAGGAGGGTTACCGCAGGTGTAATCGGGACTGAGGCTGACGTAGGAGCCCTCGCACCCCCAAATGAACTCGCCAGTCTGTACGAAGCTTGTGTTGCGGTAGAGGGCGGCGCTCGTCCCCGCCACGGGCGAATCCACGAGAAACAGCGGGGTCCCGCCGCAGACAGAATTGGGACTGAAGCTCAGGTAGGTTTTCGCATTGTCACACGTCCACCCACCCCAGTCGTTCTGTATGGCTGTGACGGCTCGGTACAGAACACCGGTCGCCTTCACTCGCTCGTAAGCGAAACTCACGGCGCCGCCGAGTCCGTTGTTCACGCCGCTCAACCGCGCGTCGGTGTACGAGAAGCTCAGTGGTGGCAACGAAGAGGTGCCGTCCGCTCCGTAGATCGTGACCGCGTTCAGCGTGAGGTCCCCCGTCGCCCCGCCGCCCCAGGTGTGGCCGGGGTCGCGATCGATCGAGTAGTCGAACGTGAGGAGGTATCTCCGCACCAGACTCGATGCGGCGCGCACCTCGATCGTGTCGAGGCGGTCCTTCTCGAAGAAGGAAAGGATGGTGGAGGCGCTCGTGTCGGTCCAGTCGGAGCGAGGCGCGTAGGTGAAGAGCACCTCACGGGCGGATTCGATCAGCGACCCGCCGGCGTAGGCGTAGGTGATCGCGGCTGGATAGACCGCTTGATCGTACGTCTGGCCGTTCGAGGCGATCGTGCCGGTCTGCTTGGTGTACATGTAGTGAACGGCTACACCACTGGTCGTCGTCGCCTGGTCGAGGAAGTACTTGTAGGTGATCGCGGTCGTGAGGTCCTGCCCACGTGTCATCGCCTTACTGTCGGTGTTGTAGCCAAACCGGTGCTGCGTGCCATCCTTCGTCGTCAGGATCCAGTAGTCCGAGGCCGCAACGTACTGGATCCTCACGAAGATCTCGTCCTTGGTGTGGTAGATGTTCTGCGCGCTGTCGATCAGCACGAGATCGTGGCTCGCGCCGCCCAGCACCAGCTTGAAGGTGTCGTCCGTCGTCGTCGTCGTGTTCTTGAGGTCGCGAAAAACGAAGCCGCCGACGTCCAGGGTCCACCCGAGCCCCGTCCCCTGAGCCTGGTCGCGAGGCCCCCGCTCGTCGACGGTGCTGCTGTGATAGCCGAGCACGATCTTCGGGCCGACGCCGCCGGCGCCGGGTGGAGTGACGATCGCGATCTCGGCGGTGCTCGCCCCCGTGAAGAGGTCGGTCTGGAACGCGTTGAGGGTCCACGTGCCCGGTGGCGCCCCGAGGGGCTCCGTCGTCGACGCCAACTGAGCTCGAGTGGTGTGGCTCGGCGCGTCTGATGGTTGCTCCGGCGAAGACTGTGATTCGCCGCCGGAGACGACGGACGGCATGAGGACCGACACCAGGACCAGCCGCGCGATCGTGCCACCCAAGGACGCACTGAAGAGGGTTCGCATGGTCTCTCTCCCGCGAGGAACGGATTTCCCTGCGCAGGGAGATGGCAATCCACGCGCCAAGCGCGATCGGCCGCGCCAACTGGCGAGAATTCAGGAGCGCGGGCGCTGCCCCACCGCATCGCCTGCCCAGCGCGCCGTGCAGCGTGCATTGCCGCTGATGCAGCGGGGGGTGCTTGAGGAGGGTAGCCCACGTCAGGATGATGAGATGGCACGGCCCTGTCGAAGCGGGAGTACGACAGGGCCGCGCGCCTCGTCGGCGCTGACTTCTCGCTTACTTCTTTTTCTTCTTCTTCGTCGCCTTCTTCTTCACCCGTTCACCTCCTTCTGGGAAGTTTTCACACCCTGCTTCTGCTCGGCATGCTAGTGAGGGACCCCGATCCCTGTCAAGAAGAAAATCCAAGATATGGGGGTCCGAGGCCGGACGTGGACCCAAGATCTGGTGTAGCAGCCGCCTCAGGCTATAATTGACATCGCCCCTCTCACGCGGTAGCGTGAGCCAACTTGCACCCGCCCTCACACAGCTAACCCTGGGGGACTTCGCCGATGAGACGCACTCTGAAGAAACTCGTGTTCGTCGAGCCCAAGTCGACGCACCTGCACATCTACAGCCGCGTCTGCATCCCGCGGCTCGGGTCGATCCTCCTCGCGACGATCATGCGGGCCAAAGGGTACGACGTCCGCGTGTACATCGAGGACATCCACCCGGTCGACATGAACGAGGTGCTCTCCGCCGACCTCGTCGCGATCTCGGCCATCACCTCCACGGCGCCGCAATCCTATCGGCTGGCGGACCAGGTGCGGCAGGCGGGCGCCATCGCCGTGATCGGGGGCACCCACACGAGCTTCCTGCCCGACGAGGGCCTCGAGCACGCGGACTTCGTCGTCCGCGGCGAGGGCGAGTTCGCGTTCCAGGAGCTCGTGGACGGCATCCAGGCGGGCCTGGGGTTCGAGAAGATCCAGAACCTCTCCTACCTGGTGGATGGCCGCGCGGTCCACAACCCGGAGCGCCCGAAGATCCCGAACCTCGACGTGAACCCGATCCCGGACTACCACCTCATCACGGGCTGGAAGCCGGGCGGCGTCATCTCGGTCGCCACGTCGCGGGGCTGCCCGTTCTCGTGCACCTTCTGCTCGGTCCCGGGCATGTACGGCCACGCCTTCCGCACCCACTCGGTCGCGCGCGTGCTGGAGGAGCTCGAGAGCCACCGGGGGAACCTCTACACGTTCTTCGCCGACGACATCTTCACGGCGAACAAGAAGCGGGTGAAGGAGCTCATCCGCGGGATGATCGCGCGCGACCTGACGCCGGAGTGGGGCGCGCAGGTGCGGACAGAGACGGTGGACGACCCGGAGCTCCTCCAGCTCATGCGCGACTCGAACTGCTTCAACGTCTACGTCGGCTTCGAGTCCATCAATCCTCGAACGCTGAAGCTCTTCAACAAGAAGCAAGACCTCGACAAGATCGAGCGCTCGATCGAGCGCTTCCACGCCCACAAGAT
>WNGL01009628.1_pt1 | contig 11196 bp, 11 predicted proteins | sample 5400591 | NCBI WGS metagenome assembly WNGL01 (sample SAMN13153377, study PRJNA577476) | soil metagenome | isolation source: 80 cm soil or saprolite under Garry oak tree replicate 1 | place: USA:California | collected 2016-06-15
TATACATTGTCTGAGGCTTTTCGCCTGCCCAGATGGTATGTCCTGTGGCTGATACTTGCATTGAACGTCACCGCCGGTGCTGCACTAATCTCAGTGGCCTCGCCATTGGCGCAGAAATTCACTGGTGTCGGTGCGGTGACTGCTGCACTGCTTGTCAGCGTGATAGGCATCTTCAATGGCGCGGGGCGCTTGTTCTGGGGCTGGCTCTCTGATGGCATTGGACGGCCTTTCACTTTTCTGAGCATGTTCATCATTCAGGCGATCGTCTTCGCCATCTTGCCATCGATTAGTAGCTTTGTACTGCTCCTCCTTCCAGCAGCCATCATTGCTCTTTGCTATGGTGGGGGCTTTGGTACAATGCCGGCCTTTGCCGCAGACTTCTTCGGCCCCAGAAATGCTGGAACAATTTACGGTGCCATGCTCACCGCGTGGAGTGCTGGCGGTATTGTTGGCCCGATACTGATTACAAGCTTCGGTACAACGAACAATCCTGACTATGGGACGCCGCTCTACATTATCGCAGGCATCATGCTGGTGAGCGCACCCTTGCCACTGATCGCTCGCGCGCTCGCCCGGCGTCGAGGTGATGTTGTCGAGGTCACCGCAGGGTCCCCCGGGACTGCTCGATAGTCAGCGATGCCGATCTCACTTCGCTCAAAGAAGCATTGGGGCTCGGTGAACAGCAATGGCAAGCCTGCGAGTCCAAAGTCCGACCCGAACCAGCATAAGCCGGTGCGCCAACGTCAGGTTTACCCTGCATGCAAAAGTAGGCCGAGCCCTACACCGGCCAGTGTCCCAGCAGTAACCACAACCAGAAATTCGAGGCCAGCCCGCACAGGACTCTGATGGGTATAGCGGGCTTTGATCACACCCAATAAGAGGGCGGTGAGCGCCGTGAGTCCATATGCCCACCATCTGGCCTGCGGCAGAGAGAACAGCACCGGCACCGTGGGGATGAGGCCGCCCACCGCGAAGGAGACCCCAATCTGTACGCCTTCCAACCACGGGTTAATATGGGTGTCTTCGACGACTCCCAACTCGTCATGCACCATGGCCCGGTGCCAGCGTTCCCGGTCGGCCGTCAGATGCCCAACCACCCGGTCGAGCAGGGGACCGCTCAAGCCCTTGTCCTGGTAGATAGCGCGCAGTTCGGCCCGTTCCTCTTCCGGTTCATGCTCAATTTCATAGCGCTCGGTGGCGATGCGCTGGTCCAGAATCTGCCTGGCGGTCCGTGCCGAAAGATAGCCTCCAAGGGCCATCGAGACCCCTCCGGCCAGCACCTCACCCAGCACGATCAGGAGAAGCCGTGCGGGCGCAATCTGACTCACGGCCATGATGAACACCAGGGTGGTGACCAGGCCATCATTGAGTCCAAAGACAATCTCGCGCAGCCAATCACCCCGATGTGGATGTTGTTCATTGATCTGCTCCAAAGGAATCGGTTCTCCTTTTCTTCCCGTCACATGCTTATCCTATGAGTATAGCGGAGCCAAAGCGGGAGCGCAAGGGGAACCAACGGCCTTTCAGGGCCATTTAAAAGTTGAGGCATTCTATCGCTCACGTCCTGTTTTTCGTGTGTCGCCTCAGGCGACACACGAAAAACAGGAAAAAAGAGTTTTTGCGAGGACACCTCGCGCTCCGGCAAGGGGCCTACTGCCCCTTGCAACCCCGCTTTCGCGACTTTTAAATCGCCCTGTCAGCCCTTTTCTAAGGGTCTCTTGCCCCTGCGCATAGTGCAAGGGCAAGGCCTGGGCAGCCGCTAGGTCACGGGTAACAAACGACCGCTCTTCACATCGTAAATAAAGCCGCTAATGTCCACGTTCTTTGGGATGAGCGGCGATGCCTTGAGCTTCGCAACGTCATCACGGACAGATTGTTCCAAATCTTTAAATGGAAGAAAGTCGATGTGGTCGGCGTCGGCCTGAAGTTCCTGCTTGACCAAGGAAAGACCTCTGGATTGAGATTCTAACTCCGTATAAACGCCAGCACTTCGTCGCGCTTCTGCTCCATCAACTCTTTATTGTCGGCCTCAACATTCAGGCGCAGCAGAGGTTCTGTATTGGATGGGCGCACGTTAAACCACCAGTCGCCAAAGTCCATCGTGATGCCATCGGTGTGATCTATCGACTGGGCTTCTTTGCCAAAGTGCTCCTCCAGGGCGCGCATCTTGCCCTCGACATCACTCACCGTGGTGTTAATTTCGCCACTACGGCAACGTTGATCGAGTGGCTTGAGAATTTCGGAGAGCGGCTTTCCCTCAACCGAAATAAGTTCTAGAATAATCAGTAAGGCGATCAGGCCGGAGTCGGCAAACCAGTTGTCACGAAAGTAGAAATGGCCGGAGTGTTCGCCACCGAAGATGGCGTTGGTCCGGCGCATTTCGGCTTTGATGTAAGAGTGCCCGACGCGGGTACGTATAGCCTTGCCTCCCAGCCTGGTGATGAGTTCAGGTACGCTCTTAGAGACGATCAGGTTGTAGAGAATAGTTGAGCCAGGATATTTTTTCAGGAGGCTCTGTGATACGGCCGCTGTCACCATTGACCCATCCACCAGGTCGCCGTGTTCATCGACCGGGAACATGCGGTCAGCATCGCCATCGAAGGCCGCACCGAGGTCGGCTCCTACCTCACGTACCTTGCTCTGTACATCTACCATGTTCTCGGGCTCGATGGGGCTGGCTGGATGGTGAGGGAAGGTGCCGTCGAGTTCAAAGTACAGCGGCACGAGTTCGCAGGGGAGATGGAGAAAGACCCGTGGTACGATCATTCCTGCCATACCATTGCCCGAGTCGATAACTACTTTGAGGGGTTTGATCTTGCTCACATCGATAAACGAGAGCACGTGATTGACATAATCATTGGTAATATCGAGCTGTGTTACCACGCCTTTATATTCTGGCTCTGTGAAAGCTCCACTCACTGCCAGGTCACGGATATCAGCCAGTCCTGACTCCAGACTGATGGGAAAAGCCTGCGCGCGGCAGAACTTCATGCCGTTGTATTGAGCGGGATTGTGCGACGCGGTAATCATCACACCAGCTGGATAGTTGAACTTGCCCACGGCGAAATAGAGACCATCCGTGGTCGTCATGCCCAGATCAATCGCGTTGACGCCCTGATCGATAATGCCATGCAGCAGAGAATCGGATAACTGTGGCGATGAGGTGCGCATATCGCGCCCCACGGCAATTTCTGGCACGTTCAAATACTGGGCAGCAGCGCGTCCAATGCGATAAGCAACCGGTTCGGTCAAGTTCTGGCCGTAGATGCCGCGTACATCATAGGCCTTAAAAATGGAGGGATCGACCCTGACATTGGCTTCATTCATCTTGTTGAATAGTCCTTCCTTTTCTTCCAGATTTCTAAAAGTACCCAGGGTTCACCTGAGCTGCGGGGATCATAGATTTGGCCGACCTCGACAAAGTGAGCTTTGGCGAAGGCGCGGCGTGCCGGTCGATTAGCGGCGGCTGTCTCTGCATAAACGCGTGCTAATCCGGGAAGAGTAAAGAGGTAGTGTACCAGTGTGCGGATTGCCTCTGGTCCATATCCTTTACCCCAGCGATTTTTATCACCTAAACCCAGCCCAATTTCAACTTGCCCACTCCGGTAATCAAGATTGAAATACGTGATGGTACCGATAGGAATATGCTTTTCATCCTCGATGATAAACCAGAATTGCCGCCCATTGCCGTTTACATAATTGCGCTCAAAAATGGGGAGGAATTCTGCCATGCTCTGTGAGAATGGGCGATGAGGATCGTAATGCCATACCTCATCGTCACGTTCCCAGTGGAAAATCCTCGCAGCATCGTCCATGGTGGGAGGCCGTAGATATATCCGTTCACCTCCGAGTAACATCCCCTGTGGGTGTCCTTGAGGATTATGGCGTTGTGTTTCAGTCATAATAGCCCTATCTCATGTGCAAAACTACTTCCAGCCGCCAGGCGTCCAACATCAAAGGTCTGTGCCAGCGTTTGACCCAGGTCTGCATAAGTGGGACGTACGCCAAGATTCACCCCTGCTCGAATAGGTTCACCATATGCCAATAAGGGCACTTGTTCGCGTGTGTGATCGGTGCCCCGGTAGGTGGGGTCAACGCCGTGATCAGCAGTGAAGAATATAGCATCTCCCTGGCGCATGGATTCTTGTACCTGTGCAAACCAGCTGTCTACCTCTCGCAAGGCCTGCGCGTACCCCTCACTATCTCGACGATGGCCCCACAGCATATCGAATTCTACCAGATTCACAAAGAGCAGACCTGTAAAGTCTCGTTCAAGCCAGTGCAGCGTGACTGCCATCCCGTCGCGGTTCGTTTCTGTATGGTCGCGTAGAGTCAGACCGCGTCCTGCAAAAAGGTCTTCAATCTTGCCGATGCCGATGACATCTTTGCCGTTATCCTTGAGTAGATCGAGCAGGGTTGTTCCCAGCGGTGGAAGCGAGAAGTCGCGGCGGTGTTCGGTACGTTTGAAGTTTCCGGGCGTGCCTATAAACGGCCGGGCAATGACTCGCCCAACCGCGTGGTCACCAGTGAGCATACCCCGGGCAGTCTCACAAATGCGGTACAGCTCCTCTAATGGAATCACCTCCTGGTGTGCGGCAACTTGAAAGACGCTGTCGGCAGATGTATAGAGAATAGGGTATCCTGTACGCATGTGCTCCTCGCCGAGTTCTTTGATGATCTCGGTACCGGAAGCGACCTTGTTACCGATTACTTTTCGGCCAATAGCCTGTTCAAACGCTTGCACAAGGTCCGCAGGAAACCCATGTGGATAGGTGGGTAAAGGTTTTTGCAGGACAACTCCCGTCATTTCCCAGTGTCCCGAGATACTATCTTTGCCTGCCGCAGCTTCGGTCATGAGTCCATAGGCTCCCCTTGCTTGACCGGTTGGAGGTGTCCCTTCGATGGGGGTAATGTTTCCCAGACCGATGCTCCCCAGGTGCGGGAGAGCCAGACCTCCAATTGCCTGAGCACAGTGTTCCAACGAACTGGCGCCATCATCACCATAGGCATGTGCATCGGGATTAGCCCCTGCCCCTACCCCATCGAGGACGACAAGAATAGCTCGTTTCAATGCCGTCATATGTGTATCCTCGTCATTTCCAGCTTTTCGTGCTGTGGTAATGGTCCGCCAATCAGAGGCAGCGCATAGTCGTAAAATGCTTGCGTCACCATGGTTTTACTTTCGTCCAGGTAAGCAGCGGGCACCAACTTTTGCGCGTTGGCAACCTTTACCAGTTCCACCAGGCCCGAGCTGCAAGAATAGGCAGGTTCCGTATGCCTGATGAGCGTTACCATCTTATCGCTTTCGCCCTCCAGGAGCGCCCGTACTCCTATCTTTCCTACCAGGTAGGCCTCGTCCCGGTCGGTAAGTGAGATACAATTTGATGCCATGCGCTGCAGGTCGCCAGGTTTGTCAAAACGTGCTCGCAACCGCAGATGCTGCTTTACTAATTCTACCAGATATTGCGCGGCGCCGCTCAAAAGAGGATGCTGGAAGGCATCTGTTCCTACCTGTCCAGTGACCCCGAGTGCTTGTCCTTGTTCATCGCGGATTGCTTCAGCTGCAACAACGATGACATAGCCTAAACGCTGGTAGACTGCCTGGACCTGTTCCAGGAAACGCCCGGCGTTGAAGGCGTGTTCTGGCATCAGAATGATATGCGGCGGGTCAATTTCATTGCGTTTTCCCAGTGCCGATGATGCCGCCAACCAACCTGCATCGCGCCCCATTGTCTCTATCACTTTAACAGGATAATGCCAGGGTATGGAAATGGTGTTCATGGTCGAGTCTATCGTTGCCAGAGCAATAAAGCGTGCCGCACTGCCGTAGCCGGGACAATGATCGGTAAAGGGAAGGTCGTTATCAATGGTTTTGGGTACGCTGATCGTTTGCAAGTCATAGCCGAGATGCTGTGCGGCCTGAGCCAGGTGATGGGCCGTATCAGCCGAGTCGTTTCCACCGATGTAGAGCATGTAGTGAATATCATAACGGCGCAAAATAGCGACAGCTCGTTCAAGATCATCCTCTAACAGTTTATAGCGGCACGAGCCAAGGGCAGCTGAAGGCGTGACAAGCAGCTTCGGCCATAAGCCGGCGGGCTCTTGTCGCAGGTCAATGATATCTTCTTTGAGCAGCCCCTCGATGCCGTGCAGCATGCCATAAATGCCAGTGATACGTGTATCTTTCATGGCCGTCTCGACGGCTCCAACAAAGCTGGCATTAATGACAGCCGTGGCCCCCCCCGATTGTCCAATAATAAGATTGCCATGCGTGTTTAATGACAAGGAATGTCTCCTCACATATTATTTAAGTTGACTCAGCAGAATATAGTATCGCAGCCCGTACATCTTCATAGGTAATATGTGGATGGGCGTCCAGAATCTGCTCAATGGTTCTTCCTCCAGCCAGGTGCTCCAAAATGTACTCGACAGTGATGCGTGTCCCAGCAATAACCGGCTTGCCCATCATAATATTCGGATTTGAGATAATCTCCGGTTGTGGCATTTTTACCTGCCTACCTTTCTTGCCTATATTGTATACTTCATGCCAGGAGTATACCTTATTCAACTCATGACAGCTGCATTCTGCGTAATCTTATCCCAGATCATTATACCAATAGCAAGCTCAGGCGTCGAGGCACTCGTTAAATATGTTCTATACGTCTCTACGATACATTGCAGTTAACCCTCGGTTAAGAACATAAAGTTTCCCTGACAATGATCCTATTTTCAACATGTACCGTATGATGAAGATAGCAAGACCGGACAAGCACCCGACGTGCATCGTCTTGCTAACTTGTATTATCATTCCAGTACTTTAGGGAGGAAGCTCTTCTATGGCAACACAAACGACTTCAAACAGGACTGGTGCAACCTCAACACGCTCTCTGGCCTTCGAACAATTTGCCGGTGTGTGCGCTCTCATTGTGGGAATTGGCGGCCTCTTGTATGCCATCTCCTTCATTATCCTGAAAGGGGCTCTGCTCAGCGATCTCTTTCTCATGCTCGGAGGGCTCTTCTCCACCGCTGTCCTGGTCGCCCTATTCAACCGTCTCCGCGAGACAGATGCTGCCTTCGCCCTCTGGGGTTTGCTTCTGAGTATTACCGCTGCGCTTGGCTCAGCAATACATGGCGGCTACGATTTAGCTAATGTGCTTCACCCAGTCTCACAGGTAACGGATGCTGCCGCTGCCGGTGTGCCCAATGCTGTCGATCCGCGTGGTGTGCTGACATTCCTCATCGGAGGTATTGGCCTGTTCGTCATTGCCTGGCTCATGGGGCGCAACGAACGCTTCCCAAAGATGCTCAGTTACCTGGGCTATCTTGCGGCAGTGCTGCTGATCATCCTCTACCTGGGCCGCCTGATCATCTATACATCAACGAATCCAGTGATTTTGATTCCCGCTTTGCTCAGCGGCTTCCTGGTCAATCCGATATGGTACATCTGGCTGGGTATTAGCTTATGGGGTGGTCGCAAGGCTGGGTGAGTTGAGTAGGGGCAAGGAGAGATCCTTCGCTGCGCTCAGGATGACAATTAAAGAGAGATCCTGAACGTAGTGAAGGATGACAATTGGGGTCGCTCTGTTAGCTTGAAATGAATGTCTCTGCATGCTACCATAAAGCAACATTATGAGCTTCGTTGCTCTATGGTAGCTATTTTTTGTAGGGACGACCTTGGCGGTCGTGTAAAGGTAGAATAAATGAATCACAAAATTATTCTTGACTGTGACCCCGGCCACGATGATGCCATTGCCATTCTGCTCGCAGCCCATCATCCTGACATTGACCTGCTGGCAATCACTACTGTTGCAGGTAACCAATCGCTTGATAAGACAACCCTTAATGCTTTGAAAGTGTGTTCGCTGGCAAATATCCGTGATGTGCCGGTTGCCAGGGGCATGGACCGGCCGCTGGTGCGCCCGGCAAGGCATGCAGCTAATATCCATGGCGAGTCGGGTATGGATGGACCAGATATTCCAGAACCTAATATCGAGCCTGTAGCGCAGCATGGTGTTGACCTGCTCATCGACCTGCTCATGAACTCGGATGGAGACATAACCATTGTGCCTACTGGCCCGCTTACGAATATCGCAACGGCTATCCGCCGCGAGCCAGCTATTTTGCCCAGAATCAAGGCTATCTCATTGATGGGTGGAGCAATCGGCGTTGGTAATAGAATGCCTGGCGCTGAGTTTAACATATGGGCTGACCCGGAGGCGGCTGCCATTGTGTTTGAATGTGGCCGACCTCTTACCATGTCTCCCCTGGAGGTAACGCACCAGGCCCTGGCAACTGGCGAGGTGTTAGATCGTTTGCGAGCCGCCAATCGCCCCGTGGCTAGCTTTGCCGCAGACCTGCTCATCTTCTTTGGTGGCACCTACCGTAAGGTCTTTGGTTTCCCTGCTCCACCAGTACATGATCCCTGCGCGGTAGCCGCGGTCATTGACCCTGACATACTTCAAGCGCATACAATACGTGTGGAGATCGAGACGGAAGGGGAGTGGACATCTGGGCGAACAGTCTGTGATATCTATGGCGTATTGGGTAAAGAACCTAATGTGCGTGTTGGCTACGCGCTGGACGTAACACGTTTCTGGGAGATGCTAATCAGTACAATTTTGACGTATTAGGGTATCAGGTGGCGTCATATCTGGTAATCCATTTCCCATGGTTCTTTGCCGTCCCAGCCCTGCGTCAGTTCCTGGTGCTTCTCTAGCGTCTCGCCGCCCTTTACCAGTAGTTCAGCTGGCTTGGAGGCAACGACAGAATTTGGGGGCACAGATTCGAGCACAAGAGCCATGGCCCCTATCTTGCTGCCCCGGCCAATGGTGATGGAGCCTAAGATGGCCGCTCCAACGCCGATGGTTACATCATCCTCGATGGTAGGATGGCGTTTTTGTAAGCGCCCCGGCCCGCGCCGCCACCAGCCAGTTGCACCGAGTGTGACCTGGTGATAGAGCATTACATTATCACCGATGATGGTCGTTTCGCCTATAACGATACCAGCACCATGGTCGATGAAGAAGCGTTTCCCAATCTGCGCGCCTGGATGAATTTCAATGCCACCCGTAATGAGACGAACGAACTGCGAGATAAAGCGTGGCAGAAAAGGAATATGCGCCTTGTAGAGGGCATGAGCGATGCGGTGGTAAAAGATGGCCCATAAGCTCTGATAGAGCAGCGCTTCAAAGATGTTGCGACATGCGGGGTCTTTTTCGAAGATGACATCGATTGCATCGGGCCAGATTGTTTTACGTCGTGGCGTCTGGCCAGGTGCAGCAATAGAGACACCTGGAGGTAGTTGTGGTAGTTGCTCAAGGTCGGGATCGGTATTATGAATACGTTCGTTGTTGCCGGCCTCTTCTGAGATTCGCTGCGACATGTTACTTTTTGTCCTTTTCCTCTTACCCGCCTGCCATTAATATAGTTTCTTCTATTTCGAGTGTAGGACAGGGGGAAGGGAGTTGTCAAGTATAACGCACCTGTCTCTCGGGGCTTCTCAAAAGTCACATGGCTCAGCTAAGACGAGCCGCCTGCGGCGGCAAAAAAGGAAAAGAAAGAGCGTGGCGCGGCGGGCGGCCGCCCGCCGCGCCACGCTCTTTCTTTTCTGGGAAATTGGGTCAGAATTGAAAAGCACCGTCTACTACCATGCCACAGATGCCATCATCAACCAGGTGTGAGAGGCCAGCTTTAACCAATGTATTTTGCCAGTTATGTGTTTCTGCTCCGGGCAGATTCTCCAGTTCGACTCGTAGATAATTGTCTGTCAGACCTTCCCAACGACCATGTTTGTAGCTTTCAATGAGCACCTCGGCGGTTTCGCCTAAAAATTGCTGGCGGAAGAGACGACTGTGTTCTTCGTTGAGCCCTAGTAGCCGCTCGCTGCGGGCCTTCTTTACTTCGTCCTTGATTTGCCCCTTCATGCGTGCAGCGGGAGTTCCCTGGCGGGGTGAGAAACGGAAAACATGGGTTTTTGCAAATTGGAGCTCTTTGGCGAGATGGTAAGTCTGCTCAAAATCGCTATCGCTCTCACCGGGGAAGCCGGTGATGATGTCGGTGCTAATGGCGACGCCGGGGATGAGCTGCCTGGCCGTGGTGATGATGGTACGATAGCGGGCGCTATGATAGCGGCGGGCCATGCGTCGCAGTATACTGTCCGAGCCACTCTGCATGGGTAGGTGGAAGTGGCGGCACATGCGCGGATTTTTCCATAGTTCCAGCCATTCCAGGCGAAAATCTTCCGGTTCTAGTGATGAGACACGAATGCGGGGTATACCGGTTTCACGCAGCAAAGCGGCAATTAAATCGCCAAGATCCTGCTTCTGATCGTTGTCAGGGTGGTAGTCACCCAGGTGAATGCCTGTCAGAACGATCTCCTGGAAGCCCGCCTGTACCTTACGCTGCACGTGTTCTACGACGGATGCAATGTTGCGACTGCGCGACCCTCCACGAACATAGGGAACGATGCAGTACGTGCAGCGGTTATCACAGCCATCCTGTACTTTCATCTGGACGCGGGTGCGCGATACTAATCTAGCGCTGACGGACGCGGGCAAGGTCGCTTCCTGTAGAGTAAAAGGCCGCGATGGATTGTCGGGCTGTGGCTCCTCTTCTGTTGGGTCAATGGCGAGTGAGCTGTCGCTGCCGATATGCTGGGTGTACCGGGTATCGAGTGGTAGCATGGGCAGGGGAGGCCGTGGAGTGGGAGACAAAGTGCCGGCAAGGGATCCCCCTACTATGGGCGCCTGAGCGGAATCTGGCTGTGGTTGCTCAGGCTCTCCAGGTTCCCAGGTCTTACATTGTTCTTTGATGGCTTCGGCCAGGGACTCTTTGCCGCTATTGCCTATGACGAGGTCGACGCCAGGGAGTGCGGCCACCGCTTTAGGGCTTAGCTCGGCATAGCAGCCGGTGACGACGAGGAGGGCCTCGGGATGACGACGACGCGCCTGGCTGATGAGCTGGCGTGAACTGCGGTCGCCCAGGTGCGTAACGGTACATGTGTTGACGATATAGACATCGGCGATCTCGTTAAAATCACGCTGAACAAAGCCAGCATCGCTCATCTGCTCGCCAATGGCTTCACTATCGGCCTGGTTTACTTTGCAGCCGAGGGTGGCGACTGCAAAGGTTGTCTCTGACGGTGGTTGGTTGTGCATACTGTTTTCTTATCAATCCGTACTTTGCATAAAAGTTGTT
>WNGL01017596.1_pt1 | contig 11196 bp, 7 predicted proteins | sample 5400591 | NCBI WGS metagenome assembly WNGL01 (sample SAMN13153377, study PRJNA577476) | soil metagenome | isolation source: 80 cm soil or saprolite under Garry oak tree replicate 1 | place: USA:California | collected 2016-06-15
CGATGCCGAGGGCCAGCGACAGTACGACGACGGTGGTCCATCCCCTCGCGTGGATCAGCATGCGCGAAGCGTGACGAAGATCCTTGAGCAATGTGCCTCCCGCTGGCTATTGTACGAAGGTCATCGTAGCCTAATTGGACGCGATCCGCGCGCAAACGGTTGGGGCAAAGCCGTGTAAATTCGGCGTCGTCAAACCCGACAGTGGGGACGCCGCACGAGCGAAGAGTCCCCATGCGGCGGGCACTTCGCCAGACGCGGCGACGGAAGCGTTCTTGCTAGAGCACCACGCCGACGGTTCTGCGTACGCGCGAACCCGCGACACATGTTTTCCTTCACACGAACCCGCAGCAGCGCCGGTCGTCTCGGCGCCTACGGCCTCACTCTGCCGGCCGTCGGCGTCGCACTGTGGGCCGGATTGCTCATGGCGCGAACCACCGCGCGCCCGCTCGCCGCAACGCCGCTCGCCCTCGCCGTTGCGCTGAGCGCCGGCTACGGCGGACTCGGACCGGGACTATTCGCGCTCGTCCAGGCGTCGGTCGCCATCGACTTCTTTCTGATCGAGCCGGGGACGCTATTCGGACACCTCGGTCCGGCGCAGGCCGCCGCGCTCATGGCGTTCATCGTGGGATGGACCCTCTTCTGCTTTCTCGCTGCCGGCGCCGTGCGGCAGACCGATCGAATTCGGGACGCGCACCTGGCGGCTGAATCCGAGTCGGCGCACGCCGCCCGGATGGCGCAGTTGACCTCCGCGCTCGCACAGGCGCGCACGCCGCGAGCGGCCAGCGAGGCGGCCGTCCAGGAATCGCTGTACGCGTTGCGGGCCGACGCCGCGGCGCTGCTGCTGGTGTCGCCCGACAGCGGGACGGCCGAGGTCGTGCGCGCAGTGGGGTACGCGCCTGGCCGTACGCCATCCGCGGTCACACTATCGGAGAAGGGGCCGATCTCGGACGCGGTGGGACGCGGCGTGCCGGTCGTGATCGAAACCCGCGCGGCGCGCGGCGCCGAATATCCGGCCTCCAGGGATCCGGCGAGCGATCGATTCGAGACAGCCGTCATCGTCCCCCTGCTCATCGGCAGCCGCGTGGTCGCCGTGATCCAGATCGAGTTCGAGGCGGTGCGGGAGGTCACGGACCACGATCGCGAGTATCTTCTCGCACTGGCGCACGGCGGGGCGCAGGCGCTCGACCGTACCTGGCAGCTCGAGGTCGCCGAACGCGGGCGGTCGGATGCTGAGCAGCTGCGTGCCCAGGCGGATCGCGAGCTCGTCGAGCGCAAGTCGGTCGAGCACGCGCTCCGCGCGAGCGAGACACGGTATCGCGCGCTGGCGGCGCGCACCAGCCGTCTGCACGCGCTCAGCGCGGCGCTGTCGGAAGCCGTCACGATGGATGCCGTCGGCCGCGCGGTCATCACGCACGGCCGGACCGTCGTTGGCGCGACCGCGGGGGAGGTGCTCCGGCTGGTCGACGAAGGCATCCAGTTCGAGACGCTTCATGCCGAGGCCGACGGGCGTGGGGGTGCGGAACACGCTCGCGTGCCGGTCGAAGACGGATTGTGCGCCACGGCCGCGGTCAGGACGGGCCGTCCAGTCTTCATTCGCTCGCTCGAGGATTGGCAGCAGCGGTTCTGGCGGTCCGCGTCGGTCGCGGCGGACGGCGGCTACCAGTCGTCGGCGACGATGCCGCTGCTCGTCGAAGGAGCACCCATTGGCGTCCTGACCTTCCATTTCACCGTCCCGGTCAATTTCGACGACGAGTATCAGGCGCTTCTCGTGTCGGTCGCGGAGCACTGCGCACAGGCGCTCGATCGCGCGCGCCTGTACGAGTCCACACAGCGCGCCAGGGCAGACGCGGAGCGCGCGAACCGCATCAAAGACGAGTTCGTCTCGATCGTGTCGCACGAGCTGCGGACGCCGCTCAACGCGATTCTCGGGTGGACGACGATGCTGCAGAAAGGCGCGCTTGTGCCCGAGAAATCGGAGCGCGCGCTGCGATCGATTCACGACAACGCGAGCCGGCAGGCGCGATTGATCGAGGAGCTGCTCGACTTCTCACGGGTGACATCGGGCCGCGCGTCGCTGCAGATGGAGCAGGTGGACGTCCGGGAGCTGCTTCGGGGCGTCGTGGAGTCGATGATCCCCACGGCCGTCGGCCGCGCCGTCGACCTCCATCTGTCCGTCGTCCCACCCGTTTGCGTCCGCGGCGACATCCGTCGCCTCGAGCAGGTGTTCTTCAACCTGATCGACAACGCGCTGAAGTTCACGTCCGACGGCGGACGGGTGGCGATCGACGTTCGCATCAACGGGGGACAGGTTGAGATCCAGGTCCAGGATACGGGAACCGGCATGGAACCGGACTTCCTGCCTCACGTGTTCGACCGCTTCCGTCAGGCCGACACGGCGACCAGCCGTACATACGGCGGACTCGGGCTCGGCATGTCGATTGCCAAGCAGCTCGTTGAGGCGCACGATGGGCATATCTCCGCTCGCAGCGAAGGCAAGGGCCTCGGCTCGACCTTCACGGTGCAGCTGCCGATCGCGGCCCGGCTCGCCAACGAAACGGTCGAAGGCATGACGTCCCCGAGCCAGGCGGTCGAGCACGCCGAAACGCGCCTCGACGGTATCCGTGTGCTCGTCGTCGACGACGAGGCCGATGCGCGGGAGATCATGGCGACGGCGCTCGAGGCGTCCGGCGCAAGCGTGGAGCTGGCGGCCAGCGCGCGCGCCGCGTTCGAGATTCTCGAACGGACGTCCGTCGACGTGCTAGTCTCGGATATCGCAATGCCGGACGAAGACGGCTTCGCCCTGATCCGGAAGGTCCGCGCGTCGCTGGCGGGTCGAGTCGCCTCCATCCCCGCAGCCGCCGTGACGGCGTTCACCGGTGCGGAGGATCGCGCGCACGCGCTCGCCGCGGGGTTTCATCTTCATCTGGCGAAGCCGTTCGAGCCCACGGAGCTCATTCGCACGGTTGATAAACTTGCACACCAGGTCCTGCAATGATGATGTCTGAAGAATTCGGCGCTCGACTGCGCCGGCAGCGTGAACAACAAGAGATCGCTCTGACGACAATCGCGGAGCAGACGAAGATCAGCTTGCCTCTCCTGGAGGCGCTGGAGCGGGGCGACGTCTCGCACTGGCCGGGCGGCATTTTTCGCCGCGCGTTCCTTCGCGCCTACGCTCACGCCATCGGTCTCGAACCCGACGGCGTGGTCCGCGAGTTCCTGGAGATCCATCCCGATCCGGTAGAAGCGATCGCGCCGCCCTCGCCGCGCGGAGGTTTGCTTTCCCGCCTTGGGTTGCGCGCCGGCCGGAAGGCCGAACCGGTCGCAGAGGTCCCGCCGGCGCCCGCGGAACCCATTTCGCCGAAGACGGAGGCTCCATTGCAGATCGGGACGCCGGCCCAGACGGAGGCCCCCGTCCAGCCGGACCTGCTGGCCGTGGCCCGGCTGTGCACCGACCTGAGCCGGGTCGAGGAGGTGCGCGAGGCGGCGCCGCTGCTTCGGGAGGCTATTCGAATTCTCGACGCCGTCGGGCTCATCGTCTGGGTCTGGGATCCGCAGGCTGCGAGACTGAGGGCCGCGCTGGGATCCGGTTACTCCGACAGGGTGCTCGCGCAATTACCAGGATTGGATCGCGATACCGACAATGCGACCGCGGCGGCATTTCGATCGGCCCGGCCCTGCGTGGTCAACGGCAGCGATCGGTCCAGCGGCGCACTCGCGGTGCCGTTGATCGCGGCAGCAGGACCGGTGGGCGTGCTGGCCATCGAGCTCCAGCACGGTCAGGAACAGAGCGATTCGACGCGGGCAGTGGCGACGATTCTTGCCGCGCAGGTCGTCAGATGGATCGACACCGCGCAACCGGAAGAGGCCCCCGACGCCCCTGCGCAAGAGCCAGACGCTCACGCACCGCGCCCTGCGGTGATGTTCGCCTCATGACGCGCCGTCCCGAACGCAGCGAAGCTGCCGACTATTACTTTGGCTACATCGATCAGGTCTCGGGCGGCGACGTGATATCGGTCCTGTCGTCACAGCTGGAGAGCACGCTCGCATTTTTCCACGGCATCTCCGAAGACCGGTCCCGGCATCGGTACGCGTCCGATAAGTGGACAATCCGTCAGGTGCTGAGCCACGTGAATGACGCCGAGCGGCTGTTCGTGTCGCGCGCATTCTGGTTCGCGCGCGGGTTCGACAGCGCGCTTCCGAGCTTCGATCAGGAGGTCGCGGTGGCCGCTGCGCGCCCCGACGATCGGCCCTGGCAGGGCCATGTGGAGGAGTTCCGTACGATCCGCGCCGCGACCCTGACGTTTTTCGCGGCGCTTCCAGCAGACGCGTGGGACCGCGGGGGCATCGCGAGCGATCGTCCATTCACCGTTCGCGCCCTGGCGTATATTGCCGCCGGACACGTGATCCACCACAGCCGCGTGCTGCGCGAGCGGTACCTGAACTCCACGTAGCTCGTTGAAGAACGTTTGCGGGCTGGCTCTCGTCGATAGAGTCCCTGGTGGACTGTTCTTACGAGATGTAAAGCGCCACCCGCGCGTGGTGCGGACGGGCTGATGATTCTAGACATCACGGAACGCATGGCAGCAGCCGCATCGGGGTCAGCCACGGACGACACGGACCGCACGGACGCGCGCGGGCCGATCGCCTCAGACCGGCCGCAAGGCCGGTCCCGGCGGCCGAATCACTCGCGCGTCCAGAACAATTGATCAGATCCGCCAGCCCCGCGTCTGGAGCACGTATCGTCATCAGGGCCGGCCGAACGGCTGGCCACACACGAACACGTCGTTCCGGCGGTTACCTGCCGTACCCGTCCGTGCCGTCCGCGTCGTCCGTGGCCAAATCCTGATGAAGCCGCTGCGATGAGTTCGGTGACGATGTGCAGAATCATCAGGCGAACGAGGCGACCCGCAGCAACGTTTCTCGTGAGCACACGTCACTCGAAAGAAATTCGCGCGAAGAGCCGTGAAGTAAGGGTCTTCGATCCAGCGTACGGGTTCGCGCCGCTCACAGATGTCAACGAAGTCTGCGACCCGACGATTGTGAAACGCGACAATCGCTGGTGGATGTATGTCGCGACCGAGGTCGTGGGCAGGCCCGGGATTCAACTGGCGAGCGCCTCGCTTCCCAACGGCGCACCGCTCTCAGCAACCGGCTGGACGCTGACGCCGGACCCGGACAATCCGCACAAGATCGCCCTAGCCGCCGCACGCGGCAGCCATCGCGTTCCTGGCTCCGGCAGCGAGCGCCGCCGTCCTCGGCCAGACGTTGTCGCTCGGATCCCGATCGGGGAACCGGCAGCCGGGATCGAACGTAATCGCCGTAATCGGGCGCGCGCCGAAGTCGAGCTCGAACGTGCGGTTGCCGTTGAACCAGACGTCCACCGGCCACGTCACGATTGCCGTCGTCGCATCGATCATCTTCGCGTTCGGCATCGGCCTGATCGCCTGGCCCGACGTGGCGAACTGCACCTTGAGCACGACCGGTGACGGCATCTGTCCGTCCTGCCGCACGGTCACCACAGTGTGCGCGCCGTTCGTCGTGACGTTCGCGATCGATCCGTCGACCGACTCGGTCGTCCACAGCCAGTAATACCAGAACCACTCGAGGTTCCGGCCGAGCGCCTTGTCCATGAAGAAGATGTAGTCCCATGGCGACGGGTGTTTGAAGCTCCACGCTTTCGTGTACTCACTCATCACGCGCTGGACCTCGGCGTCGCCGACGATGCCGCCGAGCATCGAGAGCATGAGCGGCGCCTTGCCGTAGGTCTGAAAGCTGTACATGCGGCCGGCCTCGTTGGCGGGCCACATCATCGTCGGTTCTTCCTCGTTGCCGCTCGTGCGGCCGTAGCTCTGGCCCAGGCCGTTCAGATCCGGAGCGACGCCGCGCGCGTCCGCCGCCGAGAGGATGTTCATGTACTGATTGAAGCCTTCGTCCATCCAGCCGTACCACGTTTCGTTGGTCCCGACTGTCATCGGCCACCATTGGTGTCCCGTCTCGTGATCGGCGGCCCCCTGATTGGAGTTGATCACCATCGGATACTCCATGCCGCTGCTCGGCCCGTCCTGGAGCGTCAGCTGCGGAAACGAATACGGGGCCCACAGCTTCGAATAGAACTCGAGGGCATGGCGCGCGATCGGTCCCGCGTTGGCGTACAGGTTCGCGTCCTTCGGAAGGAAGAGCATGTTGATCGGAACGGGGCCCTTGCCCGGGATTGTCGCCCGGGTCGCGCGCCACATGTAGTCCTTCGCGGTGGCCCACGCGAAGTCGTTCACCATCTCGGCGAGGTAGTGCCACACGAGGCGATCGCCTGGCGCGGTGGACTGGCCGGGTCCCTTTTCATCCTCTCCGACGATCGTGATGACGTTGTCGGACTCGAGGACATGCGTAAGGCGCTCGCGCGCCTTCGCGGTCAGCACCTCTTGCGGATTCTGCAGAACGCCGGTGGCGCTCACGAGCCAGCCCGCGGGAACGTCCATGCGCACGTCGAAACGTCCGAAGTTGTTGTAGAACTCCGCCGGGCCGAGATACAGGCTTCTGTCCCAGCCGCGCAGGTCATCGTACTTCGCGACGCGCGGGTACCACTGCGTCGGCTGAAACAGCGTGTCGTCCCAGCGCTGCGTCATGCGGTGGCCTCGTCCGTTCGGGCCGCCGGGCAGCTTCGTGCGCCAGGAAATCTCCAGCGTGGCGGTCGCACCCGCGGCGATCGGGTTGGCGAGATTGATCTGCGCCACGGTTTGATCCAGCCCTGTCGCGGCCAGCCGACGGCCCATGCCGTTGCCGCGCCCGATGACGCCGGTGGGCCGCAGCGGCGGGAGATCGACGAGGTCGCCGTTGACGGTGATTCGCGTGACAATCATCCCGTCGGTGTTCTCCGCCGGGACCGACGGACCGCGCGGCACGAGGCCTCGAAAGATGTTGTGGTCCAGGCGAAGAACGATTTCGCCCAGGTTCTGCGGACTGGTGTTGCGCAGCGCAATCGTTTCGGTCCCCGTCAGCGTGTCAGTGGGTGGATCGAGCCGCACCTCGATCGTGTAATCGGTCTGGAGCTGCCAGTACTTCGGGCCCGGCCGGCCGCTCATCTCGCGCGTGCCGGCATCGAACGCCTGCCGGATTGAACGGGTCAAGGGCACGTCGCGGCGAATCGCGCGCGGCACCGCGGAACTGACGGCTGCGCGCGGCGCGGGAGACGGAGCGGGCTGCAGCGCGTCGATCGCGAGAGGAGAGACCAGAAGTAGAATGACGGCGATGCGGCGGATCATGGGGAAACTGTAACATCTCGGGGATGCAGGACTCGAGGAGTTGGCGACCGTGTAATATCGGGCCGTGCGAAACACATCGTTCATCGTCCTCTCGATCATTTCTCCTGCGTTGGCCGCGACGCTGAGCACCGGCGCCGCGGCCGAGCGACAGGCGCCTGCCGCGCCGCAGTACGCGCCCAAAGACATCAGGGCGGGCGAGCCGCTGTTCGTGACGTACTGCGGCTTCTGCCATGGCCGCGATGCGATGGGCGGGCAGACCGGCCCCGATCTCACGCGCTCGGCGCTGGTCGCCGAAGATGTGCGCGGCGACAAGATTGGGCCCGTCGTGCACAACGGCCGTCCGGACAAAGGCATGCCGGCGTTGACGGTGAGCGACGCCGATCTCACCAGGATCGTCGCGTTCATTCACGATCGCCGCGTCAAAGCAGGGTCGCTGCTCGGCGCGCGACGCAAGGTGGACGAGTCCGATCTGCAGACCGGCAATGCGCGCGCCGGCGAGCAGTACTTCAACGGACCCGGAGCCTGCGCAACCTGCCATTCTCCGGCAGGCGATCTTGCCGGCGTCGCCGACCGGCTGAAGGGACTCGAGCTGCTGCAGCGCATGCTGTCTCCGGCCAGAGGGGAGCGGCCGTCGCCTGCGAAGGCGACGGTGACGCTCGCATCCGGAGAAACGATTTCCGGCCACCTCGTCCGCCGCGACGAGTTCACGATCGCGCTGCGCCTGCGCGACACGTCGGGGCAGTATCACTCATGGCCCACCGCGGGCCTGAAGTTCACGGTCGACAATCCCCTCGAGGCGCACGCGGCGCAGCTCGCCAAGTACACGGACGCGGACATGCACAACGTGCTGGCGTACCTGCAGACGCTCCACGGCGCGAATCGGGCGAAGAAGGCCGCTGACTCGAATGCCGCGGCCGGCGCGGACGCATCGTCCACGCCCGGGGACGACAAGGGTGGCCTCGATCCCGCGACACTGCTGAAGCCGCCCCCAGACAGCTGGCCGACGTACCACGGCGATTACACGGGCCAACGTCACAGCCGCCTGTCGCAGATCACGCCCGGGAACGTGCACCAGCTCTCGCTCGCGTGGGCGTTTCAGACGGGGGGCAGCGATCACATCAAGGCCACGCCGATCCTCGTGAACGGCATCCTGTATGTCACAACGCCCGAAAACATCTGGGCCGTCGACGTCCGGTCGGGCCGCGAGATCTGGCACTACGAGTCCCCGAAGAGCGGCGGCTTCCACATCGGCCATCGAGGCGCCGCGATGTACAGGAATACGGTGTACCTGACGACACCGGAGGCGCACCTGGTGGCGCTCGACGCGCGGACGGGCAAACTGAAGTGGAACGTCGAGGTCGCCGACTCGAAGAAAGGCTACTGGTGCACGAACGCGCCGCTCGTGGTGCGCGATCACGTGATGGTGGGGGTCTCAGGAGATTTCGACAATCTGCCGGGGATGCTGAAGTCGTTCGATCCCGTGACGGGCACGCTGCAATGGACGTTCTACAGTACGCCGCCGTCTGGCGGCGCCACCTCACCGAGCGGCGGCGCCACCGGCGGAATGATGTGGATGACCGGCACGTACGATCCCGTGCTGAATCTCGTGTTCGTCGGCACGGGCAATCCGACGCCGGTGCTGAACGGCGCCGCTCGACCGGGCGACAACCCGTGGACGTGCAGCATCGTGGCGATCGATCCCGATACCGGCAAGCTGGCATGGGGGTTCCAGGCGTCGCCGCACGACACTCACGATTGGGACGCGGCGGAAGTGCCGGTGCTGGTCGACGCGGAGTTCGGCGGAGCGCCAAGAAAGCTGCTGCTCCAGGCGTCCCGCAACGGCTATTTCTTCGTGCTCGACCGCACGACCGGCAAGAGTCTTCTGACGAAGCCCTTCGCGGCGGTCAATTGGGCGAGCGGCATTGACAAGGATGGACGTCCGACGCCCGCTCCGGCCAAGGAGCCGGCGCGCGACGGGCGGCTGGTCGCGCCGTACGAAGGCGGTGGCACGAATTACCGGTCGCCGAGTTTCGATCCTGCGACAGGAACGGTGATTGTGAGTGCCGTAGACGGCTACGGCATCTACTTTTTTAAAGAAGAACACGGCAAGTACGGATGGGCAGGCGCCGACTACAGCGTGAACGGCAAGGGCGCGATCCGCGCGATTGATTACCGCACGGGCGAGATCCGCTGGAGCCACGACATCGGCGGCGAAGCGCCCACCGGCGTTCTGACGACCGACAGCGGCGTGACGTTCACGGGCGACTCGAGAGGCAATGTCATCGCGCTCCGAACGAGCGACGGCTCGACGCTGTGGCACTCATCGATCGGATCCGCCGGTAACTCGCCGATCACATTCGAGGTCGACGGCCGTCAGCACGTCATCTTCGCGGGAGGCAACGCGCTGTACGACTGGACGTTGCCGCGGTGATCTCTCACAGACCCACCAAAGCTTAAAGTATCTAGGCGGGATGAGCCGACTCACACGCAAACGCGCGACGCGAAAGAAACGGTAATGCCGTCGCGAACGCTCGACGCCGAAATCGATCGTCTGTACCAGCTTCCGCTCGACGAGTTCACGCAGGCGAGGAATGCGCTCGCGAAGACGGCGGGCGGCGACGCCGCGCGCGTTCGCGCCCTGCCCAAACCGCCGATCGCCGCGTGGGCCGCCAATCAGTTGTACTGGCGAAACCGCGATGTCTGGAACGCGCTCGTCGAGGCCGCCGAAAACGCCAGGCGCCAGAACCGTGCCGCGCTTGCGGGGCGGGACAGCGACGTCCGCGCCGCGACCCAGGTCCACAATGAGGCGGTCGAGCGGGCGCTGCGAGCGACGCTGGGACTACTCACGAATGCGGGGCATCCGGCAACCGATGCCACGAAGCAGGCGATCGCCACGACGCCGCGCGCGCTCCCGGCGGAGGGGCGGCCCGGCCGGCTCGGACACGCGCTGCAGCCGCTCGGCTTCGAGGCCCTCAGCGGCGTCGCGGTCGCGCGCGGCCCGTCGCCGCGGCGCGCGGGAAAACCGGCCCGTGCCGCCTCCGAGCCGGTTTCCGAGAAAGCATCGCAGGTGGACATCAAGGCGCTGACGCGCGCGAAGCAGGCAGCCGCATCAGCGTCGAGCGCACTCAGGGCTGCGGAGCAGGCCGCGCGGCGCGAGCAGTTCGAGCAGGCGAGGAGCGAGCGCGAAGAGAGGCGCGCCATCGAAGCTGCCGAGCAGGCGCGCGCGGCGCAGGCGCACGCAACGAAACTGCGCGAAGCCGCCACCCAACGAGCGGCCGCCGCCGAACGGGCGCTTGCCGCCGCACGCAGCTGTGCCGAAGACGCGGTCGCGGCGGTGAAGGCGCTCGAACCGGGCTCGCAGCGCAAACGACGTTGACGATCAGGTCACATACAACCAGGCATGCGGACCTCCAAGGTATTGATCCCTGATCGAGCGCTTGCTCGAGTGAACCTCAAAAATGGCAATGACGAAGGCCGATCGGCCCGGCTTCGGGCGCTGCCCGGCGCGCAGGCTGTCCGCTTGGCGGGCGCGCTGCCTGTCGCGGCCGGCACATTCAAGGACCGGCATCAGCGTGTTTGGATGCTGGTCCTCTGACGTGTGAAGCCGCGACCCCTGCTGTCCCACCAGGAGATGAACACCATGAAGATGCACACGCATGTGAATTTCTCCGGCAAATGCGCGGAGGCTTCCGCTTCTATGAAAAGCATCTGGGCGCAACGATCGGCATGATGATGACGCACGGGCAGGCGACTGACCAAAGCAAAGGCACCCCGCGTGGAAGGACGCCGTCCTGCACGCGCGCATCTCCATCGGTGGCACCGAACTGATGGGCGCGGATATCCCCAGTAACCAACCCGATGCGCAGTGCCTACCCGTCGCTGGGCGCCGAGACCGACGCTGAGCGGGCCGCATCTTTTTGCCCTCTCAGACGGCGGC
>WNGL01048879.1_pt1 | contig 11196 bp, 12 predicted proteins | sample 5400591 | NCBI WGS metagenome assembly WNGL01 (sample SAMN13153377, study PRJNA577476) | soil metagenome | isolation source: 80 cm soil or saprolite under Garry oak tree replicate 1 | place: USA:California | collected 2016-06-15
CACCAACCCCAACCGCCGAAACAACACTCACCGCCTCACTGAGGCCGTCGGGGTGCCCCACCACCCGCACCACCACCCGCACCACCACCCGCAGCGGCGGCCCCGGGACGCGCCGAATCACACCAGCCACCTAGGGCGGCGATGAATGCCGACGGCGTGGCGAGCATCAGCCGGGTGAACAACGGCGCGAACAGGCCGAACAGCATCGCCAGTAACCCGCAGAAGATGCCCGCCGTGTAATGGCGGGCGCGCTCGCCGGAGGCAGCCAACAGGGCGTTCGTCGGGCCGGTGAGGCACGTGGAGACGGCTCCGACGGCTGCGGTGAGCAGCGACCACACCCCGCACAGGATCGTGATCACGTTGACCGGTGGGCGGTGCCCGGCGGATCGCAGCACGGCGACCCCCTGACCGTTCTGGACGACAAGTACCGTAACGGCCAGGGGGATCACCAGTTCGACCATTGCCTGAACCGACCAGTGCGGTACCTGGAACAGGGGCCCGGCAACCCAGTGCGTCGTCGAGGCTCCGGGCCTGAACCGGCCGGACAGGGCGACTGCCCCGGCGCCGACCACCAGCGCACCGATGATCGGCGGCAGCAGGCGCCCGACCGACGGAACCGCAGTGAGTAGAACGAACATCGCCACCATCGGGGCTGCGATGGCGACGTCGCGGCCCAGCGCGAGTACAAGGTCGGTGCCGAACCGCAGGAACACCCCGGCGACCATCGCCATGACGATCGGCATGGGAATCGCGGCCATCGCGCGGCGCACCCATCCCGTCAGGCCCAGCGTCAATATCAACAGCCCGGTTACGAGGAACGCGCCGACAACCTCGGCCAAGCTCAGGTGCCCGAGCGCCGGACCGACCAGCACGGTGCCGGGGATCGTCCAGAAGAACGCCAACGGCTGCTGGTACAGCCAGCAGGCGAGCACCGTGAGGACTCCGTTGAGGAAGAACACTCCAAAGATCCACGACGCCAGCTGGGCGGCGGAGAGCCCGCCTTGCTTTCCGACCGCCAGGATCACGGCAACCGGTCCGGTGGCTGCGAAGATCAGCCCGATGAGACCGTTCACTGCGTAGAGCCCGCCCATGTCGCGAACGAGACGACGTGGTCCCGGCGCGCGGCGTGCCGGCCGCTCGATCAGCTGGCGGCTCATCGACTCCGACCGCATACGCATGGCTGATGTAGGGTCCCTCGTCGGCTGCCCGCTTCGCGCCGGGGGAAGGTCTAGCTCCGGGCCAGCGTTCCGCCCGGTCGGGCCGCGCTAGCTAGGTCTGGCCCGGGCTGGCATGCTGTGTGCGCCGTCGTCGCGCGCGTAGCTGACTACACCGTCCGCGAAGTCCACACCGCGCTACTAGCGGACTTCACCGCCGTCATCCCTTGACTTCCATGGGAGCATCGCCCTGACTGGCGGCTTTGCGGGCCCGGTACGCGGTGACGGCCGCGCGGTTGCCGCATCCTGCGTCGCAGAACCGCTTGGACCGGTTTTTGGACAGGTCGACGACGACGTTGCCACAGCCGGGGTACTCGCAGATGCGCAAGCGGCTCAGTTCTCCGCTACGTACCAGGTCGACGAACGCCATCGCGGCCTCGACCGCCATGCGCGTCGCGAGTGGCGCGTCGGGCGGGGTGGCGTGCAGGTGGTACGGCTCCCCGTCGTGCTTGGTGAGCTGCGGAAGGGCGTTCGACTCGCGGAGGAGTCCGTTGACGATCTCCACGACCCCGTCCTCGTCCTCGTGCCATATCCGGCGTAGCCGGGGCCGGAGCTCGCGCACCGAGCGCAGCTCGGCCTCGCTGTGTTCATGGCGGCCGGTCCAGCCGTAGGCGCGGAAGAACGCGTCCAGGGCGGGTACATCCGGTAGTTGTTCACTGTCGCGCCCGGCGGTGTTGATCAGGGCGACGGCGGCGTTGAGCGCCACCTCTGTGTCATGGGCAAAAGTCATCTTGACTCCTGTCAACCACCGAACTACTGTCATCAGCATAGCGGTCTTTTGCTTGTTACACCCAGCCATGACGAGGGGGACACATGCACCAGCAACGCTCCGCCGGTACCGGTCTCGGGTTGGCGCTGCTGTCGGCCGTCACCTTCGCCACCTCCGGCACGCTCGCCCGGTCGTTGATCGAGGCCGGCTGGTCGGCCGAGGCAGCCGTCGCCGCCCGGGTCGGCGTCGCCGCCCTGGCGCTGGCGGTGCCCGCGGCGTGGTCGTTGCGCGGGAGAGGGCGCGTGCTGCGCACCAACCTCGGCATGATCGGGTTGTTCGGGCTTCTCGCGGTCGCGGGCGCCCAGGTCTGCTTCTTCAACGCGGTCCGGTACCTGCCGATCGGGGTCGCGCTCCTGCTCGAGTACCTCGGCATCATTCTGGTGGTCGGCTGGATGTGGGTGGTGCACGGCCAGCGGCCGCGTCGACTCACGGTCGCCGGCTCGGCGGTGGCCCTCCTCGGACTGATCCTCGTCCTCGACCTGACCGGGGGCGGACGGCTGGACCCGGTCGGCGTGCTGTGGGGCCTTGGCGCCGCTATTGGCCTGGCCACCTACTTCGTGCTGTCCGCCCGCGGCGCCGACGGCCTGCCGTCGGTGGCCCTGGCGAGCGGCGGTATGGCCGTCGGCGCCGCCGCGCTGATCGGCCTCGGCCTGCTGGGAACCCTGCCACTGCACGCGACATCAGGAGAGGTGAACCTCGCCGGTCACCGCGTCAGCTGGCTGGTCCCGGTCGTCGGCCTCTCGCTGGTCGCCGCCGTCGTCCCGTACGTCGCCGGCATCGGCGCGGCGCGGATCCTGGGCGCGCGGCTGTCGTCGTTCGTCGGCCTGACCGAGGTCATGTTCGCTGTCCTGGTCGCCTGGCTGGTACTGGGTGAGCTGCCGACCGCGGTCCAGCTGCTCGGCGGCGCCCTGATCGTCGCCGGCGTCGCGCTGGTGCGCCTCGACGAACTGCGCCCGGCAGCGCTCAAGAGGGGGCGCATTGTTCGCCCCGCCGAACCCTATCTGGTCGCGGACAAGGGATGACCAAACCTATCCGGCGGTGTGCGGCCGTGCTGGCGGCAGCCTGCTCGGCCAGCGGGAGCCGCACGGTGGTCAGCGGCGGGGTGAGACCTACTTCGTGGTCGGTCGCGCCGGGGATCACCGAGACTGAAGGGCGAGGCGCGCGCCAAGCCTCGGTAACCCTACAAGCTCAGAAGCACCTGCCGCAGCAACAGCACGCCGATGAAGACGGCGATGAATGCGGTATCCAGCGCGACCGGGCCGATGCGCAGCGGCGGCAGCACGCGGCGTACCGGCGCGAGTACCGGCTCGGTGACCGCTCTGACCCCGGCGGATATCCGACCGCGTACCGACCCGGCCCCGGATGGGCCGGCGAACGCCGCGGTCCAGTCAAGCACCGCTCGGGCCAGGAGCAGCAGCTGGAACAGGAGCAGCACGGTCGCCACCACGGCGACGATGAGCGTCATGTGGCCAACAGTGCCCCCGGCGGATGTACGCCGGCTGAGTGCCAGCCATGAGTCCGCTGGGTCCGGTTACCGGGCCCCCGCTGTCCTCCGGCGCCGTTGCGCAGGTAGGTCAGGCCGACGGTGCGGCTGTGAGACACGTGGGCGAGTCTGCGCGCGGCTAAAGTCGGCTCCCCTGACGTATCCGTGGGTCCATGATCACGTGATAGAGCTGAGGAATTGTGTGGTGGTTTTCGCCAGTTCCGGCGGTTTTCAAGCTCGATTCCCTTGCGGCGCAAGCCTGCGGGACCGCTCCTCGGGCCTCAAGGCGTGCACGGTCTTTATTCTTGATCTTGACAATCCGCTTCGATATCTCGAGATTCGAGGCGACGCGCACGTGATCCCAGACGACGAGTACGAATTTGCCGACCGCGTCGGCGCCAAGTACGGCGCCGACATCCGTACCTTCGACCCGCCGGACCAGACGCGGGTCGTGGTGGCTGTCGAGCCGGTTCGGATGAACGCGGTGAACATGGGCAGCTGACCGCCGTCCGGGCCGGTACAGCTGCGCGAAGGCCAGCGGTACCGCCCGGCCGACCGTTGCGGCCGCCGAGGAGCGGCAGCGGCTGGACGCCGCGAGTGCGATCCCGCTGCTGTACCCGTACTGGCATCAGGCGAAGACGGCTCGCGACCGGCTCTCCCCGGCCGACCTGACCCTGCTGCGCCCGCACCTGTAGCGCCGCGGAAGACGAGCTGAGCAGCCACGCCCCGCGTCGCCGAAGGGCGGCGCGGGGCGTGGCTGAGTTCGGACCTGACCTACCCTCAGTCGATTCTGATGTCCGCTTGGGTGGGGAGGTGACGTGAGGAGTCGCCGACGTAGAGGCGGTAGGTGCCCTGGTGCACGGTCCATCCGGTGCTCGGGTTGTCCCACGATGCCAGCGACGCGATATCGAGGGTGAGGCTGATCCGCCGGCTCTGCCCCGGCGCGAGGGTGACCTTGGTATACGCCTTGAGTTGACGTGGTGGCTCCTGGGCGGACGCCGGGGATGCCACGTACAGCTGGACAACGTCGGCACCAGCGCGGGAACCGGTGTTGGTCACGGTCACGGTCGCGACGATCTGGCCGTGGGCGTTCTTCGCGGACAGGTTGCTGATCCGGAACGAGGTGTAGGACAGCCCGTAGCCGAACGGGAACAGCGGGGTCTGGTTAATGGCGTCATACCAGCGGTAGCCGACGAGCAGGCCCTCGGTGTAGTAGACGTCGTTGCCGTCACCCGGGTACTCGACCGTGCTTCGCGCCGGTCTCTGCGTGTCGGAGGCCGGGAAGGTCACGGGGAGCTTCCCGGAGGGGTTGACGTCGCCGAAAAGCAGCTGCGCCAGCGCTGTCCCGGAGGTCTGGCCGGGGTACCAGGCCTCAGGATTGAAGGCCAATCGCACCTCGGCCGGGTATACGGCCGGTTGAGGTCCGGCTGGTGACGCTCCGGTCGTTCAGAACCCCGTCGGAAGGCGCGGGGTGTAGGGCTCTTCGAGCATGCGGATCTCGTCTTCGCTGAGCTGGATGTCGAGCGCCGCGGCAGCATCCGGAAGGTGATGCGGCTTCGTGGCGCCCACGACAGGGGCGGTGACGACGGGGTTGTTCAGCACCCAGGCCAGGGCGACCTGTGCCATGGGGATGCCGCGGGCCTCGGCGAGTCGTTGCACGGCCTCGATGATGGGCCGGTCACCGGCGCCGAAGAACCTGCGGCCGATGGGGTCGGTGTCGGAGCGGTGCGTCTGTTCGCCCCAGGGTCGGGCCAGCCGTCCCTTAGCCAACGGGCTCCACGGGATGCTGCCCACACCTTGGTCGGCGAGCAGCCCGAACATCTCCCGCTCCTCCTCGCGCTGCATCAGGCTGTACTGGTTCTGCATGGAGGCGAATCGGGTCCAGCCGCCCAGGTCGGCGGCGTGTTGCATCTTTGCGAACTGCCACGCCCACATCGAGGAGGCACCGATGTAGCGTGCCTTGCCGGCTTTCACGGCGTCGTGCAGCGCTTGCATGGTCTCCTCGACCGGGGTGTCCGGGTCGAAGCGGTGGATCTGGTAGAGGTCGACGTAGTCGGTGCCGAGACGGCTCAGCGACGCGTCGATCTGCTCCATGATCGCTTTGCGGGAAAGCCCGGATCCACCCGGGCCGTCGTGCATCTTGAAGTACACCTTGGTGGCCAGGACGATGTCGTCGCGTCGGGTGTACTTCTTCAGTGCGCCTCCGACGATCTCCTCGGAGGTGCCGTAGCCGTAGGCGTTGGCCGTGTCCCAGAACGTGATGCCGAGCTCGACGGCTTGCCGGAAGATCGGCTCGGCCGCGTGGTCGTCGAGTGCCCACTCGTTGAACCCTCTCGAGGTGTCGCCGAAACTCATGCAGCCGAGTGCGATCCGGCTGACCTTCAGGCCCGATGTGCCCAGGCGCGTGTACTGCATCGCTTACTCCCTCTCCGTCACTGTGTTTGCTCAGTACCCGCTGTAGGTTGCTGACGACCTACGTTCCCGCAAGGACCCGGCGGGCTCGGCTACCACTGGCGATGTGACTGCCCGCTCAGGGACGGATGAGGACCTTGAAACGCGGCCAGTACCGCTGATAGCCCCCCTGGGCCTGCGGCACCCGCACGGCCTCGCCCTGGCCGCCGTCCAGGTCGTGTCCCCATGGGCCGCCGTGCCGGGACTGATCAACACTCTTTGGTGGTACCCGCGCAATAGCAATCAAACCTGGGACGGCGCCGGCGTGGGAGTGCCTGTCGTTCCGGGTACTGCCAGAACCCCCCGCGTGAAGCACCAGGTCGGCCTCTTGTGCCGGCCGCGACGGAGAGCGCGGCCCCAGGTGCGTGCGCTCAGCGCCTGCGTTCGCCGCCAGCAGAGGTGTCCTGGTGGCGGCCGTTCCGCGAGCCGGGGTGAACCCGAACGGCTTGACCAGGTAGTGCACGGCGCCCAGTTGCATGGCGGTACGGATGCTGCGGATGTCCCGCGCGGCGGTGATCACGATGATGTCTGGCCGGGGCCCGTCGATGGCCTGGATGCGCCGCATCCGGGCCAGCCCGTGTTCGTCGGGGAGATAGAGGTCGAGCAGCACGAGGTCGGGCGGGTTGGCGTGTACCGCCTGCCAGGCGCTCGCGGCGGTGTGTGCGGTGGCGGTGACCCGGAAGCCGGGTACGCGCTGGACGTATCCGGCGTGGATGGTCGCGACGCGGTAGTCGTCGTCCACGACAAGGGTGGAGATCATCGCAGGGCTCCCGTGGTTTCCAACTGACCGTCCGCACTCGCGCCGCGCAGACCCCGTACCAGGTAGTCTGCCCAGCCCCGCGCCGATAGGCGAGGCCTGCGGCCGCGAGCAGAACGCACGAAACAGCGAGAAACGCATGCAACAAATGCGAATTGTCGAAAGCCTTCCGCTGGTCACACGGGTGTCCGTAGGTTCGGCCGAACTCCCCGAACCACGACCCCCTTGAATGAGCGAGGCGCCAGATGACTGCAGCGATCGAACTTCGCAACGCGACCAAACGGTTCCGCACCCCGGCCGGCGCTGAACCTCGTGGTCGAGCCAGGCGAATTCTGTGCCGTCGTCGGCCCTACGGGTTGCGGCAAGTCGACCACCCTGTCGCTGATCTCGGGCCTGGAAACGGCCAGTGGTGGCAAGGTACTGGTCAACGGCGAGCCGGTTACCGGGATCGGGCCGGGGATCGGGTTCATGTTCCAGACCGACGCCGTCTTCCCGTGGAAGTCGGTCCTCGCCAACGTCGCCGCCGGTCCGCTGTTCCGCGGGGTACCGAAGCGGCAGGCCCTCGACAACGCCCGCGACTGGCTGCGCCGGGTGGGCCTGTCCGGGTTCGCCGACCGGCACCCGCACCAGCTCTCCGGCGGGATGCGCAAGCGGGTCGCACTCGCGCAGAGTCTGATCAACGAGCCGCGGATCCTGCTGATGGACGAGCCGTTCTCCGCCCTCGACGTGCAGACCCGGTCGATCATGTCAGACGAACTGCTCGCCCTGTGGGAGCTCAGCCGCCCGACCGTCGTGTTCATCACCCACGACCTGGAGGAGGCGATCGCGCTCGCCGACAAGGTCGTGGTGATGACCGCCGGCCCGGGGACGATCAAGGCGACGTTCCACGTCGAGCTGCCCCGGCCGCGCAAGGTACAGGAGATCCGGTTCGACCCGAAGTTCGTCGAGCTCTACCACCGCATCTGGGAGTCGCTGCGCGACGAGGTGCAGCTCGCCTACGCCCGTACCACCACCGCCGCCTAGAAGGAATTTCACCGATGTCACAACTCGCTGCCTCCGCGGTCACCGCACCGGCCAAGGCGGAAACGGTACTGGTCGCCGACCCGCGGGCCAGGGCTCGTGCGCGCCGCCAGAAGATCATTGTCCGGGTACTCCAGCTCACCGTATTCGAGGTGTTCGTCGGCGGCTGGGAACTGCTCAGCCAGCTGAAGGTGCTGGATCCGTTCTTCTTCGGCCAGCCCAGCAAGATCGCCGTACAGATGGGGGACTGGCTGAAGAACGGTACCGAGGCCGGTTCGATCTGGACCCAGGTCGGCGTGACGATGGAGGAGGCGCTGCTCGGCTTCGCCATCGGCGTGGTGGCCGGCATCGTCTGCGGGATCGCCTTGGGCCGGGTACCGATGCTGTCGAAAATCTTCGGCCCGTACATCAAGGTCATGAACTCGATACCCCGGATCGTCCTCGGCTCCATCTTCATCGTCTGGCTCGGACTCGGCCTGTCTTCCAAGGTCGCGCTGGCCATCGTGCTGGTGTTCTTCGCCGTCTTCTTCAACGCCTACCAGGGCACCCGAGAGGTCGACCGCAACCTCGTCGCCAACGCCCGCATCCTCGGCGCCTCCGGACGCCAGGTCACCACCCAGGTCGTCCTGCCCTCCGCACTGACCTGGATCATCGCCAGCCTGCACGTCAGCTTCGGCTTCGCGCTCATCGGCGCGATCGTTGGAGAGTTCCTCGGTGCCCAGAAGGGGCTCGGGCTACTGATCCGGCAGGCCCAGGACACCTTCAACCCCAACGCCGTCTTCGCCGCAATGGTGATCATCGCGGTCGTCGCCCTTGTCGCCGAGGGACTCATCGCCCTGCTCGAACGCGTTCTGCTGTCGTGGCGCCCACCGCAGCTGTCCGGTACCGAACTCTGACCCCATCCTTGGAGACTCCCGTGAAGCGAACCCTCCTTGCCGCCGCCGCGGCCGCCGCGGCACTGATCACTCTCGCCGCCTGCAACGCCGGTACGAAGTCGGCCACCGGCAGCGGCGGCAGCACCGCCCCGACCACCGTCAAACTGATGGTCGGCGGTCTCAACAAGCAGATCTACCTGTCGGCCAAGCTGACCGAGCAACTCGGCTACTTCACCGCGGAAGGGCTGATCGTCCAGCTGTCCGACGAGCCCGCCGGCGTCAATGCCGAGACCGCCATGCTCGCCGGCCAGGTCGACGGCGTCGTCGGCTTCTACGACCACAACATCGACCTGCAGGGCAAGGGCAAGCAGACCGAGTCGGTCGTCCAACTGCAACAGGCACCGGGTGAGGTCGAACTGTGCCGCTCCGACCTGGCCGGCCTCGTCAAGTCACCGGCCGACTGGAAGGGCCGCAAGTTCGGCGTCACCGGGCTGGGCTCGTCGACCAACTTCCTCACCAAGTACCTCGCCGTCCACAATGGACTGTCGGTCAACGACATCACGTCGGTTGCGGTGGAGGCGGGCCCGACTTTCGTGGCGGCCATGCAACACAAGCAGATCGACTGCGGCATGACCACCGAGCCCACGATCTCGACGCTGCTCGGCAGCGGCCAGGCCTTCGCCCTGGTCGACATGCGTACGCCGGACGGCGCCAAGGCCGCGCTCGGCGGCACCTATCCGGCGGCCTGCGTGTACATGCAGACCGCCTGGGTCAACAGCCACAAGGCGACCGTGCAGAAGCTGGTCAACGCCTTCGTCAAGACCCAGAAGTGGATCGCTGGCCACAGCGCGGCCGGGATCACCGACAAGATGCCCGCCGAGTACTACACCGGCGTCGGCAAGGACCAGTACATCAAGGCGCTCGACGCGGAGAAGGCGATGTACACCCCAGACGGCGTGATGCCCGCCGAGGGTCCGCAGACCGTGCTCAACGTCCTGAACGCCTTCGACCCGAGCGTCAAGGGCCACACCATCGACCTGACCAAGACATACACCACCGAGTTCGTCAAGAACGCCGCCTGAACCGCACAGACAGTCACGATTCCCCACCGTCCGAATGGAGATTCCCGTGACACTCACCACCAACCACCCGAGCACCCGGGACGATGCGGTCGCCGGCCCGCTCACCGGCATCCGTGTCCTCGACATCAGTACCGTCTACGCCGCTCCCATCACCGCGATGCTGCTCGGCGACTATGGCGCCGACATCGTCAAGGTCGAACATCCGCGTGGTGACCCGGCCCGTACCCACGGCTGGAGCCCGCAACGGGCAGGGACTGTGGTGGAAGGTCATCGCCCGCAACAAGCGGGCCATGACCCTGAACCTCGCCACCGCGGCGGGCCAGGACATTCTGCGCCGCCTCGCGGCCGGTAGCGACGTGCTGGTGGAGAACTTCCGCCCCGGCGTCATGGAAAAGTGGGGACTCGGACCCGACCAGCTGCTCGATGTGAACCCGCGCCTGGTCATGTTGCGCACCACCGGCTTCGGCCAGTTCGGCCCGTACGCCACCCGCCGCGCGTTCGGCACCCTCGCCGAGGCGATGAGCGGCTTCGCGCACCAGACCGGCCAGGAGGACGGGCCGCCCACCCTCCCGCCGTTCGGCCTCGCCGACGGCGTCGCCGGAATCACCGGCGCGCTCGCCGTCCTGATGGCCCTCTACCACCGGGAACGCACCGGCGGAGGCGGCCAGGTCATCGACCTGTCCCTGCTCGAACCGCTGATCGGCATCCTCGGCCCCGGGCCCAGCGTGTACGACCAGCTCGGCATCATCGCCGGCCGGCACGGCAACCGGTCCACCAACAACGCCCCCCGCAACACCTACCTGACCCGCGACGGCCGCTGGGTCGCGATCTCGGCCAGCGCCACCTCGATCGCGGCGCGGGTGATGCGCCTGGTCGGCCGGCCCGACCTGGTGGACAAGCCGTGGTTCGCCTCGGCAGGCGAGCGCGTCCAGCGGGGTGAGGTGCTCGACGCGGCGGTCTCGGCGTGGATCCGGGCCCGCGACTTCGACGAAGTGTACGAGAAGTTCCAGGACGCCGGCGCCGCGCTCGCCCCGATCTACGACGTCGAACAGCTCGTCAACGATCCGCAGATCGCCGCACTGGACGCCATCACCGCCGTCGAGGACGAGGACCTCGGCCCGCTGCGTATGCAGAACGTGATGTTCCGGATGCAGGAAACGCCGGGACGGATCAGGTTCACCGGCCGCCGGCTCGGCCAGGACACCGAGACCGTGCTCAGCGAGCGGCTCGGCCTGGGCCCCGACGAAATCACCGAACTGCGCGAGGACGGGGTGCTCTGATGCACCGCAGCTACCTGTTCGCCCCGGGCGACAACGACAAGCTGCTCGGCAAGGTGTTCCAGGCCGGCGCCGACGCGATCATCCTCGACCTCGAGGACGCCGTCGCGCCGGAGCGCAAGGCGCGAGCGCGCGCGATGGTCGCCGAGGTGCTCGTCAGCCAGCCAGCGATGGTCCGGGTCAACGCCCCGGGCAGCCGGGAGTGCGCGGCCGACCTGGCGGCGGTCGCCGGCACGGCTGCCGGGATCCGCGTCCCGAAGTGCGAGTC
>WNGL01009629.1_pt1 | contig 11195 bp, 7 predicted proteins | sample 5400591 | NCBI WGS metagenome assembly WNGL01 (sample SAMN13153377, study PRJNA577476) | soil metagenome | isolation source: 80 cm soil or saprolite under Garry oak tree replicate 1 | place: USA:California | collected 2016-06-15
CGCTGGCGCAATTCGACATCGAAGTCTCGCTCGGCGACATCACCAAAGGCCCGACCATCACCCGCTATGAGCTGCATCCGGCGCCGGGCGTCAAGCTGGAGAAGATAAGCGCCTTGAACAACAACATCGCCGCCGCCCTCAAAGCCGAGCGCATTCATATCCTGGCGCCGGTGCCGGGCAAAAGCTCCGTCGGCGTTGAGGTGCCGAACGTCGTCAAAACCAAGGTCATCATCCGGGACCTGTTGGAATCGGAGGAATGGCGCAATACTAAAGCGCGCGTGCCGCTCGCGCTGGGCAAGGACGTCTATGGCCATCCGATTGTCGCGGACCTCTCGGAAATGCCACATTTGCTAATCGCCGGCAGCACCGGCTCGGGCAAATCGGTTTGTATCAACGCCATCATTGCTTCGCTGCTCTACCGTTTCTCCCCGGACCAACTCCGCTTCGTGATGATTGATCCCAAGGTCGTTGAGTTGCAGCACTACAACATCCTGCCGCACTTGGTCGTGCCCGTGGTCACCGACCCCAAGAAGGTCATCCTGGCTCTGCGCTGGGTGGTCAATGAGATGGAGAAGCGTTACCAGATTTTCGCAAAAGTAGGCGTCCGCAACATCAAGTCCTTCAACGAACGGCCTAAGCACAAGCCCCTGCCGCAGCCCGAACTCCAGTTGCCGCTGCCGGCAAGGAAGGAAAAAGCCGAACCGGGTACAGAAGGTTTTGCTGTCGAGGTGGATGAGGAAATTGTCGTGCCGAGGGAGGACGACATTGTCATTCCTGAAAAGCTGAGTTATATCGTGGTTATCATTGACGAACTGGCGGACCTGATGCTGGTGGCGCCCGCCGACGTCGAGATGGCCATCGCCCGGATTACGCAAATGGCGCGGGCCGCCGGCATTCATTGCATCCTTGCCACCCAGCGGCCAAGCGTTGACGTCATCACCGGCGTCATCAAAGCCAACATTCCCGCGCGCATAGCTTTCCAGGTCGCCGCCAAAGTGGACTCGCGCACGATTCTCGACGCGATGGGAGCCGACAAATTGCTCGGCAAAGGGGACATGCTGTATCTGCCGCCGGGCTCAGCCAAGTTGATTCGCGCCCAGGGCGCGCTCATTACCGACCAGGAAATCCAAAGTATCGTGGACTTCATCGCCCGCCAGGCCAAGCCCAGCTATGAAGTCGAGATCCACCAACAGCTTTCCAAGCCGACCGGCAGTTTCGAGGACGAAAGAGGCATTGACGAAGACGAGGAGGTTATCCAGCAGTGCGTCGAAGTCATCCGTAGCGAGCAGAAAGCCAGCGTCTCGTTGTTGCAACGGCGCCTGCGCCTCGGCTATGGCCGGGCCGCCCGTATCATGGATGAACTGGAAAACCGCGGCATCGTCGGCCCCAGCAAAGGCGCCGAGCCGAGGGACATCTTGGTCGATCTGGATGGCGAGGGCGCGGATGGGCCACCGCACTGACCCGCCTGCGGACTCTCTCATCATTTCTGCCAGGTTGTGACGCCGGGTTTCGCAATTCGCTGAGCAGTGAGTAGTGAGTAGTAAACCTTATCTTTTGACTGGGGAAAACCTGAGCATGAACCAGCCTGCATCAGGCCAGAGTCATGTCACCTGAGCACTGAAAACATGCAATACATCCCGAAAATGAACAACACGAATGAAACCACGAGGCACCATCGGCAGGGAATGAATCTATCCAGATTGTCTTGTATTCTTTGCTGGTAATGAGTAATCATTCCTGCCCGGTGGGAAGCGTCCACGCATGCAGGGACCGACGGTTCACGAGGTTTCAACATAGTTTTCAAGACAGAGATAGGTTCATAAACAGACTTGGCTAAAGTATCGCAGATTGCGTGCCAATGCTTTACGGCGAGGCCAGACGACAGGCGGGGAGAAGCGCTAACTGCTGAAAGTGAACAAGTTACGCCAGTGCCTGATGCGTTGCACGCCTTTCGCCCTGGTCACTGAGCCTCTGTTGGCTGGTCGGATCGCAAATTTTTGCCTCGCAGCGGAAAGAAATTGACTATCCGATGAAATTAAACCACGGCCTCCATCTGGCGTATTGCACGAACATCCATCGCGGCGAGTCGTGGGCGGAAACTTTTGATTCGCTCAAGACCTGCACGCTGGCGGTCCGGCAACGGGTATGTCCAAGCCAGCCGTACGGCATTGGCTTGCGTCTGAGCAGCCGCGCGGCCCAGGAGTTGAGCGACCGCGATCGGCTGCTGGAGTTCCAGCGCTGGCTCGGCCACAACCAGTGTTACGTTTTCACTATTAACGGGTTCCCCTTCGGCCAATTCCACGGCACCCGTGTCAAGGAGCAGGTTTACAGCCCGGACTGGACGTCTCAGGAGCGGTTGGTTTATACGAACCTGCTGTTCGATTTGCTGGCCCAACTCTTGCCCGCAGGAATCGAAGGCAGCATCAGCACTCTGCCCTGCGGCTTCAAGGAATTAGTCTCGACCCCGGAAGAGTGGAGGATCATTCGCGCTAATCTTTGGCGCTGTGTCGAACACATCGCGCGTGTCAGCGCCCAGACAGGGCGCCGATTGCACCTGGGTCTGGAGCCCGAGCCGCTTTGCCTGCTTGAAACTACCAGCGAGGTGCTTCATTTCTTCGATCGCCTGCGCGCCGAGCATCAAAAGGACCCCCGCCTGGCGGAGCACTTGGGGGTGACCTACGACACCTGCCACTTGGCCGTTGAATTTGAGGAGCCGCACAACGCCCTCGCGCGCTTGCAACAGCACGGCGTCAAAATCAGCAAGATTCATTTGAGCTCGGCCTTGAAGGTGCGGCCAACACTCCAGGGGCGCGAAGCGCTCGCCGCCTTCGTGGATGCTGTTTATCTGCACCAGGTTGTTGTCAGCCGCCCTGATGGACATCGTGAGACTTACTTGGACCTGGACGACGCGCTGGCCTGCGAACGACCGGAATTGGAACCCACAGGAGCCGAAGGTGTCTCACCTCTCGCCTCTGGCGCTCCACCGCTCCCTGAGTGGCGCATCCATTTCCATGTTCCCCTTCACTGCCCGCCCACGCCGTTGTTCGACAACACTTCCGATCACATCCTTGGCGTCCTCGATTTGCTGCAAGCCAACCCGGGCCTGTGCTCGCACCTGGAAATGGAAACCTACACTTGGGAAGTACTGCCGCCGGAATTCAGGAACCTGGACGTGATCGATCAACTCGTGGCAGAATACGAATGGACCCTGGCGAGGCTAGCTGAGCGAGGACTATTCCAGCGAGCTTGAAAACTATCCGCCCGATCAACAATTCACGTTGTCAAGTGATCGGGTTATCAGGTCATCAAGTTCGGCCACACTGGTCACATCACATCGCGCGCTGAACTTCAGGCCTGGCAAGCCGATAATTTGATAGCCTGATAACCTGATAACTTGACCACTTCCACACTCATCCCATCGCTGCGCGCGTTTTTTATCCTGGGTCGGGTCTCCAACCTGCCCACTGTCTGGTCCAACTGTCTGGCCGGCTGGTGGCTGGGCGGCGGCGGGAACGTTGAACAACTTCCCTTCCTGTTTGCCGGCGCAACTTTGCTTTACGTCGGCGGAATGTTCTTGAATGACGCTTTCGACATCGAGTTTGACCGAGAGCACCGCAAGGAGCGGCCGATTCCTTCCGGCGCAATCGGCCTGAGCGCGGTTTGGCACTGGGGCCTGGCATTGCTGGCCTTGGGCGCTCTGAGTTTGGTCTGGCTCGGCAGAGTCACCGGTGAAGCGGGACTAGCGCTGGCCTTTTGCATCATCGTGTATGATGCCGCTCACAAGCATATTGCATTTGCGCCGGCCATCATGGGCCTTTGCCGGCTCTTGCTCTACGTCATCGCCGCATCCACGGGTCGCGTCGGCGTGACCGGCTGGTCCCTTTGGTGCGGGCTGGCGCTGGCCGCTTACATCATGGGCCTCAGTTGCCTGGCGCGCGGCGAAAGTGTCCGCAGCCCGCTGCGCCACTGGCCGGTGCTTCTCCTGGGGGTTCCCATCATTCTAGCGCTGATCATGAACGCGAATGACCATCGCCAGGCGGCGCTGCTCCTATCGGCCGTGGTCGGCTTGTGGGTCTGCCGTTCACTGCGCCATACCCTCTGGACGTCGGAGACCGAAATCGGCCGCACCGTATCTGGTTTGCTGGCGGGCATTGTTTTTGTGGACTGGCTGGCGGTCGCGGACGCGCCGCGCAATCTGAGCCTGCTGTTCCTCGGCTTGTTTTTCGCTGCGGTGCTCTTTCAAAAGTTCGTTCCTGCAACTTGAAGTGTGATCAGCAATTGATGATCCTAACCTGATGAGTTGCAAAACGCTGAAAAGCTGAAATTCTGAAATTCTGAAATGCGCTCCGCTTTTCAGCCTTTCAGCGTTTCAGTTTTCAGCCTTTCAGCTCAATTTACTAAACGCTGAAACGCCCTCTTCCGCCGGCCCGCACGCCCGCAGCCTCGCGATGATGCTCGGGAGATGCTCAAGCAAATGGTCCACGTCTGCGTCAGTGTTATAGATCCCGAGGCTGAAGCGCACACTGCTCCGCGCCCGCGCCGCGCTGCAACCCATCGCCAGAAGCACGTGCGAAGGATCCAGCGAACCCGTCGTGCAAGCTGACCCACTCGAAGCACAAATGCCCAACTGGTCCAGCAACATCAGGATGCCTTCGGCTTCGACTCCATCGAACGCGAGGTTGCTGGTGTTGGGCAGGCGGGGCTCCTGGGCGCCGTTGCGCGCCGCGCCCGGAATGTTCCTCAGAATCCCGGCCTCGAGCTTGTCGCGCAAACCGCGAACTCGTGTGGTTTCTTTGCGCACGCTTGCCAGGGCCAGCTCCGCTGCGCGGCCAAAGCCAACGATGTAAGGCACGTTTTCGGTGCCGCCGCGCCGCCCGCGCTCCTGGTTGCCGCCGACGACGTACGGCCGGAACTTGGTGCGGCGCTTGATGTAGAGCAGCCCGATGCCTTTTGGCGCGTGCAGCTTGTGCCCGGACAACGACAGCAAATCCACCCCGAGCTGCTGCACGTCAATTTTCAATTTGCCGGGAACCTGCACCGCATCGGTGTGGAACAGCGTGCCTTTGCTGCGGCAGATCGCGGCAGCCTCTGCGATTGGAAAGAGCAGGCCCGTCTCATTGTTGGCCCAGATCACCGAAACGATGGCCGTATCCGGGCGGATTGATTTCTCGACGAGGTGCAGGTCCAGAGCACCATCTGATTCGACAGGCAAAAAAGTGACCGTGTAACCATGTTTCTGTAGAAAATCGCAGTACTTGATATTCGCCGAGTGCTCCACGGCGGTCGTAAGCACGTGCCGCTTCTCCGGCTGGGTGACCAGCGCGCTGTGAATCGCCGCGTTGTTGCTTTCGGTGCCGCAGCTCGTGAAAACGATCTCGCGCGGGTCCGCATGGATCAGCGCAGCGACTTTGGCCCGCGCTTCCTCGACGTGTTCGGCTACCTGATGCCCGAAGGAATATGCGCTGGAAGGGTTGCCCCAGTAATCTTTCAAAAACGGCACCATCGCCTCCACGACTTCGGGCGCGACCCGCGTCGTGGCGTTACTATCAAAGTAATAAACCGGCTGCCTGCTCATGCCGTTGGTTAACTTCCACCATTTTGCCGGTTCCGTCCAGACCTTCAACCAGGCTGCCATTCCGTCCTTGGTTGATGGTTAATCGGCCGCCGCCGCGGTTTCGCGCCCCACGCCACCCGCCGCGCTTTCCCACCGTTTTCATCTGCGCGCTTGGTTTTTTTCCAAATTGGCGCATGTTGATGCTTCATGCAGCTTGTTCGGGACATCTACGCCGCGAAGGCCCGCGCCGGGCGTCCGGTGATCTCGTTTGAGTTCTTTCCGCCAAAGACCGACGAGGGCGAGCGCAACCTGCTGGAGAAAACGCTGCCGGCGTTGTTAGAGACCAGGCCCGATTATTGCTCGGTGACTTACGGCGCCGGGGGCAGCACCCGCGACAAGACGTTGCGGATCGTGGACCGCATCCAGCGGCAGCACGGGCTGACCGCCGTGGCCCACTTGACTTGCGTCGATGCCACCCAGGAGCAAATCCGCGAACTCCTGGGCCAGATTCGCGCGCTGGGCGTCAGCAATGTCCTGGCCTTGCGCGGCGATCCGCCCGGCGGCGGCGAGTTCCAACCCACGCCCGGGGGTTTCGAATTTTCCAGCCAGTTGGTCAGATTCATTCGGCAACAGGAGGATTTCTGCATCGGCGTCGCCGGTTTTCCCGAAGGTCACGTCGCCTGCAAAGAGGGCAAGTCCGTGGATTGGAGTTACCTGAAAGGAAAGATTGACGCCGGCGCCGATTGGGTCATCACTCAGTTGTTTTTTGACAACGCTGACTACTATGAATTTCGCGAGCACATGACGCGCCGGCACAACGTCCAGATTCCCATCGTGCCCGGCATCGTGCCGATCTTGAGCGGGGCGCAAATCAAGCGCTTCACCGCGTTGTGTGGCGCCCGCATCCCGGCAGCGCTGGGGTCCAAACTGGACGAACTGGGCGACAACGACGCCGGCGTGGCTCAGTTCGGCATCGAGTATGCCACGCATCAATGTGAGGACTTGTTGCGCGCCGGCGCGCCTGGTGTCCACTTTTATACCCTCAACAAGGCCCACTCCACCGTGCGGGTGTTGCAGAACCTGGGACTGGGCATGGGGTTGGTTGCATAGTTGTATGAGTTGAATTGGGTTAAGTCAATTGCGAAGAGCAATGAGACAGCAATTCTCATTATGGCGGCTTCGATCCGCGCCGGGTGAGGGCACCCGGCCTACACCCCTCACAGAACCGACCTTTTGTAGGCCGGGTGCCCTCACCCGGCGTCCCCATCTGGGCCACAATGAGAACTGCTGGCAATGAGAGTGGAGCTTGCTTATGGCCGGAGTCAGTTGGCGGTGGAATTGCCCGACAAGCGCACGACGATTATCCAGCCGTCGCACACGCCCGGACTTAAGGATGAACGCGGCGCGGTGGTGGCGGCCTTGGAAAAGCCTATCGGCGCTTGCCCATTGAGAGAATGGATTGGACCCGGCGAGCGGATCTGTATTTTGTTCACGGACATCACCCGGGCCACGCCCAACGATCGTATCATTCCCTGGTTGCTCGATTACCTGGGCGATGTCCCCGCCGAAAATATCACACTGCTCAATCAGTTGGGCACGCACCGTCCCAACACTCGCGCAGAACTTGAACAGTTGCTCACGCCCGCGGTGGTGCGAAAGTACCGCGTCCTGAACCACGAACCGGAGGACCCTGCCGCGCTGGCGCAGGTCGGCACGACCAGCGACGGCACGCCCGCGCTGCTGAATCGTCATTTCCTCGAAGCCGGCGCGCGGATTGTGACCGGCTTCATCGAACCACACTTCTTCGCCGGGTTCAGCGGTGGGCCCAAAGGGATCATGCCCGGCATCGCCGGACTCCAAACCGTGATGAGCAATCACGGCGCAAAAAACATCGGCCATCCCTGTTCGGCTTTCGGCGTCACCGACGGCAATCCCATCTGGGAAGAAATGCGTGACATCGCGCTGCGCGCCGGGCCGAGCTTTCTCCTCAACGTCGCCCTCAATGAGCAGCGGCAAATCACCGGTGTTTTCGCCGGCGACCTGATAGCTGCCCATAAAGCAGGCTGCGAATTCGTCAGGAACTCCGCGATGCAGAAGTTCGACGCGCCCTTTGACATTGTGGTCACCACCAACAGCGGTTATCCGCTCGACCAAAATCTTTATCAAGGAGTCAAGGGCATGAGTGCCGGTGCGCGCGTGATCAAACCTGGCGGCACGATTTTCCTGGCTTGTGAATGCCGCGAAGGCGTGCCGCCTGACTGCTGGCTGGACCGAATTTTACGCAGCGCATCAAGCCCCGAAGAAATCCTGGCGCTGCTGGCCACCCCGGGTTTCCAGAGGCCCGAACAATGGCAGGCGCAAACCCAGGCGCTCATCCAACGCAAAGCCCGCGTGTTACTCTACAGTTCATTGCCCGACGACATAGTCCGTGCCGCTCATCTGACGCCTTGCCACGACATCAGCGCTGCCGTCAAAGACTTGCTCTCCTCCAACGGCGCGCGCGTCGCCGCCTTGCCCCAGGGGCCGTTGACCATTCCGTATTTGGCCCAGGAGCGGGTCTGAAAAACTGTTAAGCCATCCATGACTCGCGACCAAGCCCTGGTGTTGCTGCACGAACATACCAGGTCCGAGTCGCTCCTCAAACACGCCTTTGCAGTCGAAGCGGCAATGCGACAGTATGCGAACCACTTCGGCGAAAACGTGGAAAGCTGGGGAATCACCGGGTTGCTGCACGATTTCGACTACGAGCGCTGGCCTAATCCGCCGGAGCACACCCGTGAAGGCGCCCGCCTCCTGCGCCTGCGCGGCGTCGAAGAGGAAATTGTCGGCGCGATCCTCTCGCACGCGGAATGGAACCGGGACCAGTATCCGCTCGACCGGCCACTACGCAAAACGCTCTTCGCAGTGGACGAACTCTGCGGGTTCATCACTGCCGTGGGTTATGTGCGCCCGGACAAACTCGCCGGCATGGGAGCGAGCAGCGTGCGCAAGAAAATGAAACAAAAATCTTTCGCCGCCGCCGTTAGGCGGGAGGACGTAGAAAAAGGCGCGGAGCTGCTTGGGTTGTCCCTCGACGAGCATATCACCCACGTTATCACTGCGATGCAAAGCATCGCCAGGGAATTGGGCCTCGTGGGGTAACGCCTTAGTGAAGGCGGGTAGGGCGCGTCACTCCGTGCGCGCCGACTGATGGGAGGGCACAACGGCGCGCACGGAGTGACGCGCCCTACCTGCTTTGGCTCGCCGCGTCCGCCGTCGCTGACCCAGTACCCTCGCGGGATCGGCAGCCTGAACAACTCGAATGGACCTTGAGCATTGGAGCTTTTCATCGCTTGCCCGAGGTTGCCTGATTGAGATCGTAAACGAAAATCCCATGCCCAACGCCTGCCTGCTCGACCGAACGGGCCATCTGGAAGGCCAGATAGCGTCCATCATCGCTGATGACTCCATTGGAGGCTTTGTAGCCGGGATAATCGCTGAAAAAAGTCAGTCGCTCCAGTTGGCCGCTGCCATCGAGCTTCAATTTCCATAGATCGATATAGCCGGGGCCTTTATGGTTCTGCCGGTCACACTCCACCAGCGTGTACAGGCCGTCAGGAAAAACGCCCTCAGGCTCGTCATATTGGCCGGGCGCATCTGAGTAATTCGTGACTTTCTTCGAGGTCAAGTCAATGCCGCACACCTCGGTGCCCTGATAACCGTAGGCGCTGAAGGTCAACTCCCGCTCGTCGGGCCGACGGAAATTCTGTGTCTCCAGCGTGCATTTGAAGGGCAAGTCGCGGCTCTCAATAATCACTCGTTGGTTGCCGAGCTTGGGCACGCCGCCGGCATCAACGATGTCGGCTTCCAACATCCGCGAAGCGCCCTTTGGCATCTCATCCGGATACTGCGCGCTGACCTGCGTCCAGGCGATGTGCATCCGTGTGCGCGAAACTGCAGGGCCTTCGCTGCACTTTGTGCCCAATGGCACGGGCGGCTTTTTCAGGCCCTTATCCAGCACGTAGAGAAAACATTGCGCGCGGCTTATGTGCGGATTTTTCGGGTCATAGGCTTCCGGGCCGGAAAGTAAAATGTCTCCATTGGCAAGATAAAGCGCCCGCGTGTAGCCGAGGTGATAATAATGATGGGTCATGGGCCGGATGATTTTGGTCGCTATCTCCACTTCATACACGTCCCCGTAGGTCTTGGCCAGGAACAGGATTTTCCTGCCGTCAAGCGACCAGTCGGCGCGTTCACCGAACTGAGTCAATCGCGTAATCCACGGCGGCAAATGCTCGGCTGGGTTGCCGCCTTCCTTGGGAACTGGATTCTCCCCCTCGCCATTGACACGGCTGAGCTGGGCAGTAAAGACCAAAAGGAGCAGGAGCCTAATCACGAGAATTTTCATAAACTTTCGCTTGCCATCACAGCGGTTATCTTTGCCTAAAGGCTGCGGTCGCAGCCACCACTTTTATCTCGTCCAATCGTTCGTTCCGGATGTTCCGGGCTGGCCGGCAGTTTGGATAGCTTGCCATGCCGCAAGAGCCGCGAATGTCGTAGCGGCCACGTCGGAAATTTCATGCTTGCTCAATTCTACCCTCCAAACTCGCGCGCGGCTTTTCCGCCACCCGCCAAATTTGCCAAACGCATTTCGGAATACTTGCGTGAGAACAAAACTCCTTGCGCGCCGGCCTTGAGCGCCGCGGTGGTCGCGGCGTAAACGTCCTCGGGTGATGTCTTCTTTTGGCCCGCGCCGGTTGGAATATCAATGTCAATCCCGGGATAGATTCTACATTTGCCGTCCACGTCGGTCAGCGCGCGCCTGGTTTCGCGATAGACGTAATCCGCAGAAAGCCCCATCGTGCCCAGCGCTTCCAGCGGCGCTTCGCTCGCATAATCAAGCCAGTCGTTGTGCAGCCGCTCCAGCTCCTCCTTCGGCACATCGTGGAAAATGGTGGTGCCGATGTTGCCGAGGTATTCCGCGTAGCGTGGCCCGCCGCAATTGTTATACGCGACGATCTTCAAAAAGTCCGCCGTCTTCGCAAATTCCGCATAATTCTGTTCCGCGCGGAAAAAAGGACTGAACGAGTTCGCGTGCCAAATGTGGAAACCGACCTGTACGCCGGCCCGGCTCGTCTTGGCGGCCCCATAGATGTCCTTGTAAATGGCGTGTTTGCTGTCGGTCCAAAGCTTTTCCCACGCCAGCAATTCGGGGTACTCCAGCAGCAACCGCCAGAAGGCCACGAAATAACCGTCATTCGGCCGCTGGTTGGCGCGGGCGGCCTGCACAAACTCATCCAGCTTTGCGAAGCCCTGCTTCGCGCGTTTGAAATCAATGCCGCGCTCCTTTGCCGCTTTTTGATGAAACTCACAGAAGCAAGTCACGCGCGACGAATCGGCCCTGCCGCTGTGCCGCGCGCCGATGGCATTGTGGAGCGGGCCTTGCCGCTCCGAACCCCACATCAGCCCGTCAATCTCGTAGCTCTGACAGTAATCTTCGGTCAGTCCAATCAGGAAGTTGCGGTAATCGGGGTGCAGCGGGCAAAGCGCCGCCGCTGGCCGCCCTTGCCAATCCATCTCGCGCAATTTCTGGACGCCAGGAATGTCCCCAAACACGTCCTCGTACCACGCATAAACTTTCATCCGCCGTTGGCGCGCCTTC
>WNGL01013874.1_pt1 | contig 11195 bp, 13 predicted proteins | sample 5400591 | NCBI WGS metagenome assembly WNGL01 (sample SAMN13153377, study PRJNA577476) | soil metagenome | isolation source: 80 cm soil or saprolite under Garry oak tree replicate 1 | place: USA:California | collected 2016-06-15
CGCCAGCGCGTGGAGCAGGAGAAGACCTTGCTTTATGCGGCTTGAAGCGCGGAAATATCTCTTCGATATACAGCAAGCCGCGGACAGCATTGCGGCATTCTGCGCGGGAAAAAACTTTGACCAATACCGTGCCGATGAAATTCTGCGCGCCGCAGTCGAGCGCAAGTTCGGCATCGTCGGCGAGGCCCTCGCTCGCCTTGCAAAAGACGATCCCGAAGTTGCGGCGCGTATCCCCGAACATGCACGAATCATCGCCTTTCGTAACATCATCGTTCACGGCTACGCGAGCGTGGACGACCGCATCGTCTGGGGCGTAATTGAGGCGGACCTTCCGGCTCTCCGTGCCGCGGTGAGGGAGCTATCCGGGAAGACCGGCTGATTTAGGGTCTCAGGTTTGAGTCCTCGAATCGCGCGCTGCGATGCCCGAAGTTTCGCAGCCGAGATCCGCTTGTCGCGCTTCGCCGCAATCAGGACGCTGCCGAGCTCGTAATGCCAAAGGTCGGGAACAGCAGGGACAAGCTCTTCCCCGCCTATTCGTTCCAGAATGCCCTCGGCGTACCGACCTCCGGGGCCGCCGCCCGGCAAGAACCATTCGACCGCTACGCTTGCGTCAAGAACGAAGCGCTCAGCGGGCATATCGCGCAGCGCGAATTTCCTTCAAATACTTGCGGCCGGTCTTTCCGCCGCGCGCGTGGCTCGCCCGTCGCAAACCTGCCAACAACAAGGCCGCGGTCCGACGACGCGAGGAACGTGCTTTCGCGGGCGCGGGTCGGATAATGTAAATACCGGGCGCCAATGAAATCTTGAGGAGCTTGTCGGGTGCGTTCATGGCTGCTTTCGACTCGATTCCGTCATTATAGAGGCAGTGGCTGGCTCGGTGCCGGGAAGGGGGCGCCCCGGCGCTTGGCGATATGGCACCCGTCCGCAGCCCCGCTCAACACGATCAGCAATCGCCCCCGGCGCTTAGGGGCTCAACTGTGTGCCGCGAGCTCTTCGCGCACGATCTTGCGCACGAGCTCCTGAGTTACAGGGGGATCCACCAACCCAAGATGGGCTCGGAGCGCGTCGTTGATCAGGGTTTGATAACCCTTTCCGGATTTTTCCGACTCGGTCTTGAAGCGCTTGAGAATCGCGTCGTCGATATAAATCGTAACCGCGCCACGCTTGCCTTTGGAAAAGTCATATACCTTTTTCATAATTCCTTCGCTCCTTAGAGTCAGCCTTCCTCACCGATATGATGCGCACTCCGCCTCGCCTGGGAGTGTGAACCACGACCATCAGCGACCCGAACAGGTTCATTCCGACGGTGACGAAGCGATGTTCGCCTTCAGCGGAGTCATCTTCAACGGTTATCGCTAAAGGGTCATTCAGCACCCCGTCGCCCTCGGAGAGGGATACGCCGTGCTTCTTGACGTTTGCTGCGTCCTTCTTCGCATCGAATTCGGCGGACACGCGTCAAGTATATGCACGATATGCATATCTGTCAATGCAGCCCATCGGAGACTCGGGGATTTGCGTTGGGCTCATCCTCACAATGGGTATAGGATTCATTTTTTGTCAAGAGTTCTTTGGTCCCCTTTGAAGAGAGGGGCATGTCAGCCGATCCCTAGAGTTTCCAATATGCGGAATACTTGATCGGCGTCTCCCACGTCAGCCCGGAAATAGCGCCCCGAAGCCTGTCTTGTACTGCACAAAAGGTGCACGTCGGAGTCCTCCGGGCCGATGAAGAGAATGTCCTTCCCGGATTCCACACAACCATAGACTTTCGACGGGAGAACAAACCCGGCGAATGGGTTGCGCAAGGTGATGAGGTGGGCATCGGTGGCGATCAAGACACCAGCCAGCTGCTCGAGCGGCACCGGCTGCGTCCGATGAAACGGCAGTCCCTCGCGCAAAAGGTCGTTCTCGAGAGCCTGCGCACCCGCGCCCGAGGCATTCAGCCACAATGCAACTCGGGCATTGCCCCCGCGATGATGTTTCTTGTAGCCTGCCAGAAACGTCTCGTGATCGTGCGCCACCCCGAAATTTCCCGAGTACAGAAGAATCCTGAAGCTCGCCAAGGCCGCAGGACGCGGACAGGGTCGAGTCGCCGGCGATATTTCGACCGGACAAGGGTCTCGTCGCAACGCGATTCGATCCTCTTCGATTCCGATCTCCAACAGGCGCCTTCGCTGGTCTTCCCCCAGCACCTCGAATTGGCTTACCTGCCGCCTCCAGAACAGCGTTAGCCGGTAGAGGAGCTTCAGCAGTAGCGGAGTATGCTTGCGCCCGGCGATGAGGCACTCGGGGAAGAAATCGGTAATTCGGTACGTGAGTTTCTTGCGTAGAAAGAGATTGAGCGGCGCCAGGAAATGCAGAAGGAACGGCGGGCTACCGGTGAACAGCACTTCGCGGCCCTTCCGGATATCCTGGAGCGCGCGACCGATCAGACGGAAGTTCGTGCGAATCGTCCACCACGCTCGCGAATGGAAACTCGTCTTGTCATAGGCGCCGGCCTTGATCCTGACTATCTTGAGATAAGCGTCCGGAAACTGCTCAATATCGGTAGACGCCGTGGTCGAGGACAGTCCGTAAAGCGCGACCGATATCCCATTCCGGGCGCGCTGGCGCGCAAAGTGGAGGGAATATTGGCCGACCGCTCCAAATTCCGGAGGCAGCCAGTCGCAGATATAAACGAGACGGGCGTGGGCTCGTTGCGTTTCCATGGAGATCACGGCATCGGCACAGACACTGAATCCCCGCGGCCTTATCCAACCCCCCGCAGACTTATCGCGGACTACTGCTCCGATGTACGGCTGGACAAGGAACCGGCGGTACAGATCGCGCTAGCCCGTCAGGCGGGCACCGACTGGCGCCGCTTGACCTGACCGAGGATCCACGGATAGGTTTTCTGAAGTCCTTCGCGAAGCGGGCGCGAGGGTGCCCATGCCAGCTTTTTGCGAATCATCCGATTGTCCGAGACGCGGCCGCGCACGCCCAGCGGGCCCGGAACGTTTCTTATCGACAGCCGCTTTCCGGCGATCTCCATGATCATCTTTCCAAGCTCGTTGATGCTGACCATTTCATCCGAACCGATATTGACGGGTCCTGGAAAGTCGGACTCCATCAGCCTTCGCACCCCGTCCAGGCATTCATCGATGTACAAGAAGGACCGGGTTTGCTTGCCGTCGCCCCAGATTTCGATCTCGCCGCCGTCGCGTGCTTCCGCGACCTTTCGGCAAAGCGCTGCCGGGGCCTTCTCGCGGCCGTCGCACCAGGCACCCTCGGGGCCAAAAATATTGTGGAATCGGGCGACGCGAACTTGAATGCCATGATTTCGCATGTACGCGAAGTACAGCCGTTCGCTGAAGAGCTTCTCCCATCCGTATTCGCTGTCCGGCTGGGCGGGATAGGCCGAATCTTCGGCGCAATTCGGATTGTCGGGATCAAGCTGGTTGAACTCGGGGTAGATGCACGCCGACGACGAGTAGAAAATTTTCCGCACCCCGTTCAATCGGGCCGCCTCGAGCATGTTGAGGTTCACCGTCGCCGAGTTGTGCATCACGGCGGCATCGTGCTCGCCCGTGAAAATATATCCGGCTCCCCCCATGTCCGCCGCAAGCTGGTATACCTCCTGGATACCCCCGGCGACCTTTATCGCAAGCGCCGGGTCCGTCAGGTCGCCTACCACGAATTCGTCCGCGGCGGTATTTGAAAACTCCGGCCGCTTGAGATCTACGCCTTTGACCCAGTACCCCTCGTTCTTGAGGCGCCTGGCTAGATGAGAGCCGATGAATCCGCCGGAACCACACACTAGAACTCTTTTCATGTCTTGTCCTGAGTCGGTTCGTTTTTCTCGCCAACCAAGTAAATATCGGAACACAAGGAGGGAAAGACTCGCAGAGGGCAGTCAAAGATCATATACAAGCTCGCTAACGTCTGGTTCACGAACATGACCACGGAACGTGCTCTTCTCGTACCAATCCTCCATGGAGGACCATTTCCCAAACCCAAATGGAACTGTAATTCTTTTCCGCAGATTGACGCAGTTTGGCACACCTAACACAAAACGACCACGAGGCTTCATGCGGGCCATTATGAAGTGTGATGGTATTCACCTGACAGTGGTGGCGTAAAGGGGCGGCCACGACGTTCCTGGTGGGTTATAGAAATCGTACCCCTACGGTTTCGTAACCTCAAAAGGAAACGTCATGACCACGAGTCAACGGCCGTTCCGGGGAGATTTCCCCTGCCGAAGCGAGTCGTCCACACCCGGTGAATGCGGACACAATGCTTATGCGCCGCCGGTCAACCGGCAGCCTCCTCTGTATCATGCTCGGTTGGGCAAACATATTAAATATAATTGCCGCAGCATGCCTTCCCACACCCTGACTTTCACTCTACCCAAAGCGCTGGGCGTCGCGTCGGGGCTTGGCCTCTCGCTCATCCTGTTTTCTGTTCTGTTTTCGGGAAAGACGACTCGGTTCGATGAAGCGGCGCTGGGTGACAGTGAATCGGTCTATGCGGTCGTCGATGGCGTGAGCGTGCATTGCAAGAATGTTCTGGATGCCGATCGATGCATCGCCGGAGCGGCCGGTCACGCGTCGAACAAGCGTTTCCTCTGGCTCGGCAATTCGCAACTCCACGCAATCAATCAGCGCAAGGCAGGAGACCGTTCGGCACCGGAAATCCTGCATCGACGCTTGCGCTCGTCGGGCGGGTATCTGGTTACTTTTTCAGAACCCAATGCGAGCCTGCAGGAGCATCTTGTCCTGTTTGCCGGCCTGCTTTCGCGGCTTCGACCGGATGTTCTGGTCCTGCCTCTTGTCTTCGACGACTTTCGCGAGACAGGGATTCGCGCCGAGATCCTGCCGGCGCTACGCGAGAAGCCCACACGAGACGCGCTGGGCGCATTCGAGGTCGGCAAGGCTCTGGTTGCCGAGGCCGACCAATCCACGGAGGACAAGGGTGACTTCGCTGGAATCGCTGCCACGGTCCAGGAGCGCTCGGAGCGGATCCTGACCCAGTGGCTGTCAGAACATTCAACAGCATGGGCGGCGCGACCGGAGGCGCGCGGCCAGACCTTTCTCTGGCTATATCAGCTGCGGAATGCGGCCTTAGGCATCAAGCCTACGACCAGCCGGAAGATGATCCCCGGCCGTTTTGCGAAGAACTGGGCGGCCCTTGAAGCGATTCTTGCCCTCGCGCGGCAATCCGGCATGGGCGTGTATCTGTACATCGTGCCGATTCGGAACGACGTGAAGATTCCTTATGTGGAAACCGAATATGCAGCCTTCAAGCAGCGGGTGCTTCAGGTGTTCGGCTCGCGGCAAGGCATCGTTGTGCTCAACCTCGAGCGCGCGGTCGCCAACGGCTTGTGGGGCACAAAAGCATCGACAAGCCTCGGCGATGAACCCGAATACGACTTCATGCATTTTCAGGCAAAGGGTCACCAAGCACTGGCGGATGCATTGTTCGAGGCCATCGTTTCGGCGACGCCCATCCGATGATTTTCAATTCAGTCACGTTCCTGCTGTTTCTGCTGATCGTGGTAGGGATCTACTGGTGCTTGCCGTTGCGCGGTCGTCAGTGGCTGATCGTCGGTTCAAGCCTGACGTTCTACGGATTCTGGCGGCCGGAGTTCGCCCTGGTCATGCTTGCCTCAGCCACAACAGACTACTTCGTGGGCTTGCGCATGAACCGATACGACGATGATCGGGTCCGCCGCCGCTGGCTCTATGTCAGTTTCGCGGTGAACCTCGGGTTTCTTTTCTACTTCAAGTATCTGTTCTTCGTGGTCGCGAACGGCTTCGCGTTGCTTCGCGCAATGGGATTCGACGTTACCGACCCCATACTCAACATCGTCCTTCCCCTTGGCATCAGCTTCTACACGTTCGAGACGATCAGCTACAGCGTGGATGTGTACCGCAGAACCATCGAGCCCGAACGGGACTTCCTGACCTACGCCTGCTTCATCACTTATTTTCCCAAGCTGGTCGCCGGCCCCATCCTGCGCGCGCACCAGCTCATTCCGCAGATCAAGACAAGGGCCGCATTTTCACTCGAGGATCTGACCGAGGGTGTTAGGCGCATCGTGGTCGGATTGTTTCTCAAGGTTGCGTTGGCCGACAACATCGCGCCGCTGGTCAACGATGGCTTTGCTCAACCAGCCGCAACTCTCAGCGCGCTCGACGTCTGGACGCTTGCATTCCTGTTTGGATTCCAGATCTATTTCGACTTCAGCGCCTATTCGCACATCGCCATCGGCGCGTCGCGACTCATGGGCATCCGCCTGATCGAAAATTTCAACTTCCCTTACACCGCCGTTTCGCCGAGGGATTTCTGGCAGCGGTGGCACATTTCTCTATCGGGCTGGATCCGCGATTACCTCTACCTGCCGCTGATGGGAGTACGGCCCGGCCCGGCTATGCGAGGCGAGCTCTTGGTGGCGGGCGACCGCGTGAATGCGCCAGGAGCCGCCCGATCGTTTCAGAGACGCACCTTCGCTCTTTTCGCTACGTGGGCTCTGATGGGCCTCTGGCACGGCGCGAACTGGAATTTTCTCTTTTGGGGACTGCTGCACGCCTTCTATCTGCTCGGATTTCGACTGACTCAACCGATCCGGGAAATGCTTCCTCAGCTCCTGAGACGAGGGGCAGGGCTCGCGTTGACGCTTCCGTTGATGATGATCGCCTGGATCGCATTCAGGGCACCGGGGCTGGATTATATGTTCACCCTCTATGCCAAGGTTTTCCAGCCCACTCAGTACCTCTGGCTGGGAATGCGTGAGAACGCTTATCTGGTTGCGGCGGTGGCGTTAGCGTTTGCCATGGTCGTGCGGCCTCTTTATGAACGGCTGGTCCGACCCCTGGAGCAGGTGCCGGCTGTCGCTCTTGTGGGAAACGCGGCGCTTTTCTGCGTTCTGGGAGCCGTGGTCTTCACGTATCTGCGACCCATCGCTCAGTTCATTTATTTCGCGTTCTAATTTCAATCACTCGCCGTCCGCTCTATATACCAATCCCCAAGCACGAGCACATCCATTTTCGTTCTCAGAAAACAGTCGAGCGCTTCTTCCGGCTTGCAGACGACGGGCTCGTTCTCGTTGAACGAGGTATTGAGGACGATGGGTATGCCGGTCAGGTTGCGGAAACACTCGATGAGCCTGTAATAGCGCGGGTTGGCGTCCCGGGACACGGTCTGCAGCCTGCCCGAGCCATCGACGTGGGTCACCGCCGGTATGAGCGGCCTCTTCTCCGGCCGGATCGGATAGACCTGCGTCATGAAAGGCACGTCGTCATCCTGCTCGAACCATTCGCTTACCGCTTCCCGCAGGATGGAAGGGGCGAACGGGCGGAAGGATTCCCGCCGCTTGATCTTGCGGTTGAGGAGGTCCTTCATATCGGCTCGCCTTGGGTCGCACACGACGGAGCGATTTCCGAGCGCGCGCGGACCCCACTCCATGCGGCCCTGAAACCATCCGACGACGCGGCCGTCGGCGATCGCTTGCGCGGTGCGGACAAGAAGCGCGTCCTCCGAAGTAACGCGCTCGACGCGGCAACCCGCCGAGGAGAGAGCGGGGGCGCGTGCTTCCAGCAGCGACGCGATCTCGGCTTCCGCGAAAGCCGGTCCCCAATAGGCGTGGTCCATCGCAAAACGGTTAGCGCTGCCGCTGACCTGGTGCCAGGCCGAATACGCAGCGCCAATGGCGCCGCCCGCATCGCCCGGCGCGGCTTGCACGTAGAGGCGCTTGAACGGGGTGCGAAGCGTCACCTTGCCGTTCGCGACCGAATTCATCGCGCATCCGCCCGCGAGGGCGAGCCGATCGGACCCGTGCCGCGCATGGACATGGTTAAGCAGATTGAAAAATGCGTCTTCGTAGACTGCTTGCACCGAGCGCGCGATGTCCCGATGCCGCTGCGTGAGCTCCTCTTCGGAACGACGCGCCGGGCCGAGCAGCTCCTCGAGCGTGGGCGTATAGAGCGTCCCGACGGTGGGCTCGCCTCCCGCCCATACGTACTCGACACGTTCGGTCGCATGGCGAAAGTACGCGAGATCGAGCCGGAAGCCGCCGTCATCCCTCAGCAGCACGACCTTGCGCAAGGCCTCGACGTGCTTCGGCTCGCCGTAGGGCGCGAGGCCCATCACCTTGTACTCGTCGCCGTAGTGCGGGAAGCCCAGGTACTGCGTGAGCGCCTGGTACAAAATCCCGAGCGAGTGCGGGAAGTAAACCTGTCCCTCGACCGCGACAGACGAGCCGCGGCCCAGCCCCCAGGCTGCACTGGCGAAATCGCCGAACCCGTCCACCGACACGGCCGAAGCCTCCTCGAACGGCGAGACGAGGAACGCGGAGGCGAGGTGTGCGAGATGATGCTCGACGCGGTGGACCTGGCCGGCGAAGCGCTCACCCGGGAGGGCTTGTTCGAGGAGCTTCTCGACACGGCTGCGCTGGGCGCGATTGCGCAGACGCTCGAGCACGAGCGCAGGCGAGGGACGCGAGCGGAGCAAATACATAAGGCGGCGGCCGAAATTCGCGCGCGTGTCCTGGTTGAGCGCAACGTGAGCAACGTCGCGAAGACTGATACCCGCCTCGCGCAGGCAGTAGCGGATCGCCTCCGATGGAAACCCCGCCCAGTGCTTGATGCGTCGGAAGCGTTCTTCCTCGGCGGCGCATACCAGCTCGCCATCCCGCACCAGGCAAGCGGAGGAATCGCCGTGAAACGCATTAACCCCGAGTATTGCCGTCACGCGTCTTCTTTGGTATCAGGTATTCGCCCACGCTCGTGCAGGATTTCGTGGTACTTCGCATCGACCAGGAACCTGAACCAGAACCCTTGCAGAACGTGGAAGATAAGTCCCTCACGCCCATCCAGGAAGCCAAGCCTGAAGACATATCGATACACGAAGTAGGCGAAGCTTCGGGCGAACAGGGGCGCTCTCCCGAACATCTTGCTTTTCAGCCAACGCCTCCTCCCGATAGGATTGCCTGTGAGCGTTGGACGCACCACTTCTTCCGAGAAGGTACCGCTGAGCATCTCCGCGGCCTCCAATGACGACCAACGATTGTGTGATGCGACGAAATCGGTCAACGACCGCGCGACCACGTCGATGATATCCGCGTTTGGAACGATTCTCGTCCGCCCGTTCACGAGGAAATGCTGATCGTAAGCCTTGGTCTCGCAGCGACCAAGAGCCGCTCGAAATAACCGCAAATGATAAGAAGGATAGTGCCCTCCATGTCGGATCCAGCGTCCGAGAAACACCGTCCGGCGACTGAACATGAAGCCATCGCATGAAGGCGCCAACTGAGGAAAGTCACGGATCAACCATCGCCTCAACTCGGGCGTCAAGCGCTCGTCGGCATCGAGATGCAACACCCAGTCACTGTGAAACGGATTGTTGGCCTGTGCCCAGTTGCGCTGCTTTGCGTACCCCTCAAATACATGCTGAACGACATGTGCTCCGCAAGCTTCGAGAATCGCGCGGGTTCGGTCGGTGGAGAAACTGTCGACCGCAAACACGGGCGCATCAATACCCTCCACACTCTGAAGACAGGCTTCCACGCGCCCTTCCTCGTTGAAGGTCAGCAGGATGATTGTGAGGTTGAGTGGGTTGACAGTCACGGCGTCCCTTCGCCGCAACGCGGGGCTCCACCGATGGTCGCACGTTGGTTGCTTTCGCGACTCGCCGGCCAGTTCATAGCCGGCCGCAGGATTGGCCATCCATGCGTTCGCCCGCGTCAACCAGATCCAAGTAAACCCGATGCATCGCGGTCGCCGCAGACGGCCAAGAAAATTCCGCCTTCATCCAAGCACGGCCCTCGTCGCCCATCAGTTCCAGATCCGCCGTCATGGCTTCGCGTATCGCCTTGGCCAGTTCTTCGGGGCTGTTATCCACCCACCATCCGCAGCCGTGCTCCACCATACCGGACCATGGCGTGCCGCGGCTCGCCACCACCGGCACCCCGTGTGCGAGGGCTTCGGCGACAGTCATCCCGAAGTTTTCTGTAAACGAGGGGACAAGGCACAAGTCGGCGGCTGCGAAGGCCGCGCTCTTGCCAGCCGGTTCAAGATGGCCGCGCAGGGTGACGACGGCGCTCAAGTTCAGTTCCGCCGCCAATCTTTCCAGCGCGCAGCAGATGCTCTATCCCCTTTATCGGATCCAATCGTCCCAGATACATCAATCGCAGATTGCCTTCGGGCCGCCATTCCCGCCCGGGAAGATGATCGGGGATGTCCACGCCATTGGGGATCATACGGACCTTGGCCTTGGGCATTCTCCTCGCGCTTGCCTCGGCCTCTTCATCGGAAGTGACATGGAGGACGGTGCTGCCTCGTCTGATCAGCGCATTGCAGAGTATTTCCCAAAATCGTTTCACACCTGGTTTGCTCACCCGGTTCCAGCGCTGCAGAGCGCCGCGCGGCGACCACACCAGCGGCTTCGCAAACAGCCGGGCCAGCAGCAAGGTCGGGAGGGTGGGAAATGAATAGGTACCGGTCAAATGCACCACGTCCGCCCAGCGGATCATGGAAGGAAGAAACATCAACTGCCCAGGAGAGACCGCCGTCCCCCAGATACGGCGGGTGAAGCGGACCTCGTAGCCGTTCGGATAAGCCACCGGATTGGATTCCGGCCTGACGCGCTGGGACAAGGCGGGTCCGGCCGAATCCGTGGTCAGCACTTTCAACCTAACGGAGGGAATCGCCGCAAGCGCATTGCACAATCCGTAAGTAGAGAAAATCGGCCCTCCCCAATGCACCGCGGGGTAGAACGCGGGGCTCACGTGAAGGATTTTCATCGACCGCGCGAGTGGCGATCGGCTACGAAGTCATGCCCGCCCTGGCCGGCGAGCGATTGCGATCATCGACTTCGCGAGCGGTCTGATGCGCCCGACGCGTTCGAAACGTATGTCCGTGAACAATACGTGTTCCACTACCTCCAGACTCAACACTACGGGAAACCGCCCATAGCGGCTTACGAGGTCGTCGTAAGACGATCCGAGTTCGATCCTGATGTGAGGATAGGCTGTGCGGGCATGTGCGATTCCGTCCTCGGAAGGGTCTACACCCGTCAGGGAGAAGCCTTCGCGCTCCAAGAGAGCCGCGGTCGCTCCATTGCCGGATCCCAGTTCAAAGATTCGGCGGTTCCCGGCTGGCCAATTCATTCCGCGCATGATCCGCAGTACCGCCGGGAGCAGATAACTGTGCGCGTGAGAATAT
>WNGL01023812.1_pt1 | contig 11195 bp, 6 predicted proteins | sample 5400591 | NCBI WGS metagenome assembly WNGL01 (sample SAMN13153377, study PRJNA577476) | soil metagenome | isolation source: 80 cm soil or saprolite under Garry oak tree replicate 1 | place: USA:California | collected 2016-06-15
AAGTTTGTTCCTGTAAACACAAGTATCAGACTATCTTTCATCTGTAACTACAGATGAAAGATAGTCTGATTTTCTTTGTGATCTTAGTTGCACATGTACGACAAGAAAAGGTGGTAGTGCTGTAGGTACACACCTTGATCCTGGTCAAGGTGTGTACCTACAGCTTAAAATGCTACTGAAAAGTGCCAAGGGACGGAATCGAACCGACGACACCAGCATTTTCAGTGCTGTGCTCTACCAACTGAGCTACCTTGGCTTGTGTTCTCTCACGAGCCACAATATACCATGCCTCTAGCGATTCGTCAACACTTTTTTCTGACCTTCTGACCTCTGACCTTCTGACCTCGCTCAGAAAATCTCTAGCCCTTTTCTCCTAATGTTTCAAGATGTTTCACGGTTATTCACGGTGACGATACGCTAATATACACACCTGTACCATTTATTGATGGTGAGGGCAAAGCATAGCTATTGATTGCCCTGGTGACAATTGGAGAACATCTGAACGGACGGTAGGGGCGACCCTGTGATCGTCCCGGAGAGGAGAAGTGAAGGTGCACTTACGTACACATCAACGAGTCTGGCACTACTTTCAGCAGCACCGCACGGTCAGCCTTGTATTGGCACATGCAAGTGTTCTGACGATTCTTGGATTATTTTTTCTGGGCAATGCGCTAGGGGGGTCTGTTTTGGGGGCATTTGCCCGGTCGAGTTGCTCTGCTGGTGACAAGAGCTATCGTGTCGTGAGTGGTGACACATTGGGGGGAATAGCTGCCCGTTACAATACTACCTGGCAAAAGCTGGCCTCCTACAACCACATCTCGAATCCGAACCTTATCTACGTTAACCAGACGGTCTGCATTCCCGGTAAGGCTGGTAGTAGTGGACCTGCCCCGGTTAAGGGGAAAGGCAATTACTTCCCCTATCCACAATGCACCTGGTGGGCCAATCAACGCTATCATGAGTTGCATGGTATCTATGTGCCATGGACAACGCAATCTAATGCCTGGCAGTGGAAAGATCGTGCTCGGAATTTCCATTGGCGTGTCTCAAGCAGTCCTTCTCCAGGAGCGATCGTTGATTTACAACCATGGGTGCAGGGAGCGTATGGCCTTGGGCATGTAGCAGTCGTCGAGCGCATCTTGAACAATGGGCATGTGATCGCCAGTAATCTGAACTGGGGAGCGTATCCGGAACAGGTCACTTATGTTGAATTTGTGCCTGATGCGGGAGTGTCGTTTATCACCTATTAGTGAGGCTGCGAGAAATCGTCTCGCGCACTTGAGATAAGGTAGTAAGGGCGCGATTTACCGCGTCCCTACCTTTTCTCGTTGGGATAGACCTCTTTGTATTTTCGTTTTGTTCCTGGCTCACCTCGACCAGGGGATGGGAGATAAACCATGCCTGGCTATCAAAAGGTGCTTCGCCAGGTTCAGGCTGCACACGCACATATGTACCATCTGGCAACAGTGCGCGTGCATTGAGTGTATCGGCCAGTTCAGGAGCAAGCAGGCGCTCACGGATGGCTGTACACAAGGCGGCATCTTCAAGGGGAAACAGCGTCTCAACGCGGCTATCCAGATTGCGCTGCATCATGTCGGCACTGCCAAGATAGATCTCCGGGTTGCCGTTATTAGCAAAGTAGTACACACGACTGTGCTCCAGGAAACGCCCGACGATACTGCGAACAGAGATATTCTCACTCACACCAGCAATACCAGGACGCAGACAACAGATGCCCCGCACAAGCAGTTCGATCCGCACACCTGCTTGCGAGGCACGGTAGAGCGTCGAAATGATCACCGGATCAACTAGCGCATTCATCTTGAAGATCAGGTGCCCATTGCCATGCTCTTGCTGCATGCGAATCTCGCGCTCGATCAACTCTACCATCCTTTCCCGCAGCCCATGTGGAGCCACCAGCAGCTTGCGATATCTGGTTTTGCGCGAATAACCCGTCAGGGCATTAAAGAGGTCTGAGGCATCGGCACCGAAGTCGGGACGACAGGTGAACAGGCCAAGGTCCTCGTAGATCCGTGCAGTTGTGGCATTATAGTTTCCTGTTCCAAGGTGCACATAGCGCCGTAGCCCATCGGCCTCTCGTCGCACTACCAGCGCAACCTTCGCATGTGTCTTTAAACCGATCAGGCCATACACCACATGTACACCGGCACGCTCCAACTCCCTCGCCCACTCAATGTTGTTCTCTTCATCAAAACGGGCCTTCAATTCTACCAGCACCGCCACCTGCTTACCATTCTCCACCGCTTCCTTGAGCATACTCACCATTGGCGAATTTGTGCCTACACGGTAGAGCGTTTGTTTAATTGCTCTTACCTGTGGATCAAGAGCGGCAGCACGGATAAAATCAACAACCGAATTAAAACTGTCGTAAGGGTGGTGCATCAACAAATCGCCCTGCCGAATGGCAGCAAAGAGATCGTGCCCTGGACGAAGTTGAGGGGGTGTGCGAGGCGTAAATGGTGGGTCCTTGAGGTCTGGACGATCCAGGCTATACAGTTCCATCAAGTCGCCAAGGCCAAGAGGCCCGTCTATTACTGTCAGGTCTGAAGGAGTGATCTCCAGATATTCCAATAGAAGATTACGAATACGCTCCGGCATGGAGGGATTGATTGCCAGGTCAACTACCGAGCCAAAACGCTGTTCACGTAAACCCTGTTCGATATACTCAAGGAGATTATACTCAAGGAGATCAGATGCTTCGTCCTCCTGCAGCTCTATATCGGCATCACGAAGTACGCGGAATGGATAAGACTCCCATACTTCAAACCCAGGAAACAGCATACTCAGGTGAGCTGCAATCACCCGCTCGATCCAGACATAGGCCACAACTCCCTCTTTCCCAGATGCAACAGGGACGGGAATAAGCCGGGGGAGCGTTGGTGGCACCTTGACACGAGCAAATCGCTCGCCATGCTCCGGGTCGCTAATTACCACTGCCAGGTTCAGGCTGCGATTGGAGATATGCGGGAATGGGTGCCCAGGGTCCACAGCCAGAGGGGTCAGGACCGGAAATATCTCACGTTCAAAGTAGGCCAGCATCGCTGCCCGTTGCTCTACATCAAGCTGTTCGTAGTCCAGAATGTAGATATGTTGTTCTGCCAGCAGTGGCATGAGTACATTGCGCCAGTAGTCATGCATTTCTTGCACAAGTGGACTAAGCCGCTCACGCACCGCCGTTAGTTGTTGCTCTGCTGTCAAGCCATCGGGACTAAGCGGCCTGACCGGCGCAGCTAGCTGCTCCTTGAGGCCAGCCAGGCGAATCATGATAAATTCATCGAGGTTGGTATCGAAGATGGAGAGAAACTTTACACGTTCCAGTAGAGGATGGCGACTATCCTGTGCCTCCTCAAATACACGTCGGTTAAATTCAATCCAGCTTAATTCTCGATTGATGTAGAGATCGGGTCGTCCTAGCTCCGAGGGGGAGGACGTGGACGTCATAGATGTCATAACTTGAATACGCCTAAAGTTTCTGTGGGGTTTCCGAACTTCTATTCCTCTCTATTGTATCACATCAAGAGGCAGAAGGAGTTTTGCGAGGACACCTCACTCCTTTCAGACCACCTGGGCGAAGCCAGAACGAAGTTCGTTGGTGGTCTGAATATCACCTCGCGCGAAGGCTTCGGGCTGCCGCCCTCTGCACTCCTGCTTTCTTTAAAGTAGCCCGAACGTCACAACACCTGCAACTTGTCTTGACAGTGGGTATCTCACTGAGGTATCATCTCTCGGTGGGACCTGTAAGTCCTCCTATTATTAGGAACTACGGGCGGTTGCTGAAATTGGTAGACAGGGCGGACTTAGGATCCGTTGGCCTAAAAACCGTGAGAGTTCGAGTCTCTCACCGCCCACTTTTCTAGTGGAGAAGGCTGAGCAGGAATACCTCGTATTGGATCGATCAGGTGTCCGTCATATTGTTGTGGGGCGCGATAAATCGCGCCCCTACCAGAGATAGCTCGCATTGGATCGATCAGGTGTCCGTCATATTGTTGCGTAGGGGCCCTCTGCTGAAGAGTTATTAAGCATATTGAGATGAATAGAAAATTGTAGGGCGGCCCTGCAGCTGCCCGGTAGGGTATACTTACCCCGCTTTGGTGAGGAGGAAACGTGAAGGTTTCGGTCGAAAAATTGCCAACCAGTGAGGCTGTACTTGAGGTAGATTTTACGTGGGAGGAACTGGAAAAAGCCTCTGAGAAAGCCTACCGCAAGCTTGTCCAGAAAGTTGATGTCCAGGGCTTTCGTCGCGGTAAGGCGCCACGCTCCTTGCTGGAGCGCAGGCTTGGCAAGGAATATATTTACCAGGAAGGTCTTGACGAACTGATTACCGAGACTTACCGCAATGCGATCAAAGAGCATGAGCTTGTGCCGATTACCAAACCAGACCTGGATGCCCCAGAGATCGAAATTGGACAGCCCTATCACTTCACCCTCAAAGTCCCCATCCTCTCACCTGTTGTCTTAGGAGATTATCGTTCTCTCCACTTTGATCGCCCAGAAGCTATTGTTACTTCTGAGGAGGTTGAGCAGGAACTTGAGTCCTTACGTGAGCGGCAAGCTACCTGGCATGTTGTCGAACGACCAGCAGCCATTGGTGATATGGACGAGCATATTGTTGGCATGGAGCCCCCGGCTGAGGGTGAGGAACCTCCCACCAGGACCTTCACAGTGACACTGCCAGCAGATTACGGCAATGAAAAGCTGGCCGGAAAAGAAGCTAACTATAGCGTTACTCTATATAAGGTGGAGAGCAAAGAACTTCCTGAGCTGGATGATGCATTTGCTGCCCAGGTTAGCAATTTTGAGACATTGGAAGAGCTGCGTAAGGCTATCAGTGATTCTCTGCTTGAGAGGAAGCAGCGAGCCATTCGTCAGGAACTGCGAGATAAAGTCGTTAATACCGTGATAGAACAATCCGAGGTCACTGTACATCCTCTGCTTGTTCATGATGAGGCAGAGCATATGTTGCATCAACTCTCGCATGTGTTGGAGCAACAACATATGTCTCTGGATCAGTACCTCAAGCTCATGCGCAAAACACGAGAAGAGTACATCAAGGAACTAGAGCCAGAGGCCGAACAGAGCGTCAAGCGTCAACTGGTGCTGGATGAGGTAGCCAAAGAGGAAAAGATCGAAATTACTCCTGAAGACCTGGAGTCCCTGGCCAGAATCTACATGCAGTCAGGACAGAATCGAACACCTACAGAAGAGCAGATGCAGACCCTGGCAATGAACTATCGCCGCGAAAAGGCCATCACGCGCCTCATAGAACTGACTACTCCTCCTGAGGAGGAGGCAGCAGAAGAACCAGTGGGTGTTCAGGAGCAGGGAAACCAGGAAGAGGAAGCTGGAGAGGCAGCGATTCTGGATATCCAGAATATTACCCAGGATCAAAGTGACCAGGCAGAGGAAACTAGTGGGACACCTCTTCTGGATACTCAGAATCCGAGCGACCAGGTACAGGAAACTCTCCAAACTGAGAGCGAAAATCAGGCCGAGACCGAAGATAGGGCAACCACAGGGAATGCTCCTACAAGTAATGTACAATAGAAGTAAGATCATCAAACGTAAGGGATACGAGGGGCACAATAAATCAGCCCCAGTGAAAGGTGACAGACGTGGCAAACTCGAAGAATATGCGGACGACGTACCGCTGCTCATTTTGTGGAAAGAGCCAGGAACAGGTACAACGGCTGATTGCCGGACCCGGTGGTGTCTACATCTGTGATGAATGTATCGACCTCTGTCGGGAAATCATCGAAGAAGAGCAGGCGACTGTCACCAAGCCACGTCTACAGTCCGGTAAAATACCGACACCTAAAAAGATCTTAGAACAGCTCAGCCATTATGTGATTGGACAGGAGCGCGCAAAGAAAACGCTGGCAGTGGCCGTCTATAACCACTACAAGCGTATTGGTGTTGGCATGCAGATCGACGATGTCGAGCTTGCCAAGAGCAACATCCTCATGATCGGGCCAACCGGCTGCGGGAAAACATTATTGGCACAGACGCTCGCAAAGATTCTGGAAGTGCCTTTCTGTATTGCCGACGCAACTGCTCTTACAGAGGCAGGCTATGTTGGTGAGGATGTCGAAAACATTCTGCTTCGCCTGATTCAAACCGCCGACTTCGATATTGCCCGTGCTGAGCGGGGCATTGTCTATATTGACGAAATCGATAAGATTGCACGCAAATCGGATAATCCCTCCATCACCCGTGATGTATCAGGGGAAGGAGTGCAACAGGCATTGCTCAAAATCATCGAGGGCACAATTGCGAATGTGCCACCACAGGGTGGACGAAAGCATCCACACCAGGATTTTATCCAGATCAACACCTCCAACATCCTGTTCATCTGTGGTGGAGCTTTTGAAGGTCTGGAGAAGATTGTTGAGCAACGGCTAGGGAGCAATAAGGCAATTGGCTTCAGGAAGACCAGCGAGCAAGACCCGACAAAGCCAAAAGAGTCCGTGTTGACGCAACTGATACCCGATGATCTACTGAAATATGGGTTGATACCTGAATTCGTTGGACGTTTACCCGTTGAAGTATCACTGGATAGTCTTGATAAAGAGGCCCTGATCCGCATTTTGACTGAGCCGAAGAATGCGATTGTCAAACAGTACCAGAAGTTTTTACAGCTTGATCGAGTGGAGCTAGTCTTCACAAACGATGCACTAGATGCCGCTGCTGAGGGAGCATTGAAGCAGAAGACAGGGGCAAGGGGCCTACGTACTATCATTGAAGATGTGCTCCTGGACGTGATGTATGAGATTCCATCGCGTGCGGATGTGAGACGAGTCATCATTAACGGTGATGTGATTACTCAGAAGCATAAACCTTTACTGGTGACACGGAGCGAACGAGCAAGTGCTTATCCTGAAGATGAGTCTGCATAGTTAATTAATGAAGTACCAGGGCGACCGGTAGAGTGCCGATTTATCGAGCACGTGGTCGCCTGGTATTTTCATTGATAGTTATCTGCCGAGGGGAGGGCACGATTCACCGGCCTCTACAGAGGGTGTGAAGAATTGAAACACACTCCGCAAGCTTTGCTGAGTGCCTCTACGAAGCAGACTAAGGAACAGGCGGGAACAGTGAATCAACAAGAACGCCAGGAAAACCAACAGGACGCTCGAGAATTGTATCCCCTGGTGGCCTTAAAAAACATGGTAGTGTTCCGCGCACCCGTATGACGCTGGCGATTGCGCGAGAGAAGTCTGTGCGTGCTGTTGAGGAGGCTCTGATGCGTCCTGATCGTTATCTTATCACGGCGACTCAGCACAACCCAGATATTGATGATCCGCAGCCGAAAGATATCTTCCCCACAGGTGCCCTGGTCGAAATTACTACGATGCATCGACAGGCGGATGGGAGCATCCAGGTACTTTTAAGCGGTCTGCATCGTGTTTATATTGATGAGTTTGTAGACCTTGAGCCATTTATGCGGGTTCATGTGAGTGTGCCAGAGGAACCGCAGGCGCGAGGGCCACAAGCTGATGCAGTTGTACGCCATGCTACCAGTCTCTTTGAGCGCTACGCACAATTGAACCGCCGCTTCTCTGTAGAGGATATTAACTCCATTGTTGGCCTCAAGACGACTACCCGGCTGTCAGATATGCTGGCGGCCCATTTCGTCACCGATACACAGCTGCAGCAGGATCTTCTGGAGACACTCGATCCACTGGAGCGCCTGGAGAAAATCTGTGTGAATATGGGTAACGAGATTGAGATCCTCGAGTTGGAATCAAAGATTCGGAACCGTGTGCGGGAACAGGTTGATAGCACCCAAAAAGAGTTTTATTTGCGCGAGCAGCTGCGTGCAATTCAGCAAGAATTGGGGATGGAAGCATCCTCCGAGGCTGATGAACTGCGTGCGAAAGTGAATGAGAAGCCGCTTTCGCCTGAAGCAGCAGCGAAGATACGCAAGGAGATTGATCGCCTGGAGCGCACGCCGTCTCAGTCTGCTGAAGTGGCGGTCTTACGTTCCTACATCGATTGGGTGCTGGCCTTACCCTGGACCGAACGTACCGAGGATGAATTCGATATTGAGCGCACACGGCGGATCCTGGATGAAGATCACTACGGATTGGAGCATATCAAAGAACGCATTCTCGATTTCCTGGCAGTACGCCAACTGCGGCTGCAGCGTGCCAGCAAGAGCGGACGCTCAAAGAGCGAAAGCCAGGGGCAGATTCTGTGTTTTATTGGCCCTCCAGGCGTTGGTAAAACATCTCTAGGGCGTTCAATAGCCAATGCCCTGGGCCGCAAATTTGCGCATATCTCGTTGGGCGGTGTGCATGATGAGGCAGAGATTCGCGGACATCGCCGCACGTATGTTGGTGCGCTGCCCGGACGCATTATTGAGTCAATGAAAACCGTAGGCGTTCGTAACCCTGTGTTCCTGCTTGATGAAATTGACAAACTGGCCTCAGAGAACCGGGGAGACCCCGGTGCTGCGCTGCTGGAAGTACTTGATTCTGAGCAGAACAAGGCATTTATCGATCACTACCTGGAGATTCCCTATGATCTCTCAGAGGTATTCTTCATCTGTACCGGCAACGTGAAATATCAGATTCCACGTCCGCTGGCTGATCGTTTGGACATCATCGAACTTCCTGGCTACATCATTGATGAGAAGATCAATATTGGCCTCCACCATCTCTTGCCAAAGGTCCTGGCTGAACACGGGTTGACAACCGAGCAGATTAAAATTCCCCAGGCCGTTATGAAGCAAATTGTCACCGGGTACACGCGCGAGGCAGGAGTACGCAACCTCGAGCGACAACTGGCGACGGTTTGCCGTAAGACTGCACGGCGCATTATCGAGAAGCCAGATACTCGTCTGCGACTTACTGCTAATACCCTGGAGCAGTATCTTGGAACACCTCGCTATAGTAGCAGTCCACCGAACCAGAGCATGCAGATTGGTGAGGCAACTGGCCTGGCCTGGACAGAAAATGGTGGCATTTTGCTCCCTGTGGAGGTAGCCATCATCCCAGGGAAAGGTGAGCTGATCATCACGGGCCAGTTGGGTGATGTTATGCGCGAATCCATCGGAGTTGCCCTTACCTACATCCGCTCACGCGCAGAGGAACTGCACATAGACCCAAACTTTCAGGATGTCACCGACTTGCATGTCCACTTGCCAGAGAATGCTATTCCCAAAGATGGGCCATCAGCAGGGATCACTATCGCTATCGCAGTGATTTCAGCGCTGACGAAACGGCCTGTACGTGGTGATATTGCGATGACCGGCGAGGTTACACTGCGTGGACGTGTCCTGGGGGTTGGTGGTCTGAAAGAGAAAGCTCTGGCAGCCCATCTCGCAAATATTCGCCATCTTCTGATCCCGGCAGAGAACGAGAAGGATTTGTCCGAAATCCCAGCCAAAATTCGTCTAGGCATGCATTTCACACTCGTGAACACAATGGATCAGGTCATTAAGGCAGCGATGCTTCCTGCTGCTCACGAAGCAGAAGTCCAAAATCAGAACCATAATGAACAACAAACGCAGTCTGAACCTCTCCCATTGCGCCTGGATGAGCGTCTTCCGATCACTCGTGATCCGAACCTGCGCCGGGTAGGCATAGGCACGCCTGCCGACGAAAAGCCTGGTGATGAGAAAGGTGAGTATGAATCTTCACCGTTAATAATTCCTTCGGCAGACCAGCTCATCCAACCTTCCTATCCACAGGCCCAGGGTAAGGAGCAGAAACCGAAACCAAAGCGGAGAAAGCGTCCGCGAGGGAAGCAGCCACCTTCTGATCTCACTATAGATGGGGATTGAGATAGGAGTATTCCCAGGGAATGTCCAGATTGAACTGAGATTTTTGCTTCCGTGGCCCGTTTTTAGAATTAAGAGAGGCCAAAATAAGATTATTCAGGTTCTCTCGTAGCCCTGGTACTTTACAACCCTGTTATGATGATGTTAGAGTCAGCAGAAGTACTGATGCCAGAGCATGCTAAGATAGTGCAAAAAGCAACCTTTCCGAGTATACTACGTAGTACAAGTGTGGGCGTGAACCCTACATTTGAAGGCAAAGGCTTTGGATCTAACGTCTACTGACTTCTGAGAGAAAGCCATCTTTTGTCCTGATACTTTGTATTCTGTAAAAGAGAGAGGAACATTATCATGAGCTATGATCCTAATCAGCCCCAAAACCCCAATCAGCCACCGAGCCAATACGGTGCGTATAACCCGCCCCCTCCACCAACTGATCCCTACAGTGGTCAGCAGGGCGGATACCAGCAGCAGGGTGGCTATCAGCCGCCAGGTGGGTATCAACAGCCGGGCTATCAGCCACCTCCCTATGGACAACCACAACAACAGCAACAGTATGGCTATCAGCCGCCATTTGGTGGAGCGACAACTGCCGCTGCGGCTTCTGGCCCTACCTCAATGGGTTTGCAACCCAACATTGCTGCAGGTTTAAGCTATGTTGGTATCTGGGTCACTGGACTAATCTTCTTTTTCCTGGAGAAGACGAATCGCTATGTACGCTTTAATGCGATGCAGTCAATTCTCTTCTTTGGGGGCATTAGTGTGTTGAGGATTATTCTCAGTATCGTCGATGCGTTCGATATTCCTTTCTTAGGGCTTGCTACGGGCCTGATCTGGCTTCTGCTAGGAGTCGTTGGATTAGTGGGCTATATCGTCCTGCTCATCAACGCTTTCCAGGGAAAGTACTTCAAACTACCCGTAGTTGGTGACTACGCCGAGAAGTATGCGAACCAGGGCATGGGGCCAACTATGATGTAGGGAACTATCCCTTGGAGCTGCCAGGGCGACCGCAAGGATCGCTCCTACATACGGCCTTCGCAAGCCGATCCGTAATATAGGTAGGGGTCCACAATGGTCGTCCTATTTCTGGCTAGTTCACAAATGGAGCCTTTCGGAGTATAATCCTGGGAGTCTGATCTGGATAGAGGTTTTTAAACCATTTGAGGTGGAACTCTTCCAGTAATGGTCTTATATGCTGTATTCCGAACAAGGAGCACTGTCATGAGTTATCAGGGACAAGACCCCAACCAGCCACCTTCATATGGGAGCGGCTATACTCCACCGTCATCAGGCGAACCCTATGGTCAGTACGGACAAGGTCAGCCAGGTAGCTATCAGCAGCCAGGCTATCAACCGCCTCCCTACGGTCAGCAACAGTATGGTTATCAACAGCCCT
>WNGL01013894.1_pt1 | contig 11193 bp, 9 predicted proteins | sample 5400591 | NCBI WGS metagenome assembly WNGL01 (sample SAMN13153377, study PRJNA577476) | soil metagenome | isolation source: 80 cm soil or saprolite under Garry oak tree replicate 1 | place: USA:California | collected 2016-06-15
TGCGCTCTGTGATCCCGGGAATGGAACGCTTGAGTTCGCTGGTGCGCCTCGGCCCATCCTGCAGACGCCACAGAATCGTACCTTTCCAACGGCCGTCCATGACTCGCATCATCGCGTCGACGGGACACTCGCCCACTTCCTTTTTTGAGACTGGCATTTTTCCCTCCAACACTGACAAATATGACAGTACCTTGATACTTGTCAGTATGCATTACACACTTAGGGTCATGGAGGTTTTTCTGAGCAACAAGCATCTCCCGCGGCTTTTCGTGCAAGCGCTGAACGAAAAACGGGTTGAACTCTTCGATGAGTTCATCCACCCGGAGTACAACAAACACAACGCATACGGAGAGCCGGGTCCGGCGGGCGTTAAAGCATTCTTTCGGCACTACCTCGAACGAAGATTCACACAGGAGGAGGCGACAATGCGAACCTTTGAACTTCGCGGGTACAAGCTGCGCACCAAAGGGGCGCTCGATTTCTACATGGAGAAGATTTATCCCCGTCATCTCAACAGCTTTCCGCTGTTCGGGATTGAGGCCCACGGCTTCTGGACCGCCAAGGAGGATGTCGAGCCACGGCTCTTCGTGCTGGCCTCTTATGCGGCGGGCGAAGATCCCGGCGAGGTCGCTCGGCGGTACATGCAAAGCACAGAATTCGCTGACGACATCAGAAACTTTAATGTTTCCGACATCGTTGGCGTTGAATCAACGATTCTCATACCTTCAACAAGTTCTCCGCTCAAGTGACGGAGAGAAAGAAAAAACCAATGAACACGACAACAAGCTTAGATAGTTCGACTTTGAGAAGGAATTCGCTGCTCTTCTGGTGCACTCTCGTGATACCGGTAGCTATCATCGGAATCGGCATCAACTTCATACTCAACCCGGTTGGGGCCTCTACTGCCTACGGCATTCCGATCCACGACCCCGCCGCCTTTCCTTTTATGTGGGTCAAGGGAATTCGCGACATCTTTTCGGGTCTCGTAGTCCTGTCGTTCCTCTGGAGGGGAGACCGGCGCACCACCGCAATACTCTTCGCCATTGCAATTTTCATCCCGTTCGGCGATGGGCTGGTCATTCTGAGCCACCTTGGCTTTGCGCCGCCCATCTATATTCACTGGGGAACAGCGCTTTACATGATGATCGTTGCCGCGTTTCTTCTGAGAAGGAAGGCCGCCTGACTTATGCCTGGGTGTAGCTTAGGGAGCAACTCATGATGGAATACCTGAATGTCGTTGCGATCATTGTCGCTGGATTGAAAGGTATCTCTGTGAAGTTCGCGCCGGTCAGTACTGGCGAGTAGAGAAGCTGAAGTCCTTCGATGATTTCCTGGAGCGGCGTTTTCCGGAGTCGAGGCGTAAGGCCTATTACCTGATGTCCATCCACGAACATCTGCCAGCTCCAGTTAAGCGGGAACTGAAACAAGTCGGATGGACGAAGGGGCTGGAACTAGCGAAATTGGCCAGACGAAACGATGGGCAGGACTTCGATTGTGCAACCTGGTTGCACAAGGCTCGCGAACTGCCAAAGGAAGAGTTCCGCCGCGAGGTGGAGAAGGAGCTGACCGGAAAAGACACTGAACCATCGGAGATTATTTATTTCAAGCTGTACAAGAGCCAGATTCCGGTGGTCGAGCAGGCGATCGAGACCGCGGCTCTGATGCTGGGAACGGAGAAATCCCGCGGCTACTGCCTGGAGATGATTTGCGCCGACTTTGTGGCCGGAGCCAGCCTCGATGGCACCAATCCCGACCTGGTCCTGCAATCGCAGCTACGATTTTTCGCGTTTCTCAACCCGGAGCAACAAGAAAGGTTCGTGGTGGAAGTGACACGCCACTCATGAGCCGGCTCACCAAACCTCTCCTGGTTCGACTCGACTGCGAGCAGTACGAACAACTGCATGAGGAGATATTGCGGCGTGACGGCTGGCGCTGCCAACTCTGTGGGGTGATGTCGCATCTCGAAGTTCACCACCAACAGTTCCGGAGCCGCTCGGGTCAGGACACGGAAGAAAACCTCATCACGCTATGCCACGACTGCCATTCGGCAGAGCACGGCGATTGAAAATACAACGGCTAAGACACGCGGTGGCACACCTTGCTCGCTCCCAACCTGCGCAATGGGTAGTATCCATAACCCGCATCAACACTGTCTATCCGTGCCAATCAGACTTCTTTCGTGTCGCCGCGTCACAAGAAAGGTTGAGAATTCGCAACAATGAGGTCATTGGTTCGATCCCGACTAGGTCCACCAATTCATCTCCCCATTCCTGTCGTCTTCGGCTAGACTGTTGCATTCTGAAGGGTTCGAAACCAGGTCGGGAACCTCACCCACACGAAATGCCTTAATGCTGTTCCTCGCAAGTTTCCTGGCACTCTATTTCGAGCTCGTGGTTATTCGATACCTCTCGACAGAGATTCGAGTATTTGCTTACTTGAAGAACTTGGCTCTAGTCGCAAGTTTCTTCGGCATTGGCCTCGGGATGATCTTGGGAAAATCACCCAAAACCATGAAACGTTTCTTCCCACTTCTCGCCCTGTCGCTTTTCCTTCTTATTGCGTTCGCCTCTCCCCTTAAGTTGACTCACTTACCAGTTCCGGGTGGACAGTACGAGATGTTTGGCAAGCCTCTACAGGCACCATCCGGTCTTTGGGGCATCCTGTTGGTGCCATTCATGGTTTGGATTTTCTTTGCGGTTGTGGCGGGAGTATTGAACCTTGTCGTGGTGTTCTTTCTTGCGATCGGGGGACTGATAGGCGAACGACTGGCACATGTGGAACCTCTTCGTGGCTACGGAATTAATCTTGCGGGGAGTCTTGCTGGTATCCTAGCATTTACCGCGCTGTCGTTTTCTGCCACACCACCAGTCGTGTGGATACTGGTCGGAATAGCAGCGGCGGTCCCCTTCTTTATCCACGAACGATCGTCGCTTGCTGCCTTTGCCCTTCTTATCTGCCTACTGTCCACCCCTCAGGCGCGAAATCTCCCAGATCACAACTACGATTTCGGAGGACACACTTTGCGTCAGAATACTTACTGGTCGCCATATTACCGGGTCACATTTTATGAGTTGCCTCCTCCGGCGGGCTGGTCCCATCCACCCGCCTATTTCCTCGACGTCAATCACGACTACCATCAAAAAATCCTTGATCTTTCGCCTGAATTCACAGGGCGTTTTCCCAACGCTGAGCCCAATCACTCCGGGATCGCAGCCTATGGGCTCGCCTATCGTTTGGTCCCACACCCCGGCCGTGTACTCGTTGTAGGTGCCGGAACAGGTAATGATGTAGCCGCTGCACTCCGATACGGGGCAGCACACGTTGACGCGGTCGAAATAGATCCTTATTTAGTCAAACTTGGTCGAAGGTACCACCCCGAGCAGCCGTATGATTCGTCACGAGTCACCGTGATCGTCGATGATGCGCGGGCTTTTTTTAAGAGGGCAACTCAAAAATACGATCTTATTGTTTTCGGATTTCTCGACTCCCACACTATGTTTTCCAGCCTTTCGGTGCTTCGTCTGGACGACTACGTGTACACACTTGAGAGTTTCAGGGAAGCGAGGGATATTCTCACCAAGAACGGCACGGCAGTGCTGGCTTTCGACAGCGGCAGGACGTCTTTCATTACCGACCGGATATTTTTTACTCTCACGCGCGCCTTTGGCAAACCTCCCGTTGCCTATTACACAGGCTACGATAGCGCCGGTGTTGCCTTTGTAGAGGGCAAGGGTGCTGAAATCGAGATTCCTGACTATCCCGAAATCAGCGATGAGATCCAGTCGCACGCGGCTAGCGCTATCGTGAGCACCGATCATTGGCCATTTCTGTATCTCCAATCCCGAACGATTCCGATCTCGATGCTCGGGGTCATGGTCCTGTTTCTTGCGTTCTCATTAGGGTTGCTCCGGTGGAACGTCCCAACGCCGAATCTTGCCAACGCCCAAAACTTGCACCTTTTTCTGCTGGGCGCAGGCTTCATGCTGCTCGAAACTAAGGCCATCACTGAGCTTTCGCTCCTATTTGGTTCCACCTGGATCGTCAACGCTGTTGTGATCACTGCATTTCTGGTGATGGGACTGTTGGCGAATACGCTGATGATGTTTCGCGGCGGTTCGCGACGTCTGTCTTACGTTGTGCTTTTCGCCCTTCTGGCGATTGACATGTTCTTGCCGCATGCGGGGTTTGGAGCTCTACCGGACGGCGCTAGAACTTTTGCTGCTGCCACTTTTGCAGGGCTTCCGATATTCTTCTCCGGGATTATCTTCTCCCGCGCCTTTCGTGATGTAACTCGGCCGGCGGAGGGCCTCGGTGTCAATCTTATTGGAGCGGTCATCGGAGGAGTTCTGGAAAATGCAGTCATGATAGGGGGAACTCCGGTCCTGGGTGTGCTCGCCATTCTTCTATATGCGGCCTCTGCCGTTGCACTCAACTTACGAATCGCGCGAGGAGAGCCGGCGTCATCCGGTGATTTGGAGTAAAGCAGTTGTTCGCGAAGCAAGAATCAAATTCCGTGTAGCTGGGAATCTGGCCGCATCGTGGATGTGGGGCGACAACATCAAAAGCGGCTTGGAAAAGGTGGCATGGAAGCGGGGCGGATGATTCCCTCATCTGGGAGTAGGGGCGAATGCGCGCTCGCCAGCAAATGGCCTACTTCATCTGCGCGAGGGAACGGCTCAAAGCCGGTCCCTTAGAGGGGAATTCCCAGCAACACCTTGACTGCGACCGGCTGATTGTTCAGCTGCGCCGGACGAAACACCCATTTATTGAACGCCTGCACAATCGGGTCGCTGATCAGCGCATCCGGGGTCTGCTTTACGGCAACGTGGCCGACTTTGCCTTCTTTGTCCACCACCGCGGAGATGACAACCTGGCGTTGCGCATATTTTTGCTCTAGGTCAGCTGGCAGTTGCGGCCACTCGCGCATCACCGCCGATGGCGCCACCACCGCCTGGTCGCCGACAACGACCGCGGAATCGTCTTTCAGCAGGGCGTACTGCAAGGTCCAGGTTGGGTCTTCGGCTTCAGGTGTGCGCTTCATGGGAATGTAAACGGTGAAAACGCGCTCGTTCTCAAAGACGCCAAAATCTTCGAGCCCCCCGCCGCTGCTTGCCGTAGAGACGACCGTCATGCCATAAGACGTCTGCGGCTCGATTGTGAAAACCGGCTGATCGCCAGGGTTCCCCGGATTGTTTTCTCCGCCCTGAATTGTGATTCCCGGAAACGATCCCGTTCCCTGCCCGCTGCCGGCTCCGGATCCAGTTCCTGCGCCGCGACCGGCCGTAGCGCCTGCGCCCTTTCCTGCGGTGCCCCGACCCTTTCCTGTGCCTGTTCCGCCTGTGCCCGCACCCGATGACGTGTTGCCTGAACCAGTGCCCGTGCCCGCCGAACCGCCGCCCGAAGCTTCTTTCGCGTTCCCCGAACCTCCGCCAGTAGCAGCGCTATGTCCCGCGCCCGTCCCGGCGTTCGACGCCACTTCAGTCGCCGCATTTGCTGCCTGCGATTTGTCCTGACCGGTTGCCGGTGAGGTCGAGGGCGTCCCATTCGTCTTTCCCGGAGTGATCGAATTCGGATTCAGCGTTCCACCCGGCGCGATGGCAAATCGTCCTCGCGCTTCGCCTGCCGGAATTTTCGCATTGCTGCCTGGCGGAAGCGGCATCGGACTAAGCGAAACCAGCGGCTCACTCTCTTTGCCGTGCATCTCCATTCGCGCCACCTGGGCCGCGGACGGCGGTGCAACTTGCTTCTCCGATTTCTCTGCGCGCTTCTCCGCTGTCACCTTGATTGGTTTCGGCGACGGCTTCTCGACCGGCTTCTCTTCGTCTGCCTGCTTCTTCAGCTGAATCTTCGGCGCTTCGGGTAAAGGCTCTTCCGCGGCAGGCAGTTTCGGCATCTCGGCATTCGCCATCAACTTCGGAGGGTCGTTTACCGGGACTTTCCACTTCGCCTCGCGATGCGCATTCGAGTCTTGTTTCACTTTGATGGGCTGCGTGGCAGGACGCAACTGCGGCATTGCGGCTTTCGGAGCGATCAGATCGCTGGGCAGCCGAGTCTCCGCCATATGCACAATGTTCGGCAGAGGAATTAGTTTTCTGATCGGCTCAGGATGCACCAGCAATGGACGCTGCAGAGTTTGAAAAGCGTTGGTGGGATTCGGGGGGTCGGACAAAATCGCCTGCGGTCCGGGATACGCGAATCCCTTGCTGGCCCGCGCTGGCGCGGCCGACGGCTGTTGCGGCGCGCTCTGTCCCGCCCCCGGGCTCTTCTCCCCTTGCGTGCCTCCGCCAACTTCAGGCAGGTAGATAGTGTGGTCCTGCGTTTTAGCAACCTGAACCAACTTCGCTGGATGCAGCGCCGGCAGCCCATAAGTGAACACCAGAAAGAGTCCGAACAAAATCAGCTCGTGGCCAATGACCGAATACAACAACCCGCGCGCCGGAAGGTATCCAAACTTGAACGTAGTGAAAGTTGGGATTGCGTCTGGATTCGCCGCGACCAGTGGACCTTCATTGTTGCCGGAGATTTTCCTGCGCAGTTCTTCGATGGCCGGCGGCAGGTTGGAAACCGGTTCTGCGGCTCTCACATTCTTACGGGATTCATCGGAATGAGCCGGGTGAACATCCGCGGCTGGCGCATCGTCCCTTCGCGTTGCTGGCGAAAGAGTGGAATCTTCCTGCTGTTCGTCGTTCTTTAATCCGAGGGAAAGAAAAGGCATTAGTCACTACATCCGGGGTCAAAATAGAGGCAAAGGGCGATGCGGGCCGTCTGGCAGCCCGTATTGGCCGGAAACGAATTGGGGAAAGAGGTCACTGTAGAAGTGAAGCCTTGAGCGTCGTGTACGCGGCACTTGGGTTCAAATCCATCGTTAGGCCCGCATTGCCGGAGAGCGACAATTTGTCAGCAATCACGTCTCCCAACACATAGGTGCTTGAGCTGGGAGTGCCACCCATTGACAAGAGGTCATTGTAAGCTGTGCCAACGCATCCTTGCCCCGTATCGCTGCCACTCGTCACACACTGATGGAAATACATCGTCCCCGCTAGGAGCATGCTGCCGCTACCGCTCCAGCTCGGATTATTGCTGGCGTTCACGGCCCGATCTTGAAAAAACAAGACGCCGCGCTGTACTCCGAAGGGATCAGCGGCTCCAAGCGGATCCCCAAAGTTCAGGCTGCAGTTGGGCGCGCACATGGTATTCACGGTAGGCGCTTGGCAAGGTGCCAGCAGAACGCTTCCAGTGAGAGTGGATGGGAGATTACTTGGAATTATGGTAGATGCGGTGCACTTCACTCCATTGGCGATGGAACCGGTGCCTGTGGCAGTTAGAAAGGCATCGATGGTGTTGCCTCCGCCAGGGCTGCAGCCCCCGCCGCTGGCACCCACGTTGATGGAGTTGACATCTGCGAAATAGAAGATGGTACCACCACTTCCGTCACCAGTTGCGGTGCTAGGCCGAATACAAGAGCCTGACAGTTCACAAAACGAGCCGTTAGCACCCGCGTTGTTGCAGTTTTGACTGGCACTCGCAGTTCCGCCGATGTAATAAAGACCCGGATCGAAGATAGCGGTAAAACCTTGCACCTTAATCCCATTGGGATAGTAGCCTGGAGAAAACTGCCGGCACCCGCTTGTGTCCGGGCACCCGCCGCCCGCGTTATGATACAAAACGCCTACTCCAGGTGCGGGAGCCGTGCCGGTCGGAGGATAAGTTGCAAATGTAGGCCGAGCAGGAGCCGAAATAGACGCAAACGGATCTGCAATAGGCGGAGACGGAGAATTCCAAATGGGCGCCGTCTGAGTTGCTGTGCAAAGGGTGTTTACACTCGTGCACTTCGATACCGTGCTCCAGAAACCGCTTGGCGTCGCTTCCGTACCCCACACTCCCTGGGCCGAGCCGCAATAATTAGTGCCTCCAGCGCACAGATTTATCGTCGGATTTCCGCTAAGACTGACCGCGGTTGCACTCGACGAATTTACCTGAATACTCTTGGAGGGACCGCCTGCGATCTGAATGTCGCCATTGGCGCTGCTAAGGGCGCCGCCGCCGTTCATGTGCAGGGATCCGGATATGGTCGGGTTCAGTACAAGAATCGGTATCGGCGACGTTGCCTCCAGCACTCCACAAACGGCGGTGGCACCAATGTTCTGCTTAGTTGTCCCCCGAAGCATCCCAGCAAAGAAGGTCGGGATATTGTCAGTGATTTTGACCGACAGGAAGGCGTTCGCTGCAACACTACTGGGCGGTATAGAACCGGGGGGTAACCCCAGTGGAGCAGTACCGTTAACCTGGAAGGTCACATTGTTTCCCAAGGTCCCGGAGTTTGCGCTGCTCCGTGAGATCCCACTGTTGAAACCGTTCAACGTGGCGTACTGGCAGGGTGCAGGGGTCTGACTGGTGCTACAGTCAACTGCGGTCGGAGTGCCGGAAACCGAGAAGCCTCCTTGATTGATGGTTCCGTTGGTGTCGTCCACCAACATATCCATGGCTCCAGCAGTACACGCGGCGTCGGCCGCCGTCTGTGCCGCCTGCCGGTTGAACCACAAATTGCTCATGTCAATGGCAAACGCCATTGCACCGATCAAAAAAAGTCCCAGCCCCAACAGGACAAAAAGCATTACCTGCCCTGACTCGGGACGGTGTGTGGCTCCGCTCCGGAAAATTTTCGTTTTCATGGCGATTTACCTCGCTTAAATTCCCTGAATCAATTCATAATCCGCCCGTCGGCGGCGGCACTCAGGTTGATCTTCGGCCAACCCAGACCAAACACCGGCGTATAATTATGACTCACCGTCACTCTCACCAGGCACCCAGCCGCACTGCACCTAGCGCCAAATGCAGGATTATTAGTGTTCGCGCCGTTAGTGCACGTCGGAGGACTACTTGTGCTGTTCGGGTCGTAGCAAACAGTTACATCGCTGGCAGGAACACTCTGAAGAGAGAGCCCCGCGAAATTGGTGACTGCCGTCTTCACCTTCGTACCGGTGGAGTCAGTGCAAGTGAGCGCAGGCGTCACGGAAGGATTTCCTGGCCCGCTGCAATAGGCCTGACTGAGGCCAGTGCCATGGACGATCGCGTAGCGCACGCCCTCTTTGGCGGCGTCCGCAAGAGTGTTGTAGGAGTGCATCAGGATCATGGTCTGCAACATGCTCACAAATAGTATGAAAACGACAGAGATTACGAGCATGAACTCGACCATCGCCTGTCCGGACTCGGGCTCACGCACCTTCTGAAATCTCGACCTGGTCACCTTTTGAAATCTCATGGCCCCATGGACCTCATGCGCGCACGTCGCTTGAACGTGCAAGCACCCGAGTTGCACATCGCCGAAGCTTGCAGCGGAATGTTGAAAATCCTTCCGGGAATGAGCGTGCTAAACGTGTAGTTAATGTCCACTTGATTGAGCACAAAACTTGGCGCTTCCGGATCGGCACTGGGAGCGGGAGTGCCGCCTCCGGCCGCGCCGCAACCGGAAGAGGTACAGGTCTCGCAATTCGCCAATTGGCCGGATCCGGTACCATTGACGCCTTTCGCTGTCGCTGCATTGATATTCACCTGAGTACAAACCTGGACCGTGGAGCCAGTCGGATTCACCAACGCGCCGTTGAGGTCCTGGTAAACCGTGTACGTTACGGTGCCTGGCGTCGTCAGAATGCTGCTGCCGCTCGTTCCAGAAGGTGCCTCTTGCAGGGCGTAGGGACTGTAACTACCTTCAATGGAGTAGAGGGCCGAGGTCCGCGACGCGCCCGTCAGGTTCACGACCACGAGGAAGAAATACCCAAGGTTAACCACATTGCAAACCAACAAGAGGAGCAGCGGCAGCATCAGCACGGTTTCTACGAGGCTCTGTCCACGGCTGCTTCGCTTCGATTGTTTCCCGATTCGCATTTCCGTTTGCCTCAAATCCGTATCGCCCTCGGATATTTCCAGAGCGGCCAGGTGAGGACCTGCCGCTACATTCCTACGCAATCCTGGCGGACCGCAAAACTCCGGCAGGTGTTTTAGCCTGCTCCGGCTCTTCCCGCAGGATCTCCACATCCCCTTCTTGCAATTCTGCTTCCTCTTCCCCGGCCTCAGCCACACTTAACTGATTCAATAGCCGGTGTAGGTAGCATCGGCTAATTCCCAGCTCCCGCGCGGCTTTCAGCTTGTTTCCATTATGCATCGCCAGGGCCGAGCGCACCAACTCGTGTTTGAATCCGCGCACTGCCTCAATGAACGAACCACGAGGCAACTCGTCGGAAATGCTCAGGCCTTGCAACTCTGGCGGCAGGTCGTCCACGCCCAAGCGCTCATTCCCATTCGCCAGCACTACGCTGCGCTCGATCACGTTCTGCAGCTCACGCACATTACCCGGCCAGGAATGCCGGGCCAGCGCGCCCAGAAATCCCGGACTCATGTTGCGTTGTCCTTTTTTGTGTACCTTGGCAAACATTCGCAGGAAGTACGCGGCCAGCAGGGGGATATCCTCCGCCCGTTCGCGTAAGGTGGGCATCTGGACTTTGACCACTGAAATCCGGAAGTAGAGATCTTCGCGGAAAGTGCCCTCGCGCACCATTTGCTCCAAATTGCGATTGGTGGCACAGATCACGCGCACATCTACGGGGCGCGGTACATTTGATCCCAGCCTCTCAACTACGCGCTCCTGCAAGGCCCGCAGCAGCTTAGCCTGCAGTGGGAGCGCGAGATCACCAATCTCGTCGATAAAAATGGTCCCGCCGCTGGCTTCTTCAAAGCGTCCGCGACGGCTCTGGCTGGCGCCGGTAAAGGCCCCACGCTCGTGGCCGAAGAGCTCGTCATCAATCAGCGTGTCGGGGAATGAGCAGACCGAAAACGCGACAAAAGGCTTATTCGCGCGCGCGCTCATGCGGTGGATGGCATTGGCTACCACTTCTTTGCCGGTACCACTCTCGCCGGTAAGCAGCACCGTAGTGAACACGCCCGCAACCTTGCGGATGACGTCGCTGACGCGTGTCATGGGCTTGCTGTTCCCCAGCAACCCTTCCACGTGGTTGCTGGTAAGTATCTTCTGCGCGGCGGCCAGATCGCGGGTCATTTGAGCCCGACGGCAGGCGCGATTGACGGCAAATCTCAGTTCCTGCACGTCGAGCGGCTGTTCAAGGAAATCAACCGCGCCGTCCTGAAAAAGTTCGAGGGCAGACTGAGAATGCTTTACCCATCCAAAGCTGATAATCG
>WNGL01019549.1_pt1 | contig 11193 bp, 23 predicted proteins | sample 5400591 | NCBI WGS metagenome assembly WNGL01 (sample SAMN13153377, study PRJNA577476) | soil metagenome | isolation source: 80 cm soil or saprolite under Garry oak tree replicate 1 | place: USA:California | collected 2016-06-15
TCACCGCGGCCGCGCGCGAGGTCCTCGCCGCGGTCGTGCCCGGCGGCCGGCCGTCGATGACGTCATCGCAGCAGGCTCGGCAGTGCAGGTAGGAGTCGTCGCCGGAGAGCTTCAGGCGGCCGGTCTCCGGACGGTGGCAGTAGCGGCAGGTGCGGGGCACGATGTCCTCAGAACGGGACTTCGTCGGTGTTGACGGGCTTCGGGCCGAGCTCGGCATCGAGGGCGCGCTCGAGCGCCATCTCCGCCTCGGTCTCGGCCTCCTTCGCGGTCTCGTGCGCCCTGTCGGCATCCCTGAGAGCGAGCCGTGCGACGTCCCGCTCTCGCTCGGTGCGCTTCGCCTCGCGCTTTGCCTTGGCCAGTGCGATCGCGAGCAACTCGGAGGGTGTGAGTGTGGACCCGAGGTCGGCCATGGCTACGCCGCCCCTTTCTCGGTCGCGACAGGCTCCGCGCCCTCGACCTGGCCGTCCTCGATCACGACGCCGGCGCCGAGCTTCCCCACCACCTCCAGCCACACCTGGTGCCCCGACGCCTCGGCCATCTCCGCGAGCAGGGCCAGGCTGCGCTCGTCGAGCAGCGAGCCGTCGCGGATCAGCATCACCTGCAACTTCGGGTTCATCGCGATCGCCATCGCCACCGACACCCGGAGCTGCTCCGCCCCACTCGCCTGCTCGAACGGCACGTCCTGGAACCGGACGCCCGTGTCGTTGAACGAGAGCCCGTCGACCGGGAACTTCGCCTGGGCGAGGTCCTTCGCCTTCTGGTCGTCGATGACCTCGATGACCCCCGTCAGCCGCTCGGCCTCGTCCCCCGCCACCTTGAGCTCCATCACGAACTCGGCGCGCGCCTGCCGGGCCCGGACGCGCTCGTTCGTCGTCTCGACCTCGCGCAGCTGCTTTGGGATGACCTCGAGGTCGGGATCCTTCAGCGCCTCGACGCGCGCCTTCATCTCGCGCCCGCGCTCGCGCGCCTGCTCGACCTCCGCCTCGGCGGCCGCGACGCGCTCACGGGCGCGGACGAGCTCCGCCTCGAGGCGGACGACATCGGCCTGGCGCTCCTCGAGCTGCGCCTGGCGCGCGCGGAACGCGTCGTGCTGCCGACGGAGCTCGGCGCGGGCGAGCTCGTTGTCGCTCTTCACCTTCTGCCGCCGCTGCTGCTCGACGAGCAGCTCGGCCGCGCTCACCGGCTCGGCCGGCGTGTCAGTCACCTCCGGCATCGTGGCGAGCCGCGCCTCGAGTTGGGCGACCTGGCGGTTCACCGCGGTGCGCGACTCGAATGCGTCGCGGCGCTTCGAGTCCATGATCGAGAAGTCGACGCCGGCGAGCTTCCGGAGCGTCTCCGCCTGCTCGGCCGGCTTGAGGCGCAAGAACGCGAGCGGGTCGAAGCTGAGCTTGCCGATCAGATCGTCGAGACGCTTCTGGGGCTTCTCGTAGCGAAGGCCCTCCTTGTTCGTGAGCTTCAGCGAGGAGCCGCCGCCGGCGCTCCACCGGCGCTCGACGACCAGGCCGTCGTCGAGCTCGAGCCGGACCACGGCGCCCTTCGCGCCGCGGCGCACGGGCTCTGCCGGCGCGAGCTTCTCGCCCCCGAGCGCCGACGCGATCGCGTCGAGGCAGCTCGTCTTCCCCTGGCCATTGGACCCTCGCACCGTGACGATCGCGCCGTCGGGCGTGATCTCGACCGCGCGCAACCGCTTGAAGTTCTCCGCCTCGAGCTTCGTGATCTTCATGGTCATGCTCCTCAGAAGTCGATGGGGTCGCTGTTGTGAGCCGGGGTGTTGAAGTCAGGCGGCGGGTCATCCTCGGGCCGGGGCGTCGCGGGATCCGGCGACGGCGCGGGCGGAGCTCCTGCCGCGCTCGGCGCCGGAGCAGGCGCCGCAGCGGCCGCTGCCGGGGCCTGCGCAGCGCCGTTCGTCGCGCCGTTCGCGTGGCCACCCTTGCCGGTCGCCTGCAGCGTCATCTTAAACGCCTTCCGTCGAGGCAGTTTCACCTCGACCTCGACGGGCGTGGTGAGGTCGGGCGAGCCCTTCACGCGGATGCCCGGCACCTTCTCGTTGCCGAGCTTCACCGACGCGGAGAAGAGCGTCACCCGTTTGCCGACCCATCCCGTGGTGTCGGTGCCGAACATCCCCGCGACGCAGATCGCGTTCGTCTTGCAGAGCACCCAGCCTCGATCGTGGCCCTTGAAGAAGACGACGCCCTTGTCCTTCGTGCGGCCGTCCTCCTGCTCGAGCTTCACGAGCCGGACCTCGGCGATCTCCGCCGTGAAGACGTGCGCGCCGAACTCCACGGCGGCGAGGTAGTTGCCTTTGAACATTGCGCGGTAGTCCACTTGGTCAGCCCTCCACTACGGGGAATTCGAGCCCGAGCCCGTCTGCCTCTTCGTCGTCGGGGAAGGCCCACTTCGGCAGGTCGAGCGTCTCTTCGTTGACCGGGTACCGACCCGGCCAGTGGCCGAGCTCGCGGCACTCGGCGAGGCGCCGCATGAGCTCCCCGCATTCCTCCTCGCCGGCGTATTGCGCGTCCGCCCCGACGTCGAAGACCGCCACGTCGTGCGGCGGCGCGATCTCCACCGCGATGAGCTTGGCCGGAAGCGAGCTCCCCACCGCGCGCAGGCCGGCCTGGTAGAACGCGAGCTGCGAGTGGTAGCCCATGCGCGCCGACGTCGAGCCGAACTCCCGCGCGTCGACGGAGCTCGCGCTCTTCACGTCGACAAGGGCGCTGCCGATCCAGTCGAGCCGAGCCTTGCAGAGCAGTCCGGTCTTCTCGTCCTTCCACGTGAGGACCTGCTCGGCGCGGCCCTTCGCGAGGTACGGCCCGGCGACCGGATGGCCGCGCACCGCGTCCCGGATCGCCAGGCAGAGCCGGTACTCCTCGCCCTTCAGGATCGACTTACCCTCGTTGAACTCGACACAGGCGTCCCAGGCCTTGCCTTGGCGCCGCTCGCCCTCGAAGAGCGCGTAGTCGAGCAGGAACTGGTCCGGCTCGAGGATGGCGGTGTGCACGCCGCGGCCGAGCAGCAGCCTCGTCGAGTCCTCGCGCTCGTGTTCCGCGCGCCACTTGTAGTGGAGCGGTGAGCGGCGCAGCTCCTTCAGCGTCGTCCAGCGCACCGCCGGGATCGCGTCATAGTCCTCGCGACTCATCGAACGCGGGCCCTTCGTGAGGAACTCTTTCGCCATCGCTCCCTCCAGAGCATCCGTGCTGCAGGCCGGCGGCGGCGAGCCGCTTCGTTTCACCGCCGCCGGCCCCGTCTCGCCGCTGAAGGTCCGTCGGCACAATCTCCGACGGCAGCGGCACCCCTAGAACGCCACCCCCCGAGCCTCTTCCGCCGGCAGGCGCGGCCCCGGACCGCGCTCGCTTCGCGCCACCGTGAGCGAAGCGCACCATTCGTCGTCGTGGATCGAGGTCGCCTCGCCACACACATCGCAGCACGCGATCTCGCCGGTGCTATTGCAGGCGAAGCAGTCCGCGCCCTCGCGCCCGATACCGGCGACGCACCAGGGGCAGGACACGAACATCACCGAGGGCGCGTTCACGGCTCAGCCTGTGCCGACTCGGCCGGCGTGACCGTCGCCGGTCCCGTGAAGCCGCAGTCTCGGGCTGCCGTGAGCGCCTCGGCCGCGGTGCAGGCTTGGACGCGGACCGTCCAGCGCCCGTGCGCCTTCTCCTCGACCACCCAGGTGATCTTCTCGGCCCGCTTCATCGCGTCGATGCGGTGCCCTCGTCCGCGTTCATCGAGGCGCGCCACTCGTCCAGCAGGGTGAGGGTAGCCATGGCTAGCAGTCCCCCGTGAGACGATCGTCCCGGCGCTGGTCGGCGTGCTCGAGCAGCTCGTCCTCGTCGATGAGCCCGTTCCACTCCGGGCGCGGCTCGCGGACCGTCTTGCACTGGCTGCAGCGCGCGGGCCCCTCCGTGAAGCGGTGCTCCTCACAGCGGACCACGTGCTCGAAGAAGACCTCGACCCCCTCAACCTCGGGAGGACTCGCCGGCGTGCCGCCGCAGTCGTACGTCGGGCCGGTCTCCTTCTCGCCCGGCGTGACGGTGTAGACCGCCACGCACTCGACGGTGCTGTTGTCGAGCTCGACCTCGAACGGCATCTCGTACTGGGTCCGCTTCGCCGGGGCTGACATCTCAGCGGCCCTCGGCCTTGGCCTGCGAGCCGCGGAGCTGCTGCTCGGCCTCGGCACGCAGGACGGCGCCGCTCGGAGGCGGCCTCAGCGCCGTGACCAGGAACCCGCCGATGATCGCGGCGACGAGCGCCACCACCACCGCGAGCCGCACCAGCTCCACCCCGCCACGCTTCTCGATCCGGTCGAACATCGCGCCCTCCAGCGCCAAGCCGCTTCAGTAGAGGGCGAGGGCCACCTTACGGTGCTGGCCGGTTCCGGGGTCCACATCCCCGGCGGAGAGGTTCTTCTGCTCCCCAGCCTTGAGCGGGTGCGCCGTGCTCCGCGCCTTACCGCCGTCCCTCGCCGCTCGACGTCTGCGGCGTACGGGTAAGACTATGCCGCTTGGTATGGCATATGTCAAGTGGTATAAAGGACGAGACGAAAAGCTAGCGCGGTCGCGCACTTGTGCTCCCGGCCCGCTCCAGTGATGCTCACGGGCATGCGTCGCCACGACAGGAAGATGGCCGCGTTTGAGAGCGCGCTCCGGGCCTTCAGGGCCGGGCTGCCTCATCTTGGCGAGCTGCGCGTCTCGGCTCGAGCCGAGCTAGACGACCTGCGCGAGAAGGGCGTGGAGCGGGTCAAGGCGCTGGCCTGCGGAGGCAGCAGCTGCCCTGCGTGCCTCGCGGTCGCCGGTCAGGTGTTCGATGTAGAGACGGCAATCCGCGCGATGCCGCTTCCCGTGGCGGGCTGCACGCATGTGCTTGATCGGCGCATCGGCTGGTGCCGGTGCGAATGGGTCGCGCAGCTTAATGACTACGAGGAGTGAGCCGCCCGAAGAGCGGGATCACGACTCCGCAGCGTGCTTCTTCTCCGCCGGCGTCGTCGCCGGGCTCCCGCCCCCCGCATGGTCTCGCCTCGTCGGCCGGGCGGCTGACGGCGAGGCGGAGTCGGGGTCTGCGGCCGGCCTCGGGACGTAGTAGCGCCAGAACTCCCTGGGCGGGTCGACGTGAAAGAGGTGCTCCAGGTCGACCTGGAACTCCGTCGAGACGCGATAGGCGAGCCCAGCGGAGACGCCACGCTCACCCATGAGGATGCGGGTCAGGTTCGGCTGACTTGAGCTGAGCTTCCGGGCTGCGTTCGTGACGCCGAGGCGCCTACGCTCCATCCGTTGCCGGATGTGGGCGCGGATCCGATCCTCAACCGCCCGATCTTCGTCGCGCTTTTTCCCCACAGGCCGAAGCATCCCGCGCCCGGACATGCTAGAGGGCATGGCATACCTCTTGACATCGATGCCACCTGGCATAAAGGTAGCGCCGTCATGTCCCATGAGCGACTCGCTGCCTGGATGCTGAAGAACGACGTCTCGCAGGAGGACCTCGCGACCCGCATCGGGGCGTCGCAGGGGTACGTGTCCCGGCTGCTGTCCGGGAAGCGTGCGCCCGGTCTCGACGTCGCGTTCGCGCTCGAGCGCGAGACCAACGGCTACGTCGCCGCGAAGGACTGGGCCGCTGGACCGCCGCCGCGCCACGCATCCCGCCGCACCGTCTAATCCCACCGCCATGCGCTCTCTTCGCATGCTCCGATCCCTGCCCGATCTCGCGATCTCAACGGGCCTCAATCGCTCGCCCGTCGGTTGGGGAGGCTTGCGTGCGCCCTCCCTCTGACGTGCTGAATGTCGAGCAACTGAGCCTCGGTACGGCGGTCCGGAGCGCGCTGGACGAGCGCGTGGTGGCGTTCCTCGGGCTCGCGCGCACCGTCGTCGCGAAGGCAGAAGGGAAGCAAGGGCTCGACCTCGCGGCCGAGGCCGGGAAGGACCCGGCCGAGTTCAGCCGCGCGCTGCACGGCAAGGTCGCCCTCGGCGTGAAGTCGCTGCTCGTCCTGTTGTGGCGCGACCGCAGCCACGTCCTCATCCAGTTCCTCTGCTGCGTCTGCGGCGGCGACTTCGTGGAGCGGCCGAAACAGACGCCCGAGCAGCGGCTCGCCATGTACGAGGCCCGGCTCGCTGAGCTGGCGAAGAGCGAGGCGGGCGCCGCGATCGCCGCGGCCATCCGTGGAGACGACGCGCCATGACGGCCCGCGAGATGCTCGTCGCAGCAGAGTTCAACGCCCTTGGCGCGGCCGAGCAGGCGAGAAGGGCCGGCCGCGGCTCGCGCGAAGAGATGCGCGCGGTGTGGTGGCGAAGCGCCGCCAGGGCTCTCGCGTTCATCGTCGCCGACTAAGAGCAGCCGCCGAAAGCGAGGCCCTCCTGATGCCGCTCCCGCTCCGCCCACTGCTGCGCTGCCCGTCACGTCTCGCGCACGAGGGGTACGGCATGGCGCTGTTCGCGGCCTGGATGCAGCCCTGCGCCGTCACCCAGCTCCTGGTCCTCGAGGTGGCGCTCGAACTGCGCGAGGAGGCGCGAACGCTCCGGTTTGGGGAGTCCATCTTCCAGGCCTTCGAGCTCGAACAGGCGCGCCGGAGGGTCGCATGAACGCGCTCGCGCTGTGTACCGAAACGGGGGGGGTATGAAGCTCGACCCGTCTCTCCGCGGTGACGAACTCGCGCGCCTGGCGCGGCGCCTCGAGGACCTGCGCGCCGAGGGGAAGGCCTGCCACCGCTGCCCGCGCGTGCTCGGGCCCGGCGGCGTGTGCGAGGACCACGGCCGCACCTCGCCGCCCCGCATGCGCGACGACCGCCCGCGGCGGCCGCGGCTGGTGCTCACGCCGCCGGAGGCGTGCTGATGCCGACTCTCCTCACTCGCTCGGCCTGCGTCGTCTCGATCGCCGTCGACAACGCCTCGGCCGAGGAGACGATCGCGATGGTGCTCCTCGAGCGCGGCGAGCTCGAGCGGGCAGCTCTTGCGTTCCGGCGCGCGCAGCGGCACCTCGCCGACGCCGAGCTCGAGCTCCTGCGCCAGGTGCGCGCGGCAATGCTCTCCACGGTCACGAAGCGCCGCGCGAGCGGGGAAGGGTGAGAATGCCCGAACTCGCCGACAACGAGACGCTCTCCCTCCGCTGCACCAGGTGCGGGGCGCCGCTGCCGACGCTGGCGCAGCTCGCCACCGTCGCTGCCGAGGCGGACCGCGCCATGCGGGAGCGCAAGCTCGCCGCGCCCACGCTGGCCGCCTCGGGGCTGCACGAGGTCGCGCAGAAGCTCCCCTGCCACGCCGGCACCTGCGGAGGTCCTCGTGCAGGCTGAGCAGCAGCAGGCACCACCGGCGCCGCCGCTCTACGACCTCGCCGCCGAGGAGGCGTTTCTCGGTGCTGCTCTCATCGATCCGGACGAGACACAGAAGACCGTCCTCGAGACGTTCGCGCCCACAGCGTTCTATCTGACCGCGCACCAGCAGATCGCCGAGGACATCCTCGTGCGCTGGACGAAGGGCGATCCGGTCGACCCGTTCCTGCTCCGCGGCGCGCTTCTCGACCGCCACCTGATCGACGCGGCCGACATGGTGCTGCGCCTCGCGAAGGGTAGCGGCAGCACCTACCACGCGGGCGCCTACTGGGCGCGCATCCTCGCGCTCGCTGACCGCCGCGAGAAGGGTGCTCCGCCGCCGCCCGAGGATCCGGCGCGCGCCCTCGTACGCTCCTCGTTCCGGCGCTTCACCTACGAGCAGCTCATCTCCGAACCGCCGCCGATTCGCTGGATCCTGAAGCCGTACATCCCAGCCGGCCGAGTCATCACGCTCGCCGGCCCTGGCGGCTCGAACAAGACGACGCTGACGACGTACCTCGCGCTGTGCCGCGCGACGGGCCGCCCCTTCTACGGCGGCAACGCGCCGAGCGAGGGAAGGACCGCGATCCTCACCACCGAGGACGGCTTCGACGATTACTGGCGGCGCCTCGCTGCGCTACGCGACGACCTGCAAGGCGACTTCGACCCGCGCGCGATCGCCGCGAACATCGTCGTCTTTGATCTCGCCGGCGAGCGCGTGCGCTTCATCGAGTCGGACCATGGCATGTTCAGCGTCTCACCGTTCGTCGACCACTTCGCGAACGTGCTCCTCTCTCAGGCGCCCGGCGTCGACCTGCTCATCGTCGAGACCGTCTCGCGCGTCACGGGCGGCATCGAGACGAACGAGTCGCTCTCGGTGCTCGTCTCCGCGTGCGAGCGCCTGACGAAGCTCGCCGGCGTCGCCGTGATCCTCATCGCCCACGTCTCACAGGAGGCCGCGCGTAACGGTTACGCCGACGCGAACGCTCCTCGAGGTGGCTCGGCTCTCGGTGACAACGGCCGCTCGACGCTTGTGCTCACCCCGATCCATTTGAAGAACAAGGACGCCCTCCTGCCCGATGACGTCGTGGTGTCGAAGGAGGAGATGAAGAAACTCCTCGTCCTCACGAACCCGAAAGTGAACGGCGCCCAGGCCGCTGAGCCGCTCTTCCTCGAGCGCCACACGACGCTGCACGGCCCGGTGCTCCACCGCGCCAGCCTCCGGAAGAAGCAGGACCCGGTCCAGGAGGACACCACCCCGAAGCGCGCGAAGGTCGTCGCGCTCGTCGCCGACCTGGTCGTCAAAGGCATCGATGTCTCGAGGGAGGGCTTCAAGAAGAACTACTCGAAGCTCGTCCCGTGCGCGCAGGCCGAGGCGGAGCGACTGCTCGACCTGGCCGTCGGTAACGGCGAGCTCACCCAGCGCGAGCCGACGCGCGGAGGCCGAGGGCACATCCTCGTCCCCACCCAGACGGGCGCCGAGCTGGCGGCGCGCTTCTTCCCCGAAGGCGTCCTGATGTTCGGTACGGCGTCCGCGAATGGCGCTCACCGTACCGACGTACCGCCGCCTTCCACGCTGGTCTGAGGTCCCCCGATGGTAGCCCTTCAGACTTCACAGATGGTGCTGAAAATCCGGTACCGCGTTTTCCCTTCGGGAAAATACAGCACCGCCGCACCGCTTCGCGGCGGATGCTGTATTCCCTCATTCCCGGCGCGGTTTGAGGTTTATGGGTACGGCGCGGTACGGCACCGCACCGCACCGTACCGGACCGAAGCACCGTATCGGCGGGTGGCGTCATGAGCGGCTGGCTCGTTTGGGCGCTCGAGGGCGCAGGCCTGCTCACCCTCTGGACGCTCGTCGCGTTCGTGGCGCTGTTCGGGCCGGCGGTGGTGCTGGCCTGGTTCCTCCAGGTGGTCGGCATCAAGCGGCGGCAGCTGGTGATCGAGCTGCAGCCTCCTCGGCGCGACGTGCTCGTCGACCTGGACGCCGAGAGGTCGCGGCGCGCGACGAGGATCGGAATCGGCCTGTGAACAGGATTGCCTTCACCGTGTACGGCAAGCCGGTCGGTGTGAACGAGAATCACGTCGGCGGCGCTCGACCGTTCGTGAAGTCACGCGAGGCTCGAGCCTTCGCGGCCGCGGTGGCGAACGCGGGCCTGCAGGCGCGCGTCGCTGCAGGAGAGCAGACGTGGTTGGGCCCCGTGCGCGTCCGGATCGAGGTCTACCTGGAGAATGAGCGCCCGGATACCGACGGCTGCGTGAAGGCGGTATTCGACGCGCTGCAGGCGCCGAACGCGAAGCTGCGCCGCGTCGGCGCCGGCATCGTGCGGAACGACCGCCAGGTGGTGGGCTACCAGGTCGAACTCCGGCTCGAGCCCGAGCAGCTCGAGCGCACTGCTGCCGTGGAGGCCCGCAAGCGCGACCTGCGCGCGCTGCTGCCGCCGGCGAAGCGCGCCGAGCTCGTGCAGCGGCGCCTGGTGTCGAGCGTGAGGCGGTTCGAGTGACCTTCGCGGCATGACGCCGCGAGCAGAGCTGGCCGAGGCCGGCGAGGAGACGTGATGCACTACAAGAACGGCCGCGAGGCCAAGAACGGCGACAAGGTGGTCCTGATCCCGTCGTACGGAGCGCCGGTGGTCGGCATCCTGTACGACGCCCAGGCCGGCAACGACTTCTGCAACGGGAAGATCGCGCCCTGCTCCCCATCCGACCCGATGCCGAATCTGAAGGAGTGCCTGCACGTCGATGACGTGCTCAAGGCGCTGCCCGAGTCGGTGCCCGACACCTCGAAGGCAGCGGCTTAGGCGGCGGACCATGTCCAGCCTCCTAAGAACCCAGGCGCGCGCGGCGGGGCGCTGGCAGCGGCAGGGCGTCGACCGCCGGACGGGCGAGGTCGGGCCGCTCAAGCGCGGCATGACGCCGCTCTTCAGGGCTCAGGGGCGCGAGAGCATCGGGCGCAGCCGCGGCGCCGGCAAGTTTGAGCCTTACAGGAGGCAGACGCTCTTCAAGCGCCTCCAGCCGATCTTCCAGCGGAAGGCGTCAGCGAGGGCCGCGTAGTGCCCTCCCCGACGCGCAGGGAGTTCCGCCGGCACCTGCGCGCGTACCTCGCGCACCACGTCACCGAGGACCTCGACGCCGAGCGGTGGGGGTCGGAGGCGGCGTGGCTGCTCGAGCACGAAGGGGTGCTCGCGGTGCGGACGTCGTCTCGGGGTGCTAGCTTCCCCGTGGCGCATGGAGCGCGGAGGGCGAGGAGCAGCTCGAGGATGGAGAAGACGGTGAGGAAGTCGGCGCAGCGGCGCAGTGGTACGACGAAGGCGCAGCAGCCACGCCGGGCAGCGAAGAGGAAGGAGGCCGTGCGCAAGGTGGGAGCCGCGCGCGGACGGATCACCGGCAAGACGCGGAAGCAGCAGCTCTGCGAGCAGGCACCGATGGCGTAGAGGAGGGCCGGTCGCCGCGAGGTGGCCGGCCTTCACGTTACGTGGCTGTCTGCCGGTTATCACCGCGGGCCGGTAATGTGGGGACACGGCCCGCAGCAGGACTCACGCGGAGTACGGCTCAGATCCGCACCAGCTTGCCGAGTCGACGAGCAGCTTTCGCGCCTCGCTTCAGGCGGTTGTCGTCGTAGGCTTTCAGGGTCGACGGGTCCTTGTGGCCGGTGAATCGGGCGACCTCCTGCCAGGGCAATCCGAGGTCGAGTAATGCGGTGGCGGCGGAGTGCCGGAGACCGTGAGGACGGACGTGGCCGATGCGTGCGGAGTGGCCATTGCGGGCGATGACCTTGGCGACGCCGCGGCCGGTGAGTCGCCCCCCGAACGAGCGCGCCGCTGCGTCCCACCCGAACAGCAGCGGGCCAGCGGCCGGGCCAGGTCGCACAGCCAACCACGGTCGGAGCGCGGCGA
>WNGL01009634.1_pt1 | contig 11192 bp, 9 predicted proteins | sample 5400591 | NCBI WGS metagenome assembly WNGL01 (sample SAMN13153377, study PRJNA577476) | soil metagenome | isolation source: 80 cm soil or saprolite under Garry oak tree replicate 1 | place: USA:California | collected 2016-06-15
GATCTGGCTCGTGTTTTCCCTGCTGGTCCTGCTGGCTGCCTGCAGTTCAACCACCACCCTACTCAAGCCCACACCAACAGCGCACCTGGTGAGCACCCTGGCACCCGGAAATGGTGGGGGCACCGGGCGCATCGCGCTGGCATGTGCCCCTGATCCGGCTCAGAGCAAGGCTGATATCTGTGTGAGCAACCTCGATGGCTCAGGACTCCGGCGGCTGACGAGTGGGCCAGGGCCGAACGTCTCCCCCGCTTGGTCACCTGACGGCAAGCGCATCGTCTTTCGAGCAGCTGATGCTGACATTTTTGAAGCCAGCGACATCTGGATCATGAATGCTGACGGTTCGCAGCAGACCAATCTGACGAAAGACAAGCAAAGCAATTGGGGAGCCACCTGGGCGCCTGACGGGAAGCACATCCTCTTCAACTCTGCTCGTGATAGAGGGATACCGCATCTCTACCTGATGAACCCCGATAGCTCCGGGCTGAGGCGCCTCTGCCCGCACTCGAACCTGTGGGAGGAGTATCCCGGTTGGTCGCCCGATGGCACGAAAATTGCCTTTATATCCAACGTGGGGACCAGCCAATGGGTCATCTATGTGATGAATGCTGACTGCTCCGGGCTGAGGCAGTTAACGAACGGCCCGGGGGAAGACGGCGGGCCGCGCTGGTCACCTGATGCCAGCAAGATTGCCTTTACCTCTGACCGGACTGGTCAGGCAGAAGTCTATCTCATGAATGGTGATGGTTCGCAGCAAACCAGGCTCACGACAAGTCCGAAAGATACCTCGTTCAATGGTCCAGATTGGTCGCCGGATGGCACCAAGCTGCTGTTCTTACACAGCCTACCTAATGGGGGAGAAATCTGGATCATGAATACTGATGGCTCGGGGCAAACGAAGCTGATGGATGCCTATGGCTTTGGCGATAGTCCGGTCTGGCAGCCGTAAAAGGTCCCCAAGCTGTCGGTGCATGTGAACACCAGGAAACCTGAATATTGTGTGAGCAATGTTCTGTTGATGTAGTTTCTCAAAATGTACAAAGCCCAGCTTATGCGAGTCGGTGTCGTGCCGCCGGAGAGCAAAATCAGAATTGGTCTCTTGGCAAACGGAAGGGAAGATTCGCCTGGAAATGGATTTCTCGGTCGAGGTATGAATTACTTGCGACAGTATCGAATGCAGGATTGAATCCTCTTTCTATATTCTATATAATAAGGCGGTAGGTAGTAGTCTCGCCTCATTATGTCTACAAACATGCCATTTCATGCGGACAAATGTCCCGAAAGGTCACGAATCGTTGCGGATGCTCGTCTACTTCTGTAGAATGAGAGAAGTCTGAAACCTGGAAACCTGGTGAAGGAGAACGAGCCTACATGCGTTCAAACGACAAATCATCGCTTCATATAGAGGAAGTGGCATCTCAAGACCAAAAGAGTCCATCTCAGATAGCTACTGCTATCCCACTACCACCACCGCTATCTTCCTGGCAGCACTGGTATCGTGCTTTCACGCATGTCTTACCCGTTTATATTGCTGTACATCTCGCGTTCATCATCATCGCCGTTTTTTCTCAACTTTTCATTCTTCGAGATTTATCAGCGAAGGTTCTTCCCCTCCACACCTTATGGGAAGTCTGGTATCGTTTTGACGCGAAAGGTTATATTGGCATAGCAATGCAGGGCTATAACACACTTTCAAAGAGTGCTATCTTCCCGCTCTACCCTCTCCTGATCAAATGCCTCACGTATCTTATTCCCAACCCTCTCCTTGCAGGTCTCGTGATCTCAGATCTTGCAGGATTGTTTCTGCTTGTCGTCCTGTACCGGCTCGTGCAGGAGGACTTTGATGCTGTCCGTGCCTATCGTACCATCCTCTACCTCTCTTTGTTTCCTTCAGCCTTTTTTCTGGCGGCAGCATATAGCGAATCAGTTTTTCTTTGTCTTATTCTGCTTAGTTTCTATCATATGCGTCGTGGGCACTGGTGGTTGGCCGCTGCCTTCGGTTTCTTTGCCAGTCTCACCCGTTCAGCGGGCATTCTCATGCTTCTTCCCTTCCTCTACGAATACTTGCACCAGCATCGCTTCCAACTCAAGGCTATTCGCTTTGACATCATGGGTGGTGTTTGCATTCCAGCAGGTCTTGGGATCTTTGCCCTCTACTGTTATTTTCGCTTCCATGACCCTTTTGCCTTCTCTCATGTAGAACAAAACCTCTGGTCGCGTCAACTGTCTTTTCCCGGATATGGGATGCTGCTCTCATTTGAGTCTATTCTCCAAAGCCCTGGTCTTCTCAGCTTCCGGGCACTTCGCAACATACTTGAATTGGGAGCAGATCTATTCATCCTCTCTCTTATCGTGCTTAGCTTTATTGGCCCATGGAAGTTCCCCAGACATCTCTGGTCCTATAGTATCTACGCAGTGACGTTCTATCTCTTTCTGCAATTTTTCCCGGTCAGAAACGTTTTCCCACTTGAGTCAACCGCTCGGTACATGCTACAAATCTTCCCAGCCTTTATCGTTCTAGCCGGTATTGGCAAAAGTCGTATGCTCAACCTCAACTACCTGGTGATCTCAGGAGCTTTGCTCTTCTTGTTACTCACGCAGTTCTTGCTAGGCTATTGGATTACCTGAAGTCCTCTTCCCTCCCAAAGGGTCGTATAACATATAATATACGTGTCGCTATTACAAGCGAATAAATCTATATATTTTTTGAAGGAGATCAAAATCATGGCTGTAGTACGCACTTCAAACGTTGACTTACAAGTAAATGGGGATGGTGCCTATGCTTACGTGGCACAACCCGATGATGACGCGAAACACCCGGGATTAGTGCTGATCCAGGAATGGTGGGGTATCGAGCCGCATATCCGCGACCTGGCCCAGAAATTGGCCGCGAAGGGCTTTGTGGTTGCCGTGCCTGACCTGTTTCACGGCAAAATTTGCACTGAACCCGATGATGCGCAGAAGATGATCATGATGATCTCGGGAAACATCGATAGAGCGGCCAGGGAGATTATCGGTGCCCTGGAGACGGTGAAAGCAATGCCCAATGTTGAACCGAAAAAGTTGGGCCTCATAGGCTTCTGTGTCGGCGGACTGATGACCTTTGTTGTCGCGTCCCGTTATCCCGATCTGGCAGCCGCGGTGCCATTCTATGCAGGCGGATACGACCCAACCCCTGAAGATGTCGCGAAAGTCAATGCGCCGGTGCTGGCTTTTTATGGTCGCAGGGACCAGAGTATTCCGATGAAGCAGGTGGACAAGATTGAAAAGATGTATAAAGCGGCAGGCAAGGATTTCACCGTCAAAGTGTATGATGCAGGCCACGCGTTCATCAATCCTGATCATGGTATGGGCAATGAGAAAGCCGCGGCAGAGGCCTGGCCGCTGGCAATCAACTTCATGAAGAAAAAGTTGAAGTAGGTTATCTCGTAATGGGAAAGGGGTTCTCATGGGGTTCGCCATCGAGAACCCCATTTTTCCGCCACGAGATTGAACATTTTTAGAGCTTTTTGTAATCAACGTCGTATATACCTTTGGCATATTAAAATGTCTTTGATGCAAATAAACAAAGTCAACTGTAGGAGCCGATTTATCAGCCCCTCCACTGTCACCCTGAGCGCAGCGAAGGGTCTGGCGCGTGGGGCAGCGAGATGCTTCGCGGAGTTTACACTGAGCGGAGCGAATGTGCTCAGCATGACAGGGTGGGTTCCGTTGTCACCCTGAGCGCAGCGAAGGGTCTGTCGCGCTGGGCAGAGAGATGCTTCGCGGAGTTTACAATGAGCGGAGCGCATGTGCTCAGCATGACAGTGCTGTGACCCATACGGATTCCTGGATTAATTTTTAAACTTCATTATCGGCCCCCGGGGAAATCTACCCCATCAAGGAGCGTAAGATGGAAAACCAGCAGTTTGACCAGCAGGAGTGGCAACCGTCGCAGCAATATGTCAATTCCGACCCACGTGAACAGCAGGGGTACGGTCCGCAGCCAGGAATTATTGATCCACGCGAAAAAATTCAACCCATCCCCAGGCGGCGCAGGCCCTGGTTATGGATCATTGGCGCGTTGGTAATCATCGCATTACTTGGTTCCGGATTACAGGCCGGTCTGAGGAGTATCATCAACACAAGTAGTGAGACTCACACATACACGGTCTCTGCACTGCCAACGCTGGTGTTAAACGACGATAATGGCACGGTTACTATTCACACGGGCGGCGCGAATAGCCAGGTTACTGTACAGGCAACCAAACATTTTCAGGCGTTTGGCGGCACTGCTCCCGCTGTACAGTCCAGCCAGGATGGCAACACCATCAACGCGACCGTCCAGAACCAAAGTAATAACTTCATGTCTTTCGGTTCCAATAACGTCGATTTAAACGTCACCGTCCCTGCCAATGCCAACCTGCAAATCCACACTGAAACAGGTACCATCGATGTCAGCGGGGTGAGCGGAACCATGTCATTGTCCACCGCTACGGGTTCGATTACGGCAAACCAGGACGCCTTGAGCGGGCAATCAACCTTGCAGTCTAATACAGGTTCAATCACTTTTGATGGCTCCATCGCTCCAGGCGGAAATTACCAGTTTTTAACCGATACCGGCTCGGTCGACGTGACCCTTCCGGCTAACTCGTCCTTCCATGTGGATGCGACAACCAACACGGGTTCAATCGATAGTGATTTCAGTGACGTACGGGTGCGGGATCACGATTTTTCGGGCAGTGAAGCTCATGGAGATGTGGGCAACGGTCCTAGCGCATCGGTGACGCTGAAAACCAATACAGGTTCCATTGATCTGCATGAAGGGCAGTAGTCTAACGATCAGCCGCGACTACTCTAACTACTCTGCCAACGCTGAAAATCCAGTGGAATTTTTGAAAAATAGGAAAACAGAAGGAAAAAGGTAGCAGCCCCTTGTCTTCGGAAGATGCAGGCACGTCCTGAAATTCGCGTTTCACCTACGAATTTGATGTGTTTACACGTTATTAATGATTGTTTTACACGTTAATAATGATTGTATGGCATACTTGCAATTGTAAACCCCCATGCCAACGGTAGAACTTTTCTTGCCATTCTGTACCGTATGTACACTTTTACGTCCGCTTTTAGTTATCTCTGGGAGAAGATACTATGAATCGTACAAAACGACACCGGCGGAACCCTATCACTTGCATTGTTACCATGGCAGCAGTCCTGCTCATGCTCCTCGGTTTTGCCGGATACACCTCCAGGACGACTCACGCGGCAGGGAACGGGAACGCCTGTCAACTTAACTCAGCCGGCGGTAAAACTCAACACGTTATCTATATCCAGTTCGACAACACACACTTTACTCGTGATAACCCAAACGTTCCGTCGGACCTTGAGCAGATGCCAAACCTGCTCAACTTTATTAAGAGCAACGGCGTACTGCTCACCAATCACCACACACCACTGATCGCACACACCGCGACCGACATCCTGACCTCCCTGACAGGGGTCTACGGGGATCGCCATGGAGTGCCGGTCAGCAACAGCTTCCGCTACTTTAATCCAGATGGGACGAGCAACACCGGCGTATCTTTCGCCTACTGGACTTCCCCTATTTTCGACCCGGCCACATCTACGCCAACCGATACAAAGTACAATATGTTGACAGCCTCGGGTCAAAACGCACCGGCCCCCTGGGTGCCATATACCCGCGCGGGCTGCAATGTTGGCTCGGTTGCCACGGCGAATACCATACTGGAAAATATAGCAATAGATATTCCCACCGTATTCGGCCCAAACTCACCACAGGCACAAGAGGTCGCGTCGAATCCTGGTCAGGCATTCGCCGATTTCGTCGGAATCGGCATCCATTGCGCGCAAAACAACCCGACCTGCTCCCCCTCCAATACGGGTGAGCCAGACCGGCTGCCCAATGAGCCCGGCGGGTACGCGGGGTACAATGGCCTCTTCGGCCACAAGTATGTTGCGCCCATCATCAGCCCGAAGGGACCTCTAACTGACCTCAACGGCAACGTTATTCAGGATCCCCAGCATCACATCGGATTCCCAGGCTTTGATGGCATGTCCGCGGCCGTCTCGCTCTCGTATGTGGCGGCAATGCAGGAACACGGCGTACCAGTTACCTACGCATACATATCAGATGCACACGACGCACATCCTTCTGGGCCCGCCTTTGGTCCTGGTCAGGCTGGCTACGTCGCGGCGCTCGCCGCATACGACGACGCCTTCAACAAGTTCTTCACCCGCCTGGCTAGCGATGGTATCAACCAGAGCAACACACTCTTCGTCTTCACCGCCGATGAAGGGGATCACTTCGTGGGTGGTCTGCCCAGTCCAACAGGGTGCGATGGCGTAACCACACCCTGCACATATAGCCAGATCGGCGAGATCAACGCGAATATGGCCGGTTTGCTGGCCACACAACAGGGCATCACAACTCCATTCAAGGTGCATTCGGACTCGGCTCCGACTGTTTATATCACTGGCAACCCGGCGCGCACTGATCCTGTGACGCGTACCTTTGAACGCGGTGTGGGAAACCTGACAGCTTTAAATCCGATTTCAGGCAACACCGATACGCTTACGAAATACCTGGCTGATCCGGTGGAGATGAAGTTACTGCACATGGTCACAGCCGATCCCGCGCGAACTCCGACCTTTACCATGTTTGCCGACCCCAATTACTTCCTGTTCGCGGGAGCGCCCAACTGCAATTCACCGTGCGTCACCGAGCAACCGGGATTCGCCTGGAACCATGGTACCGTGTCACCAGACATCAACACTACCTGGCTGGGCATGGTAGGACCAGGTGTGCAGCAATTGGGCGTCGATAACAGCGTCTGGTCGGATCATACTGATATCCGTCCAACAATGCTAGAACTACTGGGCTTGAAGGACGACTACAGCCATGACGGGCGGGTGCTCTTCGAGGCAATTAACGATTCCGCTCTACCCCAGGTGATACGGCAGAATCGCAGTTTCTTTACGCAGTTGGCGCAGGTGTACAAGCAAATCAATGCAGCTGTTGGCGATTTCGGGCTGTCAACGCTGCAAATATCTACGAAAGCATTGGAGAGCAATGCGCCAAATGACAGTACCTACACAAGCCTGGAAAACCTGTTGCGGTCTTTGAACGTCGCGCGGGATGCCCTGGCAGGACAGATTATCGCTGTACTGGAGGCTGCGGAGTTTGGCGGAGGTCACAATAATGCTTCGCTCTTAACCAACCAGCATCTACAGCAACTCACCGCAAATGCCACGCACTGCTCAAACGTGCAAATACCGCGGCGAATGGGCACTAAATTTGCAATCCATCCCTCCATCCAGGAGGGATGAAAGCAATATACCGTTTTAATGGAAGGTTTACGCAGCAGGGCCTATGGCAATTGTAACGATTACCATAGGCCCTGCTGCATGAGAAAAGCGGCTCACTCCCCCATCATCTCCGCCTTCTCTATAACATTCCTTGCGTTCCTCACAAGCGCCACGTCGATCATCCTTCCTTCGAACACGACCGCGCCCAACCCTTTCTCCTGCGCCTCCCTGTACAGCGCATCCAGCTTGCGAGCGTAATCGACCTCTTCTTGCGATGGTGCGTAGACCTGGTTGGCGACGTCGATCTGGCCCGGGTGAATGGCCCATTTCCCCACAAAGCCCAGCGTCTTTGAACGCGTACACTCCCTGCGATAGCCGTCGAGGTTTTTGTAATCTGGAAAGGCGCCATCTATGGCATCGATGCCCGCGGCACGGGCGGCGATGGCGATCTTGTTTCGCGCGTAGTGCCAGGGATCGCCTGGATAGGCATCAAAATTCCCTTCAACAATCCTGTTGTCCATACCTTGCGATGCGCTATAGTCAGCCGGACCAAAAATGAGCGCCTCCAAACGCGAGCTTGAACGCGCTATCTCCTCCACGTTTATCATAGCCTCCACTTCTTCAATGAGCACTTCGATACCGGTGCGCCGCGTTCGTTTCAGGCGCTTCTCTATTTGCGTGAGCAATACATCGACCCACCAGACATCCCTTGCCGACTTTACTTTGGGGACTATGATGATGTCAAAATACTCGCCAGCCTCTTCAACGATAGTGATGATATCCTGGTAGGCGTACTCAGTTTCCAGATCGTTGACGCGCACAGCCCGTGTTTTCTTCCCCCAATCCAGTGTTTTGAGCGCATGGATGACCTTTGCCCTCACTCCGACCTTCTCATTGGGAGCAACGGAATCTTCCATATCGAGAAACACCAGGTCGGCGCTGCTGGCGGCAGCCTTCTCAATCATGCGCTCGTTACTGGCGGGTGTTGACAATTCAGAGCGTCTCAGGCGCATCTTAGCGTCTCAGGCGCATCTTAGAGGGCGACCACAAGGGATCGCCCCTACTATGGACGTTTTGGCCTGTTCCCGTCATAGCTCTTTCCCCTCTGCTCTCTTGCGCGCCGACCTCAAATTCTTCGTAGCAACGACCAAATTGCATGTGTATCTCCTTGTCTTCTAGACTATTGCTCTTTTCTGCGTAGGCGGCGGTCCGCGTGTTCCAGTAAGAATGCTTTGAAGGTCAGAGCCGTAGCGGAAAGATGTTTGTCCTTAAGATGGACAATGCGCCATTGACGCATGATAGGGAAACCTTCCACATCGAGTATCACCAGGCGATTGGCATCCAGTTCCATATCGAGGGCAACACGAGAGATGAGCGCGATACCGAGGCCAGCCGCTACACCCCGCTTTATAGCACTATTATTGCCCATATGCATACTCACATGCAGCGGAACTTCTGCCTCATGAAACGCGTTTTCGAGAGCAGCACGAGTGCCAGAGCCTTCTTCACGTAGCAGGAAATGTTCCTTCTCCAGTTCTTGTATGGGCATATTTACGCGTCCTGCGAGTCGATGAAAAGGTGTGGCGACGATCACAAGCTCGTTGGGTAAGAACGGTTCAATGACAACGGGAATGTCGTCTGGAACTCTGCCAACAATAGCTATGTCAATCTGGTTACTCATGATCCTTTCGACCAGGGCGGCGCGATTCACCACGTCGAGCGATATTTCGACTTCAGGATAGCTCTGGTGGAATTTCCCCAACAGCCCAGGAATGACATATGTGCCTACCGTTGTATCAGCTCCCACACGGAGGCGTCCAAAATCTGGACTACGCAGTTTTTCCATCGTTTCCAGCGTTTCGTCGATGACGGAAAAAATCTTCAAGCTGTAAGTATGGAGTTGTTCCCCGGCTTCTGTAAGGTAGGTCTTGCGACCAATTTGCTCAAATAACTTCACGCCTAGAGCCTCTTCAAGCTGACGTATCTGGGCGGAGACGGCGGGTTGGCTGAAATGCAACTCTTCAGCTGCACGAACATAACTACGGTGTTTGGCTACGACCTGAAATGTTGCAAGCTGGTGCAGGTTGAGAGTTTGCATGAAGTCCCCTTACAGTCAAACATACACAGTTATTTAGTACCATCCTGACAGGATATGTCAACTGCTCTCTATTCCTGGGCGGCCTGCTATAGCAATCACCTCATCTAAAATTGGCTTGCACCCGCATAGTGCCACGTTGTACCATGGTATAAGAGATAACTCACATGTTCCCAACATCACAAGGATTTAGATGGTGCAACTATTCCGAGGGCGAAGTCGACAGAAATCCCAGCCCAGCGCAGAAAAGTCGACAACGCGGCTACTCCCCGAGACAACCTGGGCAAGCGAGCCAATGCCTTCAGGGATCCCACCTGCGGGTAAAGTGGTCGTGACGATTTCTCGCAAGTTTGGCAGTGGGGGCTCCGAGATTGGGCACATCCTGTCCCAAAAGAGCGAACTCAACTACGTTGATCACGAAATTATCGATAAGGTCGCGCGGCGTCTGGGTGTGAATGTAGAACTGGCAGCGCATCAAGACGAACAAACATCGAGCACCGTTGGACATATCCTCGAGGCAATGCAGTTGAGCAACCCGTTTGTGGTCAATTATAGTACGCTTTACGGGCAGGATAAATCGGCAGCGCGCTCAACAGAGGAGGCCTATCTTTACCTGACGCAGAGGGTGGTGTTGGAACTGGCAACGGAAGGCAACGTGGTCATCATCGGGCGCGGTTCGCAGTTTCTGCTGCGTAATGCACCGCGTACTCTGCACATCTATATCTTTGCTCACCTTGACCAGCGCATTGAGAATGTCATGAAACACTACCAGCTTGATCGCAAACAGGCAACGGACTTGATCGAACAGCGCGATTATGAGCATGATATGTACTTGCGCTACAATTATGGAAACGATGGGCATGAGCCTGTCCTGTATCACTTGCTGATCAACACCAGCCTCTTCTCTTTTGACGCGGCCGCAAGCTTGATACACCAGGCCCTTCCTCTGGTTCAAAATATTGGGTTAGAACACGAATAACGCCATAAACATACCATGTCTCTACGCAGACTGAGGTTACATTTCAGTTAAGAAAGCACAGCGAAACTCGATTTGTGGTTACATTCCTTCAACCATGAAAGCCTCGCAACCTGTGGCCATGGCGATTAACGGTTATCAGAAATCGTGGAGAACGCGGATTATCCTCGATCTTCCTACGAGCGCGCCCCACCACTGCGTCCAAACGGTCATCATCGATCTCTGCCTGGTAGGTACTCAGATAGACGGTCCGAACAGTCTCTTCTCGCGAACAAGTTTCTCCTTTGCGCGAGGCCAGATAAAGCACCAGTGTACATTCTTTCTGTGTTAATCTCCCTGGTCTCAATTTGCCATCGACCCAGACACGTCGACTCGCTTTATCAATAAAAAGGCCAAGTTCATCAGGCATAGGTTGTTCCTTCCCGGTAGAAAGGGTAGAAACTGCCATGCTTCCATTTGGAATAGTGTTACACAATTAAAGACGCAACGTACTTTCATTTATCAAACGGGTGCAAGGCATAGAGTAATGAACGATCTAATATTTAATAGAGGAAGATTACGGGCAAGTTGCTGTGATTTGGCAGATGCATTCGCCACCTGGGCAAATATATGCGGAGGAAACGGAGCAAGAAAATGGGGTACAGCCAGGCTGCCAGGGGGGAGCGTCCACTATGCAACAAACGAACCGTCTCTCTTTCGCACACGATTTTCTGTCAGATTACCCTCCCACTGAGAAGCTGACACCACCTCTCGGTGGTGCCAATCCCTCAAATGCACTCCTCTCCTGCTACGAGGCGCGTGACCTCATGCGGTGCTCTC
>WNGL01009635.1_pt1 | contig 11190 bp, 9 predicted proteins | sample 5400591 | NCBI WGS metagenome assembly WNGL01 (sample SAMN13153377, study PRJNA577476) | soil metagenome | isolation source: 80 cm soil or saprolite under Garry oak tree replicate 1 | place: USA:California | collected 2016-06-15
TGCGGCGGTGGCCGCGAATCTCGGCTTCATCACGCATGCCGCCCAGGGAGATGCGCGCAAACTTCCGCCCCAGCGCATCGGCCACGCTCCGGCCCAGGGAGGTCTTGCCCACACCCGGCGGGCCGACCAGACAAAGGATCGGTCCTTTGATTTGTTTGCGTCGCTTGATCACCGCCAGAAATTCCAGCAGGCGGTCCTTGACTTTTGTCAGTCCAAAGTGCTGTTCGTTGAGAATCCGCTCCGCTTCTGCCAAATCGATCTTGTCCTCTGTCTCTTTGGTCCAGGGCAGACTCAGAATCCAATCCAGATAATGCCGGGTCACCCCGTATTCTGCCGCCACCGGCGGCATTTGCTGCAGCCGTTCCAGCTCCTGCGCGGCCACTTTCTTGGCCTCGGCGGGAAGCTGGGTTTGCTCGATCTTTTCACGTAGCATGCGGACTTCGCTGGCGTTGGGGTCGGAGTCACCCAGTTCGCGCTGAATGGCCCGCATCTGCTCCCGCAGGAAAAAATCACGCTGCGTTTTCGAGATGGAAGTGGCCACCTCGGTCTGAATCTTGGAACTGAGCGTCAAAACCTCATGCTCGCGATTGAGCATGGGCAGCAGCCGGGTCAGACGCTCCTTGACCGAGCTGGTTTCGAGCAGTGTTTGCCGCTCCTGCAAGGCAAGGTTCAAGTTGACGGCAATCAAATCGGCAAAGTGCCCGGGTTCTTCGGTATTGAGCGCGGCGATTTTTATCTGCTCGGACAACGCGGGCGAGAGCTTGATGATTTCCTGGAACTGGCTCTGGGCATTGCGCATCATGGCCGTCAGTTCGACAGAATCTTCGGTAACGTCTTTGAGCAACTCGAACTTGGCGCTGAGGTAGGGCTCGGTCGTGGTGTATTGCTTGATGCGAATGCGCCAGAGCCCTTCGACCAGGACGCGCACCGTGTTGTCGGGGAATTTCAGCATCTTCAAAACGCGCGCGGCGCAGCCGACTTCGTACATTTCGTGGGGCAGCGGGTTCTCCGCTTCTGCATTCCGTTGCAACACGACGCCCAGTAGGCGTTCGCCCCCGACCACGTCGTCAATCAGCCGGGTGCTCTGGGCAGTTTCGACCAGCAGCGGCGCCACCATGCCGGGAAAGATCACGATGTCAGACAAGCCGAGGATGGGCAAATGCTCCGGCAAGGAGCTGGAAGAAACCCGCACCGGTGCCTCCGGGCTGCCGGAAGCCCCCAAGATACTAATAAACTCGGTATCGGGCGTCGTCATGGTCGCGCCATTCTGCAGATTAGATGCCGCCGCCCCGAAAAAGTTCAGAGAAGAGACTAATTCCCCTCGGCGATAGGCACCTTGGTACTCTTCGACTGCCGCTGTGTCAGCGGCACATCGATTCGCAGGAAGCCATTCAGGTAAGCCGCTTTGGCTTGGCTCAGATCGTAGCCCGGAGGCAGTTCCAGCATGCTCTCGAACGGACCGTAGTTGATTTCCATCACCAGGAAGCTGCACTTGGGAGAGCGGCAGCCATCAGGCCGATTGCCGCTGATGCGGAGGCGGTTTCCCTCCACGATAATCTCCAAGTGCTCACTACGCATACCGGCCAATTCGACTTTCACCACCAGGCCGTTGTCGGTGGCATAGACATCGGTGTTGGGGACCCAGTTCGCTCGGGCGGAACCTTCGCGCCCACTAATTGAGGAACGGGTCACAAAATGCGCAGACGAACTCACTTTACACATGGCCATTTTATCGGCATAATAGCTCAGGTCGCGCGCCAGCGCAAGCGCGCTCTATTTCATTTTCACCAGCACTTGAGGACTCTGCCCTCGGCGCGCGCGGAATACAACCGAGCTTTGCTGGGGCTCTGCACTGGCGCCAGAGCAGCCACAATGGGTGTCCCGCTGAAAACTGAATCTGCGGCGGCGAAATCGGCTTCGCGCCAGCAGCGCGGCTGCGGCGGCAACGATTACCAATGAAACCACCTGCTGCCAACCCATGCTGCCAAGATACCCTGAAAAACGGCGCGCGCAACAAATCATTTTGGTCTCGGACTCTAGACTTTCGACCTTAGACTGGTCTCATGTGCAGGTCCATTTTCCAGTGTTCCCACCGGGTTACTTACGCCGAGTGCACCGCCGGTAATCATGTTTACTACGCGCGCTACCTTGAGTTGCTCGAAGCTGCGCGAGGCGGGTTTTTTCGCCAACTCGGCGCTCCGTTGCTCCAATGGCAAGGCCGGGACACCGTCTTCCCCGTCATCGAGTGTCATCTGCGCTACAAATCCCCCGCTCGCTACGATGACGTGCTTACAATCGAGGTTTGGGTCACGCTGGCGGCGGGCGCCCGCATCAATTTCGCCTATCGGGTCCTCAATCAAACTGGCAAGTTAGTCCTCGAAGGAGAAACCTATCACGTCTGCGCCAAGTTGAATGAAAAACCCAGGCGCCTCCCAACGGACCTCAGCGGACGGCTTAAGCCTTACCTGCGCCAGGGATCACTGGATGCTTGATTGTTTCCGAGCCTGGAACCTGCGGAGTCCGTGAAGTTAATTGGCTGTCGGGCTCAGGCTCCAAGAGATAACGGATCGCTGCTGCGAGGGTTCGGGCGTCGGCTTGCCACTGATCTTTGGGATAGCGGGACCCGCCCCGTGAAATTGCCGTCGCGCTCGGACCTGTTGGCGGATTGAACCAGTGCGAACCACGCACAAGGAGAAAAAGCTCCACTGCCAGACAAAGGACCAGTAGCCAATCGGCAATCCATAAACTAACAGCCAGAGCGGGCTTTGAGCGAACTGAAGCTGGGGGTCTGGATCGATTAGCGGGCTTCACAAACGGTAGCTCAATGGAGGAATGCCTGCTTTGATGCGATTCCGGTCACGTGCATTGTGCAGGGTGAGACTCACTTCAAAGAGTGGATTTGCCTTGCTCGCCATTTTCAGCCTCCGGCTGTTCGGCATTGACCGGGCCCATTTGCTCGAGCATGGGCTTGACTTTCTTCCAGACTTCCCCTGGCACTTTCTGCTGCTGTTCAGGCGTTTCGATGTCTCCGTCGAACAGCAGCTTGCCGTCTTTGTCATGAGCCGTCAGGCACTTGTTGGGAGTGGCCACGATCACATAAGTGCCCGTTTCGTCGTTCTTGACCATGGTCTTGACCGATTTACTGTCGTTCTTCATGACGACGGTCGCGCCTTTCCCCACGACTACCCCTGCGCGAGCGAGGTCATCCAGCTCCTTGACGAATGGTCCGACCCGCAGGTTCGTATTGGTGAGGCTGCGCAGCGCATCCTGTATTGCTTGGCGGGTCTGTTCGACGCTGCGCTCGATCTCAAGCTTGACTCTTTCCTTGTCCAGACCTGAGCGCGACAGGTCTTTCTGCAGCTCCCTGATCTGTTCGCGAACGCTCTCCCCTATGTGCAGATCCCCCAACTCGTGTTGGAGTTCGCGCAGATTGCCCTCCCAAAGCCTATCGTCCTGCAGCAAGACGCGGCTGGCGATAGTCTTGCCGAGCGTCACTGAAATCGATTGCTTCTTTCCACCACGGTAGATGGCCAACCTGACGGTGTCGCCTTCTTTGTGCATCTGCACGAGTTTGCGGAACTGGGCGGGGTGAACCAATAGCTGGTCGTCCAACTCGACCAGAACGTCGTTCTTCCGAAAGCCCGCCTTGGCCGCCGGGCTGTCCGGCGCCACATAATTAACCACCAGCCCTTCGCCCGAACTGAGCCCCAGTTGCGACGCCAGCGCCTCAGAGGCCTCCTCCGTCGAGAGGCCCAACCAGGCCACCTCCTTCGCGGTTCGTTTGCGGTTCTCGTGCTCGATGGTCTCGATGGCGATTTTCTTTTGCTTCGAGAGGGGCTTGGCGGAAGGCTGGTCGCTATCTTCGCCAGCGATTTTGCCGGTCACGATGGCCTCCCGTTTTTCCTGCCCGGCCGCTTTTTCAACCGCTAGACCTACAATCAAGGCGCAGACGGCCACGGACAACCCGGTCGTCGTCTTGCATAATCCAGTTGTTACGCTTTTCATCTGTTCAGTCGTTCCTGGTTTCTGGTTAATACGTCTCGAACCGCACGGGCACCACTTCGACACGCGGAGTGCGCTGTTCAATCACGATGCCCCTTGCCTTATCGCCCACGATTACCTCGTCCATCCATTGGCAGCAGCGGAACCGGAACGGCTCGCCGCTGGGCAGCCGTGCCACGGCGTCGAACTCCGAGATCAACTCGCGGCCGATCCGCACGTCGTCGGCTTTGAGCGCAGGCGCAACCGCGGCCGCGCGGGTTTGCCACGACACCCTTGCCGGCGACAGGCGTACCCGCCATACGCCCAGGGCGGCGATCACCACCGCCGCGGCAGGCACCAGCCAGCCAAGCCGCACCAGCCACCACGCCCGCAGCCCGGGTACTACCGGACGTTCCGCCTCGTGCCGCATCATGTCTGGCGGCCCGGCAGCCATGAGCCGAGCCATGAGGTCTGCCGGCGGCCGCGCTGGCGAAATCCGCCGCAACTCCGCTTCAAAAAGTTCTTGTTCGTTTTCGTTCACGCAATAGTCTCCGGCATGCGCTTGCGCAGTTCCACCAGAGCGTAGCGGTAGCGCGAAGCCGCGGTGTTGGCGGGTATCTCGAGCGCTTTGGCAATCTCTCTGAAGGTCAACCCGCCCCACACTTTGAGCGTGATAACCTCGCGATACAGTTCAGGCAGATTACGCATGGCTTCCGCAATCAAGTGGCTGCGCTCACGCTCTTCCACCGCTGAGTCGAACCAGCACGCAGGCGTCTCCCGCATCGCCACCGTTTCCCTGCCGGCCCGGCGGTCTTCGCTTCGGGCCAGGTCCACCGCCCGCCGGCGGATGGTGGCGAAAACAAACCCCAGTGGTGGCGGAGCGCCATCGGCCTGGCGCCGCCAGGACTCAACCACCGCCTCCTGGACCAGGTCCTGCGCGTCCGCCTCGCAACGCGCCTGCTGCCTGGCATAAAGCAGCAGACCGGGGGCGTGGCGCGCCAGCCACTGTTCCCAGTCAGATTGTGCGGTCGTTTCACGTTGGCAACCGCCATTCACGCGATTTCACTTTATTAAGCGTCACTGGCCGTGCTTTTAGTCTAAACGATTTCACGCTGAGCTGGAAGTTCGGAGTAGCGCAAGCTTTGAAGGTAGGTAGAATGTGCTCCATCGTTCCGGTGACACGTGCGCCCAGGCAATGCCAGGCCAAGCCGCTGGCACGACGATACTGCCCTGAACTGAAACTAAGAACGAATCTGGAACCAATATGACACCAATCGCTCAACTCCTCGGCAGCAACGCCGATTCGCTCCTCAACTTCAACAACCCGAAAATCCCCAAACACCGCCTGCACATGCCCGGGCCGGACATGGTTGATCGACTTTTCGCCGTTTCCGACCGCAACAATCGCGTGCTTTGCAACCTGCAACGCATCGTCAACCATGGCCGCCTGGGCGGCACCGGCTATCTTTCTATTCTTCCCGTGGACCAGGGGATCGAACATTCCGCGGGCGCCAGTTTTGCCAGGAACCCGGATTACTTCGATGCGGAGAACATCGTGCGACTCGCCATCGAAGGCGGTTGCAACGCGGTCGCTTCCACTTACGGCGTCCTGGGCGCGGTCGCTCGCAAATACGCTCACAAAATTCCGTTCCTGGTGAAGATCAACCACAATGAGTTGCTAACCTACCCGAATAAGTTCGATCAAATCCTGTTCGGCACCGTCAAACAGGCAGCGGACATGGGCGCTGCCGCCGTCGGCGCCACCATATATTTCGGTTCTGAGGAGAGTGGACGGCAGATTGTCGAAGTCAGCCAGGCCTTTGCCCTGGCGCACGAAATCGGCATGGCCACTGTGCTGTGGTGCTATTTGCGCAACAGCGCCTTCAAAAGGGACAAAGACTACCACGTCTCCGCCGACCTCACCGGCCAGGCCAATCATCTCGGCGTGACCATCCAGGCAGACATCATCAAGCAGAAATTGCCGGAGAATAACGGCGGCTTCAAAGCGCTGAACACCGGCGCAACCAGCTACGGCAAATTCGATGAGCGCATTTACACCGACCTCAGCAGCGATCATCCCATCGATCTCTGCCGGTACCAGGTGGCGAATTGTTACATGGGCCGTGCCGGCTTAATCAATAGCGGCGGTGAATCCAAAGGTGCCGGGGACTTGCAGAACGCTGTGCTGACCGCGGTGATCAACAAACGGGCCGGTGGCATGGGCCTGATCTCAGGGCGCAAAGCCTTTCAACGTCCGATGCAGGAGGGCATCGCCCTGTTAAACGCAGTTCAGGATGTTTACTTGAGCAAGGAGATCACAGTGGCCTGATTCAGCTTTTCTCCTGTCGCTGCGCAGGTCCGCCCCGCGATTATTGGCAAAACCGTTGTGCTCAGCCTCCGTACGGTGTACCAACGAAGCCTCATTCTCTTACTTGGAGCAACACTTTTCCCATCGGCCCCTGCGCCAGACGTTCGAAGGCTTCCGGCAACTGGTCAAAGGGGAAGATGCTATCAACGAGGGGGCGCGCACCGCTACGGGCCAACAGGAGCAGAATCTGCTGCCACGCTGCGTGGCTTTCAACGTTGGTGTACGCTCCGACGGCCACCCCGCCCAAGCGGATTCGGCGGAACAAGAGGGTGGCGGTGTTGAAGCTGGGGATCGCGCCGGCCAGCCGGCCGACAACGCTTACCTTGCCAAGGTCGCCCAGCGTTTCGATGACTTCGGACAGGAGCTTACCTCCGATGTTGTCAATTGCCAGGTCCACGCGGCGAGGCGCCAGAGCGGCTTTCAAGGCCTGCTGCCACTGCGGTTCTTCGGGATTAAACGTCGCAATTGCCCCAAGTTGCCGGAGGCGATCTCTTTTTTCGGCGTTTCGCGAGAGGGCGATCACCCTGTGCCCAAGTGCTGAGGCGAGCTGTACCGCCGCCACGCCCACGCCGCCCGAGGCACCCGTGACCAGCACGACTGCAGGCGGCGGTAGTGGTCCCCACATAGTTAGGGCTTGGTAGGCCGTCAGATAGACGAGCGTCGCTCCAGCGGTTTCTTGCTCGCTCAAGCCCGCGGGAACCTCGACAAGATTCTCCAGGGGCACCGCAACGCGCTGGGCGAAGGTGCCGGGACGCTCCACGCCGAGCGGCCCGCGCAGGACCGCTCGCTGATCGCCCAGGTGAAGCCCGTTCACTTCGCTGCCTATTTGCACCACGGCTCCCATGCCATCACGCCCAAGTATATGAGGCAGCGTTGGCTTGGCCGGATACTGAGCTTCGGCCAAGTAACGGTCGGCGGGGTTCAAGGCTGCATAGTGGACTTCCAGAATCGCCTCCGCCTTCTGCGGAATTGGATCAGGGACCTCGGCCACGCGAAGATGGCCGATGCCGCTGAAATCGTCCAGGAGCCAGGCTTTCATCCACTAGAATGACGGTCGGAGAGACGGAATTGTCAACCCTTGCAGAACGTTCGAGCTTTCGGCACGGGTGGATGAGCGGCATCGCATTGGTGATCGAGCCGTTTATTGATCCCCGCTTTAAACTGCGGTCGGCTCGCTCAGTTCAAATGACCGGCTCCAGAGGGCCCCTTGACAGGCCGGACCAGGTGGACGCGTTGCAGTCCGATTACCTGACTACGCCTGTCGTGGTCAGGCGCATCGGTAAAACCCGCCACCAGCATGCGGAGCGCTTTGGCATCCTCTTCTGTGGCTGCGAAAGCCGGGCGACTGTGGACGGGGGCGACTGTAAAATCGCCTACTTGGCGGCGAGGGCGGCTTCGATGGACCCAATAACTTCCGAGGCGTCGGGTGCGGTCCGAGGCTCGAAGCGCTTGATAATGGCACCGTCGCGGCCGATTAGGAACTTGCCGAAGTTCCACTTGATGTCACCGGGAAACGGCGAGTCTTTTCCCGCGAGCTGGATGTACAGCGGGTGGCGTTTTGGTCCGTTCACGTCAATTTTGTCGAAGAGCGGAAAGGTGACGTTGTACTTGGTGGAACAGAATTGTTTGATCTCCTCGTTCGTGCCCGGTTCCTGGCCGCCAAACTGGTTGCACGGGAAGCCCAACACGGCAAAGCCCTTTTCTTTGTATTTTTCATGAATAGTCTCAAGCCCTTTGTACTGCGGAGTCAGACCGCATTGGGAGGCGACGTTCACGATGAGGACAACCTTGCCCTTGTAGGCCTTCAATGAGGTGTCCTTACCGTTGATGTCCTTGACCGCAATGTCGTGGATGGACGCCGCGCGGACGGCTGCGGTTTGGAGCAGAAATAATCCGGCCAGAAGAGCTAACATTTTCATACGCCGAAGTATGGAGGCCAAGCCGGACCATGTCAAATGTTTCAAGCGCAAATGATTCTCCGGCGTGATTCTTCTTCCCATGTTGGACCTGAAGCCTACTCAGTTAGTGCCGCGTAAAAGAGCGTGTAGAACTTCTCGAAGATGCCGTGCTGGTTGTAGGGCAGGTGCTGCACGAACAGCAGCGCCACGGTTTTTTCTTTCGGGTCAATGCGGAAAGTGGTTGTGGCTGCGCCATTCCAGCCGAATTCGCCCACCGAGCCGAGCGTATTTGCGCTCGCCAGGTCCAGCCGCACCGAACCACCGAGGCCAAAGCCTTCCCAGCCGTTGCCGCCGATACTGGGCTTGTCGAGGAACGTCAGGTGGTTGGCGGTCATTAACTCGACCGTTTTGCGCCCCAGGATTTGTTTGCCGTCAAGTTTGCCCCCGTTGAGGAGCATTTGGGCAAACCGCAGGAAATCATCCGCCGTCGAGAAAAGTCCCCCGACCCCGCTGGAGAAACCGCGTCCTTTCTCCGCGTAGGTGCCGTAAGGCGGTTTGGCCACTTCGCGCAGGCCGCCGTCTGCTCCGGTTTCGTAGAGTTTGGCGAGGCGCGGCATTTTTTCCGGCGGCACGTCGAAGCCCGTGTCGTTCATGCCCAGCGGATCGAAGATGCGTTTTTGCAGATACACCTCCAGTGGCTGGCCGGAGACGACTTCGACAACATAGCCGAGCACATCGGTGTTGACGCCGTAGTTGAAGGCCGCGCCCGGCTGCTGCACCAACGGCAGTTTTGCCAGCCGTTCAACGAATTCTTTCAGCGAACTCGACTCTAAAATATCGGCCCGCTGGTAAAGCGTCTTCACCGGCTCTTTCGCGGAAAAGTCGTAGGCGAAGCCGGCGGTGTGGGTCAGGAGGTTTTTAATCGTGATCGGCCTGGCGGAGCCCACGAGCACGGGCGCTTCAGGCGTCCCGCCCGTGCAGACTTTGAGGTCCTTCAATTCAGGGATGTAGCGGCTGACTGGGTCGTCGAGGGCAATGCGGCTCTCTTCGACAAGCTGCATCGCCGCCACGCTGGTAATAACTTTGGACATCGAATAAATGCGGACAATGGTGTCGCGTCGCATGGGGGCGTGGTTTTGGAGGTCGCGCCAGCCGTAGGTCTTGAGGTCAACCACACGGCCCTTGCGGGCGATGACGGTGATCGCGCCGGCGTGCTTGCCCTGGTCGATGTAGCCCTGGACCAACGCGTGCATTCGTTCCAGCCGTTCGACAGAGACACCCATTCTCCCGGCTCCTGCGGTGGGCAGTGATTGGGCGGGCAACGGCGGCGAGACAACACAATTGCAAAGACTGAAAACGAATGCGGCGAGGACGGCATTGGTGCGTGTCATGATCCTGGAGTTTTCCAGGCGATGAGCTGATTTCAAGAACAATTACCGAGCGCCGCAGAGGCAGTTGAAACCCACTTATTCCTCGATCGCCGCCTGCCAGCGGCGGGTCAACTCGGCCAGCAGCCCCAAGGCTTGCTGGGAGTCAGTGGATGGGAAGCTGACACTATGATCTCTGAAGTAAATATAGACCTCCTCGCCTTCAGCCTGAATACTGTAGATGGCTGCAGTGAGAAAGACGTACCTGTCGTGGCGCAGGAGTGGGCCGATGGCCTTTTCCCATTGGTCTGCAAACTCGCCGAGAAACTCGACAGCCTCCTCCGGGGATGCTGTGGCAACCTCGATCTTGCGTTGGTCGTCCGTGCGAATCGTCACTGCAGCCTCGTCCTCGTTCTGAAAGACCGCGATGACTTTGTTGAGGTCGATGGTGAACAGTGGGTGCTGGTACAAGGACATGTTGGCCCAAGCATAGGGCATAACCGGCAGCCAGTCGATAAAATTGTTCAGAGAAGTGCAGGTACGGGCGCATCTTGTTCGCACCACCGGTAGGAGAAAACATAGCCCCCCACCCCGACCCTCTCCCCATCCGATGGGGAGAGGGGGAAGACCCGCTGGCAGCAGGGTCGCGCACGGCCTCTCACCCCAGCCCTCTCTCCATCCGATGGAGAGAAGGAGAAGAGGGATTGCGCGGCGGCTGGTGGTGCTGACAAGATGCGCCCTGCAGGTACTGGCGGTGGTCGCGGTTGGTTGGCAAACCACCTGACACAGCCAGGATGCCCATCCCACACTACGGCAGTTCGATGGCGCGGTAGAAGCGGTAAGGATAGTTGCTGGCGCCCGCGTCGATCAAATTGAACAGATTGGCCGGTGCCTGATTCGTGCTCAGCGTAGTCCAGTTGCTAAAGTCAATCGTGCCCTGGAGCAGATAGCTCTTGCCTGCCAGGCCCGAGAAGGGCAGGTCGAAAACCTGGTTGCTGAAAAAGCCAACCGAGGCGAAGAAAATCCCTGGCCGGATGGTAAAGAGCCCGCTGCCGGCCACGCTGTCGTTGAACCCCGCCTCGAACGCCTTGACCGTTACAGTCGCGCTGTTAGTCAAAGCAAACGGCCCTGAGTAGAGCAGCGAATTGGTCGTTGGCAGTGTTGAATCCAGCGTGTAACGCAATGTGGCGTTGGGATCGGGGTCTTGGAGGGTGATGTTGACGGAGGCGGCAAATATGCCGCCCGTGGGGCTGAGGGTGGGCGGAGGTAACGCTGGTGTACCCGGCAGGCTGTTAATCCAGTCGGTGATCACCTGCACGGCATTGGTCTGGATGAGATTGCCGGCCATGTCCGGCATGCGGATCTCCAGGTCCATGGTGTTCATGCGTTCGTAAAGGATCGAGCGCCAGATGTCCTTCGGTACGACTACGCGAGCGTTGTCGTAGCCGAGATCACCATGCTGGACCAGCGCATTGATGATGTTCTGATTGGTCAAAGGCGTATCATAGCGCGCGTCGAAAGTCGGGCCGGTGCCTCCCGGGCGGTGGCACTGGGCACAGTTGGCGTCCAGGTAGGA
>WNGL01025604.1_pt1 | contig 11190 bp, 14 predicted proteins | sample 5400591 | NCBI WGS metagenome assembly WNGL01 (sample SAMN13153377, study PRJNA577476) | soil metagenome | isolation source: 80 cm soil or saprolite under Garry oak tree replicate 1 | place: USA:California | collected 2016-06-15
ATGAACGACATCGTGGGCGTCAACACGCGGACCTTCGAGCTCGCCGCGGCCGCGGCCTGCCAGGTCGTGGACTTCAAGGACGACCTCGCGACGCTCTTCAAGCCGGGTGACGAGGTCGTCGCCTACCGCGACCTCGCAGAGTGCCGCCGCATGCTCGACCACTATCTCGCCCACCCCGACGAGGCCCGCGCCATCGGTGAGAATGCACGGCGGCGCGCGTTGGCCGAGCACACGCTGCGGCACCGCCTCGAGGAGATGATCAGTACCCTTGAACGCCGGCCCTGAGTCACTGGCGCGCTCGCTCGTCTGCATCGAGTGCGGCGCCGCCCACGCCCTCGACTATCGGCTCGAGTGCGCCAAGTGCCGCGGCCTGCTCGCCGTGGTTTATAACCTCGATGTCCTGCGACGCCGCGGCCCGGCGGTCTTCACCGGTCACGGCCTCTGGCGGTACGCGCCCGTCCTGCCCATCGCGGATCCTGCCCATCGCGTCTCGCTGGGCGAGGGCGGCACGGCGTTGATCGAGTGTCCGCGCCTGGCGCGGCACTTCGGCGTGCGACGACTGCTGGTCAAGTTCGATGGCGCCAACCCGACCGGCACCGTCAAGGACCGCACGTCCGCCACCGCCGTCGGCGCCGCGCTCCAGTTCGGGTTCACCGCGACCTCGGTGGTCAGCACCGGCAACGCGGGCTCGTCGATCGCGGCGTACTCGGCACGGGCCGGCCTGCGCGCCTTCATCTTCGCGTACGAGCGCGCCTCGGCGCCCAAGCTGCTGCACATGTCGGCCACCGCGAGCGATCTCATCCTTTACAAGGGCGTCTACGACGATCTCATTGGCCTGTGGGACCGTCTGGTCGAGGAGCGGCTCTTCTTCGACTGCGGCGCCTCGCGCAATGCGTACAAGCAGGAAGGCAAGAAAACGCTGGCCTGGGAGATCGGCGAGCAGACGGGCTGGCGGCCGCCCGACGTCGTCGTGGCGCCGGTCGCGGTCGGCGAGATCTTCATCGCGTGTGCCCGGGGCTTCCGCGAGATGCACGAGGTGGGCTTCATCGAGCGCATGCCGACGATGGTCGCCGCCCAGGCCACTCGCGCGAATCCCATCGCGCGGGCCTGGAGCGACGGTGGAAGGCTCCAGCCCCAGAAGATCGGATACACCGTGGCCGAGGGCCTGGCCGCCGGCAATCCTGGCCGCAAGGGCGAGTGGGTGCTGCGCCTGCTGCGTGAGCACGGCGGCCTCGCCGGCCACGCGGAGGACGAGGAGATCCTCGCCGCGCAGCGCTTGCTCGCGCGCACCGAAGGTATCTGGGCCGGGCCGACGGGCGCAGGCTCGCTGGCGGTGCTCGCGAGGCTCCTGGCCGACAAGCGGCTTGATCCCGGTCAGACGATCGCCGTCATCGTGAGCGAGACCGGCCTCAAGACGGAGGCCGAGCTGCCTCCGCGCGCCGGCGTCGCCTTCGACGACGAGTCGCTCCGGCGTCTCGTACTCGAGCGCCTGCGTCCCTAGTGCCGCTGCCGCGCCGCTTCTATCTCCGGCCGCCGCGGGCCGTCGCCCGCGATCTCCTCGGATGCCTGGTGGTCAGCCGCCGCGGGCGAACGGTGACGGCCGGCCGCATCGTCGAGACGGAGGCGTACCTGGGGCCGGAAGACGCCGCCTCGCACGCGGCCTTCCGTCCTGGCAGCCACGCGCTCTTCTACGGCCCCGGTGGACACGCGTACGTGTATCTCAACTACGGGATGCACGCCTGCCTCAACGCCATCACGAACCCGGCTGGCCAGCCGGGTTGCGTGCTGATCCGCGCGCTGGAGCCCGTGCTCGGTGTCGCCGCCATGGCCCGACGCCGTCACGTGGCGGCGGACTCTCCGAAGCTCGCCAGTGGCCCCGGCAATCTCACTCGCGCGCTGGGCATCACGGTGCGCGACAACGGCTGCGACCTCACGCGGAGTCGCGTGACCATCGAGCCGCCCGACGCTCCGCGCGAGTTCGTGACCGCGCGAGGCACGCGCATCGGGATCACGAAAGCCGTCGATCTGCCGCTGCGGTACTGGATCGCGGGGAACCGCTCGGTGTCGCGGCTCAGCGGAGGCGGCGCAGTCCGTCGGGGTCGAACAGCTCGTCGGACAGTCCGCGATTGACGTCGACCGACTTCACGCTGATGACGAACAGCAGCCGGCTGTCGGCGAAGAACTCCTCGCGAAACGGGAAGAAGACGCGGTCGCGGAGGGGACGGTGCTCGGACAGCGTGAGATCGACGACGCCCTCGCGCGATCCGACCTTCTCGCGGGTGACCACGCGCACGACGCCGTAGTCGGGATCGAGCCAGACGGCCGGCACCTGACGGTCGTCGGGTGCGGCCCCGATCACGGTCACGGTCCGCCGCCGATATCGCGTGACGTGACTGACGTCGGTCCGGACGCCCCGCGCCTTCCACTCGGCGAGCAGATCGTCGACGCCACGCTTGAACGGCGTGATGAGCTGCGGCCGCTGACGCGCGGATGACGTCGCCTCGGTGACCTTGCCCTCCCGCCATACCCACGTGCGATCGCCAACCGCCAGGTGAACTTCTTTCCGACCATCGACCGTCTGCTCGAGCCGCTGGCGGTTCGGCAGCTTCACGAAGAGCCGCTGCTCGCCGGTCGACTGCGGGTGGCGGCCATCGGGGTGATAGAGCGTCAGCGTCTGGGTGACGACGAGGTCGGCGATCTCCGCCTCGCCGAAGCGGACGACGAAGTCCTCTACCGCACGGCGTGCGTCGGAGACGACCTGGCCGGTGGTGGGCCGCGGCACGGGCAAGAGCGCCACGGTGACGACGACGACGATGGACGCGAGCCAGAGGACGACGCCTCGGGGCGGACGATACCGCACGTCTCGTTATACCGCGGATGCGCGAGCTCTTTGCTAATATGGGGGAAAGCTTAAGGAGCATCTGTGCCGTCAACGGACGCCCTCCACAACGGGATCCTCGATCTGGTTCTCAGCGCCGGGCCGGTCGCCAAGACCGTCCTGTTGATCCTGCTCGGCTTCTCGATCATCAGCTGGGCGCTCATCGTCGAGAAGTGGTGGCAGTTCCGGCGCGTGAAGCGCCAGACGCTGGCGTTCCTCAAGATCTATCGCGAGGGACGGCGCGGCACCGCGGTGCACGCCGCCGTCAAGAAGTATCGCGAGAGTCCGTTGGCCCAGTTGTACGCGGCGGCCTATCAGGAGGTCGCGGGGCTCGAGGAAAGCCTCGATGACGTGGACGACGTGGGCGGCGTCGGCGTCGAGGTCGCGCAGCGCGCCATGCGGCGCGCAGCCGGCCACGAAGTTTCGCGCCTCGAGCGCTACTTGCCGTTCCTGGCGACCACCGCCAGCGCGGCCCCCTTCATCGGGCTCTTCGGGACCGTGTGGGGCATCATGGCGGCCTTCCAGGGCATCGGCCAGCAGGGATCGGCCTCCCTCGCCGTGGTAGCGCCTGGCATCTCCGAGGCGTTGATCGCCACCGCGTTCGGTCTCGGCGCGGCGATCCCCGCCGTCATCGGCTACAACTACTTCGTCAATCGCGTGAAGCACTGGTCGGCCGAGATGGATGGCTTCGCCCTCGACGTCCTCAATCTGCTGGCCCGCCCCACCGCCAGCGCCAAGGTCACGCGCTCCGTCAAAGATGGCCTTTAAGCTGGACGACGCCGACGGCTCGCGCCGCGTCGGCACCTCGTTGGCCGAGATCAACATCATCCCGTTGGTCGACGTGGTGCTCGTCCTCCTGCTCATCTTCATGCTGACGGCGCCCATGATGTATCGCGGCATCGACGTCAACCTGCCGCGAGCGGCGTCGCGTCCAACCGCGGTCGAAGAGCGGATGGTCCTCACCGTCACCAAGGAACAAGGACTCTTCCTCAACGACAAGCGCCTCACGGCCGGCGCCCTCGAGCAAGCCCTCCGTGATGCGTTCAAGAACCGGACGGACAAGACGCTCTATCTCAAGGCGGACGCCGGCCTCTCCTACGGCGCCGTCGTCGAGACGATGGACCGCGTGCGCCGGGCGGGAATCGAACGACTCGGCATGGTGACGGAACCGGTTCGCGAGCGCTGAGATGGCGGCCGCGGTCATGACGCTCGGGGCAGGCCCCCAGCGCTTCGGTCCCGCGCTTCGGCGCTTGCGTGTTCCGTTCGGGCCGCTGGCGCTCTCCACGATCGCGCACATCGTGCTCATCGTCGGCGTCGTCGTCGGCGCCACGATCTGGCGGACGGCTCCGACCAAGACCTACGTCGTGAATCTGGTCCCGGCGGTCGCTGCGGTCGGCGTGCCGCGTCCGGAACCGGTGCTGCCGCCACGGCCGAACGAGCCCGCGGCGGCGCCCAGGGAGCTTCCGTCCGCGCGCGAGCTGCCGCCCGTGCGCGACATGCCGGTTCGGGATCTGCCGTCGCGCAGCGCCGCGCTGCCCGATCGAACGCCGACTCCCGCGCTGCCTCGTCCCGGCGACAAGGAGCTACCGAGCGTGGCGAGCGCGCCGAGGCCCGCGACGGTGCTGCCGCCGCCGACCGCGCCAGCCCGCGTCGAGCCACCGTCCTCACCACCGATCGGCAGCCCGACGGGGTCGCCGCAAGGCGCGGGCGCGGTGACGCTCAACGTGGCCGACTTTCCGTACGCGTGGTACATCCAGGCCATCCACCGGAAAATTCAGGAGCGCTGGGAAGGACGGGCCATCGAGGGGCGCCAGCCCGAAGTCATCTTCGAGATCGAGCGCAACGGCCGGTTACGGCGGGTCGCGGTCGGCAAGACGTCGGGCAACTCGGCCTACGACCAGCTCGCCATGCGGGCGATCAGTGACGCGAATCCATTTCCGCCGTTGCCCGAGGGATTCGAGAAGCCAACGCTGACCGTCGGCCTCCAGTTCATCTACGATCCGCGCGCGAGGTAATTCTGCGTGAAACGTCTGCTCGCTGCTTCGCTCATGCTCCTGCTCGCGTTCGCTCTCGCCGCGCCGCTCACCACGCCGCCGCCCTCACGGGCCCAGGGCGTGGACGTCTACATCAACATCACCGGCGGCGGCACCAAGAAGCTCAACATCGCGATTCCCGAGTTCACCGTCACCACCGGCGCCGATCCCGCAGCCACCGGGAAGCTCCTGGCCAGCATCGCCGGCGCCGACCTGACCTTCTCCGGTCTGTTCAGCGTGGTGGCGGCGACCGGCGCGATTCCGGCCGACAACGCCGCGGCGCTCAAGCAGTCGTGGACGGACTTCGCGGCCGCCGGCGCCCACGCCGGTGTCCACGGGCTGCTCGCCCTGCGCGGATCACGCATCGACGGAGAGATGCGCCTGTACGATCTCACCTCCCCGGAGTTCCGTCTGATCGCGTCCAAGAAGTTCGAGGTGCCGCCCGACCAGTCGCGCCGGCTCGCCCACAAGATCGCCGACGAGATCGTGCTCCAGTTCACCGGCGAGCCGGGCATCGCCGACACGAAGATCGCCTACGTGGCCGGACCGCGCGGCGCCAAGGAGATCCTGCTGGCCGATTACGACGGCTTCGGAGTCCGCCCGGTGACGCGCAACGGCTCCATCAACTTGATGCCGGTGTGGGGACCGGACGCCCGCTCGCTCGCCTACACGTCGTACAAGAACGGGTATCCCGATCTCTTCCGCGCGTTTCCGTTCGAGCGCCGGCCCGAGCAGACGCTGGCCGCGTTCGTGGGCATCAATTCGTCACCGGCCTTCAGTCCCGACGGCAAGACGCTGGCGATGACGCTGTCCAAGGACGGCAATCCCGAGATCTATGCGCTGACGCTGGCCACCGGCACTCTGCGACGGCTCACGCGACACGCCGGGATCGACACCGAGCCCAGCTGGTCACCGACGGGGCAGCAGATCGCGTTCATCAGCGACCGCGCCGGCAGCCCCCACGTGTTCGTGATGGACTCCGACGGCGTCAGCGTCCGTCAGCTCACGAACGGCGGCCACCACACGCAGCCGCGCTGGTCACCGCGCGGCGACGTCATCGTGTTCACGGCCCGTCAGGGCACGCACGATTTGTGGGCCATCGGTGCCGACGGCTCGAATCCGCGCCGCCTCACCGCCGGCCCCGGCGACAACCAGGGCGCGGCGTGGGCACCCAACGGACGGCATCTCGTGTTCCAGTCGAACCGTCTCGGCGCGTTCCACCTGTACGCGATGCTCGCGGATGGATCGTCGGAGGTGATCGCGGTCACCCGCGGCTCGACGGAAGCGACAAGTCCCTCTTGGTCGCCGCGACTGCCGTGATAGGATTAGCGCCGCGCGGGCTCCCATCCGTGCATCATGGACAAGGAGGCATCATGTTTACCCGTGGTCGCATTGGAAGTGTCGTGGCGCTCCTGGTGCTGGTCGTCGTCATGGTGGGCTGCGCGAAGCGCCCCGCGACGATAGCGGCATCTGCACCAGCACCGACGGGCGCGGCGGGGGCGCGTGACTTCACGGCCATCGCCGACTTGAAAGACGTCTTCTTCGACTTCGACAAATACGACATTCGACCGACCGACGCGAAGATGCTCGATGCCAATGCCGCCTGGTTGAAGTCGCACGAGAACATGCTCGTCCTCGTCGAAGGACACTGTGATGAGCGCGGGACCAACGAGTACAACCTCGCCCTCGGGGAACGCCGCGCGAAGGCGACCATGAACTACCTCGTCGCCCAAGGCGTGCAGGCCAATCGCATCACGATCATCAGCTACGGAGAGGAGCGTCCCGTCTGCACCGAGCACACCGAGGCATGCTGGGCCAAGAATCGACGCGCCCACTTCCTGATCAAACCGCGCTGAACCGCCGACACGCGATGGCGGGGCGGCCGCTTCGGATCCTTGCCGGCGTGTTCCTGCTCGGAGGCTGCTCTACCGCCGCCGAGGTGACCGGCACCGCCACCCAGCACGACCTCGTGCAGATCCGGGCCGACGTCGCCTCGCTACAGGCGAACGCACGGCAGCTCAAGGTGCAGGCGGAGGGCCTCGGCCCACAGGTCGACGGACGCCTCCGCGATCAGGCCGCCGACCTCGAGCGTCAGGCCAACGCGCTCGGCAGCCGACTCGACGGGCTGGCCACGTCCGTCACGGGGCTGTCGAGCCGAGTCGACGAGCTCTCCACGCGCATGGAGGCTCTGAGCCGTCAGCTCGGCGTGACGCCGCGGCCGCCTTCGTCGAGCATCGCGCCCGCTCCCGGCGCCACGCCGAGTCCGGGCGCCGTCGTTCCGGCTCCGAGCGGCACACCTCCGCAGACCGCAACGCCCGGCTCGCCCATGCCGCCGCCACCTCCCGGAGCGCTCCAGCCCGAGGACATCTATCAGGCCGCCTACATCGACTTCAGCAAGGGCGCCTATCAGCTGGCGATCACCAACTTCCGGGAGTTCATCCGGCGCTTCCCCGACCACAGGCTCGCTGGCAACGCTCAGTACTGGGTCGGTGAGGCGCACTTCAGCCTGGCCCGCGGCTTCACCGATGGCGCTCAGTCCGAGCGCGCCCAGGAAGAGCTCGGGAAGGCGATCCAGGAATTTCGGAAGGTCGTCGCGAACTATCCGCGCGGCGAGAAGACGCCCGCGGCACTCTACAAGGAAGCGCTCGCGCTCATCGAGCTGAAGCAGCCGCAGGTCGCCCAGGCCCGTCTTCAGTATCTGGTCGACAATTTCCCGCAGGCGGAGGAGACGCCGATGGCCCGTGAGCGTCTCACCGCCCTCAAAGACCGCTAGCCGACCAAGCCTCAGCGACGAGCGAGAACGACGGCAGAAGAAGTTTGTCGGGGTGGCGAGGTCTCTCGGCCCGGCGGGCTACTCGGAGTCGGAGTCGAAGACCCACACGACCGCGAGATCTCGCTCAGGCGGCGAGTACACCATGACGCTGGCTCCTGGATGCTCGGAGGCTGCGGCATGCACGACGACCGGCTCGGCCGGCGCAGGCGTTGGAGCCATGACTTGCCACAGGGTCAGGGCCCCGATGGCCGCAGCGGCGAGCGCGCTTCCGAACGCGACGCGGGGATGCCTGAACCCACGTCGACCCTGCCACGACTGTCGTGCCGGTGCCGCAGCCGCCTGCCGCTCACGCTCGATGCCCCGCACGACGCCCGGCCAGAAACCGGTCCAATCGGCCGGAAGCGCTACCGACAGGGTCTCCCGAAGCGAGCTCCGGAGTCGATGGAGAGCGTCGACCTCGGCCTGACAGCGCGCACACCCGGCAACGTGGGCCGCGGCCGTCCGGGTGGCCCCGGGTTCCAAGGCACCGTCGAGGTAGGCCCCGAGGCGCCGCCGCGTGCGGAAACAGGTCAGCACATCGATTGGACGGGAGAGGAGCCCCCCGTTATTCTCTCGGCCGTATGATATCCGAAGACGAAGCAACGCTGGCCACGCGCGATGGTGCCCGTCTCGAGGCGCGGATCAGCCTTCCCTCCACCCCCGCGGGCGGTGTCGTGATCTGCCACCCTCACCCGCTCTACGGCGGCGACATGGACAATCCAGTCGTACTCCGGGTCGCCGAGGTGTGCCGGGAGCTCGGGCTGGCCACGCTGCGCTTCAACTTCCGCGGCGTCGGTGCCTCCACGGGCCAGCACGGCCAGGGCCGCGACGAGCGGCACGACGTGACGGCTGCGCTCGCCCATCTCGCCTCGGTGTTGCCGGCGGGCGCGCCGCTCGGACTCGCCGGCTACTCCTTCGGCGCGTCTGTGGCCGCCCGTGTTGCCGGCGAGCGGGCTGAAGCCTCTCCGTTGACCGCCGTGGCCCTGGTCGCGCCCCCCGTGGCGATGACGCGCGACGAGCCGTTTGCCCCGCTGGCTTCCCTCACGGCCCGTCTGCTGGTCGTCGCCGGCGATCACGACGAGTACTGTCCGGTCGCGGCGCTCCACGCGCTCGGCCGGCGGCTTCCCTCGGCCGAGATCAAGGTCATCGAGGGCGCGAACCACTTCTTCTTCGGCAAGCTCTACCCTCTGGGCCAGGCCGTCGCGGACTGGAGCCGTGCGCTAGAAGCGCGGCAGGCGGGACGGGGTCACGGTGCCGGCTGACAGGATGACCCGGATGCCCTCCTCGACGCTGAGCCCCGTGTGGAGGACATCGGCGCGCGGAACCAGGATCACGTCGCCCAGGTAGAGGTTATTGGTCGGAACGAAGACCGTGTTCATCTCCTGCTTGCCGGTCGGCGCTTCGACCACGACCTCGCTGGTCACGAAGCCGAAGGCCCAACCGCCCTCGCGCGGATGTTGCACGAGGACGACGGCCTTGAAGCCGCTGCGACGCTCTGGCGAGAAGGCATCGACCAGCATCTTGACCGAAGGGTAGAGGCGCCCGAAGACCGGTAACCGCTCGAGGACGGCGTCAGCCCAGCCGAGGACGCGCCGGCCGACGACGTTGCGCGCGAGCGCACCCATCAGGAAGATGACCGTCACGGCCGTCATGAAGCCGAGGCCGGGGACCGGACGCCCGAAGGCGCGCTCGTACATGGGACCGAAGATGTCGTCGATGCGACTCCAGAAGATCCACAGGATCCACGCGGTGGCCACGGCAGGGATGGTGACGAAGAATCCGGTGATCATTCGGACCTTGAGCCAGTTCCTGATCCCGGAGCGTTCCATGATGAGGCACTCGTGATCACAACACAGCGACGGGGACGCGTCAAGAAACGGCGGCATGCGCTCGTGACCGGCGGGGCCGTCCGGCTCGGTCAGGCGATCGCGCTTGCCCTCGCACATCGTGGGATGGACGTGGCGATCGGCTATCACCGCTCGCGGCGCGAGGCGGCCACCACCGTGCGGCAGCTCACCGCCGCCGGAGCGCGCGCCGTGGCCCTCCGCGCCGACCTCGCCGATCCACGCGCGGCCGGCCGTCTGGTCCGTGAGGCCGCGCGGGCGCTCGGCGGCCTCGACGTCCTCGTCAACAACGCCGCCGTCTTCGTGCGGACGCCGCTGGCGACGACGACGCCGGCCGCCTACGATCGCCTGTTGGACCTCAACCTCCGTGCCGCCTTCTTCACCAGTCAGGCCGCCGCGCACACGATGGAGTGCGGCCACATCGTCAACGTCGGTGATGCGGGCGCGACGGGTGCCTGGCCCGGGTATATTCCGTACACGCTGTCCAAGGCGGGTGTCCTCGCGCTGACCCGGGCGCTGGCGGTGGCGCTGCGCGATCGGCACATCCCGGTGAATTGCGTCGCCCCGGGCGCGGTCCTGCGCCCCGCCGGCTTCTCGCGCGCACGGTGGGCCGCGGTGACCCGCGGGCGGCCGGTGCGGCTCGAGGACGTCGTCGCCGCGGTCGTCTACTACGCCACGTGCCCGCTGAGCGTCACGGGGCGGATCCGACAGGTGCGTGGCACGACGAGGTCCGGAGGGCGCCGATGATCGGCGGAGCGGTGCTGGCGATCTGGTTCGACGTGGATCCATCGGGGGAGCACGAGGTCCAGGCGTGGTATCCACGCCAGCACTTGCCCGAGCGCCTCTCCGTTCCTGGCTTCCTGCGCGGCCGGCGCTACGCCGTGACCGGTGACGGTCCGCGCTTCTTCACGCTCTACGAGACACGGGACAGCAGCGTGCTCTCGAGTCCCCCGTACATCGAGCGCTTGAACGATCCCACTGAATGGACCCGCCGTTCGCTGTCAGCGTTCCGCGGGATGATTCGCTCGGTCTACCGGCGCCTGGCGTTCGCGGAGACCGACGCGGTGGCCACTCACGTGCTGACGGTCCGCATCCAGCCCGATTCGGGCCGCGGTCCGTACGTGCGCCAGTGGTTCGAAGCCGATGCCGCGGCGACCGTGCGTGACCTCGCGGGCGTCAGCGCATGGGCGACCTATGTCGCTGAGAGCGCGAGCACGTCGATCCTCACCGAGGAGCGCAGGATCGTCGGCGAGGTCAGTGCGTCGACACCGTTCCTGGCATTGCTCGAGGTCGCTGACCCGGACGTCGAGGGCGCGCTCCGCGAGTTCTGGCCGACGTGGGAACGCAAGATAGCCGCCGAGACGACCGTGAACCTCTACCGCCTGATGTACGGGCTCGCGTGGCTCCCGGGCGGAACGTCCTGAGCGCTACGGCGTGATGATGCGGCCGCCACCCATCGTGCGGAGAAAATCGCCCAGGGATGCGTACCGCATGAACGGGTTCTCTTGCTTCTCGCGGCCGATGGTGGACGAGTCCCCACCGTAGTTGTGCCCGGGAAAGAGGACCGTCTCGTCGGGCAGTGCGGCGAGTCGCTGGGTGAGCGAGTAGTACATCTCGCTCGGA
>WNGL01009641.1_pt1 | contig 11188 bp, 8 predicted proteins | sample 5400591 | NCBI WGS metagenome assembly WNGL01 (sample SAMN13153377, study PRJNA577476) | soil metagenome | isolation source: 80 cm soil or saprolite under Garry oak tree replicate 1 | place: USA:California | collected 2016-06-15
GCTACGCGTTCGCCGAACCGACCGACGACTCGTCGGACGAGAAGTCCCTGAACAATGATGTTGCAAGCACCAACTAACGTTAGTGCTGTTCCAACCGTTGCGTATCCCCAGCCGTAACGGTAAGCGGCGTAAAGTACGTAGACGCTAGGGAGTACTTGGAAGGCGAGGAAGTTCAGGAAGTTGACAGTAACAAAGCCGGCGAGTCCCTTTGGCGCTCGTATCATAGATAGAGAGCCGATCGGGTTGGCTTTCCTAAGCGAGACCGGGCTTCTATGCTCGAGAGGGAGCGACTCTGGTAGAACGACCAGTCCGTAAGCGGCGCTCGCTAGTGAGAGTGCTGCTGCGCCCCAGAAGGGGAATCGTGGGCCAATTCCGGCTAATAGTCCTCCGACGAGGGGTCCGATGATGAATCCTACGCCCCAGATAGAGCCGATCATACCATACGCACCGGCTCTCTTCTCACCTGGGGTAGTATCGGCTACGTAGGCGAAGCTTACGGTGAAGCTGGCACTGGTGATGCCGCTGACGACTCGCCCGATGAATAGCCAGGTTAGGTTGGGCGCAAGGGCCATGATCATGTAGTCGATTCCGAGGCCGAATGCTGAAAGGATGAGGACGGGTCGTCGACCGTAGCGGTCGGATAGTGCACCTAGCAACGGGGCGAATAGGAACTGCATTACCGCCCAAGTTGTGGTGAAGAGCCCGAAGATCTCTGCCCCTCTAGCTGGATCTCCTCCAGCGAAACTGACAACCAGACCGGGAAGTACGGGAATTATGATACCGAATCCGAGGGTGTCAAAGAGGACTGGCAAATATGAAGGCGAGGGCGGCTCTGCTGGCTCCAGTTCTGGTTAACGTTTCTACTCTTGGAGGTTCTTGGGTAAGTTCGGTCAAGTTATGGACACTATTTTGGACGCTTAAAGTTCGATTAGGTTCGAGTTATTCTTAGCCGTCGGGCGCGTAAGGCCACTACTTCAAGCTAGTGAGGTCTCAGAAACTGAATCTTGGCAGATACTGTTCGGACTAGTTGATCACTGTTGGAAAAAGAGGGGGAAGGAGGATTGACCTCCTAGAGTCCGATTCCTGCTCCGAGAGTATAGATTGCGTTCAGAGTCTGACTATCTATTGATCCATCGGATAGTGTGGCGGTGATGGTCACTTGGTAGATTCCTCCAACCGTTAGGACTAGTCCCAACGGAGTGTTCGTCGTTGTAGTTGATGTAGTCTGTCCCGACTGGAGTGGCATGGCCGGGTTCCAGGATAGTGTTAGCGGTTGCCCGGAGAGCTGGATTGAAAGGGATGCGATCGCTCCGTCTCCAATGTTCGAAATCTGAATGTTGAGGCTGGGCGTCTGGCTTAGCTGTTCAAAGTTTATGCTCCCTCTGACATGGTGTTTTGTGGCAAGGAGGGTTGAGCCGCCTGTTTGGATGGCGATATCCGTGTGGGAGCAGTCTACATTGTTGCTGAGAGCTTGAGTGCAGACCCCGCTGCCGCTTGTCCGGGTCGTAGCTGGCTCCGCTGCTGTGTTTAGGTATTGGTCGTTGGTGTAAATGATGGTGGCCAATCCTGTTGTCGGGCTGGCTGCTATTCCGAAGTCGTCTAGAAGGTCCCTGTTGCCCGTGCATGTGACGCCTGATTCGCATACACCACCGTAATGGATTATTCCTGAGGCTGTGTTCTGGGTGAACTTGCTGCCTGGGGTCGTTGCGGCTAGGTTCTGGGCGAAGTATACTTGCCAGGAAGCAGTCATTGGATAGCTATCCGGCGTGTTGACGCCATCGTAGTAGCTTGTGCCGTACCAGACTACGTCTAGGGCTCCGTTTCCGAGAGCGCTACTCCATGGAAAGATAGCAGTGTTAGACGGTGTCTTGTTGATCTGGTATGGTCCAGACCAAGTCTGTCCGAAAGTGGTGCTGAAGCTGTAGAACATGTTGTGGTCGTCCGTATAGACGAGGTAGACGTTGCCGGCCTGGTCGACGCTGACGTTGACGAACTGGTGTCCGTATCCGACTGCGGTGTTGGGATTGACGTAGACGGGATAGTCGGTGAAGCTGAGGCCACCGTCTATCGAGACTGCTATCCAGACGGCGTGGGTGCTACAGCCCAGGCAGGAGACTTCGCCCGCGTTGGCGATGCTGCTGAAGGATTGGTAGATCAGGTGATTGCTAGGGTCGATCGCTAGGTTTCCGATTTCGTTCTGGTATGCCGCATGCCATGGATGGTTAGCGTCGAATGCGTTCGCGACTTGGGCGAATGTTGTGCCGCCGTCGTAGCTGCATGTTACGAAGAGGTTGTTAGTGGTGGCATATGCATGGTAGGAGACGCATACCTTGTTGGCGCCGTCCGCTGCGATCCATTCCCTGTCGTCGACCGGAATGGTTGCTCCTGTGGGGTTGAGGATGAAAGAGGCTCCTCCGTCGTGGCTGGTGCTGACGTATACGTTTGCGAGGGGCGGGGTCGTGGCAAGGCTGGCCACATAGATGTTGTAGAAGCCGTTGGTGTTCAGCGCGGGTGCTACTGCGATGTCAGTGTCTCCTCCCGCTGGCGAGAAGCCAACACTCCCGCTTGAGACGCTGTCAGGCAATGGTAAGGTTGTGAAGTGGTTTCCGTTGTCTGTGGATTTCCAGGCGAAGGTTCCGCCGCAGAGGCCGCCTATTACGCAGAAGACGTTTTCTGAGGAGCCGTAGAAGTTGCCTGCTGGATCGGCTCTTATTGCTGGCTCGCCTTCAGTGTTCTGGCATGTGCCATCGCCGTTTGGACAGGTGACTCCGACGCTAAAGCCATGTCTGAACGGGTTGCCTGCGAGCTCATAGTTGGTGAATGTTGGAGTACTAGGGCTGGCGGCATTGGCAGGATGGAAGGCTGTACCGACTATTGCCGCGGTGCTTGTTAGCATTAGAATTGAGAGCAAGATTGTCGTAGCTTTTTTCGATAGTCCGAGAATAGGTTTCATCGAAAACCCAGCATGGTCGATGGAAAGATAATCATTATTCCGCGCGGCGATAATTTCGAAATTCGAAATTGTCGAAACGCGATATATCAGAAGTATATCCTTTGATATACGCCTGCGGCTATGTATGAAAGAAGGGAGGCCGTTTCGACTTGGCGGAACCCGAGCCTACGACATCCGGTCTAATTGTCGACTATCAAATGCATACGACTGTGCAGTCGGCTTCGAGCAGTAGCCCTACAACTATGCCTACGGCCAGTCCAATTATCAATCCAGTTATCAATCCCATTAGGAGGGTTTTCGAGACCAACAAATCAAATCCTTACCAACAAAAATAGAGAAGAGATGGGTGCTAAGACAGCTCCCATCTTACTTGGGTGTTACTGAGGTGCTAGGGAAACTCAGGAACCACAAGTGGGCCAGTTTGCTCTGTGGCATCCGGAAGTCTACGTTGAAAGCTGTGGTCGATGACGCTTTGGCGTGGAGGCCGTAGAGGATCAGATGGAACGTGTTGCCTGCACTGTCTTTGACTACTAGGTGTAGTACCATTTTGTCGCTGTGGTAGGTGATTATTCCACGGCCGCTAACCACAGTGTATGTGTTAGAACTTGCTTCTCCTGAACTGATGGTCAGTGTTCCGCCGGTGAAGTTGAGCATTCCTCGCCCAGGGTTGCTTCTGACGACCGTGGCGGTGAGGCTGATGCTTGCGCTTTCAGTCATTGATCTGTTGCCGATCTTGTAGGCTGTTCCTGATCCACTTATTGTTAGGGTCGTGCCCGTTGCGAGCGGGGGTAATGGCTGATGGCCCGGTCCTGGATGCGATGGGGGTATCCCGGTTGGAGGTGCTCCGAAGACTGGGACCGCGATAGCCAGTGTGAGTAGTAGCGCCATCACTGTTCCGAACAGTGCCATTCTTCGCATTTTTCTTCATCAATCAATGGTCTACTCGGGGGTATAACCCAATAGATTTGAACGCGGTTCGAATAAACCAGAACATCGAAGGGAAGAGTTCGAGATCACTTGAACAATCGTGTGCCCGCTCGCGTGGATTCTCCTTCTGGCTTCTGCCACGTCGTGATCGAGCTCAGTTCAGCATTAGCTCCCAGTCGCTGGGGAGATTTTCGATCTGCCTCACTTGTCTTACTGTACATAGTATATGCTAACATTGGCCAAGGGGGCTATAGTATATAGTCGGGGTTGAAGTTTGGAGTGGAAGGGGCTTCTCCCGAACGAAGAGTCTCAGATCCTCGCTAGGGGATCGTCGGGGTCTCTTGAGGATGTAGCATCGTTAGCTTTGATACCTATTGTCCTTTCGCTGATCTGCGGACTATTCTCGGGAGCCTTCATCGTTGCCTTACTCTCAGGCGCATCGCTATCGCACTAGCCGTCGCTGGACCCTTGCTGTTTTCCGCGATATGGATTTGGCGGGACTGGGAGGTTTTCCGAAACAAACAGATTGCGTTTGGTGCCTTTGCCGTAGGCTTCACACTAACGTTCCTCGCCTTGGACAGGGAACCGTGAGGATGATTCCAACATCGATTGGAAAAACTATTGGGAGGTGAAATCAATGATAAACAATTGGAACGGAAATCAGGAAACGGGATCCGAGCGTCCATTTCGACACTTTCGTCACAAGCTCGCAGCACTGGTTGTGTTGCTAATTATTGCACTAACCTCTCTGGGAGTCATCGGATCGGACCTCTATACCATCGGCGTGTCGCAAGTAGGAATACTCGTTAATCCCTACACAGGAGACTTTAGCGGACCAGTTGCTGGGCCGACTCTGGCATGGAAGAGCGTCCCATGGATCAACGTTGTCATTGTCTCGACCGCAGTACAAACCATACAGATGGTGGGACCCGGCAACAACATCAATGTACTGACTCGTGACAATCTCAATGTGTCGCTCGACGTGACAGTACGCTACCAGGTAATGGCCTCTAATGTCATAGCACTCTACAAGCGCTACCCAGCCTTATCCTGGGAAGACAACACACTCGTACCTCTTGTCAGGTCCGGCGTTAGAGATGTTGTCGCAAACCATACCGCGGACGAGCTTCAGGCAGTAAGAGCGCAGATTCAGGCCGGCGTTGAAGCAAAACTGACGACGAGCCTGGCGATTGAACCATCTCTGGCAAATGACATTCAGCTTGTCGAGATCAATGTGAGAGACATTGTGCTTCCGAACAGTTTCCTCGCCGCGATCCAGGCCAAACTCAACTCTCAGCAACAATTATTGCAAGCAGAATTCCAGGCTCAACAGTTGGTGGTGACCGCGCTCGGTCAGCGCAACGCGACCATCATCGCGGCTGAGGCCCAAGCAAACGCCACGATAATTCAGGCTGCAGCGAACGCACAATCTATCAGTAACATCATTTTGCAAGTCGAGACACAGACGAAGACTACATGGAATTCTACCCAAGTCGCAGCGTTCACGAACATGTACACAGAACTGCAATTGCTAAGCAAACTGACCGGTCAAAACCTGTACATATTCGTCGGGAGCCCTAACGGCTCACTGATTATCCCGACAAAGACTGGACCTTGAAAAGACGGGTGAGTCAACTACATACTCTTTCTTTTTCTCAACCTATGACATAGCTGAGGATCCGCTGTTAGATGGCTGGCGCCTGTCGAATTCTCTTTGCCGCAAATATTGTGTAGATCTGTTGGTGAGAAGTTTTTTTATCCTGAAAAAAATAGGATGGCCGACGTTTCGTAAGTGTTCGAAACGCCGCATACCTGCCAACCTGAACTCATCCACTCGCCGACAGGAATTCATCCAGACGTTGGTACGATTCCCTCATTCCTCCCTCCGCGCCTGACGCGACATAGCCGTCCCGTTGCTCCCGGCTCTTGAAGAGAACCCGGATCGTCACCTTCGTTGTTGCGCCGTGCTCTTCCAGCGTCATTGTCTCGAGCGATTCCGCGCTTGGGATATTCTCGTAGCTGTTTGTCCGTACGACGCGTTCTGGTGGTCGGAATTCGCGGATTACTCCACTGAAGGTGTGGTCCGTGCCATCGGGGGGCGCGATGTATGAAGCGCCAAGCGCCGCCCACTCGTAGGTCGGCGTCGGCGACGGTCATCGTCATGGCTCGTGGCCCGAGCCATTGTCTGAGGTGTCGGGGTTCGGTCATGGCTTCGAAGACAAGATTGCGGGGTGCGTGGAGGGTGCGTGTGATGAGGACTTCTTTGTCGGAGGGTAGTGTTATGGTCATGTCGTCTTTGTGTTGGATCTTCTCTTTTTGCATCATTTCACCTCCCTCTTCTTCATCCGTTCGAGGTGGGCGTCGAGTCTGCTGAAGCTCTCCTGCATGTTCTGCTTGTATGATCCCAGCCAAGCTTCTAGCTCCTGGAAGGGTTCTGGTCGGAGTGAGTAGAGGCGCTTGGGGCCGTCGGGGTGGACTTGTACGAAGCCTGCTTTGTGTAGTATGTGTAGGTGGCGGGAGACGCCCGATTGGTCGATGCCGACTTTTTCAACGATGTCGTTTACTGCGTGTTCGCCGCTCCGGAGCACCTCGACGATGCGCCGGCGTGTCGGGTCGGCAAGTATCTCGAACACGGCAGTATGCATGTAAATACATATGTATGATGGTACATATAAATGCTATTCTTGAGAGAGGAAGAGCGGTGCACGCTTGATTAATGAGGCCAAGCGTGAATCGTAATGAGGGCGCCGAGATGATCCATCAACTCAGAATTTACGAAATCTTCGAGCACAACAAAGCTGCGTTTCATGACCGATTTCGCGACCACGCGGCACGGATTATGAGGTCCTACGGCTTTGACATCATCGCAATGTGGGAATCAAAAACAAATGACCGGACAGAGTTCGTGTATCTATTGGCGTGGCCCGATGAGCAGACGATGCTTCGAGCTTGGGGACAATTTAGGGCCGATGAAGAATGGAAGAAGATCAAGAAGCTTACGAATACTCAGCATGGTGACCTAGTCGGGGTCATCGAGGAACGGATGCTAGTCCCTACAAGCTATGGCCCATCTATTCGTCGAACGAAACTCGACAGCAAGTAATTCAGACCAAGAAACTAGATTGCGCTTCGATGATATGAGGTGAACCGGAATGATCATTTCTGCCAGGGGGGCTTTACGTCCTTGATGCGGGAGGCAAGTGCCAAGCCCAGCAAGCTCAACAGCACTGCAGCAAACAGGGCGTAGCGGAACCCAGTCACTACACCTTCCAAAGCCGCGTACGACCCAACGCCTGCAGCAGCAGGAGGATCAAAAGCTCCAGCGATCGTCAAGAGTACAGCCAAGCCGAGGGGAAAGCCTATGCGGAAAGATGTGCTGACTACTCCAGAAGCGAGGCCCTCTTCGCCCGGCCTCGTTCCGGCAACTGCTGCGAGGTTGACAGCGGGGAACCCAATGCTTGCGCCGAGGGTCCAGACTATCATGCCGGGTAGTACCAGAAAATAGCTCCCTTGTGGTGATATCACGGTGAGAAGGGCAATCCCCACCGTCGCAAGACCTGTTGACACGAGAAGGGTACGTCTAGCACCGAGTCGATTCATGACTCGGGAGGCACCCCAGCCGCCGACGAGGAAGAAGATTACTGCGCTAGGAAGGGTTCCGAGACCCGCGTAGAGGGGTGAGTAGCCGAGGATGTTCTGAAGGTAGATCGTGATTATGAACGAGACTCCTCCTACCGTCGAAGTGAGGACGAGGGCAAGGGTGTTCGCCGTGAGTACGGACCCGCGCTTGAGGAATGCTGGGGGTATCAACGGCGATTTAGACCGTGATTCAATGGCAAGAAATGATGCGAGCACGAGCATCGACAGGCCCAGCGGGACGATGGTAACTAATGAGTCGAAGCCCGAGGTCGCCGCGTTGGTCAGTCCGAAGACCAGGAGGATCGTTCCAAGGGTCACGGTTATGGCGCCGGGCACATCGAGACGTTGATTCTTGAGCCAGCCCTCGGTTTTCGGGAGAAACCTCTGGCTAAGTACAGCCGCTAGAATCCCAATTGGAACGTTGACGAACATAACTGAACGCCACCCAAAAGCAACGGTTAGAGCCCCGCCGGCGACTGCCCCAGCAGCGAATCCGGCTGAAAGCACTGCTACGAGAACCCCAAGCGCACGATTCCTTTGGGGTCCTTCAGGAAATATTCGGATGAAGATCGCAAAGGCCGTAACCGTTGACATTGCCGCTCCAATTCCTTGCAATGCCCTGAAGATGATCAGAACTAGGAGCGATGGGGCAAGACCGCCCGCCATCGAAGCGATGGTGAACAGGACAATCCCCGCAATGAAGATTTTCTTCTGACCGTAGACATCGCCTGCCCTTCCCATGAGCATCAGAAAACCGGCTAGGGTCAGCCCGTAGGCACCGATAATCCATTGACTGTCAGCCAGCGTGGCCAGGAATTGCGTTCGAATCGTGGGAAGGGCTACTTGAACGATTGAGAAATCGATAATGTCGAGAAAAGAGGCCATAATGATTAGTGCGAAGATGAGACGGACATGCTGGGTGTCCTGTGCGGCGCGTTCGTTAGTCTGTTCCAAGGTCTCCAAACTCCTTCCACGAAAACGCCGTATTTGCTGACCGAGTTTTATCTATTTCAGTCATATTGATCACGCGCTCTATCAGTTGTCTTCCTCGACCGGACCGATGCGAGAATTGAGACGAATAATCCCAGAGAGCTACCTAACACTAATCGTCTCGCATTGGATTCCACGACCGTTCCAGAAGCCCAGAGGAACTAGTACAATTTCAGAGAGTTCGATTGGAATCTAGCTGGATCCCCATGTGCCATTGAAGGGACCGCATGCTCAGACTATTTGCTGGGGGGAGTTCGCGCCCTTGCCGAAGAAACTTTTCGGACCAGGTCTAGTAAGGTAGACTGGGATGACAAATCCAGCAATGGTTCTGATGATGCCTCCGATGAAGCCCACGTTGCCGCCGTAGATGATCTCAGCTATTCCGAGCCCTATCGAGATGATGTAGATTATGATGCCAGCCATCCAGGCCCATTTTGCCCCTGTGTAGAATCCGGCGCCGAGTGCGAGACCTAGGACCCCGAAGATGATGACGATGTATGCGAGCTCGACTGGTCCTGTTCCCATTCCTGCAAAACGCGAGGCGCCTCCAGAGAGGGAGAGCAAGCCTCCCCCAGCAGCAACGATCGCTATTGTCGTGACGCCGACAGGTGCTCTGTTCAAGCTGGTCGATTATCTGGGACCGAAGCTCGTTCTCGTCACGCTCTGACGCTTCCATTACTCTTCCACACTCTTCTTGATTGCTTGGTTGGGAAGTCGCTCTTCCATTGCTAGCACTTCTCTTCTCAGACCCCGTCTCTGTCTGGGACTCAGCGCATCTTGCCAGAGCCCAAGGGATCTTGTGGCTATGCTTCCCAGCAACCTGATCTGTGCCTGGTCTAGGGTTCCTTCTTTGGACCCTTCTTCCAGGCGATCCAAGACGATACGGCTTAGCCGTCGGATGTTGGCCAGTAACTCATCGCGCTGGCCGATTTCCCTAATCTCTTCAACCAATCTCTAACACTATCTTTTTCTTGGCAACGAAATGTTCCTGCACCGCGCGTCCCGTCCCGTAGTCCAAGAGTTTTCCAGAACACCCGTAATAACGGGCGATCGTTTCTTGCCGCTACAGGCTAGCGCAGGGTGTGGGATCGTTTCTTGTTGCCGATACTGAACTGTGTAGTGTCGTTCGAGAGAATTAAGCGATGTCTATCATTCATCGTAATGAGTCAAAGACCAGAAGAGAATTATGGACCCCCGTCTCCGCGGAATAGTTTCGCTCTGTCGGCCCGGACCCATCGCGATCTTTGAATACTATCGGCCAAGTCCGGGACGGATTTCTTTCTGAATCCGATATGGCGGGGCCCGACGAAGTGCGTAACTACCCGGATTGAGGCCCTGAAGCTCCAGGTAGCATAACAATGTCAGAATCGGAAGACACTGACATTATCCCTGCGTCAACAAGTATCGTACGTGCGCCCACAGACATCACTACTGTGACTTCACCCCTGGCCAAGCCAGTGATCCCGAGCCAGGACTCGCTCGCGAGGGTGACCTACTACAAGCTCGACCTAGATACAATCTTGGACGGTCTTATTCCTGATCCTCTTCCAGAATCAGGCGGCAAGGACAATGCTATTCATCACTTGAACATCATAATCTTCGGGAAACCTAACACTGGAAAAACGACCCTTGCTGAATCGATTACTCAAGCGCTAGCACGTAGGTACGGTCAGAGGAACGTGAAGGCATTGCGGGCGACCCGGGACCTTCCGGGATTATTCCAGAATATTGACAAACTCTTCGGCCGATTCCGAAAACCTCCGAAGGCAATACTGCTGTTTGCTGACGACATGACGAAAGCTCTGAGGAAGCTTTCTGGGACGGTCGCGGTGAAAAATTCCAATGGACAGTTGGAGAAGATGAGGAGGGTCGATTACTGGCTGGACAAGTGGTACGACATTCGAGGCGAACTCTTCAAGCGTGGAATGCGGCAGGGGCTGGTGGTCATGGTTGCGGGTCTCCACCGTTTCTATGGAGGCGATATCGATCTGCGGGCTGACGCGGACCTGTTACTTGTTCGAAGCACTGGTACGCCTGGGACGTTTGACGCAAACAGGGTCGAGAAGATGCTCGGCCAAGTCGTGTACTACGCTATGCGCCAGCATGAGGTCGACGCGCTACGGGACAGGAAAGAACTTGCATGGACCGCTTTCGTAGCAAAGACAGGCTCCGGGGTCTTCCGTGTTCCACGTCCTTCAGTCTCGTCGAAATGGCTGATGCGAAACGTTGGATCTAGCGAGACCTCCCAAGAGCTAGCTGTCGAGGTGGACGAGCCCGGGAAGAAATCACCTGTCGAGATAGTTGAGCCCAAGATGAAAACAGCAGTCGAAGAGAAACCGGCCGTTCAACCAAAACAGCATCTTCTGTCTAAACAGAATCGGAGCAAAAGGGGTCGGCGTGTTACAATAGTCATTGCGGCTGCTGGCGTTTTGATAATAGCCTACTTGGCCTGGAAATACGTTTGGCCCTTTCTAAAATAAGATCAGTCCCACGTTGGCCCGCCGAGCCTCTGTGACTGCCATCACAACCCTTTGGACTCGGCGGCGAGGCTTGTTCGTGGACAGGGTTAGCCTTTCCAGAGTCCTATCGCGGCCCCAGCTAGAAAGGCGACTGAGGATATTGGTAACAGGCTAGCGAGTCCGACTGCTTGGGAGGCTACTGGCTGTGCTGCGTTGAAGA
>WNGL01013578.1_pt1 | contig 11183 bp, 10 predicted proteins | sample 5400591 | NCBI WGS metagenome assembly WNGL01 (sample SAMN13153377, study PRJNA577476) | soil metagenome | isolation source: 80 cm soil or saprolite under Garry oak tree replicate 1 | place: USA:California | collected 2016-06-15
GAAATCCAGGACGTTCTTACGGTCCAGCCGGAAGACTCCGCCAGTCCCACCGCACGTCCCATTGAGCCCGAACGAGGTCACGCCGGCGACCACGTTGCCGCTGCCGAGGTAGTTCGGGCCGCCGGAGTCGCCGAAGCAGCTGCCCCCTGTGGAGGCGTTGTTGGACAGCAGCAGCGAGAAGTCCCCCACGATCCCCCCGTCGATCTGGATCAGGTGAGGCTCGGCAAACATGCGAATCTTCTCAGCCTCGATGAAGACGGGGTTGATCTGCTGCAGGCCGTAGCCCACGGCGGTGAACACGGTGGCGCTGCTCGGTTTGAGCGCATCGAGCTGGTCCTGCTGGGGAAGCTTGCCGTACTGGTCGGCGGGGAGCTTGACGGCCTTGGAGAGCAGAACGACGCCCACGTCATGCAGGAAGAACGCGCTCTCGGTGAAGAGCGGGTGTGAATGCCACTCCGTGGCTTCGACGGTGTTGGGACCGGCGAACGGAAAGTTGTTGTTCCCGTTCTCGACGTCGGACTCGGTGAAGATGCGCATGCCGCTGAACTCGCCGGGCTCGCCGGCGCAGTGTCCGGCGGTCAGCAAGACCTTCGGTGCGATGAGGGTGCCGGAGCAGCGGAACCGCGGCTGGCCGGCGACATCCATCACGAGCAGGACGACGGCGGGATGGGCGTTCCCGTCGAGCTCGCCGTCGGTGATGAAGGAGGGGCGAGTCAGGCTCGCCGTATCCGTGGGTACTCGGTCGCAGCCGAGCAGGATGACGCCAGCGACAGCAAGGACCGGGATGACGCTACGTGTCCTCATGGTTCCTCCTTTGCAAGCGTTCTCCGTTCACGGCGTTACGACCGCCTGTACCTCCACGCCACGATGCCCGCCCCGTCCGCCTTCAACGTGAACGGGTGATTCGCCCCCGCGTCGAGCGCCGGGACGTCCTGGGACTGCGTTGCCACCACGTTCCCCTTGGCGTCCAGGAAGTCGAACTTGAGCGCCAACGGGCGGTTCGGCTTCGCCCCGCCGTTCGTCAGCAGGCCTTCCATCGTCGCACCCTTGTCGCTCGGCGTAAAGCTCGAGATGGTCACCTCGCAAGGCAGCGAGTCGGCGACCTGGAGGTAGTGCAGCACCGAGTCCTTCCGCCCCAGGAGCTGCCAGGCCTGGATGAGCTTCGCGAGCGAGTTCTTGTTCATCGGATCGATCGCGTACAGCCGCTGCGCCAGCGGCAGGATCTTGCTCGAGTCACCCACCAGGAAGGCAATCCCTTCAAGGTTGTACAGCGCGTCCCGCGCATACGGGTTCTTGGCGAGCCCGGCCTCGTAGGCCCTCGCCGCCAGCCGGTACTGCGGATCGGCTACGACGTGGAACTTCCGCATCGTATCCGCTGCGGCAGGCTCGCACTTGGCCGCGATCTGCCGCGGGGTGGGGGCCGGGATCTTCTTCCGTTGCGCCGCGCGGCACGCGCTCGCCAGCGTGACGGTATCCGGTATGTCGGGCACGGCGTTGACCACGGCCAGACCGGCCGCGAACAGATCCTCTGCACTCGCCGAGTCGGCGTGATCGGAAATCTGGCTATAGAGTGCCATCGCGGAATCGCGCTTCCCCGCCCGCGTGTACAGCGCCGCCAGACCCGCCAACGCCTGGATATCGCTGGGGTAGGCGGCCAGGTACTGCTTGTAGCTGGTCGCCGCATCGTCATACCGCTGCATGGCGTGGTACACCCGCGCCAGGCTGAACAGCGCGTCACGCCGTTCCTTCGCGTATTTGGGATCGGACGCCGCCGGCAGCGCGAGCTGGAAGTACCTCGCCGCGGAGTCCATCTGGTTCGCACCCGCGAACAGATCCGCGATGTAGATGAGCCCCATCGGCTCCGCCGTGTAGATCTGGTTGGCGCGACGGAAGCTGGCGATCGCCGAGTCGGTGTTCCCCGCCTGCCACGCCTGCACCCCCGCGTTGAACAGCGGCACCCACGCCTGCCGGCGGTACAGCAGGATGTCGTCCTTGCAGGTGGGCGCGAGCGCCAGGGCCTTGCCGAGCGCGGAGTCCGCGCCCCCGAGATCCTGCGTCATCAGGTAATAGCCCACGCGGCGGGGTTCTTCTCCTGCCCGCCGCTCGTCACTGCTTGTGTCAGGACACGGTTCGCGTCCTTCAAGTCCTTGGTCCGCTGGTCCGCGAACTTGGTGCTCGTCGCGCTCCTCAAGTACAGGACCCCGCTGTTCACGAGGTAGTGACCCGGCTTGATGTCGCACGCGGCGGGGAGCCACACCTGCGCGGGGGCGCCAGCCGGCGCGGCCGCAACGAGACAGACAAGTAGTCCAACGACCTGCTTGAGGGTCATGCTCACTCCTTGGATTTGGCGACGAGCGCTTCGGCGTCGCGCTGCGCGACGCGGGCGACTTCGAGCGGCGGCTTCCCCAGGGCACGCGCCGCCGCGAGAACGTCATCATATTCCGGCTTCACCCGAACCCCGTCCGCGTCGGGTTGCTCCAGCACTTTCACCCGCACGGAGACCTCGGGCCCGAGCTGCACCGTCACCTGGCGGCGCCCCAGCGTCGCGCGCTCCGCCACCCAGCGCCGCACCCCCGCCGTGGTGCTGTGCCGGAACAGCGCCGCCGTCACCGGCTCGACCAGCGCTTCCGGCGCCACCACCTCCACGCGAAACCCGGGACGCCCCTTTTTCATTTGCACGGGCCACGTCTGCACGTCGAGCGCGCCCGCGGCGACGAGTGCCTGCCGCAGCGGCTCCACGTACTCGGGGCTCATGTCGTCCACGTCCGTCGCCAGCAGCGCCACGCGGCCCGCCTCCGCCACCTGCTCCGCGACGAGGACCCGCAGCGCGTTGGGATAGTGCTTCGGGTCGCGCTGACCAGCGCCCCAACCACTCTTCACGAGCCGCCACTGTCCGGGCGGCGGGCCCGACGAGAGCACCCGCACCAGTGCGGCACCGGTCGGCGTCGTCGCCTCCCCTTCCACCGGTCCCCCTGTCCCGGGCGCGACGTCGAGCCCTTCGAGCAGGATCGCGGTCGCGGGCGCGGGCACAGGCAGCTTGCCGTGCGCCGCTTCCACCCACCCGTTCCCCACCGCCACCGGCCAGTTGTAGATCGCTTCGACGCCGAGCTGCTCGAATCCCTCGACCGCACCGACGATGTCGAGCACCGCGTCCACCGCCCCGACCTCGTGCAGGTGCACCTGCTCCGGCGCCACCCCGTGCACGCGCCCTTCGGCCTCGCCGATCAGCCGGAACGCGCGCGCGGCGCGCTGCTTCACCCAGTCGGACAGCGGCGCGCGCTCGACCAGCTGCACCAGCTCCCCGACGTGCCGTCCGTGCGGCTGCTCGGGGATCGTGAACTCCACTTGCGTGCACCGCACCCCGGACCGGGCGACGTCGCGGACCGTCACGCCGACCCGCTCAAGCCCCAGCCGCCGGGGCAGTCCTTCGAGCCACGCCGCAGGCACGCCGAGGGAGACCAGGGCCCCCAGGGTCATGTCGCCGGCGATGCCGGCGGCGGGATCGAGGATCGCGATGCGCATGTGATCGAAGCTGCGCAATATAAACGGGTTAGCCCCGGTAGAGCCACCCGGCGCCGGTGTTGAAGATGACGACCTGCTCGTCCGCCCTGATCGCGCCGCGCTGCTTGAGCGCGACCGCTCCGGCGAGCGCCGCTCCCCCCTCCGGCGACGCGTCGATCCCCTCGACGGTCTGCAGCTGGCGCGCCGCAGCGGACAGCTGGGCGTCTGTGACCGCCACCGCCCCGCCGCCGCTCTCACGCAACGCCCGTAGCATCAACCGACCTCCCAGTGGGGCGGGCACGCGCAGCCCGGCCGCGATCGTCCCCGGCTCGGACCACGGCGTGCACGCCTCGGCGCCGGCCTCGAACGCGCGCACCACGGGCGCGCATCCGGCGGACTGCACCGTGTACATCCGGGGAAGCTTGCCCCGCACCCAGCCGGCGGACACGAGCTCCGCGAACGCTTTCCACATTCCGATGAGCCCGGTGCCGCCACCGGTGGGGTACACGACCGCGTCCGGCAGGGTCCAGCCGAGCTGCTCCGCCAGCTCGAGGCCCAGCGTTTTCTTCCCCTCGATGCGGTACGGCTCCCGCAGGGTGGAGACGTCCACGGCGCCCGTCTCCGCGGCGTACGCGCCGGCGGCCTGGCCGCAATCGCCGATGTGGCCGTCGAGGAGGACCAGGTCGCCCCCGAAGCTGCGGATCTGGGCGAGGATGGTCGGCGGCGTGCTCGCCGGGGCGTACACGCGAGCGGGGAGCCCGGCGCGGGTGGCGTAGGCCGAGAGCGCGACACCAGCGTTCCCCGCCGTGGGGACCACGAACGCCCGCGCCCCCGCACTCAGGCCCCGCGTCACCGCCGCCGCGAGTCCGCGCGCCTTGAACGAGCCGGTGGGGTTGCTCCCTTCCTCTTTCACTCGCAGGTCGCGAAACCCGTGCTGCTCCGCGAGGCGGGGCACGGCGAGGAGCGGGGTTCCGCCCTCGCCCAGCGTCACAGGCGACTCCCCACGGGCCAGCGGCAGCCATTCGCGATACCGCCACATCGTCCAGCGGCGCTCGCGCAGCACCGCCTTCGCTTCCGGGGCCGGCGCAGTGGGATACCGCACGAGATACGGCTGGCCACAGTCGCACACGGCGGGAAGGCCTTCCGGGCTGCGGGTCGTGCCGCAGCCGGAGCATTCCAGCGTCCAAGACAGGGTCACCGTCATCATGCCGCGATGTTCACGCGCGGGCATGCAGCTGGTCGAGAATCCGCTCGGCGAGGGTCGTGGAGAAGCCGGGCAAGGCCGCGATCTCGGCCGGCGTCGCGGTCTTGACGCCTGCGAGCGAGCCGAATCGCTCGAGCAGCACTCGCCGCCGGCCCGGCCCGATCCCGGGGATGGCGAGCAGCTCGGAGGTGATCGTGCGCTGGGCGCGTCGCTTGCGGCTGTAGCTCACCGCGAAGCGATGCGCCTCGTCGCGCGCGCGCTGCAACAGTTTCAACGACGGGCTGCGGCGCGACAGTCGCAGCGGCTCGGGCTGACCCGGCAGAAAGATCTCTTCTTCCCGCTTCGCAAGGCTCACGACCGGGAGCTGCTCCCGGCCGAGCGCCCGGGCGGCGTCCAGCGCCGCACCGAGCTGTCCCTTGCCGCCGTCGATCACCATCAGGTCCGGCAGCGCCTTCTCTTCGGCGATCCGCCGCGACAGATAGCGCGTCACGACCTCGTGTACGGCGGCGAAGTCATCCTGCGGCGCCCCTCGAATTCGGAAGTGGCGGTACTCGGCCTTCTTGGGCCGGCCCGCCTCGAACCAGACGAGCGATCCCACGGTGTCGCGCCCCTGGTTGGTCGAGATGTCGATGCAGACGAACGAGCGCGGTACCGCCGCCAGCCCCAGATCCCGCCCCAGTGCGAACACCGGATCCGCCGAGCGCTCGTCGATGTCGAAGCTCTCGATCTTCAGGCCGTCCAGCAGGTAGCGCGCGTTCTGATCCGCGAGCTCGGCGAGCTTCGCGTTCGTGCCGCGCTGCGGGACGTGCCACTCCACCTCGGGAGCGAGCTGTTGCAGCGATTCCAGCTCCTCCGGCGGGAATGGGAGCAGCGCCTTGCGGGCCCGCACCTCGAGCGGCAGGTAGCAGCGGACGAGGAAGGCCGCGAGCAGCGCGCGCTCCGCCTCGCGCTCGGCGTTCTCGAAGAACCAGTGGTCGCGCGCGATCAGCTTGCCGTCCCGCACGCGCAGCACGACGCCGCAGGCGTCGTCCCCGTCCCGCGCGAACCCGATCGCGTCCGCGTCCCCGCCGCCCACCAGCTCGACCGTCTGCGGCTGCTCGAGCTGGTCCAGCCACTGCAACGCGTCGCGCAGCTGCGCCGCACGCTCGAAGTCGAGGGTGCGGCTCGCCTCGAGCATCCGCTCGCGCAGGCGCTGGCGCACGTCCACCGTCTTTCCCTCGAGGAACACCAGCACGTCCTCGATCATCCGCCGGTAGTCGGCCTCGCTCTGGTAACCGACGCACGGCGCCTTGCAGCGCTCGATGTGGTAGTCGAGGCACGGCCGCGGCGGCGCGTCCCGCGGCAGGTCCCAATGACAGGAGCGCACGGTGAAGATGCGGCGGATGATCCGCAGCGTCTGCCGCAGCGTGGCGACGTCGGTGTACGGCCCGAAGTAGCGCGCCCCGGGGATGTTCACGCGACGCACCACGAGGACCCGAGGGAACGGCTCCGCCAAAGTCACCGCGATGCGCGGGTAACTCTTATCGTCGGTGAGCCGGATGTTGAAGCGGGGTTTGTGCTCCTTGATGAGGTTGTTCTCGAGCAGCAGGGCCTGCGCCTCGCTCGGCACGATGATCGTCTCGAGGTCGGCGATCTGGCCGGCCAGCGCCGCGCGCTCAGGGGTGTCTTGGGCGTCGGGCCCGAAGTAGCTGGGCACGCGGGCGCGCAGGCTCTTCGCCTTCCCCACGTACACGATCTCCCCGGCGGCGTTCTTCCAGAGATAGACGCCGGGTTTGTCGGGAAGGGCTTCTAGTTTGCGCGAAAGGCGGTCAGGGATTGCCATGTCCGGGCGGCGTCGGGATGCTTGAGCGCCAGCGTCAGCGCGCCATACACCACCCCAAAAATAGCCAGCGCGACAACCCCGCGGGGCACGGGCGTGAGGCCCTCGGCCAGGCTCGCGGCGCCGACCGCGGCGCCCGCGGCGCCCGCGGCTCCGAGCAGCGCGGCGGCGAACGCACGCCACTCCGCGAAGGCCAGCACCCGCCCGACACGACGGTTCAGATCGCGCACGTGCAGCACCACGTTCACCCACGCACCGAGCGAGGACCCGAGCGCGATGCCGGCGGGCCCATAGCGACGCATCAGCAGGTACGCGAGCGCGCTCGACAAGACCAGCGACAGCGACGCGATCCGCACCGGCGTTCGCGTGTCGCGCAGCGCGTAGAAGCCCGATGCGAACAGTTTCACCGTCGCCTGCCCCAACAGGCCCACGCCGTATGCGGCGAGGACTCCGCCCACCGTGACCGTGTCGCTCTGGCCGAATCGGCCGGTCTGAAACAGCGCCGCCACGAGCACCGGTCCGAGCGCCACGAAGGCGAACGACGACGGCAGGACGAAGAAAACGATGCGCCGGAACCCCAGCGCGATCCGGGCGCGGAGCTGGTCGTTGGGTGCGGTGCCCACGGCGTCGCGCGCCAGTTCCGGGAGCGTGACCGCAGCGACGGAAGTCCCGAACAGACTGATCGGCAGCACCTGGATGAGCTGGGCGTACACCAGGCTCGAGACCCCGCCCTCCCCGGCGAGCGAGCCCAGAAACGTGTCCACGAGGGACGAGAGCTGGGCCACACCGGCGCCCAGCACCAGCGGGGCCCAGGCGACGAGCACGTCCCGCACCCCCGCCGGCGCGGTGCTGACGCGCAACGCAATGCCGTGGAGCAACCGCCAGCACGCCGGGAGCTGCACGACGACCTGCAACACGCCGCCTGCCACCGTGCCCCAGGCGAGGGCGAGGGCGAGGCGCGCCAGCTGCTCGTCGAGCGGCAGCGACGGGCTCACGAGCCAGGTGCCCGCCGCCACCAGGGCGACGATCGCGGCCACGTTCCACAGCGCCGGGGCCGCGTAGGGCAAGAAGAATCGGCGGTGCGTGTTGAGAATCCCGAGACACCAGGCCGAAAACACCATCAGGCCGGACATCGGGAACAGCAGCCGCATCAGGACGACGCTGAGGGCGCGGGTCTCGGCGGCGAGCCCCGGCGCGAGTGCGGTCGTTAGGGCGGGGGCGAATACCACCCCCACGACCGCAAGGCCTCCGGCCGCGACGAGCAGCAGCCCCGCCACCGCCCCCGCCAGCGCCCGGGCCGGGGACTTGTCGGGGCGCTCGTTCAGTGCCGCGTACACCGGGATGAACGACGCCGACAGCGTGCCTTCGCCGAGCAGCGCACGGATGGCGTTGGGGATACGCAACGCGACGCGCACGGCGTCGGCGACCGCGCCGTTGCCGAGGTAATGGGCGGTCACGCGCTCGCGCACATACCCGAGCACGCGCGTCACGAGAATGCCGGCGGCGACCTGGGCCGCCTGCCGGCCTGCCCCGTCCCCTCCCGCTCCCTCTCCCCCTCCCCTTCCCCTGCGGGCGGCCGGGCTCGACACGGTCAGGAGCCGCGCTTCTTCTTGTCGGGGTCCTCCAGCAGGCGCTGCACGAACTGCAGCTCTTCCCGCATGCCGGAGATCGAGCGGCTCAGCTCCTCGACGTCGCTCTCCAGCACGTCCACACGGCGCTGCAGCTCGCCCACGTTGCCTCCCCCGCCGTCACCCTGCCCTTCCAGCCGCCGCGCGATCGAGCGCCCGAGCGGTGACTCGAGCAGGATCGCCGCGATGGGAATCATGAGCGCGACGACCAGCACGACCACGAAGACCCACATGGCAAGGATTCTATGAGGCGTCCGCCCAGCGCGCCACCTCCTGCGCGAGCGCGTCCACGAGCGCGGGCCCGTAGCGAATCAGGAACGAGGCGAGCGTGAGCACGCGCTCCTGCGGCTGGCCCTGCGGGTTGACGGCCGCGCGCGCGCGGGCGATCTGGCGCACCAGGGTCTCGTTCTCCCGCTTCAAGCTCGCGATGAGCTTCTTCTCGAGCTCCTGCGTGCCGGCGAGTGCGGCGTTGCGCGCCGACTGCACCGTGCGCTCCAGGGTCGGATCGATCGCCGCGATGTCGCGCCCGAGCCGTTCGTAGCGCTCGGCCAGCTCGCGGCGCAGCCCGGCGAGCGCCTCGGCCGTCTCGGCGGGGAGGGCCTCCCGCACCAACCGGGCCTCGAGCTCGCCGGGCTTGCCATCCAGTGCCTCGAGGCCGAGCCCGTAGCGCTCCATCAGCTTCTCGACCCGGGACTCGACAATCACGCCCGACCAGCGCGGCACGGGCCGCTGCGGTTCGACGCCGCCGATCGCCTGGTACAACGGCGCGGCGTCCGGCAAGTACTTGAGCTCGGCCGGTCCCGCCGCGTACGCCACGGTCGGCAGGAGCGCCGCCTCGATCACGGGCCGGAGCAGCACGTTGGGCGACAACCGCTCGGGTGCGTCGCGCGCGATGCGCTCCAGCTCGGCCCGCGTGAACACCTCGCGGCTGCGCCGCGCGACGAAGTCGTCACCCTTCCGCTCCAGCCGGTCGCGTCCCAGACGCGCTTCGACGAACACCGGCGTGTAGCCGTCGGCGAGGGTCACGTCGAGGCTCTTGAGGATCCAGGGCGCCGCCACCCGCTTGGCGCTCGCATCATAGGCCCGCAGCACCACCAGGCCCCGCGACCCGAGCAACGCGTGCAACGCCTCGGCAAAGGCGTCGGCGAGCGTGGCCTCGGGGCGGTACCACCGCGCCAGCCAGTCGAGCACGCCGGCCTTGAACTCCGTGTCGGGTGTGCCGGCACGCAGCTCGTCCATCGCGCGGCGGATCTCGGCCCCGCACGGCTCGCGCGCCAAGGGCAGGAGCGGCGCATCCGCCGGGCGCTCGCGCAACACGATGCGCGCGAGGTCACCGCCGCTGTTGAGGAACGTCGTGTGGCTCGCTTCGGCGAAGTCGTGATCGTCGCCCGCCACCCAGAACACCGGCACGACCGGGGCGGTGCCGTTCCGCTCGAGCCGCCGCGCCAGCGCGAGCGCCGACAGCGCCTTGTACACGGTGTACAGCGGCCCCGTGAAGAGGCCGGGCTGCTGACCTGTCGTGAGGGCGAGCACCGCGCCGCCTGCCAGCCGGTCGCGACCGGGCCCCGGGAGCGCAGCGCCGATCACCTCGGGCGCCACCCGGCGCGGCTGGGCGGGTCGCTCCGGGAGCACCAACGGGGCGATCGGCGTGCTGATGATGCGCGGTATCACGCGTCCCCTTTCACCGTTCCCCGGCCTTTCCCCCGGCTTCTCCGAACACTTCCGCCTCAAACGTGAACACCTCCGTCTCCGGTTCCCGCCACACGTGCGGCGGCAAGCCGGCCTTGCGGCACGCGGCGACGAGAAACGCCTCGGGCCCCCAGCGCTGCTCGGTCGCCACCTGCGGGAGCAGCAGTCCGATGTGGCGCCCGCGACGCACGACCAGCCCGTCCCGCCCGACTACGACCTGCGCCGGCTCGATTGGCGGGGGCAGCAGTGTCGGCTGGGACAGCACGGAGATCTCGAGCGCGAGGTCCGGCAGCTCGTCGGGTTCGACCGGCGCGAAGCGCGGATCCTCCTGGGCGGCTGCGACCGTCATGTCGCGCACCACCGCGCCCAACTCGCGGTCCGCCGCAATGTGGCCGATGCAGCCGCGCAGCGCGCCTCGCTCCGTGATGGTAACGAACGCACCGCGCTGCAGCGCCGCCCCGGAGACCGCGGGGACGGGCGGGAGCGGCCGCCCCGCAAGGTGCGCCGCCAGCGTCGCGCGTGCCAGGCCCAGCAGCGCGGCCCGGTCGGCCGGCGTCAACTCAGGGTCCGCGATGGTACGGCTCCCCCCGCCGGATGGTGTACGCGCGATACAGTTGCTCGTACAGCACCACCCGCGCCAGCTCGTGCGGGAGCGTGAGCTGGGAGAAGCTCCACACCCGCTCCGCCCGCTGGAGCGCCGCCGCCGGCAGCGCCTTGGCGCCGCCGATCGCGAACGTCACATCGCGACCGTCCAACTCCCACCGGGCCGTCCAGTCGGCGAGCTGGCCGGACGTCCACTGCTCCCCCGCCCGCGACAGCGCAACGAGGCGCGAGTCCTCGGGGATGGCCGCGAGGAGTCGCGCCTCGTCTCTCACTTCCCGTTCCTCGACCCGCGTGTAGCGTCGCAGTCGCTCGAGATACTCGTCACAGGCCGCGCGGAGCGCCGCGTCCCGCACGCGGCCCACCGCGACGACCCGATAGTGCATCAGGCATACATCCCACGCAACCGATGCATCGCCGCCACGCGGTCCACCGCGAGCATGTAGCAGGCGATGCGGGTGCTGACCTTGTGCTTCTCGACGATCGCCATGACCTCGTGGAACGAGCGCGTCATGATCGACTCGAGCCGGCGGTTCACCGTGTCCTCGTCCCAGAAGTACCCGCCCCGGTCCTGCACCCACTCGAAGTAGCTGACGGTCACGCCACCGGCGTTCGCGAGAATGTCGGGGATCACGAAGATGCCCTTCTTCTCGAGGATCTCGTCCGCCGCCGACGTGGTGGGACCGTTCGCGCCCTCGCAGATGACCTTCGCCTTGATCTGCGGCGCGTTCTTGCGGGTGAT
>WNGL01014020.1_pt1 | contig 11182 bp, 8 predicted proteins | sample 5400591 | NCBI WGS metagenome assembly WNGL01 (sample SAMN13153377, study PRJNA577476) | soil metagenome | isolation source: 80 cm soil or saprolite under Garry oak tree replicate 1 | place: USA:California | collected 2016-06-15
ACCGGGTATTCGAACGCCAAAGCCGAGGCGCATAACCGCACCGCGAAACTCATAGCCAGAACAGCCCGCGGGCTCGCCAACCCAGAGCACCAGAAACGGCGAGTGATGATGGCGACAACCCGGCGGGCGCGGCGTACAACCCGCTGCCGGTCACAGAACGTAGCCAGGCCGCCGTAGTCCGGGTGCATGCTCACACGGCCTTCCCGGTTAAGTCCGGAGACCCGTGTGCCGCATAGTGCCTTTTTGTCTGTGGGATTCCTGTGGGGACACCTCCGAGACCCGTACTTGTGGGGCTTTTGTGGGGGTCGCGCTGGCGAAAACGTAGGTTGGATAACCCTGCCTTCGCCGATCCAGGAGGTTGTCCCGAGTTCCGTAGAACTTCGGTGACGGCCCGGTGATCATCAGGCCACCTTTATGGCCTCATCATTGCCTACGGTGCTGACTTTTTCGGTGAAGTGAGCCTCCAGCGCGGCGCGGAGTTTCGGCAAGTGCAGATGTCCGTTCACGCGGCGGAACTGGTGATCGGCTTCGAGCATCCCGGCGGCGCACCAGCGCAGCGCCATCGTCCCGTCCCGCCACCGTTTCACGTTCTTGGAATGCTCCCGGCAGATCTCGATCATGGACTCGATCGGGTTCGTGCTGTGCAGGGTGCGCGCCAAGGTCGGCGGCACGCTCAGGCGCAGGATGGTCAGCGTCTCGGCCATGCCCTCCCGCAGCGAGGCGGCCGCGCCGGGATGGGTCTTATCGAGCTCGCGGGCCAGCGCGGCCAGCAGGCCCTCGGCCTCGACTGCGGAGGATGCGTGGTAGGCCTCGCGCATCCGCTTCTCCACGACGGTCCGGAGCTTCTCGGGCAGCCGGTCCCTCACATTTCTGATCTTGTGCTGCTGGCTTGTCGAACACGTCCTTGACCGCGCGGGCCAGGGCCTTCGACCCGTCGAGCACCGCCAGGACGGGCCTGGTGACATCCAGGCCGCGGTCCCGCAGCCCGGTGATCAGATCCGTGACCAGGGTTGCGTTCTCGGTAGAGCCCTCCTCCAGGGCCAGGGGGTGCTTGACCCCGTCGACATCGATGCCCAAGGCGACGACGCAGGTGTGCTCGCCAAAGTGCACCCCGTCAGCCATGAACACGACCAGGTCCAGGTCATCCAGCCGGCGGCTCATCAGCTGCACCAGAGCGGTCTCGGTCGCGGCGACGAACCGGCGGGAAACCGCCGACCTGCTCGTGGCCGCAGCCGCCTGCTCCACTGTCTCGCCGACCGGCTCCAGCCCGGCACGGTACCGGCGCGACGACAGGCCGGCCAGCATCTTCTCCATCGCCATCCGGCCGAGGATCTCGGTGGAGGAGAACAGATCATAGGACGGCAGGTGCAGCTCGCCGGTGCCGGAGGCGGCCCGCACCCGCGGACGGGTCACCGGGATGCGCCGGCCGCCCAGGGTGACCGAGCCGTCCCCGGGCGCCATGCCGGTACCCCGCGCGATCAGCATTGTGCTTGCCATCCGGCCCGCACAACCGCGTGACGTCCTCCTCGAACATGGCGGTCATAACCTGCAGGCCGGTGCCCACGGCCAGCGCCAGCAGGCCCTCCCTCGCGGACTCGGCGATCTCGGTCATCGACACGACCACCTGCTCCGGCACGGTGATCTCCGGATCCGGCGGGTCGGGCTCGGCGCGGCGGCCGGCCTTCTGATAGGTCTTGCTCACGGCGGTTCCCTTCCTCGGGTGTTCCTAGTCCGTTCACCCGTGGCCTACCACCCGGCAGGCTCCAGGTGGGGGACCGCCACTCTCAAGTTCTACGACCGCCGGGACATCCTCCGATCCAGTGGGCGACGGCCAATAGGCGTGGTCGCTGCATGGAATGGACGGGGATGGAAGCCCTGATCGCCTCGATGCGAACTCAGTGCGCCACCAGTCGAACAGGCCAGGTAACAGTGTGCGCCCAGGTCAGCCGCCTATCTAGGGTCACGATCACCGCGTCTGAGGCCGCCTGACCGACCGTCGCCGCTCCCGTTCTGCTCCCAAAATCGGACATGGGTCAGCCTGCCCGGGCCGCGTACCGTGCTTCCCGCGCCTGACTTTGTTGTCGCAGAAACCGTCAACTACGTGCAGTGCCCGTGTCAGATTCCTTCGAACCTGCGCCGCCCGCTTTAGGAGGCCAGATCGGCAGTGTGCTTGACGTGCGAACCCACCGCCTGACCTGCGGTGATATCTTCCAACGTTCTGCACTTGCTGGTGTGGTTCTGGATGATCGTGCGGACTACCTGCGGACCGTGATCATGAACTGCGAGACCGATTCGATCATGAATCTCCCAAGAGCTGCAGTCCGTGATCTTCTCGAAGCGCGCCGTCAAGCGTACATTGCAGGTACGGATCGGATCGACCACCTCATGTCGGGAGGCCTGTGACATGCAAGCTTTTAAGAGCGAATTTCGTGCGCACGGTATCATCAAGAGAATCGTTAGTAACCTTCCTGTCGATAGAAACACGGTTGTTCTCGGCTCCGTGACCGAGATGGCGCTTCAGGACGGCGCGATGCGGCCGTTTATTGGTGACGCTAAGGTGCAAATCTGGAGCATTGCCCCGCAGGATAACGGAAACGTCGACGTCAAATTGCATATCGACTGGAATAGCGACCTAGACATAAGGTTAGATCTGGTAATAATGTAACTGGTCAGGTATCAGGGTCGGCCGAGCGTGATCAGGCAGCGGCGAGGCAGCGGCGGGCATCCAGGGCTGGCCTTCGGTGAGCATCACAAGGGCGTCCAAGAAGCTGAGTGGTGTGCTCCAGCCAGTCTTTCATGGTGGACGCGGCGGCGGGTGCGAGGGGAGTACAGCGTTCCTTGCGGCCCTTACCTATGCAATGAATGTGAGAGCCGGTGGCCTGGAGGCGCGCGTCGGCGCGGGCCAGGTTGATGAGCTCGGACACGCGCAGGCCGGTGTCGATCAGTGTCGTGATCATGGTGTGGTCACGGCGTCCGATCCAGGTGCTGCGGTTGCAGGCGGCGAGGATGGCGGCGGCCTCATCGTCGGTGAGCCGGCCGCCGCCGCCCGCATCGCGACGGTGGGGCGAGGGGCGGGTGGTGGCGCCACTGGATGGATGGAAGGAGCTGTACAGCGCATCACGCATCTGGGTGACCATGCGGTGGAACCATCCGGCGCTGTCATATCGCCGCACCAAACGTCCATGGTGTCTGCAGGTGAGCACCTCGTCGTCGTTGTCGAGATTGGCGTACTTGACATCGCCGCCTCGGACGCACCAAGCCAAGTGTCGTCATAGAGCAGCCGCACCATCTTTCTTGTCCCCACGACGTCCTGCTCGCCCAACCGCTGCAAGGGGGGAAGTGCTCGTGTGGTCCGTTCGCACAGCTCGAATCGGAGCCACGCGTGCGCCAACAGGCTGTTGTGCGAAACAGGATGGCCGCGATCCCTTCTAGCCCAAGGGATCGAGGCCATCCTCTCGCCAGGTAGGCCGAAGATCACGGACCACCACGCGGGTTTTCGGGTCGAAGTAGCTAGCCGCACTTGACCTGTGGGTGCTCGAATATTTCTGCGCCTACCTTGTCGACGGCAACTCCAGCAAGATAGTCCCATTCCTGCTCTGCAATTCCGGCGATACCTCTTAGGTCCGGTAGCCATCGCGCAGATGCTGCTGTGAATAGAGTATTGAGATTCGTGTGCATTATGGCTCCGCTGCATGTAGGGCCCCACCCATCTTTGGAACATGTCTGGGCGCTTTCCACAAGCCCTATGCCGGCGGAAATACCCCCTGCGACCAACGATAGGCCGGTCAGCACAGCGAACGTCTCTGGCGCGGCCACCACCACGGCTGCAACCCCCAGGCCGAGCCCTGCGACTCCTGCGACATTCGACCATGTCTGGGCGGTCCAGGATATCGGGTTCCACCAGCTGAGGCCGGTGGGGTCGAGTTCGTTGATGGGGTTGTCGTCGGCGTAGCCATAAGGCGTAAGGGTGAGGCTAACCATCGGGTCCAGGCTGAGGAACTGGCCGGCTGATGGGTCGTAGTAGCGGGCGCGGAGGTAGTTGAGGCCGCTTTCGGTGTCGGTGTATTGGCCGTCGTATTGGAGGGCGGTGGCGGCGGTGCCGGTGTGGCCGGTGGGGACGCCGTAGGGGGTGTAGCTGTAGGTGCCGACTACGGCTCCGGTGGAGTTGGTGAGCAGGCGGGTGCTGCCTTGCTGGTCGGCGAGTAGGTAGGTGGCGGTGCTGCCGTGGATTTGCTCGATGGGCTGGCCGCCGGGGCCGTAGATGTAGGCGGTGGCGCCGGCGGCGAGCAGCAGTGGCAGGGTGCCGGACTGGTCCCAGGCGAAGGTGGTGGTTGTCTCGTTCACTGTCTTGGACATGCGCAGGCCGTCGCCGTTGTAGGCGTAGGTGGCGATGCCACCGTAGCAGACGAGCCGGTTGGCCTGATCGTAGGTGAGGGTGGTGGCCGGACCCTTGGAGGGGTCGGCGCTGGTGCGGTTCCCGAGGTTGTCGTAGCTGTAGGTGGTCTTGGTTCCGCTTGCTGAGGTGATCTCGACAGCGGCCATGTTCCAGCGGTCTGTCGCCGTAATGGTGTCGGCGAGCTTGACGGTGCTGCCTGTGGTGGTGATCGCGGTGGTTTTCTGTGCCCAGTAGGTCGCGTGGGATGCGCTGTCCTTGAATTTGTGGACCAGAGTCTGGCCGCTGGCTGGGGTCAGCGTGGTGGCGTGGGTCGCGTCCTCACCGGCCCCCCATACCAGCGAGTCAGGCCTCGTTGTAGTCAGCGACGCGTGGGGGTGAGTGTTGTCGCCGCTTGCGGCGGCGTGGGCGCCGGTCACCGCCCCGGCGCCGGTGAAGGCGGCCACGGTGATCGAGCCATCGTGACCGGTGTGCGCCAATGTGGCGGTGATCTTAGCGTTGGTGAGCGGGGTGGCGGCGTGGGCCTGCCAGACTTCGGCGGTTCCTGGCTGACCGTCCGCCCGGGACACAAGCGTCCATGTCAGTCCGCCGCCGCTCACCTTGGTGATCTTCTGTGTTGTGGTGGATGGCCCGGTGGCGGAGATGAAGGCCACCACGAGTTCGTGGTCGGTCTTGGTGGTCAGTCCGGGGGAGGTGATCTTTCCCCCAAGGCTGGTCTGGTTGGATGAGACGACCTTGTCGGTGGCCGGTGCCTTCGGGCTAGTAGGTAGCTGGCTGGAGGTCAGCTCGCTTGCGGCGTTGAAGGTCTGGGTTGTGCCGTTGGCCAGGGTGGTCGGGTCGCCTGCCGGGTCGTAGGTGTAGGGCGCCCCGTTGCTTGATGCAAGTTGGCTGAGCGGGGTGTAGGCGTAGCTGTTTGTTCCGTGCACGGCCCCGGTTTCGGCGTCGGATGTGACCTGCACCTGGTTGTCCCGCGTGTAGGCCAAGCTGGCCAGAGTTGTGGTGCCAGTTCGGTCGGTGATGGATGTCAGCTGGTCAGCGTTGTCGTAGGCGGACACCGCGCGGACGCCGTTGGGGTAGGTCTGCTTGGTGAGGTTGCCATTTGTGTCGTAGTTGAAGCTGGTTGTGTGACCGAGCCAGTCGGTGACCGCGCTGAGCCGCCCCGCCCCGTCGTAGCTGCGGTTGACGGTGTCGCCGTTGGGATAGGTCAGCGACGTGAGGTGCCCCGCCGGGTCATAGGCATACGACACGCTCGCGCCCGCGCCGTTGGTGGAGCTGGTGAGACGGCCGTCAGCGTCGTAGCTGTAGCTGGTGGTCCCGCTTCCGTTGGCCATGACGACGCGCTGCCCGTCTGCGTCGTAGGAGAAGCTCACATCCGGGGTGGTGCCGTCTGAGTAGCTGATTCCCGTGAGTTCGTTGGCCGGGTCGTAGCTGTAGGTGGTTCCGGCCCCGGACGGGTCGGTCAGGCTGGTCCGGTTACCCGCAGCGTCGTAGCTATAGCTGGTGGTGTGGCCGAGCGGATCGGTGGTGGAGATCACCCGGTTGAGCGCGTTATATGCGTAGCTCGTCGCCTGGCTCGCCGCGTTTGTCTGCCTGATCAGGTTTCCGTTGGCGTCGTAGCTGCTGGTTTCCGCTGTGCCGTCGGGGCGTGTGATCTTGGTCTGCTGATTGTCGCCGTTGTAGGTGTAGCTGGTCACGTTTCCGTTCGGGTCAGTGACTCGGGTCAGGTTCCCGTCCGCGTCGTAGGCGTAGGAAGCGGTGTGGCCGTCCGGGTTGGTGACCGAGGTGACCTCTCCGGCCGCGTTGTATGCGGTGGCGGTTGTGTCAGCCGCCGGGGGGCTGCCCGCGGGCGGGCAGGTCACACCTGCGGCGGTCGCCTTCGGTGACGCCTGGCAGGTTCGCTCGCCGTCAGCGTCGTAGGCATACGTCGTGGTATCGGTCGCCCCGGCCGACGGCGAGACCCTGGCCGAGGCGAGGTCGCCGCGAGTGTCGTAGGTGTAGGCGGTCACGTTCCCGTCCGGGTCGGTCACCGAGGTGATGTCACCTGGATGTGCGGTGTCGCCGTAGGTGTAGGAGGTGGTGCCACCGAGCGGGTCGGTGACCGACAGCAGGTTGCCGTTGCTGTCGTAGGTGTAGGAGGTGGTTTCCCCGACCGGGCTGGTCTTGGTCTGGACCTCGTTGAGGCTATTGTAGCTGTAGCTGGTGGTGTCGCCGAGTTGGTCGGTGGCGCTCAGCAGGTTTCCGCTGCTGTCATAGGTGCTGGTTGTGACGTTGCCATTGGGGTCCGTGGCGGATGTTACGCCGAGGGTGGCGGGGTCGTAGGTGTAGCTGGTGGTGGCCGCCTGTGGCATGCCCGCCCCGTGGGTGAGCGAGGTCAGCTCCAGGTTGGAGTAGCTGTAGGTGGTGCTGTTCCCGTCCGGGTCGGTCATGGTTGTCGTGGCGCCGGCGGAGGTGGTGGGGTCGCCGGAGTAGCTCCAGGTGGTTGTGCCGCCGTCCGGGTCGGTCTGCGCCGTGACCTGATTGCTAGCGTTGTAGGTGTTGGTCGTGGTCTTGCCGCGCGGGTCGGTCATTGTGAGCATCTGGTGGCTGGCGTCGTAGGTGAAGGCCCAGGTGCGCCCGGCCGCATCGGCCGTGCTGACCAGGTTTCCGTTCGTGTCGTAGCTGAACGACATGGCGCGGCCCATCGGGTCGGTGGCGCTCGCGATGTGCGGCCCGGTGTAGGTGAAGGTGAGCTGCCGCCCGGAAGGGTCGGTCACCGATGTGAGGTTCCCGCCGGTGTAGGACAACGTGGTGGTGTCGCCGTTGAGGTCGGCGATGCTTTCCAGCTGCCCGCTGGCGGAGAAGGTGTACTGAGCCTGGCTACGGTCCCGGGTGAAGGTATAGCTGCCATCCGGGTTCTGGGCCAAGGTGGCCAGCACCCGCGGCGGCGCGGTGAATCCCCCAGAGCCGTTGCTGGTGAAGGTAACCGTCGAGCCGTCCTCCTGGTCGATGGTCACGTTCCCCGACGTGTCAGCCGACAGGGACATGTTGTAGGTGTCGGTCCACCCGAATCCAAGCGGCCCGTCGGTAACCGCCAGGCTCGAGCTGTACGTCCGGGTGAAGGTCAGCCCCGCGCCCCGGCCGGGGATCGCGAAATCGGTGAACTGATGCCAGAAGACCCCGGTCGCGCAGTTGACCGGCCGCGCGGTGGAACAGGTGGTGGGGTTCTCGCTCTCGTTGGCCGGGCCGCCCTGCTCGGCGGCGGACGGGCCGCCGACCACGACGGAGCTGGCCGGCAAAGCCTCCTCCAGCGAGAAATACGCCGACTGGCCTGCGGGGATGCCGTTCGTGAACGTGACGACGCCCGCAGTCTGGTCGGGGGTGATGCCGGTGAAGCCCGTCCCCGGGCCCTCATAGCCTGTAGGCCCGAACGGGCATCCACTTGGCTGGGGTGAGGCCGTGCACAGGCCGTCGTCGTCGAAACCGAACACGGGGCTGTCCGCAGCGATGGCGATACTGGTGACCGTGCTGCTGGATGAGTTCAGCACCCCAACGAGGGTGTCATCAGCGCCATCGAACGGGCCCTGGTTTGGATCCCCCAGGATCGTGTCCCCGGAGCCGGTGATCTGGATAAGAATCCCGCAGCTTGTGTCCGCCCCCACGGCCGGGCACTCGGTGAAGGGCGGATTGGGAGATGCCGTTGCTCCCTTGGCAAGACGCGGGGCGAGGGCCGTCCGGCTGCGCACCCGGTGAATGGTGAGCGTGACCTTGCGCGCAGGCCTGGCCCGCTCCCGAGAAGCCTTCCGGGGCCGCGGTGACGTGGCTGCCCCGGGCGACGCGGGACCCGCCGGTGTGGGCGCTTTCACGGCACTGCCAGTCACCTCGGCAGACGCTAATCCGGTCAGGGCCGGGCTCATAAATGTGAACGCAACCACCGCGATTGCGGTAAAAGACGCCATAAGCAGCGAAAGCAGACGACTACCCATGACAATAACCCCCCAGTCGTGCAGTCCGCAAGGCGCACACGATGCCCGCCATAGCGCCTCTGGCTGGCGAGCGGGGGGCTCTCCCTAACCAAGTCTAGAAAGCCATCGGGCTGATGCCAGTATGACCCCCAAAGCCTGACGCTTGCCAGCCTTTAAAGGAATTCTCGAATAATGCAGGATGAGATGCCCGACAAGCCCGTTGCGCCCCGATGAGCCATGCTGGCGGCACGTGTGCAACTGTTCGTCCCATTTTCGGGGCTACTCGATACATTCAAACAATTGCTCGACTCACTCGGTCCACATCACCAAAGTCGGAAATGCCTTACGCCTTGCGCTCGGCGCAAGTTGCTTCTTTTGCGGGCTTCGCGGGGGAACCCTGGCCTGCCCACGGTGTACGGGCGGTGTGGGTGGCGACGCGCCAGCGGGTGCGTGGCCGGTACGTGGGGTCGTCGATGCGGTCGTCGTCGAGCCCCATCGGGGTCGGCCACCCGTTCCCAGCCGCACGGGCACGGGCAGCCGCGGCGGCGCGGCACTCGGCTGGGGTGCGGCCGGGAGGTGGCGATTCCCATGTCTGGGCGTAGAGATCGCAGATCGCGGCGTGGGTGGCTGGCGTGACCGTCGCGGTGGCGCCGCGGACAATCCGGGACACGGTGGACGCGGTCAGGCCGAGGCGGCGGGCCAGGCTGATGGAAGGATGGCCTATCGCGATGAGGGCCTGCGCGGCTGGCGCGGCGCGAACGCGGCCATTGACGCTGTGGCTGTTGGCGCGCTCACCGTGGAGCTGCCGGTGCACGGTCATGGGGCTGACCCCGGCCACGCGGGCGATCGACTGATAGCTGGCCCCGGCCGTCCTAAGTGTCCGCAGATGGTCGCTGACGCTGGTGGCGTCGGCCCACGGCCGCCATCGCCCGTAGGCGATCTGCTGGGCCCGCCACCGGCAGTAGTTCCGGTGGTGAGTTCGCTGGCCCGCCTGCGGCGACGTCCTGGGTGTAACACCCCGGTCGTCGCTGGGCTCCTGCCGCCTCGAACTGGTCATGGGGCTGCCTCGCGGACTGGTTCCCTGGCCGCCGACGCCCTTGGGGACGCGGCGGGGATGCGACGCTGGCGCGTGCTGACGACGGGTAGAGGGTCAGCCTTGGGAGCGGGCGACCATGCTGGGCCTGGTTCCAGCCGCGCCAGGCGGTCCTGCGCCGAGCGCAGAAATCCGGCGGTGTGTGCGGCGGGCTCGCTGGCGCTGGCCTGAATGTCGTGGCCAGCCTGCTCCACCTGGGCCAGCAGCCCGCGTCGACGCACTTCCCGTGCGCTGGCCACTGCTAGGGGTCCCGTCCCGCCGATCAGGTCCGCTGCGTCTGCAGCGATGCCGCGGCGGGTTGCTTCCCAGGTGACGGTCACCGGGTCGACCGGCTTGCCGGCGGCGTCCAGATCCCGCATCACCGTGTACAACTCGCCCTGCTCGCGCATGGCGAAGTGCCCGGGTCGCAGCAACCCGCGAACCGCAGATAGGTGGGCGGGGGCCGCCGCCAGGTTCCGCAGGGCCTGGGCGCCCTCGGCCTCCGCCTCCGGCCCGCCCGGCCGGGCCTTCCCCGCCGCCCGCGCGTGAGCCTGCCGTTCCCGCACGCTCGCGCTGAGCGCGGCGACCTCGGCCACCTGCTGGGCGATGCCCGCGAGCCGCTGCTCCAGGATGCGTGGCTCCGGGGGCGACCGCCGCAGCTGGCGGATTTCGTCGCGGATTCGGCCCAGCCGGCGCGCGATCTCGCCATGCCCGCCGCGGCCAGGGCCGGGCGGTTCCAGTTCCGTGCGCGCTGGTGGTGGGAGGGCTTCCCACCTGGCACGGCACCGGTCAAGCTCTTGCCGGGCCTGGGCGGCCATACGCAGCGCCGCGTCCAAGTCCCCCGACGAGGCGGCTTGACTCATCCGGCTTGCCGCGAGCCACATCTGCTGCCGAATGCCGGCGCCGATCACCATCGCGGCGTAGGACGCGGCGTGCCCGGCGCGTGGCGAGGCTTCCATCAGGTCTGTTAGCAAGACACCGTCGTGGGACACTCCGGCCGGCAAATGCGGGTCCCTTTTGATCTCCTGGTGCACTGCCATCGGCCCCGGCGGCACTCCTGTTTCCCGCAGCCGCTGCATGGCTGCGAGCACCTGGCCGTGGTATGGCCTGGTCATGTCCCCGGGCTGGACCAGTCCCAGCAGGTGCGCCTGCCTCGCAGGGTCCAAGAGCACCGCGCCGAGCAGCGCCTGCTCCGCCCGGATCTCCGGGGAAAGCCCGGCTTTCATGCCCGCCCAGCCTCAAGCGGCCAGGCCAGTCCCGCCAGTAAGCCTCGTGGCTGCCCCGTCCAGGCTGGCAGTCCAGCGGCGTCAGTAGATGTCACAGATATAAAGCTAATGTGTAGATGTCACGTACGCAATGCGGCGCTGGCAGCCCGACACCGAGACCCCGCATGCCCCGCGCGGATAGCGCGGTCGCGCCCCCGTGAGGCAGACGCGGTCCCGCTAGAGCGCCCCGGCCGGGGAGTAGTGGTAGCGGTAAGCGATCCGGGTGTCGGCGCGGGCGATCAGCTCCGCGTACTCGATGACGGTGTCGCTGGCGTCGAACCGGCGGCTGTGCGCGACGGCGACCGGGGAGCCGCGCTTGATGCCGAACTGCCTGGCTTCCGCCGAGGTCGGTGGGCGGGCGGACACCCAGTCTTCCCCCCACGCGGGCAGGTAGCCGGCGATCTCCTCGGTGAGGGGGGTCTGGGACAGCAGTTCCGGGATGGCCTGGGCGAGCGAGGCGGGGAACCACGACGTCAGGAGTGCCGCAGTGGTGCCGCCGCGTGTGGTGGCC
>WNGL01009648.1_pt1 | contig 11180 bp, 12 predicted proteins | sample 5400591 | NCBI WGS metagenome assembly WNGL01 (sample SAMN13153377, study PRJNA577476) | soil metagenome | isolation source: 80 cm soil or saprolite under Garry oak tree replicate 1 | place: USA:California | collected 2016-06-15
TCCAATGAATATGACGATTCCCGATATCACTCCAATCATTGGAGAAATGATCGTCATCCATAACCCAAAGTTATATCCAGGATCATAGAAAAATATCTGTGCAATAATACTGCTGATAATGATCACTATAGCTGATAATAATGATAATGTGAATGAAACAGGTATGCTCTCAGGTTGGTACTGAACATTTGCCATATTTTCGATCCTTCAACAATATATATTTGATCGAATCATATTAAGACCTTCATTAACCTTGTAAATTAACAATGTTAACTTACATGGTTTAGCATCTTTTAATTCAATCCTTTTGTTCTACTCCTAACTGAGGTGAAATGAAAACGAATGATAACTGCTAAAAAAAGAAACTTGTTAATAGTCGTAGTACTGGCAGTAAGTGCATCAATATCAACCGGAATTTTTGTCTCCGCATATACACAGCAGGCAGCGAGTGCTCAAAATCAAAACAGTAGTAGCAACACAGGTAGTGCAGGTGCTGTTCCTTTGAGAAACTTGACAGGTTCAGTGCAAATCTTCCCGAGACTATCGCAAATAATTCAGTCCAAAGCACACATTAGTCTAAGTGCGGCTGCTGGAAGTGCAGAGAAAGCGGTGGGACTTAATTCACACGCTACATCAGCTCATATTAGGATAGTGAATGGATACTTAGTATATACAGTACATGCAGCAGACGCCAATAATAATATCCATAGAGTAATAGTAGATGCTGGAAATGGAAAAGTTCTATCGTCACAACAATTGCCTTTTGGGAACTCGCTGGTACATCCTCACGTAATAGGTCATGGAATGCAACATGGAATGTTCACTTATCCTAGAAGTGCTGGGATGTTCAGCCATCCTGGTATGATAAAGCATTTTGGTGGAATGTGGTAGACTAGATCTGCACAACGATAAAAAGACAAGTAAGGTAATTAGCAGCACGTAATTACGAACAGCTAAGATTGCCTTCTCTCATTTTTTTACTTTCCATTTCATACAAATTGCAAAGTTATTCTCTGTATCAACCTGATAACAATCTGCACAGTATCTCATTCCTCCCATTCCAGGATAACCGTACCTCCAATCTGAATAAAATATGCATTCAAACCAATCATTGAATGGGGGGCTATATTCGATATCTAACATGCTTTTATTTACTCCTCTGTTTGTTATTTTAATATCATCACTATAGATGCTTATTTATAATCTAGATCTGATGTCATGGATATAGAAACTTAATTAACTTGTTAAACCCGTGTTTTAATACCAATATTCCTAGCTTGATATAAAATTGTATGATAAGTTCGACGAATGTATTACAAGAGAAAAATAGATGTTGTGTTCAATATAAGTACAGACACTTGAAACAAACGAATCGGCATAGGTATGCAGCAGTCGGATCTCCAACGGTCTTATTGTTAATAATGACTATAATAATTGGAATTACTTTGAACTATCAGGGAACAATAAAAAGCGCTTATGCTGCTAACAATTGGTACTTAGGAAATGGTGTCCAAACAGATACCTATTATACATACAAGATCCAAGACCATGATACTAACCAGGGTCAGCCTTTCCTTATGACTATTTATTTTAAGCAGTTCAACAGTACTAGCAGTTACTGGGTTGCCCCAACAAACGTTGTGTACCAAGGGAAAGTGTACAATGGAACGCTTCATCTAAGTGATCTCGACCTCACACCATTAGGATCTTCCCTAATCCCACCCGACATGAGAGATTTTGTATCAGGCTATAAGGACAGCCTTGCGTGGCTATCGGCTTTTGTTCCCAAGCCAGGTCTATCATTAACGGCTCCATACTGGGGAAAGATTGCAGCAATTGGAGGATCAGCTGTAGCGCCTGGAGGTTCGGCAAAAGTTACCGTACCTGCTGGAACATTTGACACCACAATAATCACTTGGCATTATGGTGTAGATAATAATATTTATGTCAATCCCAATATGCCATATCCTGTCAAAGCACAAACCTTCGCTGCCACTACCGGAGGAACTCCCCCAATTCAGTATGCATTTGAACTCCAAGCTACAGGCCACGGTCAGCCTGCCATTCCAAAAAACCAGTTCATAGTTCCTACACCTCCGATAACAATACAAACGGCCCGCGGAACATATTTTATTGAAATATTGACGTGGCAACCACCAACGATAACTGCCGGAAAGCCCACTCAATTCGGCCTATTGTTTAAAAATACCGAACAAACTGTTATAAACGATGTCACATACAGCATAAAAGCTACGCAAGGTAATTCGACCGTCGTAGATGAGCATGACCAGCATGCTGCTGATGGAACAGGTATCCAAACAATTACCTTCCCAAAACCTGGACCTATTAGCATGATCATCTCAGTAGATGGCGTCGGGGGTGTTCCGAGTGGAGAGTTTGTCGAAAGCGCTACTTTCAACCTGGTCGCTGCATCAGCATTAAAATGAGACTTATTGAGGCTTTAATTAGAGTAGACGCCATTATAGTAAGTATCTAGTATGCCTTGCAATTAGAATCTCGTAAATAGTATATATCACTAATCCAATTTCATATGAAAGCTGCTAGAATTGTTAAACTAAATGAACCACTGCAAGTACAAGAGCTCCAAACACCAACACCAAAAGGTACACAGATTCTAGTTAAAGTTCAGTCTGTAGGTGTATGCCATAGCGATGTCCATGTATGGGAGGGCTACTATGAAGGTATAGGAGGACAACCGCTAAAGACTACAGATAGAGGGGTGAAATACCCTTTAACTCCTGGACATGAGATTGCAGGTATCGTAGAAGGTTTAGGAGAACAAGTGGAAGGATTTAGTAAGAATGAAAGAGTTCTCATATATCCGTGGATAGGCGAGGGACTGTGCCCTGCATGTAGGATTGGCGAAGAGAATCTTTGTGACAAGCCTAGATCATTAGGAATCTACACTGACGGAGGTTATGCTCAATATGTATTGGTACCTAGCTACAAGTATCTAGTGAAAATAGGAAATGATATGGATACAGATACAAGTGCACCTCTAGCGTGTGCTGGACTTACATCATATGGTGCAGTAAAAAATGCCAATCTAAAGCCAGACGATAATGTTGTGATAGTTGGTACTGGAGGATTGGGTTTGATGGCCATACAACTTGCCAAGGCGATTACTGGGGCCAAGATAATTGCAATGGATATAGATGATCAGAAATTAGATGTAGCAAAAAAGAATGGTGCTGATATCACAATAAATTCAAAAAAAGAGGATCCTGTAAAAGCCATCATGGAGTTGACTGACAAATTGGGTGCTGATGCAGTAATTGACTTTGTCAATGCTTCTAAAACTGTTGAAACTGATATGCAATTTCTTAGAAGAAGAGCAAGGTTAGTCTTAGTAGGACTCTTTGGTGGCGAATTGAAATTAAGTTTAGTTATGATGCCAACTAGAGCATACAAGATAATCGGATCATATACTGGAACTATAAGTGACATGATAGAATTGATTTCGTTAGCAAGAAGAGGAGTAATCAAACCTGTAGTTTCAAATCGATTCAAACTTGAACAAGCTACAGACGCATTAACTATGCTAAAAGACGGCAAAATTCTTGGTAGGGGTGTAATAAATCCATGACAGCGGCAAGTTCGACGAAAGCGAAAGAGAGAGAATTAAAGACAATAAATCCTGCAGCTGAAGAACTCATTAGTACATACGAGATAATGACTAAAGAACAGATAAGTGAAAAAGCAAAGAAAGCTCAGGATGCATTTAGTGATTGGAAAAAAGATATACAGAAAAGAGTTGATCATATCCATTATATGTATATATATCGTCTAAATCGCAAGAAGAAACGCATATGTGGAGAAAGAAAATAAAAATGATAGGCATTGGACAACAATCGATTCAAGCTAAAAACAAGGCTCATGAATCTGCACTTCCTAAAGAACTAAATAGGATCGGTTTAGAACTCATAAATACAACTACAACCTTTGATGGTAAAGTGTGATGTCGTTAACCTCATTAGATGAGAAAGACAGAGTCTAACTTCTAGGGACCAGAAAATGTCATATAAAATCTGCTAAAATACTTTGGATATCACCATATCAAAATAGTCCCAAAAACTATTGTGTTCGTCATAAACAACAGGATTAAAACGCTCGTTTGTGAATAAATTCGAATGGATCGAGTCATTGATCCCGACGGGAAATATTCTTTTCATAAGAATGCATTATTATTTATAAGTACTTTTTTAACAGTTCATAGATTTCTAGTACTGCTACGATACTCATAATTTGCGATAGTCTGATTGATGTTCTGGTTACTAAATGGATTTAGCTAAGGGGGAGTTTCAAACATATGATTATTTGATTAATTTGATCGACTTTAAAGGATGGATTTCAGCATGTTCTCCTTCACGGACATCTAAAATATAAGTTTATGTTACTTGAAGCAGTTGTCCTACTTGTAGTACAGTGAATATCGGATGTCACCGGTTCGAGTAACTTTGCGGTTGATACGTCATATTTTTTGATGTGGTAAAAATCTTACCATCGTGCACCTGCCCAAAATTGGCGAGCGAACGGTTCGGTCATATATGTCGGAATCTTATAAACAACGGTGTGGTAAGACCATATCAAAGATGGGAATAGTATGTCAGCTACATTAGGTAGATAACTTTATCATATTCCGTAGATAATTATAGAGCAAATATGACGTTGGAACGTATTTACGACGTCGTTGTGATTGGTGCAGGACCACCAGGCTGAACGGCTTCAATTCGATTGGCCAAGACCGGAATGTCTGTAGCCCTAGTTGAAAACGAGCTAGTAGGAGGAGAGTGTAACTATTGGGCCTGCGTTCCAAGTAAGGCATTACTTCGACCGCCCGAAGCACTAACTGAGGCTAGTGAAGTCGAAGGTGCCAAGCAGGCTGTTCGTGGTCTGCTTAGTGCGGAGTCCGTTCTTTCAAGACGCGATAAATTTGTTGACAATTGGGATGATAGCAATATGAAAGCTATGGTGGAGAAAGCAGGCGTCGTTGTAGTACGCGGCCAAGGACATCTTGATGGACCTAAACGCGTGGTTGTAAGCTCCAAGAATGGTGGCATTGCATTGGTGGCAAATCAAGCCGTCGTATTATCTACAGGTACTAGGGCTAGTATAGATCGAAAAGTAAAAGGATTGACAGAAGCACAACCGTGGACAAATAGAAATGCCACTGGAGCCAAGAAAGTTCCCAGTTCGCTCGCAATAATGGGCGACGGTCCTGTAGCATGTGAGATGGCACATGTCTGGTCGTCGCTTGGAACCAAGGTTACTATACTCAGCAGAAATGACGGGATACTTAGCAGGTATGAACCATTTGTAGGGGAGCGGCTAATGAATGTCTTCAAACATAGAGGCATATCTGTGCGTGCTAATGTGAACGTCAAAGAAGTAGAGCGCCCCAACCATAAGCAAGATCACCCTCCACTAAATATCACGTTGGATGATGGTACTACTATAACTGCCCAAGAGCTCTTAGTGGATATAGGGCGAACGCCAAATACAGACAAACTTTGACTTGAGACTATTGGTCTCAAACCAGGTGATTGGCTTCAAGTTGATGACACATGTCTCGTCCAGGGAGTAGAAGGTGATTGGCTTTATGCCGTAGGGGACATCAATCATAGAGCGCTACTCACTCACATTGGAAAGTATCAGGCTCGGGCATGCGCTTCGGCAATAATTGCACGCGCCCATGGAACTCTCACATCTAGTAATAGTGGAGGTTCTAGATCAGGCAATTCTTATGACCCTTGGAACAAATGGGTGGCTACCTCAGATCACGCAGCTGTACCGCAAGTAATATTTACGGACCCTCAAATTGCTTCTGTGGGATTTACTGAAAAAGCTGCTCGCAGCTTGAAAATCAATGTACGAGCAGTAGACTGTGAGATCGATACTGTCGTAGGAGCCATGCTACATACAGATGGTTATACTGGCCATGCTAGAATCATAGTTGATGATGATCGCCACGTAATAGTTGGTGCTACCATGATAGGACCCCAGGTAGGTGATTTGTTGCATTCCGCAACAATAGCCATAATCGGTGAAGTACCACTTGAGCGACTCTGGCATGCTGTACCATCGTTTCCCACGATGAGTGAAGTTTGGTTAAGCTTGCTTGAAAACTATGGATTGTGATGCACATTTGCGTTTGTACTGTTGATATGAATTTTCGTAGACAAGTTGTTTGCAATCATCTATATCGTCTTTGAATGTGTGTTTTCATAGACATATAATAATAAGATAATTACAACACAAACAAGCGCCTCCTCCATCGTTTTGTCTATGACAAGAGGTTGTACGAACCGTCGATATTATGGGAATTATATAGTCTAGTGTAGGATACTGCGGAACCATTTTACAATGTCGACAGTAGATTAGATCTTCTTATGATGCGACATCTATTAGTAAGAATAGGTGAAAACGCCTTTTATATCTTGGACCGGCTTGTATGAGTGACTCGGTCTATGCTATTGCTGGAAACTGTGCTGATATATCGCTGATATTTCTTGATGGATATTTTGATGGTTCTAGTGTTGGGCAGGTCCATGTGTCCCGGGATCCAAAGGCATGGTATACTACAAATATTATCTTGAATATGTTCACACAGACAAGCGGCGCATCCTCTTGATGGTTCATTCTTACACTATTCCCCACGTCTACACCCTAGGACCGTTCTACTAATGCACTTGAATCCAACGAACGCAGCCATTGTTTTTCTTGGGCTCTTGTCTCGTCACGTCACATTATACCAGGTTTTAAATACTCACAATCTATTTATTATTCTTAATTTGACTCAAACTGAATTAATTACAAAACCACTTGACGGAAAAATTGCAGTCATCACGGGCGGAAACAGCGGCATAGGCCTCGCTACTGCGCAGTGTTTCGTCGAAGAGGGTGCATATGTTTACATTGTTGGTCGCCGTCAAAACGAACTTGATACAGCAGTAAACCAGATCGGCAAAAATGTCACTGGTATTCAGGGTGACGTCTCTAATTTAAGCGATCTTGATCGTCTGTACGACACAGTGAAGCAGCAGAAAGGCCGAATCGATATCCTCTTCGCAAACGCCGGAATTATTGGATTATTACCGTTAGGATCAATTACTGAAGACCATTTTGATAAAATATTCAGCGTCAATGTGAAAGGGCTATTGTTCACCGTACAAAAAGCGCTTCCGTTGTTTCAGAATGGTGGTTCTATCATTCTAATCACCTCAATCGCAGGATCCAAAGGGTTCGAGGGGCTTAGTGTCTACAGCGCAACAAAGGCTGCTATACGATCGTTTGCGCGTACATGGACCGTCGATCTGAAATACCGCAAGATCCGCGTTAATGCTGTCAGTCCTGGCCCGATCGACACACCGATGATCAGTAGCATGGTACAGACTGAGAAACAGGGCGAGCAGTTGAAGACAACCCTCTTGAGCACCGTACCACTGGGGAGGATTGGCAGTCCTGACGAAGTGGCAAAGGCCGTCTCGTTCCTCGCGTCGGATGACAGCAGTTATGTCACTGGTATCGAACTGTTCGTAGATGGGGGTCAGGCACAAATCTGAATTTTTATAATGATTTACGCCGATCCTGACTCGCAGAATAACCCGTCCTCAGTACAATTAATTTTAACCCTTCTTATGATCACCTACTTTCAAATGACCAAAAGGCGGCTAATTTCATCCAGTTCTGAAGCAGACCTTATCACGACTATACAACATTATTTTTAAATTCGCACAAATCTATATTATGAGTATTCCTTAATGCATAATCAAAAAACACAATTTCTTTATTTGCATCGATACCTCTATGGTGGAGGGACGACTTTTACTGCTCACTTACTTTACACTCTAAAGAAAAAAAATGAAATAGTTATCTCGCGAATAAGAGAATCAAAGAGATCTCAACAAGGCCTCAGAGATTTTGGATATGGACTTCCTTACAAAAATGTAACTTCAGATTTCCTTAAAGGTATACGATATCCATTCATAACCTTATTCACACCGGGCTATTCTCACATATTACCCAAATTCAACCAACGGAAAAATAAGTTCGACGACATAACTTTGGTTATTCATGATCCCACGAATATTCCCCGAAAAGTAGTGCCACATGTAAAAAAATGGAGGATAATCACAATTAGAAAAGCCGTACAGCATTACCTTGAGAACAAATTTGGCCTTCAGCCACTTTTTCTATATCATCCGTTTTACCCTTATCCTGTCACTAAACGGGATAATACAAGATCTTCCACCATTTCTATATCGAGGATAGCGTTTGAAAAGAATATAGAAATAATATTAAGAGCAAACAAGTTTTTGAATGATGACCAAGCTATAAGGATATACGGGGCGCGGAGGCGACGGCACTACATTCTGCGAAGACAAAATCTTGATTTTTATAGACATTACTACGGTCAATTTGAAAAATCATTTCATAAGTTATCCGAAATACTGTCTAGGGCAAAGTTTGTTGTAGACTTATCAGTCCTTAAAAATGACGGTGGAGGAACCCAATACACCTTCCTTGAAGCAATTCACAATGGATGTGCAATAATTGTGCATCGTAAGTGGCTTGAAGACGTAGATCCAAAATATTCCGATCTTAGAGAAGGCCATAACTGTTTTGCTGTAGGGGACGAAAAAGAATTAGCTGAATTAGTAAAGAGCGACCCTGATACAAGAACAATTGTTAATAATGCAAAGAAGCTAATGAGAAGGCATATAGAGGTCGACTGGTCGAATTTATTCCATAATATCAATTGATTATCATTATAGTTGTTACCTGTTAAGACTCAAATCCAGTTCAAGTTCAAAGTGTCCGCCGCAGAACTGTAAATTAATGGAGGCGGCCATCCAAAATGTATCTCTTTATGAATGGCCAATACGTACAAAGGATGAAGAACAAGTGTCGGACCCCAATATGATTACAGCCTATTCATGGGCAGCAGGAATTTTCCAACACACATTACCTGCATCCTTGACTGACGCTGAAAAGAGAGCTGAACTGGTACATCAAATTAATAACCCCTTGATAAAAGGAAACAATGCAGACATACCACTTAAAGATTTGAATAGTGATGACAAAAACAACCGTCTTAATGAAATAGCACAACTAAGTATGGCTTATCTTACTGAACAAATGGATGAGCAGCTCAGAAAGAATATTTTGTTACGTCTTTGGATGGGCTGCATGGATGCGGCAAAAGCAATCCGTTTTAGATCGATTGCTGGAGTGAGAAACGGAGTCGTCATCGAAGCACCTATGACCACACAACATCGTCAGATCTTATTCCAGTTGATTGACTTGCTATCTAAAACTGATTTGATCTATGCTGCGGGGGTCGAAGCAGCGCCTCTATATAAAAAGCTGGTAAAGCAATACTATTCATTCGACGGTGTACCATCGGATTCCATCGTCAGAAAATACTCAAACGAATACCAAAAAGAATGATCTATCGGCTGCACCTTCATAAGCACAACAAAGTTGTACTTTTGAGTTCTAAAAGACGGGGCTCGCCTCTTATCCCCAAACAGGTACAATCTTAATGCCGGGTTTGAACGGCTAGGGTAATATCACATATCAAACTTCTTCGTTCTCGATTTCAGGGCCACTATTCTCGTATTTCAATCGTGATCTTCGTGCACTGAATTGTAAGAAGCCTAATACATACAGAATGTCTCCCCAATGTCCCTCAACAACACTTCAAGGCTGTTGTTATAATGAATGTGAGCAATAGGACTATATTCATTCAAGTCGTACTTTCCACTCTTCGTTGGTCTAGAATTTGTATAATTTGTAAACCCTCTATTTTATAGGTGACATAGTGTTTGTGATTGCTAGATGAGATACAAACTTCTTGGAAAAAGTGGGCTACGAGTTTCTGAGCTGTGTCTGGGCGGTATGACTTTTGGAGAAGACTGGGGGTCGATGTTACCTGGGGCATCTAAGGAAGAAGCTAAGAAAATATTTGATTTATTCGTGAGTAAGGGTGGAAATTTTATAGATACTGCAAATGTATACCAAAATGGCACTAGTGAGAAATATGTTGGTGAATTCATTTCATCCGAACGAGAAAGGTTTGTTGTTGCTACAAAATACACCCTGACAACAAATCCAGATGATCCTAATGCAAGTGGAAACCATCGCAAGAACTTAGTTCAGTCTGTTGATGCAAGTCTTAAACGGCTAAACACTCACTACATAGATCTCCTTTGGGTGCATATGTGGGACCCGATGACACCAATTGAAGAAGTTATGAGATCCTTAGATGATTTGATTAGGTCTGGAAAAATTCTTTACATAGGCATATCTGATGTCCCAGCTTGGGTTGTTTCAAACGCGAATGCAATTGCGGACCTGCGTAGTTGGTCATCTTTCATAGGACTTCAGATAATGTATAACTTGATCGAAAGATCTGCAGAGAGAGAACTATTGCCTATGGCTCGTGCTTTAGATATCGGAGTAACGGTGTGGTCTCCGCTAGGTGGAGGAGTTCTTTCGGGAAAGTATAACAAACAAAATACCAAAGAGCAAAAAAGATTTAGTGACAATAATCCAATGAGTGCTTCATTTGTAAATGAGAGAAATATTTCTATAGCAACAGAAGTACAAGCAATAGCAACGGAGATCACTAAGACTCCTTCACAAGTAGCCTTGAACTGGATAAGACAACGGCATAAGGACAAAGCAGTTATGATCCCCATTGTAGGAGCTAGAACTGAAGTTCAAGTTAAGGATAACTTGGGTTGTCTAGATTTTGAATTAACCAGAGATCAACTGAAAAGATTAGATGAGAAAAGTAAGATCGAGCTAGGATTTCCCCATGACTTTATGTCTGAAGCGGCTAGAATTTTCTTATATGGAAATACTTTTTCACTAATAGACAATCATAGAGCGTGAAATAATGAATGGCATGCTGGATGGAAATTAACAAAGCCAAAAGATACATGGCCTTTTTTCTTGATGAGAGTACTTGAGATGCAGAAGTGGGCCGACAATATTAAGACGGTTGAAGAGGAACGTATCAGGCTTGCAATTGTAACAGCAAATAATCATTATGCTGGATTTGGAGCTGGAACTGTGAATATTTTTTGGAACATGCTGGGGCTGCCGGAAGCCAAGTGGGAGGATAGAGGAATAGAACAACAACAAGAAGCTAG
>WNGL01009649.1_pt1 | contig 11179 bp, 12 predicted proteins | sample 5400591 | NCBI WGS metagenome assembly WNGL01 (sample SAMN13153377, study PRJNA577476) | soil metagenome | isolation source: 80 cm soil or saprolite under Garry oak tree replicate 1 | place: USA:California | collected 2016-06-15
CGCAACTCGTCTTTGTGGACGCATAACCGGCAGCGGACTCGTCCGATTAAGATCGGCTCATTTACTTACGCTGGCTCCGAAATTCGTATCGCGCCTGGAGGATCGATACCTTCTCGTTGTATCGTGGGTATCGGTTCGGTGATCACGGGAGAGTTGACTGGTGAGGAGCAATTGATTGCCGGAGTGCCAGCTAAACCGATCAAGGCACTTAGCGAGGAAGACAGGTTCTTGATCGAGCGAAAGACACGTCCTGACTTGCCGGACGACATCTGACGCAGCTAATCCGTGTTTAATCCAACTCGGCAATGAAATCATTATTAGCAGTCGTGACTTTAGTTGTGTTCGTCGGCGTCCTGCTGGTTATTCCGGTGAAGACGGAGGCCATGGGGGCCCTTACTGTCTGTGGACTTCTTTCCATTCCCGTCGTGCTCTTGCTGATGAGGAGCAAGGTCGAACGCGAATTTCTCTTGCAAGTGTTCGTCGCGGCGCTCCTGGTAAGAATGATAGTCGGTACGATCATTAATTTCTTTCAATTGCAGGAGTTCTTTGGCGGCGATGCGATGACTTACGATTTTTATGGCGCAGCATTAGTGAGATCATGGGCCGGCGATCGTTACTTTCAAACTACGGTCAATGCCTTTTTCGGAGAGTACGGCCAAAGTGCATGGGGAATGGTTTACATGGTTGGAGCCATTTATCGGGTGATTGGCCGTAACATGCTCGCCATCCAATTCACCAACGCCGTGTTCGGGGCGGCAACCGCGCCGGCAGTTTTTTCCATCGCCCATACACTCTTTCAGAACAAACGAGTCGCTCGCCTGGCCGCTCTTCTGGTCGCTTTTTTCCCTTCTTTGATCCTTTGGTCATCGCAAGGCCTCAAGGACGGCCCGATAGTATTTCTCCTCGTGTTAGGAATACTGTTGACGCTACAAATGGGAGAGAGGTTCAGCTTCAAGAACACCGTAGGTCTCTGTCTAGTCCTCGCAACTTTGATCAGCTTTCGATTCTATCTTTTTTACATGATGACCGCGGCGGTACTGGGAGCATTCGTCATAGGTATGCGCGAGTTTACGCTGTCAAGTTTCATCCGACAACTTTTGGTTGTTGTCGGTATCGGCCTGACCTTAACCTATATGGGAGTACTCCAGAGGGCGCAGCAGCAAGCCGGATATTTTGGAGATTTAAGAGTCGTTGAAAGAAGCCGCCAGGATCAATCCCGAGCCCAATCCGGATTTAGTCAGGATGTCGACGTATCGACCACCGAAGGAGCTATCAAAGCAGCCCCCCTTGGCATCGTCTATCTTCTGTTCGCTCCGTTTCCCTGGGAAGTCCAGTCACTGCGCCAATCAATCACCCTTCCCGAGATGGTGGTCTGGTGGGCATCCTTCCCTCTGTTAATACTCGGCCTTTGGTTTACGATCAGACACCGTCTGCGGCAGTCGTTTGTGATCCTGATTTTCACGACTATGCTAACGCTGGCCTACTCGATATATCAGGGAAACGTCGGCACGGCCTATCGCCAGCGAGCTCAACTCCTGGTTTTCTACTTCATCTTCGTCGCGGTGGGGTATGTATTGATGCGGGAAAGGCGCGAGGAAAAGAAGCAGCAGGCTGACTTGGTGCGTCAACACGCTGAAGAACCGCCGCGAGATCGGCGCCTTCCAATTAGCGTCGGTTCGCCCGCAAAAGCTAACTAAATCTTACCTCTCAGCTTAGCCCATATCAGACCGAGGTATTCGTGCAAGGCAAGATCTGCCTTGTGCAACTCGCCGACGCTGGGATAAAAGTCGGATAGCCGCAAACCCTGGCCCGTTGACTCATAGTCTGTAGGAGCCGCGATAGGATCCATGCCCAATTTCCTGAACAACGCCTGCGAGCGCCTCATGTGTGAAGCCGAAGTTACCAGGATGAATCGATCCTTTCCCACAATGGCCTGGACGAACTGGGCCGACTCTTCCGTGTCGCGCGACTGCGTTTCGAGCACTAGGTCCTTTTCCTCGACTCCAAGGGCTCGCATGGCCCTGCCCATCACTTCGGCAACCGGCACGTTGTCAAACGTTGTCCCCTCCGAAAGAACCATTTTTGATTCCGGGAGTTCTCTGTGTAGCCGTACTGCCTCGACAATCCGTGCCAGCGAAGCGTCGTGCAGTTGCGTTGTCGGGGGCAAAAAAGGTGAGTAAGTATCGCCGGCTCCAAGTACGACAATCCACTTCACGGGCGATTGGGTCAACGACGCGACCTGTTCGGGTGTGGCGAGCGCGGGCGCGTAGGGTCGCTCGAGCGGCTGTAATAGCAGATTCGGAAGGCTCGCATTGGAAAAAAGAAGCAAGGTCACCGCTCCGAGGGAAACCAGAATTCTCCCCAGTCGCTGTCTGCCGGTAAACCATAAGAAAATTAAACCGGCGATAAGCAACAGCGTGCAGACGGGCAGTGGCAGAAAGAGCGAAGATATTATCTTTTTTAGCAAAAACATTTTGAGGGTTAACCTCGGCGAAATTCAAATTTGAAATAGATTATGACGTTACGGGACTCGACCTTGACGCTGCGAAGGAGGCGTAGCTAAACTCAACTTCGCACCTATGCTTAGACGTAACAATACTTTCCTGGCGGCCGTGAGAATGCCCGCGAAAATCGTCCGGATGGTTTCGCGCGACTCGCGAGGATTCTTCATGCTGTTAAGAATGGCGTTCTGGGTCGCAACGCTCTCGCTAATGGTTAAGGTACTGCCGCTACCGACCACCTTCCGCATCATCACTCCGCGAATCAAAACCAGGACCCCAGACGATCCGCAAGCGATACAAGACAGGTTGGCGCGTTTGATTGACCGGCTTCTGGCACTGGATCTGTTTGTCTTTACGCCCACTTGTTGGAAGCGGGCCGCGATCTTACATCGTTATCTGGCTTTGAACGGAATACCGAACCGCGTCATCTTCGGGGTGCGAAACGCTCAGGAAAAAATCCTGGAAGGGCACGCCTGGCTCGAAGCTGATGATCAACCCATACTAGAGAAGATCCCCCCGCAGTACACAAAGATTTACGCTTTTGAATGAACCAGACGCTGGGCTTCGAAGTCCTTCAAGATTCTTTCTACGCTCGCCGCTGCATGATCTGATGACACTTCGTAGGTTTCCGTCATCTTGTTAATAATTTCGGGAAGCGGTTCCTGCTTTTCGAGGCAGGTCCAGACGAGCATTGCCGTCTCGTTAAGTTGATAATATTGCTTTGAATTCAAGTCCACGAGCACACCTTCGCCCTGGTCGAATGCTGTCGAGATCACATGTTCAAAAGGAATTGGCGTAGCGCTTTCCAACATTACTTGCTTTCTCCTCCTGGGGAATTTTAATTGCGAGACATCTTATCAGAACTCTCGGTAGAGCATGTACTGCTCGCTTCTTTGCCGTTCTCTCGGCAAGCAAATTCAGACCATCGCATTTTGTGGAAATCGAATCATATCCGACGACCTGCATTCTTCCGAGGAGACTGACGCTGTCTTTGGCCCAACCAGACGCGATATTTGATCAGGTGTTGCCGGATGGAAACCTAGCACGCCAAGCGCTTTCAGTAATAGCGTGACGGCAGGCCACCAGACGGGAAGCGGCGCCGCTTTGTATTTTCGCGCGAGCCGCAGAGCCAGAGTCGCGCCATTGAGCCTTTCAGGCCCGCACAGTTCAACTATTTTGACGCCCTTCGCGTCACTGCCAATCAAACGAAACACGCATTCAAGAAAATCTTCGAGGTGAAGAGGCGCGAATTGAATGTTTTTATTTCCCCATAATAGCGGAACGACGTGCAGACGCGCAGCCAACGACACGAACTTATCGAGACCTTCACGACTGCCCCCGCCATACAACTCGGCCGGTTGCAGGATCAATAAGCTGTCCCAGGTCATTTTTTTCAATGCTTCTTCGGCAGCGAGTTTTGACTCTCCGTACGCGCCATTGCCCGCTACCGCACAGCGAGTGCTTACATAGAAGAAGCGCCGGCAGCCTAAGGCCTGCGCCTGCTCAGCCAGACGTTTTGTTCCCTGCAGATTAACTTCCCAATATGCGGCCTCGTCAACCGCGTGAGTCACAGCTGCGAAATGGATCACGAGATCGAGTGGTCGCGGTATCGTATCAAGGCAAACCTGCGAGGTCACGTCCATTGCGAGTTTGCGGAGTTTCGGGTGGTCCAGCGCGACATCGTGTTTATGCAGGGCGCACCAAATCTCGGAAACATTCTCGCGCGCCAATAGTTGCTCCAGCACCCGTTGCCCGGGCACGGATGAAGCCCCCGTAAACAGCACTCTCATCGTTTTTCAGGTATTACGTGTGTGCGCCCAGTGGAGTTCAGACGCCCTGCGCTCCAGCCATTCATATCGGTCAATAAGCTCTTCATTTGTAGAGTTCAAAGTAACTCGTAATACTCATCATTAGATTATCCGCTCGCAGTGATGCCGGATAGTGGAGGCTATTGTCCTCTTCGCACGTGCTGATGGTATCCTAAACGTCAAGCACACGGCACCAGAAACTCTTGATGGAACAGGCTACTCTGCGAAATTTCAACCGGAAGCAGGACATGCGTCTTTTCAGTTTCATCTTCAACCAGATCTACATCGTAACTCGATGACAAGTTCATGCGGCCAGACTCAGTTTACGTCTTCCAACGCTCGCGCGGCTCTGTTCATAGCTCATCCCGGCCACGAGCTGATAGTTCACGGCTGGCTGGAACTTGTACGACCATTCGTCTTTGTCCTCACCGATGGCTCTGGCCGAACGAACCAATCGAGACTGAAGTCAACTACAGAGATACTCAATCAGACCGGAGCGAAGCTGGGTTGCATTTACGGGCGCCTTACAGACCGCTCGGCATACGCGGCCATCCTCGATCGGGAGTTTGACCTTTTTATCCGGCTCGCCAAAGAACTTGCCGAAGCTTTCATCGCTGAGCGCATTGACTATGTCGCAGGCGATGCGGCTGAAGGGTACAGCCCGACGCATGATGTCTGTCGTTTGATAATCAAGGCAGCGGTAAAGATTGCTTACCAGAGAACCGGCCAGCGGGTTGCAAATTTCGAATTCCCTCTCGTCCGGCCGCCGGACGCCGATCGTGCCGCGCTTCATCCTGACGACATTTGGCTGCAACTGGATGACGAAGCATTTGCGCGAAAACTGGCTTCGGCGAAAGGATACGCCGCACTTACGAGCGAAGTTTTAGCTGCACTTAGTAGAGAATCGGCCGATGCGTACAGGATAGAATGCTTGCACCGAGTCGATGCTAGCTGTGACACCCGGGGTTGGAATGGCGAACGCCCTTTTTATGAGGACCACGGTGAAAAGCAGGTCGCGGCAGGCTACTATCAGCGCGTGCTTCGCTATCATCAGCACATAGAGCCTCTCGCCGCGGCGCTCTCGTGTTACGCTGAAAAGAACGCGTAGAAACTGTGAGATGATTATTCTCCCAAAAGCCGCTGGGTCGCCCTGGTAATTGATCGTTCAAGTAAACCCGTTCGAACATGCGCTCAATGCGGATTCTAATCACAAACAACACGCTGGACTTCCGTGGCGGTTCCGAACTCTACGTGCGCGATTTGGCAATCGCTTTGCTCAAACGCGGACATATGCCCATCGCCTATAGCACGAAGCTGGGGGACATCGCTCAGGAAATTCGAGCTGCGACAGTTCCGGTTATCGATAGTCTCGACGCTCTGTCGGTCACACCAGATATCATTCACGGACATCATCACTTGGACACGATGACAGCGCTGCTGCGCTATCCCGGCGTGCCGGCGGTCTATTTCTGCCACGGCTGGTTCCCATGGGAAGAAAATCCGCCGCGATTCCCCCGCATCCTGCGCTACGTCGCCGTCGATCATACATGTCGCGACCGTTTGCTCTTTGAACACGCCATACCTGAAGACCGTGTCCAAGTGTTGCTTAACTTCGTCGATCTTGAGCGCTTCAAACCTCGTGGGCCGCTCCCAGCCCGCCCGCAACGTGCGCTAATCTTCAGTAACAACGCCAACGAATACACGCACACACGATCGGTGCGCGAAGCATGCGCGCGCATTGGGATTACGGTCGATGTTATTGGATCAAACGCAGGCGATGCATGCGCGCGACCCGAAGAAATTCTTGGGCGTTATGACCTTGTCTTCGCCAAGGGGAGAGCGGCCCTTGAATCGCTCGCGGTAGGCGCGGCGGTGATACTCTATGACACAACGGGTTCGGGACCTATGGTGACGACTGGTGAGTTTGGCCGGCTCCGGCCGCTTAATTTCGGGGTGCGTGCGCTGCGTGATCCGCTCGACGCCGATGTAATCGAACGACAGATTGCTCTCTACGATGCTGAAGATGCGGCAAAGGTCTCTCGTCTGGTACGCAGCAGCGCTGGCTGTGATGCAGCGGTCGAACAAATCATTTCGCTGTATCAGGAAGTTGTCGAGGAAAACATCAGCATTGGTAAACCTGACTGGAACACAGAGGCGCAAGCTGCAACAGCCTACTTGCGCTGGCTCGGGCCAACCTTGAAAGAAGTAGATGCCGCCAAGCATAGAGCCTTCCTGGCTGAATCGGCGCGAGATCAAGTACGTGACGAATGTGACCAAATGCAAGCTCGATTAGTTGAACAAGAGCAGACTCTGCAAACTCGGACGATCCAATTCCAGGAAGGACAGCAGCGATGGGCCCGGCAGATTGCGGTGCAGGAAGAAGCTGTTAAGGAGATCTCGTCCCGGGCGGCAGTAAAGGAAGCTCAGCTCGAGAGGATCACCAACTTGTTAGGCTGGCGCTTACTTAGTCACTACGGACCGATAAAACATCGCTTTGTGCTGCCAGCGTATAAGAGTATTCGCAAAGTGTTTGGGTCCGAACGACGCCACGAGAGCGATCAGAGTAACGCCGCTCCCATTAGTAACGTGGATCAAAACCACTGTCACTCAAGTCCCGTCGGGACTCAGGAGACAATTCAGCGTCATCCATCTTTGAAGGATATTTTTTCAGACATTTATCATCGCAGGGCATGGGGGCAATGCGAGTCAGTATCCGGGCCAGGCTCAGGCGTTGCCCGTACAGCAGTGTTTCGAGATGAGGTCGCCGTTCTCTTGAAAGAGATCAACGCTAGAACCGTGCTGGATGCTGGTTGTGGAGATTTCAATTGGATGAAACATGTGAGACTGGATTTAGAGCAATACATTGGCGTAGACGTGGTTTCAGAACTCATCTCGGCAAACCAACGCGAATATGGTAACGCCGTGAGGGCTTTCCTCGATGTTGACATAACCAGAGATAAGCTGCCTCGAGTAGACGTAATTCTCAGCCGAGACTGTTTGGTACATTTTTCTTTTAAGGATATCTTCGGTGCGATTCAGAATTTTAAGGAGAGTGGCTCAACATATCTTTTGGCAACAACCTTCAAGTCCGTTAATACAAACACTGATATAAATACCGGTGAGTGGCGGGCATTAAATCTACAGATATTTCCCTTTAACTTTCGCGAGCCACTTAAACTAATTGATGAGAAACGAACCCACGGAGGGGTCTCCCTGGACAAGTATTTAGGGCTATGGGCGCTTCAGGATCTTCCGCTGTGAGAATAGACCTAGGCAGGAAATAGCTTAAAGAGCACTGACTGGAATGAACAGAAGAATTCCTATTCTGATCTGCATAGATGTCGAGCCCAATGAGCGTAAGCTCGACCCGCAGGTCCGAGTGGACTGGACGGGTTTCGAGAAGAGCTACGAGTTCTTTAGCGAGCTTAGACCGCGCTTAGAAATGGTGACTGGGCTGGTGTTTTTTGAGTGCATACAGAAAAATCAAACGTCGATATTTCTGGCCCATCTATTGGAGGCTTATCCCAAATGGAGCACCAAAAGAGTGAGACATTCCACAGATTGAGACGTCAATCCAAATTGAGAGTGATGCTTGTATTCAAACCCTGCGGTTATGCTATGCTCCGGTCCTGACAATGGTTCGGGTAGAGCTTTACTTCAAAGGAAATCAGTAAGAATGATAGAAGCGACCCTTAATCAAGACGTGCAGACTGTGACCCCGGAGGGCGAGTGCGTTGAGAGGTTACCTGCGGGCGTGACTTTTCACGACGTAGTCACACATGTTGACGGGCGTGGCTCCGTAGTCGAGTTGTATGACCCGCGGTGGGGTTGGCACTCTGACCCGCTCGTTTTTTCCTATTGCTTCACGGTCCGCCCTGGAATGATTAAGGGCTGGGGGCTTCACAAGAAACATGATGACCGCTATTTCATACTCTTCGGTGAGTTGGAGACGGTGCTCTACGATGAACGATCAGACTCGCCGACGCGCGGCCTGGTCGCGAAGGTGGTGATTTCGGAGTATCGCCGCCGGCTGCTGAACATTCCGGCAGGTGTTTGGCACGCCAACCGCAACATCGGAGCTAAAGACGTTGTGGTCGTAAACTTCCCGACCATTCAGTACGAGCACGCCAACCCGGACAAGTACCGTCTGCCTTTGGATAATGACCACATACCATACAAGTTCGACGATCTCCGCGGCTGGTAACGTGTGCGATGTGTGCGGACCGAACTCTCAGGCCGAAATTCAGCATACTGCTACCGACGTATAACCGAGCGGATGTCCTGCTCTTCGCCATCCGGTCCGTTCTGAATCAAACAATCAGCGACTTCGAACTGCTGATCGTAGGAGATGGCTGCGCCGACGAGACGGCCGATGTTGTCACCGGCTTTGCGGACGAAAGGATTCGCTGGTTTGATCTCCCCAAGGCGCCACATTTCGGCTACGCGAATCGAAATGTCGCGCTCCGAGAGGCCGGGGGTGAACTCGTTGCTTACATGCAGCACGATGATTTGTGGCTGCCTGACCACCTGGAAATTCTCGGCCGGCGCCTCGAACAGCACGAGATTGAGATCGCCTACAGCCTTCCTATTTGGGTCATTCCTCGAGGATTGATTGCGCCACTCGTCTTTAACCTCAACCATCCTGAGACCCTGGACTCCTTTTTGGCGATGACACACAATGGCATCCCCTCCGTATGCGTCGTCCATCGGCGAGAATGTTTCGACAAATATGGATACTGGAATGCGGACTTGCCTTCGTGTGCGGACTGGGACATGTGGGCCAGGATTATCGAGGGTGGAGAGCGAAAGAACTTTGCGTACCTACCGGAACCGACCACCCTGCACTTCCGCGCCAACTGGCGTGATGAGATGACTGCCGGGCCGGCGCCAGTGCGGGTCTGGAAGGCCCTCCACGCCATCCACGGTTTCATGCCCACCAGCTTAAAGCCACAGGTACCGTCCGGCATTACCGGGCAGGAAGCATGCTGGCTGAGAATCGAGGAGGATTCTCAACGCTGGTCGGCGGAGTTGCGGGCCGCAGTTCAAACCGCTCTTGAACAACGCGTCTCCTTGAGCGATGAGAGGATCCTTGGCCTGCTCGGAAACGAAGCGGCACAGGTCCCACCTGATAAACTGCTGGAGAATTACGCGTTTGATCATCGCTTGTCCCACAGAGTAAGAGAGCAGCAGCAACAAATAGACTCGGTTCTTGCTTTGGTAGCTGAACGGCAAAGAGAGGTCGATTCGTTGACAACAGAATTGGCTGATCAGCGTGAGAAAGTTCTGGCGCTGGTTGCACAGGTCACGGAACGACAGGGCGCAGTCGACTCACTGGAGATACAATTGACTGAGCAACGGGTGAAAGTTCTGGCGCTGACTAACCACGTCGGAGAACGGCAATGCGCGGTCGAGTCGTTGGCGACTCAGTTGGCGGAGAGGCACGAGAGAGTTCTCGAGTTGGTCGAACAGGTCGGAGAACGACAGAGAGCCGTCGATGCAATGATAGCCGAGTTGGGCGAGAGCCATAAGATAGTGGCCACACTGACAGCCCAAGTCGCTGAGCGCGAGGCCGAGCGTGAGAAGATGAGAAGTACATTGGGCTGGCGTTTGTTAAGACAGTACGGCAAAGTCAAATATCGATATCTCTTGCCAATCTACCGATTGCTTAACCCAAGTCGAAGAGCAAAAGATGAGCCGGCATAGAGTCATTTCGATCGTAGGCACGCGCCCAGAGGTTATCAAAATGGCGACTGTCGTCCTTGTCGCACAATCAAAAATGCCAAGCCCCGGCCTGACTAGACTCGCTAAAAAGAATCCGAACCGCCCTGCTATCGTTCTGTGAATCCGATCGCTGTGCGATCATCATCAGGACGAATCCGGACATCGGGACGAGGCGCGCGCGCGACTGTGTTGTCTGAGAGATCTTGTTGCACCGACACATCCATGCCTACCAGAGCGCGGGAACCAACGCGACGACCGTCGCGAATGCTGGAGTTAATCCCGATCCAGGCTTCGGCGGCGATTACGGCGTGACCGGCGATCACGACAGCGGCCGTCACGCTCGCGCTCCTTTCGACGCGGACGTTATGGCCGACGTGGACGTGATCATCGATCTTAGCGTAGTCCTCGACGAGAGTCGGTGTGATGGTTCCGCTCTGCACTGTGACCAGTGCCCCGATTTCGACATGGGAGCCGATTACTACCCCGCCGAGATGGGGAATGCGTGTTTTGTTGCCGATCTCATCTCGCACGAATCCGTAGCCTTCGTGTCCCACCACTGTGTTTGCGCCAATTACCGACTCATCGCCGATTGCAACGCGTGGATACACCCTAACACCAGATCGGAGAATTGATCCGCGCCCGACACGGACGTCGTCGCCCACCACGCAAAACGGCTCGATGACGGCACCATCACCAATCTCTACATTACCCTCGACAACGGCCAATGGTGAGATGACGGCGCTTGGCGCAATCGTGCGCTTGGACACCCAGGGTCGTTGCCGTCGCTCGGTCTGAATGAATCCAAGGACCTTGGCGACCGCCGCACGTGGGTCGGCGGCCTCCAAGACGAGACAGTCACCCAACGCACTTGCCAGCGCGGAACCGCTCGAGGCGATAACAATGCAGCCGTGGCGTAGGGCGAGAAATTCGCGAATAGCTGTCGTCACCTTCTTGTTGATGAAGTAGAGGCATCGGTCCTCGGCGGCATCGAGTGGCGCCACTCCATCGACCACACGCTGGCCCTCGGCCGGCAGACCGATGACCCGACGTATCTCTTTTTCTTGAAGGGTCGCGCGCAGCATGTTAAATCCCCTCATTCAGTCGGCGCGTGTAGTAGCCGTTGAGAGCGTCGACAAACGCATCGTAGCG
>WNGL01019179.1_pt1 | contig 11178 bp, 9 predicted proteins | sample 5400591 | NCBI WGS metagenome assembly WNGL01 (sample SAMN13153377, study PRJNA577476) | soil metagenome | isolation source: 80 cm soil or saprolite under Garry oak tree replicate 1 | place: USA:California | collected 2016-06-15
GCATGTCCTCTCGAAGGACGAAGCGAAGTTCGTCTTCGAGCACGGTTGCGAGCAGCTCATTCTCGGCTCGGGCCAGATAGGCAATGTGCATCTATCGCCGGAAGCTGAGGCATATTTCGCGAAAAAGGGCTGCGAGGTATTGTTGCAGCCCACCCCAGAGGCGATCCGTGCGTTCAACGGTTCGGAGGCGAAGAAGATCGGGCTGTTTCACGTTACCTGCTGAATCGGGGAGTCAGCCGTTCGGGCTCGATGAAGCGCCAGGGAAGGCTCTAAAATCGCACACGATAAGCCGCCAACCTGTTGATTACAGGAGTCAAAGATTTGTCCCGTTTGCACCATCTTCCAGTCGAGACGGTTCTGCTCTCCGTGGTGGATCGAGGAGCTATCGCCGAATCTTGGTGATGGCAGGAATCGGGCGGCAGCGGGCTTAGCATGCGGCCGGCACGGGGTGCCGGCGTGTGCAGTGGAGGGACCCGGTAGCGTCCTCCAGGATTACCTCGGCCAACCGGAGCATGCGCTCGACAACGGCAGCCAGCGGCCTCTCTACGGGCCGCCCCTAGCGGAGGCGCCAGATCGCGCCGAACAGGAAACCGAGCCCCAGGGCGATCGCAAGCGTTGCGAACGGACGCTCACGAACCGCGTCCTCGAGCGGGCTCATCTGCGCCTTGACCTCGCGAAGGGCCGGCGCAACGAAACGGCCATGTCGACCGCCGCCGCGGCCTGCGGCGAGGAGACCTGGCTTGCCGGCGTTGGGGGAGCCTCTGGAGCGAATGCCTCTAAGAACAGATCTGGTGTCGGGTGCTGAGTGTGACCGCGTGGCATGGCCGCATCATGCTGCTGCCGAAGCGATAGGGCAAGGAAAGGAGCGAGACAACCCGACGCCCCGGGACCCATCGCAAGGCAGGAGCTGTAAGCTCAAAAGTTACGCGGAGGAGTGCACATGCCAGCCGGGAACGATGCTCTGAAAGACCGCCTTTCCCGGTATCGCGGAATTAAGATCACGGTGACCGGTAGAAATTCAGGACGCGCCATCTCAATCCCGGTCTGGTTCGTATTGGACCATGAGAACCTGTATCTTCTGCCGGTGCAGGGGTCGGATACGCAGTGGTACAAAAACGTGCTCAAAACCCCGTCGATTCGGATCAACGCGCGGGGCGCAGAGGCCGAATTCAACATTGTTCCTATCACCGACTCGAAACAGGTGTCGTCCATCATCGCCTTTGGTTATTGTGCTTTCCTCGGCGGCCATTGTCCTTGCTGTCTTATTCATTGCATATCGCTGGATCGATCCGCTACCGCCACGTCACTTCGTAATCGCTGCGGGGGCGGCGGGATCCGGATATGACAACTTTGCGAGGCACTATGCACGGATTCTGACACGCGATGGCATCGAGCTAGAGGTCCGCAACTCCGCTGGCGCGGTAGAAGATTTGGATCTGCTGCGCGACGCCGCCTCTGGGGTGCAGGCGGCCCTAACCACGTTCGGGATCGCGCAACCGAACGATGCAGATACCCTCTATTCACTCGGTGGAATATTCGATGCACCGATATTCATTTTTTACAGGGATGCCGAACCGACCACGCGGTTTGCGCAATTCCGTGGCAAGCGCCTTTCCATTGGCATGCCGGGAACCGCGCTTCGATCGCTTATCTTACAGGTTTTAAAAGCGACCGATGCAGTGGATGTTTCTACGCATCTCCTGGATCTTGGTACCGCCGAGGCAGTCGATGCATTGATCGCAGGCGAAATCGATGTGGCGGTCTTTCCAAGTCAGTTGGATGGCGGCCTCTTGCAGCGCGCGCTCGGTGCCGCTGGAATCCGATTAATGAATGTCGCGCAAGCGGAAGCCATCGCCAAAACGATCCCCGGGCTGAAGCATGTGGTGCTGTGGCGGGGCCTCATTAGCTTGGGTCGCGACATTCCCAATTCGGACCTTGACCTGCTTGCCTCCCGCAACAGATTGCTCGTACGGAAGGATCTTCACCCCGCCTTGCAGTATCTGTTGCTGGAAGCGATGCGCAAAGTCCACTCGACGCCGGGCCCCTTCAATCGTCTGGGTGAGTTTCCCGCTGAGCAACCCAATGATTTGCCTCTCTCTCCAACGGCAGAGGCATTTTACCGCTCCGGCCCGACTTTCTGGCAGCGACACACGTCCTTCTGGCTTGCCTCACTCCTCAACCGCATCGTGTTCTTTATCATTCCGGTCGTCGCGACATTGATTCCCGTCATTGGCTTCGCGCCGCGCCTTTACAGGTGGCTGTACGTTCGTCGTATCGACCGATTGCACCGACTTTTAGGAACCCTCGAACGCGAACTCGCTCAGAGCGCAGCCAGCTCTCAATTGATCGAGTATGAGACACGGATCGCCCGAATTGAATCGACAGTGCAGTTGCTCAAGGTTCCACGCCGGTTCGAAGTGGATCTGCAGCGGCTCAGGATCCATCTGCGCATGGTTCAAGAAGAGGTCGGTGGTTCGCGACCGATCCGACCAGGGTGAAATTGCCGGCGAGCGTGGCGGCCATCGCGACCACGAGCCAGGCGCGCTGTGGATCGTCGAGCTGCGTAGCACGGCCGGTACGTTGCTGACCAGGTTCGAGAGCGCGGCGGTGACGGTTGCGAGCACCGGCATGGAAGCAAGATGCATCCGCCCCATCGCGGCGATCGCCTGCGGCGACAACACCGCGCGCTCGACTCCGGCGATGACGATGAACAGGCCGACGAACATCAGCAACAGCGACCAGCCGATCTGCAGGTAGACCTTGACGGCCTTGATGCTGCGGGTGAGGAGCAGCAGCGCGCCGCCGACGATGGCCGCGATCGGAACCGGCGCTCCAGCGAAGAACAGCGCCATCATGCCGGCGGCGACGAGCACCGATTTGACGACTAGTGGCCCGTGATACCGGGACGGGCGGCTGGGCAGGGGCTCGAGCCGCTCGCCGGTGAAGAAGTCGCGGCGGTGGATCGCGGCGATCAGCAGGATGGTCAGCAGGATGGTCAGCAGGAGGCCCTCACATTGGCCTGGACCCCGTGCCGGCGTGACATCTATACCCGTGGTGCTCGCTCTCATGCCGCCTCCCGCACCGGCCCGGGTGCGACCCATACGTCATCCGGGCACCGGTCGCGCTGTTAAAAAACAGTGCCGAGCACGGCGGCCATGTCAATGGCCCTCGTTCATCGCCTCGGTTAGGGCATAGGAAATGCCGGCGCGCACGCGGACCATGGCGGTCTTGTCGATGCCGAGCCTCATCGCGATGGCATCGGCAGTCTTGAACCCGATGCCACGGATGTCGCGGGCCAGTCGATAGGGATTCTCCGACATGACCTGGATGGCGTCGGCACCATAGGTCTTGAAAATCCGTACCGCTCGCGCCGTGCCGACACCGTGGCCGTGCAGGAAGACCATGATTTCCCGCACCGCCTTCTGCTCGGCCCAGGCGGCAAGAATCCTGGCAGCGCGAACCGGCCCGATGCCGTCGACCTCGCGCAGTCGGTCGGGCGTCGCCTCGATCACGTCGAACACCTTGTCGCCGAAGGCGCGCAGGAGCTTCTTGGCATAGACCGGGCCAATGCCACGGATCATTCCCGAGGCGAGGTACTTCTCGATGCCCTCGACCGAGGTGGGCGCAGAAGCCCTCAGGAACTGGGCTTTGAATTGCTGACCGTGGGTACGGTCGTTGATCCAGTTGCCGGAGGCCGTAATCCACTCGCCGGCCGAGATCGCGGGCCGAGATCGCGGCGGCATGGCCGACCAAGGTGACCAGCTCGCGGTGGCCACGGGCCTTAACCCTGACGACGCAAAAGCCTTCTCGGCGTTCTGGCAGGTGACCCGCTCGACCTTTGCTTTGGTTTGAACGTTGACTTTCACGATACGATCCCCGCCCGCAACGCGAGCGCCTGCGTCGTGCTCCGGCGCGCCGCAACCCTCTTTAGCTCCCCATGTTCCGCCGCCGCTGGTGCGCGATCCGTTAGCTGTGACGCCTGTCCTGAGTGGCTTAACGTAAGCGCTATACCCCCTGACCCGGTGGAAATACCAGAACGGGCGCGCCGATTTTCGCCTGATTGTAGAGATCGATCGCGTCCTCGTTGGTCATTCGGATGCACCCCGACGAGATGGCGCGGCCGATATATTCCGGCTGATTGGTGCCATGGATCCGATAGAGCGTGTCCTTGTCGCCTTGATAGAGATACAGCGCTCGCGCGCCCATCGGATTGTGGGGGCCCGGGCTTACGTAATCCGGAATATTGGCAAGTCGGTGCTTGATCTCCGGGGTGGGAACCCAGGCCGGCCATTCTTCCTTGCGCCCGATCCTGGCGACACCCGACCACGCGAGTGCTTCCTCGCCGACAGTGACGCCGTAGCGAATGGCCTTGCCCTGTGGCAGGACATAATAGAGGTACCGGCTATTCGTATCGACCACGATGGTGCCGGGCACCTCCTTGCGGCCATAATCGACGATTTGGCGCTGGTATTGTCCGGGAATCGACGCCTGCCGATAGGGAACATTGGCCAGCAATTGCCGGTCTCTCGACGTCCAGTTTGCCTGCGAAGCCGGCGCGAGCGTGCCCTGCACGCACCCGCCCAGTGCCCAGGCGGCCAAACAGAGTAGAACTAACCCTAACCCCTGGCGCATCAATCCTGACCTGACCAAAGCTGATGAGAGTGTGACGCTCCTCGGTCCGATCCCCAGTCCCGAACCGCCTCGATCTTTGACCGAATCATAGCCGATTGTGTGGGGATCTGGGCTTACGAAGCCGCTTCAGGCCGAATTTCGTCAAGTGTTGCAATTAGGACACTTAACCCCTTCCAAGCTGTAGCCGCTTAAATTGTCAAAAATCGTCTCGAACCTCTTCAAATACAAATCTGATGCCGGCCCCTCAATTATCACCATCTCGATCGGGACCGTGATCTCTGTCTCGGGCGGGTACCAAGGTGTAATTATAACGCATTACGGCCGAACTCCGGTGATGTCGAACGTGGCCGAGGCCGAACGCGGCGCTCAGCGGATCGTCAGGGAGGCGGGAATACGGTATCGCCACGACGGTCAGCTGGGCGGGTGTGGTGATCGATAATCGATGCACGCGTGCCGATTGGCGGCCGGCAGCTGCCAAAGGGCGGGGCGGTTTACCCCCGGGGCACTGAGCGGTCGGACTCTTGATGTACCAGATGGAAATAAAATACAACGACTACACAGCCGGCCCTTTGACTACTTCACCTGTCTCCGGGCCGTTAAGGCCAGTTCCCCGAGCTTGCCAACATAGTAGTCCAGCTTTGGTAAAGACTTCATCGAGTGTGGGAATGTCACCGAGCCTGCAAACAGGGCCGCAAACTGGTCGCGCTGCCAATACAGCGTCGAACTCAAACCGATGACCAGGAGCAGTGCGACCACCGGCCGGATCCAGATGCTTGCAGGCTCGAGAGTAGGGCCAAGTTGCTGCCCTCGATTGTCAGTTTCTAAATGCACCTGTGTCGATTGCACAATCGTGGCAGCAGGGGATGAGTACTCTTTTTCGACTCTTCGAATGGCCTCGTCCAATGCGAGGCGTTCCCGCATCATATCTGCTGGTGTAAGGGCTGGATCAAAGCCGCATAGTTGGATCTCCAACTCGGTCCGGGCAAGTAAGTAAAATTCGTGCCGGGCAGCGGTATTCCGCTCGACATCCGCTACGCAGCGAGCCATCACTGGATAGTAGTCGGCCACGGCAAACGCAAACTCCGCACGGGCATCGCGACTGGTGAACATACTTGCGAGGTGATTTAAGGAAGGTAAATACGAGGCCGTGGGTCCTGGATGTGAACCGTCGGACAGCGAGGACGCGCCCCTGCAAGCGTGGGCTTCGCTGGGGGCAATGATCTCTCGCCTTATCGGGGCCGGAGTGGCGGCTGGTCAGGAATTTGTCGGCTCTGCAATAGATAAAATCGTGCTAGGTTGACGGCGTTCCGATCCGACTGGGAGCCAAGATCATGCTGCGATTTGCCGCCATGCTTGCATCGTTGGGCACCCTACTGGTGAACATGCCCGCCTTCGCGATCACTCAACAGCAGAAACTCGAGACGTGCACCTTCGGCGCTAACAGTCAGAAGCTGACGGGCGAGGCGCGCAAGGCCTTCATCACGAAATGCATGGCCGACGAAGACCAGTCGGCCGCGCCCGGAGCTCCGCAACAGCAGAAGTAAGGAATCATGCAGGCCTAACGCGCCCCTCATCGGAGCGCCCTTTTCATTCCGGAATCCGGCCGCCGTAGCGGCGCGTCACGCAACTCAGGCCGCGCGGGGCGATGGCAAAGGATCGTCCACCTTGGTCCAGTCGAATCACCTTGGTCGCGGGCGGATTTGCTCGCTGGCTGACGGGATACAAGCGGATCTTCCCCAGCATCGCCTGCCGTTCCTGCGGATCGGTCGCGAGCAGGCGGAGAAACATGAAATTGTTGAACGTGGACGACCGCACGACGATGTATCCCTCCGTCCCCCCAGGCGCGGTCTGGCCCGGACCGAGCACGAGGACCTTGCCACCCTGGCCTTTGTCCGGTCCCGGCAAGCCCAGGTCGGTAACGGGCCGCTGCCAGAGATCATCGACCATGCCGGCAGTCGGGCCGGCGGGTAGTTCGACCACGTAGGGGCCACTCTTGGCCAGATTAAACCAAGCGAGCGTGTAGGGCGTGGTGGCATTGGCAGTGAGGAAGCGCGAGAGGTCCGGGAAAGTATCCAAGGACATGATGTCGCCGTACGCCGCGCCCGGACCTTGCATATAAACGTGCTCCAGTTCGCCGGCAGACACCATCGGCAGCGCCCAGAGGTAAGCCTGACAGGCGCGCTGAGCCGCCCAATGCCCGTTTTGGCGAAAAGAGCACGTTTGGACCAAGCGAAACGCCCTACTTGTCGATCCAAATAGGTGGTCGGACGTACCGGAGGTCGATGACTGTTTCATCAAGGCAGTGGAAAATTCCGAGCGAGCAGCGTCGGCGAAACGCGCGGTGGATCGAGATTTCTATCTGCGAATGGAACGAAAATGGCTGGGGCTTGCCGAAGGGCTGCGTTGGATCGCCGACCTCGAACGACGTCACGGGTGATGTGGTGCCATGGGCTCCGGCTCAAGATACCGCGCAAGCGGGCGCGGAACGTCGACGACCCCTGCGACGTGCGGTGCCCCGATCTGCCCGCGCGCGGCACCACGTCATTCGGATCGCTGGCACGAGCCGCAGCGGAGCCTTCGCGAGATCGCCGGCCGCAAGGACTGCTGAAGTCCGCTTTAAAGCCGAAACCAGCCATTACCCATGGGATGCAGCAGTTCCGAGAATGCCAAACTCGGAAGTCGCCGGGTCATTCGATAGCCTCATCATCCCAGCGCGTCGAGCAAGGTTTTGGCCTCCTTGAGGTCGAGCGTGTCGAGACCTTCGGTGAACCAGCCGTACACCGGAGCGAGGAGATCGCGGGCTTCATTCCTCCTGCCCTGATCGCGATAAAGCCGCGCCAAGCTCATCGCCGCGCGCAGCTCCCATGACTTCGCCTGCTGCCCGCGCGCAATTGCGAGCGCACGCGCGAAATACGCTTCCGCTTTCGTCGCATCCGGCTCGCCCGATAGCGCGATTTCGCCGGCCATACGATGGATTTCGGCCTCGAACCACTTTTCCTTGGTTGTTTCCACCGCCTTCACCGCTTCGCCGATGCAGCGCCAAGCGTCGCCGAGTTGGCCGGCATCAGCGTAAGCCTTCGCTAGAAACGACAAATTCGAGGGCAACCACACTTTTGCTCCTGTTGCCCGAAATGCGGTGATCCCGGAGGTCATCTTGCCGACCGCGTCCGAGGCTCGGTCGGCGAGGGTGAAAAGGCAACCTTGGTTCATCATTCCGAAAGCCTTCCAGAGCAAGGCGCCTTTTTCGTCTGCCAAAGCCACAAGTTCATCGGCGAGCGCGCTTGCTACCGCGTAGTTTCCGCATGACATGTTGATGAACGGTGCAAATTGCAGCGCGTACATCAGCGTGGGGGCATGGTCGATCTCGCGCGCATCTTTGAGCACCTGCCCGGTGTCCGCGAGCGCGGCGTCGGGGTAGCCGAGCACCCACAGGGCCCACGACCGATAGCACAAAATCGACACGCGGACGTCTTGGCCAAAACTCGTCGCCAGGGGACGATGAGCCACGGGATCATAAAGCGCGATCGCCGCATCGCAGTGGGTTCGGCCTTGGGCAATATCCCCGGTAAAAAGCAAGGACGTGCCCATGAGCCGATGCCCGATCATCAGCTGGACTGTCGCCCCTTGCTTGCCGGCGAGGACGAGGAACTGCGCCGCAAGCTCGCGCACCGCGGCGCCGTCGAAAGCTATGAAGTTAGCACCCCAGAAGCCATAGAGAACCGAGAACAGCAGCAGCGGATCTTCGGCAGGCTCGCCCATCGCCTCCGCCCGCTCAATCAACGAACGAGCCCGATCAAGCGACGCTTTCGTCTCGGGCGCCGCATAGCCTTTGGTATGCATCAATGCATTTGTAAGCCCGATCTGCTGCTTGATCTCTTCGCGGCGCAGCGCCTTCGTGGCGGGCAAGGCCGCGATCTGGGCAAGTGCGCGGGTAAGCTGTGCCGCGGCTTCTACCAGTGCCGAACGCGCCAGCGACCTCTGTCCCGCCTTGCCCCAAAGTCGCGCCGCCTTCTCGATCAGTCCGGCATTGGTGCAGTGACGGGCCAGCAGCTCCGGCTGGCTTTCGGCGATCTCGGCAAATTGACTTTCGAGCGTTTCGGCGATGCGGGCGTGAAGCGCGCGTCGCGGCTCGCGCAGCAGCGTGCCATAAGCCGCGTCCTGCACCAGGGCATGCTTAAACAAATAAGTCGCATGCGGCGGCACGCCCTGCCGGAATAGCAAACCGGCGGCAATGAGACGCTCGAGCGTGGATTCCAGCTCCGGCTCCGGTTTACGCATCACCGCAGCCAGCTGATCATGCGAAAACTGCCGCCCGATCGCCGCCCCGATTTGCGCCACCTCCTTGGCCGGACCAAGCCGATCGAGCCGCGCCATCAACGAGGCTTGCAACGTCGCGGGGACCGCCAGGGCCGGCGACGGAATCGCGGCGGCGGTCCGTCGCGCGTCGCCTTCGCTCTCCGCCTCCAGTACCGCCTTCGTCATCTCCTCCACGAACAGCGGGATGCCGTCGCTGCGCTCGATGATGTCCTGCCGGATGTCCGCCGCCAGCAACTTATTGCCGACGACGCCGTCGATCATGGCGCCGACGTCGCGCATCGCCAGCCGATTGAGGGTGAGAACAGCTACGTGCGGCCGTCCGATCCAAGCCGGCTCGAATTCCGGCCGGAAGGTCACGATCAGCAGCACGCAAAGGCTCGCGATCCGGTCCACCGCCCGACCGATCGCTTCCAGGCTTGTGGGGTCGCTCCAATGCGCATCCTCGAAGATCATAAGCACCGGACTGAAACGTGTGAGTGCCTCGATTTGCGCGGTAAGGGCTTCCAGCGTTCTTTGGCGGCGCTGCTGCGGCGTCAGCTCAAGCGCGGGATAGCGTCCATCGTTGGGAAGTGACAGCATTTCGGCAAAGAGTGCCGCATGCTGGGCTGAGGTTGAGCTTTTCGCCAGCACGGCATCGAGCTTGTCGAGCTTTGCTTGCGGCGTGTCGTCGTGCGCCAGTCCCGCGGCACGTTGCATTTGGCCGATGATCGGATAGAGCGCGCTGTCGGTGTGCTGCGGCGAGCAGAAATAGCGCAAGCGCGTGTGCGTCTCGCCGGCGAGGCGTTCCAGAATCGCGGCGGTGAGTCGCGATTTGCCGATCCCTGCCTCGCCGGAAAGCAGCACCACCTGGCCTTCACCGCTCTTTGCCTTCGACCAGCGCCGCAGCAGCAATTCGGATTCTTCTTCCCGCCCGACGAGGGCGATCAGGCCGGCCGCGTGCAGCGCCTCGAAGCGGCTTTCCACAGAACTTGCCCGCAGCGCGGCCCACGCCTGCGTCGGCGCGGCGATGCCCTTGAGGTTTTTTGCCCCGAGGTCCTTGAGCTCGAAGAGGTTGCCGAAAAGTTTGCGCGTGCCCTCGGCGATGACCACCATGTTCGGTTCGGCGATGCCTTGCAGGCGCGCCGCAAGATTCGGCGTCTCACCGACGATGCCGCGTTCCTGCGCCTCTCCCGATCCGATAATATCGCCGACCACGACCAGCCCGGTCGCGATGCCGACGCGGCTTTGCAGCGAAGCGTGCGTCTTGAGTCCGGTCACCGCCGCGATCAGCTCCAGGCCCGCCCGCACCGCCCGTTCCGCGTCGTCCTCATGCGCCTGCGGGTAGCCGAAATACACCAGCACTCCGTCGCCCAGATATTTCGCCACGAACCCGCCGAAGCGGCGCACCGTTTCGGCGACGCACTTCTGATAGGCCGAAATGACCTCGCGCAAATCCTCCGGGTCCATGCGAGCGGAGAGCGCCGTCGAACCGACCAGGTCCGAGAACATCACCGTGACTTGCCGGCGCTCGGCAGCATCTTGGGACTTTGGCTCCGCCAATGCGGGCTGCGGCGATGCGGGTGCGGCGGCGCCAAGCTCCGCAATCGCTGCCAATAGCTTTCGTCGATGCCCGAGCGAGACGCCGATCTTTTCAAGATCAGCATCCGTCAAATGCCGGAGCACCATGACGTCGATGTCGTTGTCAGCGAATGCTGCGGCGTACCGTTGCAGGCCAATCTTCGCGAGCCACTCCGCGATTGGCTGCATTGCGGTTCCGCCTTTTCGGGTCTAGACCGAGTTTTAAATGCACAAGGGCCACGGAGAGTTTATCCGACAAGCCCCAGCATACTAGACCGAAGAAGCCAAAAGCCCAAGCGGCTGTACTTGCCGATCATCATGCCGTGATCTCCTGTCGGGTGGGCGCGTCCTCATGTAATTTCGAGCACCAGCGGAGAGACCCGGCCGTACAGCAGCAAGAGCCTGCGCGATTGCTACCGCCAGGGCGCGGAAGCGTTCGGCTGGGACAAGCGCATCCCCGAGGCGCGCTCGATGCGCGACGGCAACGAGTTGGTTGGCTGGGGCATGGCGACCGGCATCTGGGAAGCATTGCAGATGCCGATCGCGGTGCGCATCGTGCTCTCCGCCAATGGCCATGCGGAAGTTCTCGGATACGACGTCAAGGACCGCAAGCTCGTGGTCAACGAAGACGAGGCCGATCGCGTTCGCCTGATCTTCCGACAATACCTTGCG
>WNGL01023419.1_pt1 | contig 11174 bp, 14 predicted proteins | sample 5400591 | NCBI WGS metagenome assembly WNGL01 (sample SAMN13153377, study PRJNA577476) | soil metagenome | isolation source: 80 cm soil or saprolite under Garry oak tree replicate 1 | place: USA:California | collected 2016-06-15
CCTGACGTTCTGGTACGCCACGTTCCATCACCATCTGGTGGACGCGGGCCTCAACGACCGTTTCATCTGGATGGCCCGCCGACGCATGCTCATGGGACCAGGCCTCTCCTCGGCGGCAATCCTGGTCTCCTTCCTCAACTCCATTTTGAGCCTCGGGGCCTACGTGCTCTATCCCGTGTTCTTCATCCTGCCGGGTCGGATCGATCGCCTCTGGCGACGCCAAGAGCTGAAGTGAGACAGAAACGAGGTGCGTGGCGTAGCGGCCGCGAAGGGGACACCGCCTATCGGTCGAATGCTCCCGGCGGGATTCGTCTTACCCATAGAGCATGCGCCCTGACGGGGTTCTGGCAGGCCACATCGCGCTCCAAGCGGGTGAATCTCCGAGCCTTGTCCCCATCATGTCGGGTCTCGCGGCCCGGCCCTTTCCTCTTTGGGGCCAAGTCTCTCCCTGACCTCGTTGACCGACCTGCCGATTTCCTTAGCGATCTCCAAAGCCGGACGACCATCCTTTGCAAGGCTCTGGAAGGTTAGCTCTTGCCATGCGTTCAATGATTCCAAGCTCGTTGGGCTACAGATCTCCCGTAGCGTTGACAGCCCATTGTCGACCGCGACATATAGAAGGAACAGAACGACAGCCGCAGCGAGCGCCCCGAAGGATAGGACGGCATCTTGGACGGGCCCGGCCCCTAATTGGCCAACCGTATAGGGTACGATGAGAAGCAATGAAATTGCGAAGACAAACGTGGCCACGATTAGGAACGCGTTCAGCCGGAGCCGTCGCTTCCAAATGCCTTGCAAGTGAGCGCGCGTTTCCTCCCGCGTGGTCCACACCTGCGGGCTCCTCTCCGAGTCCCACACTCGCACTTCCTCTTCGTGTTGCAGGCTTCGGGCAAAGGCGTAGTATGCGATGCTGAACCCGTACAGGGTGGTCGTCGATGCCATGACTGCCAGCACAACATCAATTTCTGCCACGAGCCATCCTCCTGCGCTCTCGAGCTTTCTCCTTACAGCGCCGGCGAATCGCGCTCGCCGTCATGAGGATACTCGCCTTCGTGTCCGCGAGTTGAATCATCCACTTGGCAAGCTCGTGAGAAGCCGTGAGAAACTTGAGGGGGTCGGGTTCCGAGATCACCATGCACCGCAGCGAGCGAGTCCTTGCCGCATCAAGGTTTCGGACCTTGGCAGCGAACAGAGGGGCGCGTTTGGACGGCCTACTCCCTCGAAAGGGCTAGGAGCGCCCCGGTCGGGATTCGCTCTTATGGAGGAGCGGACTCCCTTTGTGGCGAGCCTTCCCTGTCCGTGGTCGTGTCCCCATCATGCCGGGCCTTAGGCGCCTGGCCCTTTGCGTTCAAGGAGCGCTGCCGTAAGCGCCTTCTGTTCGGATTGGTTACTGGACCCTTCGCGAAATGGGCCAAACTACCCCGAGGATCAAGAAAACCTTGACTCCAATCGCAACAACGAGTTCGAGCACAACGGAGTTCCGGTCCAAGCCAACCGCGATCAGTGGATCCAACGCGCCATCGACGGCGACAAGGATGCTACCGCAAACGCCGATTAGTGCAGCCTGGACTGTTGCCGGTGGCCTCGCCATCGATTCAAATCCTAGGCGCCGCTCCTGTGGACATCAGAGGAGGGATATGTGTTCGACGGTGTAAGGTCTTGGCGGCGCAGGGGGGAGCCCTCCGCAATGCCATTTGCCAAGGGACGTCCGTCTCGCCCGGCCGCGTGGGCGAACTCCACGAGAAGTCCGTGCTTCAGCAGGCTTGGCCCTGCCGGGAACTCGGCCGAGACCACTCTGACCAGTTCGAAATAATCCTTCGCGAGGCTCTCAAGTCCCACGAAACCTGAGGCCGACCCGATTTGAATGCGTTTCGTGAGGTAGACGAAGAAGACGGCCAAGACTAGGAATACAGAGACCGATGACACCAGGACGAGAATCGACAAGCCCTGAAGAACCAGGGAAAAGCCGCCTTTCGTTAGGGCCGCGCCGATCAGCATAGCTACCCCGAGCGCAACGACTGCGTAGAGCCGTTTTATTTCAGGGAGCGCGAACAATGAGCGCCAGCCCCTTTGAACCCGTTGGGATCGGATGAAATGCCCCTTGGCTGTGTTGAGTTGTCCAGGCTCCCATTGTCCCCCGGGGCCCGGCGGCACGTTGCGTAACGTTACACTTTGCACGCCGCTGGCAATTGTCAAGTTGTATGTGGCTGGCATGGCAGAATCGCTACGGTTTGGATGCTAGTCTCGAAAGGAGTAGAATCATGTTAAGTGTCTCCCGGTCGACAACGTAAAACACATCGAGCCAAGCACCTGTTCCTACAGGGGTGCTGTCGTCCCTCTGGTAGCACACCACCGGTTGCGGATCACTTGCGACCACGTTGAACCGGACGATACCCATACCCGGATTCACGGGTACCACTACGACCTCGGTCCGAGGGGCAGTTTCTCCTGAAGCAAGTGGGATTACGGGGGGCTCTACAGTCATCTGCTGGTACGCAGGCCCGAATGTGACGCCCATGTTGGTTAGCCTGCCACCTGGAAACGGGCTTTCAGAAATGTTCCTAATGGTCAAGATGAGCTTGCAGGCAACGCCCCGGATCGCGTCCAACTCGGTAAGTCCGCTCTCCAAGAACGGCCTAACCTCTTCTGCCACCTGCGGCTCGATCGACAAGGTGATCTTGAGTTTGTGAGGCATCGCGCAGCCTAGGATGTAAGTCGGCCATAGATGAAGCTTACCAAGAATCGTTAGTGCCCCTTGGCGGAGGAGCGCGGGTCAAGCCGGTTCGTATCCCCGCACACTCCGCCAAGGATAGACTCCTGCGCCCGAATCCAGCCGCGGAGCTCCTCCTTCGTGGTCACGAATACGAGGAGTTCCGGCGTGCCCTCTGCAGAAACTGACCAGGTAGGTGTTTGAGTCGCTGTAGGATCGTCTTCTCGTCTCGCATGAAGAGTAGTTTTCGTGGGACGGGTCGTTCTCTCGATAGGACGGGTCCGCGAAACAGCTGGGCCAAGGTTCGTGAGCTGGGCTACCCAGGCAAATACCGAGGGGCCCATGCGTCTTTTCATCCTAGAGGTCGTTCGGGCTGCTGGAGGCGCAGGACGCCCTCAAAGAGGAACCCGTTGCCGGTGCGGGTGTGGGCCTTACTCCACTACCTCGATCGGACACCAGACCATCGGCTCATGTTCGATTTGCAATTGTACCTGAGGAGCAATTGGCCTGCGACAAAGGAACTCGTTGATTTCGCGATTTCGAAGGCGTGGGTGACTGTGGATGCGGACCACAGACAATACGCCATCACTGCGAGCGGCCGGGCGTATCTGATGGACCTAAGGAGAGTCCTGGAACCCCTTCATGCCGACGAGATAGGTCTCTTCCGAAGACGCCTCGGGGAGGCCATCGACTACCCGAAGTAGAAGCTGCCAATGTTATAGACTCCAGAAGGGTCCTCTGCGACGACCTCAATGGGGGAGGCCCAGTCCGTGGTCTTTTCCCCCACGTCTCTCTCATATTCAAGAGGATGCTGATTCGCGTACATGATGACCTCGTCGGAGATTTCTCCGGAATTCGTCTGGAGAAGGATGGCCCGGATCGGGCCGGTATAGTCGCTCCCTTTGAGAACATCCACTACCGACTGGTTCATTCGTTCGAGGTCGGTGCGGCGCACGACTGGGGCCACGCGTATGAAGATCTGAAGCGGACCGGGGGTACGGCGCCAAGTGAATAGTCGACCGTCAAAATATCCGTCGAAGTGATGATCTCTCCGGGATTTGCCTTGGACCACCGCATCCTTTTCTAGCTTGTCGGGCCGTCTTTGGTACACGTAGGCGAAGCGTTCGTCCTGGTCTTCAAGATACCTTGTGAGTCGGTCCAGCGGAGTACCCGCATCTGGTATTTTCGGGTGAGGATCCCAGTTCTTGGCTCGGGAGACGGCCGCCGACCGAATCCTGTATTCCTCAAGGAACCGGAGCTCTTGCCGGCCATACCACCAAGCGAGGAAGGACGCCAAGAAAATGAGACTCAAGATACCAAGGTTCTCGAGTGGCCATGGGATTAGGATTCCGGCGAGAAGAAACGGAATAGAGATTATCGTCACGATCAAACCACCCGTGTGGGCGTATTCGAGTAGGTACGTTACCCGGGTAAGCCGCTTCATGAAGTCTTCATTGAGTTCGAACACCGCAGAGATCGGGTCCGTGAAGGCGACGCTCTTCGAGATTCCTTCCATCTTCTTCGCCAACTGAATTTGGAATACTTGAGTACTGTAGTATGTCAAGTACTAATCACAAATACGGATTTTATTTTACTCGGAATATAAATCGCCACAATGGATTTCGCGTGTTCATGAAGAGCGCGATGGTAGAACCGAACACGTTCCGGGACCGGCGACGGGAAAGACGAGTCATGGGCTCAATCACGGTGGAGGTCCGTCCAACTCGACATTTCACTCGCCGCTTCACTGAGCGGCTGGGCGATCTTGTGCCGGAGGTCAATCCTACCATCAAATTCCGCGTCTCCGGTGTCTTGGTCGAGACTCGAAATCCTGATTGGTGCTACCTCGATGTCGGCGGCGTCGGGCGTCTTGTCCTGAAGCGCCACGGAAACGGCTTCCTGGGAATCACTATCCTGCCCCAACTCCACTGCCACGGCTTTCTTCCGCATACGCCCGAGCTCTTGTCAGGTCGCGCAGAGGTGGAGTCGGGATGACTGCTCGCCGACACTTCTCTCAGGTGAACTGGCGGAAAATCATCGACGATTTCCGCTCGGCGTATCAGCTTCGCGATGCATGGGAAATCGTACTAATCGAGCTAATCGCGAATTCTATTGACGCTGGCGCCACTGAAATCGACCTAGCCATCGATGGAAGTGTGCCCAAGGTCCTCCGGGTTACCGATAACGGCAAAGGAATGAGCAACTCCGAATTTGGTCAGTATCACAATCTGGGGTCGCTGACGAAGGAACGGGGAGTCGGCATCGGGTGGGCAGGGGTGGGTGCGAAGCTCTACCTGGATCGGAGCGCGTCAATTTACACCGAGACGCGCTCAGCGGCCTTTGATGGTGCGAGCAAATGGTTCCTTCCGCGGGGACCAAGAGGGCCAGTCTGGGACGAGGTTCCCCCCAGGAGGCTACTTACTGGGGATCACGGAACAGCCGTCGAAATTCTGGTGTCAGACCGAAAGGAGTGCAGGAAGATCTCTGTGGAAGGGGCAAGGGAGGTCGTCTTCGCTCACTTCAATTATGCATTGCAGCCCCACGGCCGAGTCCTCCTCAGGCTTAATGGAGGGCGCCTTGATCCGTTTGATCCCACGATCGCCGCGGAATCTCAAAGGGACTACGAAATCCGGCTCCGAAATGGTTCGACCGTCAAAACCTTTTTTTGTCTACTCGCTGCCGCCGCCCCCGAGACCTTCAGCTTTGTTTCACTCATCGTGCACGGAAAGACCATCGGCGATCCCTACGACTTCCACCAAGGGGCCCGCATCAAAGAGCCGGAGCGCATTTCCGGCTACGTACTATGCGACTCGTTGATCAAAATCGTCACGACGTCCAAGGACGGATTCAACCGAAAGACCACTCAATGGAAAGACTTCGACGCTAAGGTGGGCAGGGCATTCTCTGATTGGCTCAGAGAGATTGGACAACTTCAAACCCCCGGCCCAGCAGGTCATCACGAAGCACTCGTAAAGCGCGTTCAAAGCAACCTAAACAAAATATTCGACCTCCCGGAGGTTCGGAAGCTCGAGGTCGATCCCTTTCAGTCCACCGCCCGGCATCGGACCGCTGTCCCGGATCCCCAGAGTGACCAGTTCGGAACAGAGATCCTCGGGCAGCAGCTTGTGGAAGGGACTATGAGAGGGCGCGAGGAAGGCCACCGTGTGCCGGTGCTGGGCGATGAAGCTGGAACTTCTGTCCTACGAGCCGAGCAAGGCACAACCAAAGTGAGCGAGCAGGAACGGATCATTCGGACCGGGGTGAGGGTCGTCGTAGTCCCGTTTCCCGGCAGAAGGGAGGCGGCCTGGATGGATTTTGCTGAACAAGCAATCATGATTAACGAACTTCACCCGGCCTTCCGGTGCGCGAATTCGACCGGAGCTTCCGAGTTCTATGTAATTGAGACGTGCTTTCAAATTCTGTCCAATTTGAAGGACAACGAAGCGGAACGGCAGACCGTTTTGTCAAAGCTCTTCGAACTCTACTTGTCAGTAAACCCCATCTGAGAGGGGGGAAATGAGCCGGCGTGGGACTCCTCCCGGGTGCACCGGGGATCGGTTGCTGGGCTGGAATGGAGGGATGGTTGATGTGGGAACGCCGTGGGCCCCTTCTTTTTAGGCTGGTGCGGCAATCCTAACGAGAGGTGCCCAATGGCTGCACCAGCGAAGAGTCGAGCCGCCCGAGTAGGAGCCTTGCCAGAAACCCCGAAATGGGGCCATCGCCTATGGGTGTAATGCTCCCGGCGGGGTGCCGCCTAACGCTAGGTTGTTCTCCCGCAAGTTCTGCAAGCGCAGGTCAGGTCGCCGGCTGCACGAGGGAACGCCCATCGGCTTTTTTGCCCAAACGACGTTGCGTCGCATGTCCCACCATGGCCGAGGCCGAGAGTATCACCTTCCGCCCTGCCGTCCCCTCGGACGCACAGGTCGTCGCCGCCATCGTGAACGGCGCCTATCGTGGCGACGCCACGGGCCGCGGCTGGACAAGCGAGGCGGATTTCATCGCCGGCCCGCGCATCGACGAGGCGGGGTTCCTTGCGCTCCTCGCTAGCCTGCTCTCCGTCCGCGTCACCGAACAAGGCTCGGGGCTCGGGCGCGCGCTCGTCGCGGCGGCCGAGGACTACGCGCGGCGCGAACTTGGCGCGCGCGTCATCGCGATGTACGTCCTAACGGTGCGGCGCGAACTACTAGCTTGGTACGAGCGCCGCGGTTACCGGCGGACCGGCGACATCGTGCCTTTCCATTCCCCTCCGGGCCAACGATTCCTCCGGGGCCCGCTCGAGTTCGAGCGGCTTGAAAAGCGACTCGCGTGACCGTGACATAGGCTCCAGCGCAGCGCTCTTGGGCCCGCAACAGGCCCTCAGCGAACCCGTCATGCCGTAACGCGCTGGCCTGCAAATTCAGTGGACCAAAGTCTTTTGGCCTGCAATTTCGGGGCCAAAATGGATTTGGCTCCGAGATTCGCCTCGTCGCTCTTCGTCTCCGTCCGTCACTCCGTGCCGCTCGGCGCGCGTCTTTCCCCCTTTGCTGTGGAGGTTCGACAACGCTCTTTGACGCGGAAGAACGCCCTCTAAAACGCTCCGTAAGGCTCCGAGATGCCCTAGAATCGATTTGGACCACAAACGGATATCTGAGACCGGGGGTTCGTACCGTTTCCAACACGGCTCTGGGGCAAGGCAAACGTGTCGGGGAAGAGTCCGGGTTTCCTCGCCCTACTTAGGAGGACCTGGGGGCAGTCCCACTTTTGTGGGCAGCAGCTACGCATGCATGCCTGCGCCATCGGACCTGGGCTGTCCTGAGAGAACGAACTGGGAAAGGGGGAGACAGGAATCATCTGCTACCGGAAAAAGGACCTAATGTTAGGTTGCTCCGGCGGACAACAAGGACCTGCTACCAGAAAATCGACCTAATGTTAGGATGCTCCCGGCGGGAAGTCGGTACATTGGCAAGCAAACCTGGCTGGCCCATCAAGAGATATGCCAGTGGAAAGTTTCTACCGACATGTGCAAGGCGGCCTACTCGGGTCAGTTCCGATTCGTGTGACCTTTCGATGAATCGTAAAGTTTCGGACGGATGTGCTTGGGGCTGGTCCCTCGATGGACTGGCCATCTGGGATCGATACGCCCATCGGTTTCATGGGCTGTCGGCCCTTTGCCCAGCTTCGGCAGGTTGCATGGAACATCACGGCCACGCGAAGCAAATGCCAATGGTCGCGCGATCCGAGGCGGGCAAACTCGTCCTGCAGATTCGTGACTTCCTACCTTCTCGACGTACCCGGCGTTCGCGCCGCCTCCCTGAATCCGATGATGGGCACGGTCACGGTCACTCTGGCCCCTGAGAGGTCATCTGAGGCAGTTGTGCAACGCCTCCGAGAAATCGGCGTCGAGTGCGGTGCGCGCCCCTCGACGGTGCAAATCGCCGAGGCGGAGCACCGGGCCCACGCGACTGGCCGGCCCGCGGAGCACAACCACAATGCGATGATGGAGCAGGAGATGCGTCGCCGGTTCTTCGTCGTCCTCGTCCTCGCGATTCCCGTCCTGATCCTCTCGCCGAGCATCCAGTCCTGGGCCGGTTTCCGTCTTCCGGATCTCCCCGGACTCAACCTCGTCCTCGTGGTCCTTGCCTCGATCATCGTTCTATACGGCGGCGTTCCGTTCTACCGGGGCGCTGCGACCGCGCTCCGTGCCCGCACGGCCGACATGGACGTCCTCGTGAGCCTCGCGGTCCTCTCGGGCTACCTGTACAGCGTGGGCGCGACCTTCCTATTCGCGGCTTCGGACTTCTACTGGGAGGTCTCCACTCTCGTGCTCTTTCTCCTCTTCGGACACTGGATGGAGATGCGCTCCGTCCGCGGTGCCTCCGGAGCGTTGCGGGAGCTCGTGAAGCTCATCCCGCCGTCCGCGAACCGCGTGAAGGCCGATGGCTCGATCGAGGAGGTCGAGACGGCCCTCCTGGCCCTCGGCGACGTCGTCCTCGTGCGACCCGGCGAGAAGGTGGTGCGAGTTCCGTAAACGAGGCCTTCGTCACCGGGGAATCGAAACCCGTGTCGAAAGGTCCTGGAGCCAATATCCTTGGCGGGACGATTAACGGGGAAGGCGTGCTCCGCGTGCGCGTCACGAAGACGGGCGAGGAGACGGCGCTCGCACAGATCGTCAACCTCGTGCGCGAAGCGCAAGAATCCAAGCCGCGAGTACAACGCCTCGCGGACCGCGCGGCGACGGCCCTCACGTTGATCGCCGTGAGCCTCGGCGTCGTGACGTTCGCATACTGGTTCGGCGTGGCGAGGGCGGATAGCCTCTTCGCGCTCACGCTGATGATCACGGTGTTCGTGATCGCGTGCCCGCACGCCCTCGGTCTCGCCATCCCCACGGTCACCGTGATCTCGACGACGATGGGTGCGCAGCGAGGGCTCCTGATCCGCAACGCGGACGGCCTCGAGGCCGCTAAGGATCTGGACACCGTCCTCTTTGACAAGACGGGCACCTTGACAACGGGCCGGTTCGGCGTCACCGATGTCATCCCGTTCGGCTCCTGGTCGGAGGCCGACATGCTCCGGCTCGCCGCCGGCGTGGAGCGGAACTCGGAGCACGTCATCGCGAAGGCGATCGTGGCTTACACGGAATCTCGGGGGCTCGCTCTGCCCGAGGTCGTCGACTTCACTGCCCTCCCCGGGAAAGGCGCCCGCGCGAAGGCGGAAAGACACTCGGTCGTCCTCGGGAATCGCGCTTTGCTCAAGGACCTCGGCCTCGAACCGCCCGCGGAAGCGGATCGCCTCGCGGCCCAGGGAAAGACGACCGTCCACGCGATCATCGACGACCGCCTGGCTGGCGTTATCGCACTCGCCGACCTGATCCGGGACGAATCGCGTGAGGCGGTCGCCGATCTCAAGACGATGGGAATCGGCGTCGCGATGCTGACGGGGGACAACCGGGCCACGGCCGCTTACGTCGCCGGCCAGGTCGGCCTCGACACGTTCTTCGCGGAAGTCTTGCCCGGCGACAAGGCGGCCGCGGTTGAGCGGCTGCAGAAGCGGGGGCAGCGGGTCGCCATGGTCGGGGACGGCGTGAACGACGCGCCGGCCCTCGTCCAAGCGGACGTCGGCATCGCGATCGGTGCGGGGACGGACGTGGCGATGGAGTCCGCGGACATGGTCCTCGTCCGGAACGATCCGAGGGACGTCGTTCGCCTGATCCGATTGAGCCGGCTCACGTCGAGCAAGATGCGGCAGAACCTGGTCTGGGCGACCGGCTATAACGCGGTCGCGTTGCCCCTCGCCGCGGGAGTCGGCGTGCCGGTGGGAATCGTCCTACGACCCGAGTGGGGGGCGCTCTTCATGGCCGCCTCAAGCGTGATCGTGGTGACGAACGCGCTCCTCATGAGGCGTAAGGCCGTGTGACTGTTCACGTCGAACCACGTCGAGCACGAAGGCGGCTGTGATGACCAGGCCGGCGTGGAGGAACTGGCCCCAGACCTTGTACAAGCCGGGAGTGGGGAACGTCGTCTCAAAGGCCACGTCCGGCCCGCCCCGCCAGGATAGATCGACCTCGCGGGTGGGATGGACATGGACAAATGTCTTGGCGTCTTGTCGGATCACCACGCAATGGCCACCCGCAGCCATGAGGGGTTCAAGGTCTCTCACCGGGCTCCCATCCGCATGGGCGAGTGAAAATGTTAGGACGACGGGGTTCTCCGCCGCGACCGCGCCCCGAAGGGCGAGGGTCACGCGGCATCGTCCGTCCATCACGGCCTTCGTCGTTTCCTGATCTGGAACGAGAGCCAGGGGTCGATGAATCGGCCCGCCCTCGACCTCCAGGCGGAACGCGACCAGGGTTCGGCCGCCGCCTTTCGGCTTCGCGTCGGCCCAGAGCCGGTACGGACCGGCTTCCGGAAACCGGTAGGCGAGTCGGAAGACACCATTCCCGAGTTCCGGATGGACGTGATCGAAAAATGCGAGGTCCTCCGAGACGACGATGAGATGCATGAGTCGGTCGTGGACCAAGTCGAACTCGTGGATTGGATCATGAGAGGCCAACTCCGTCACGACAAGAAGGAGCCGAGTGGGCCGATCGGCGATCGGCGAAACGGGACTTGTATGTAGCTTGATGTCGTAGACTCCGGCCCTGACTCCGTTCTCCTTCGGAGTCGACGCATTGTCCGTCGCGTGATCAGCACCCTGCGAGCGGGCGGAATGATCTTCCCTCATTGAATGGACCCCGAAGCTCACCGGGACAACGATAGGCCCCAATAGTCCTTAGACCGGGAGTGGGCGCAGGTCAGTTGGGTTGGGCGGGCCAGGTTACATCCCTTGCTCCTCGAGGCAACAGTTGGTGACGACCAACCCAACCGCCGTCTTCTTGACCATGATCGAGTTGGCGGTCCGATTTGTGACGTCGAGACTACCGAGCTTGACGGTCTCCTTCGCTCGGACCCGAACTTCGGCCGCTCGGCCCTTCGCCATGGCAACGTGA
>WNGL01015379.1_pt1 | contig 11173 bp, 9 predicted proteins | sample 5400591 | NCBI WGS metagenome assembly WNGL01 (sample SAMN13153377, study PRJNA577476) | soil metagenome | isolation source: 80 cm soil or saprolite under Garry oak tree replicate 1 | place: USA:California | collected 2016-06-15
GTTATCTTGCTGACGGTGTCACTGTCCCTCAAGACGGGTTCGCCATGCTCGGGAGGGATTTTGACGCCATTCTTATCGGAGCTGTCGGCGATCCGCGGGTCCCCAACAACATACACGGCAAAGAAATTCTTCTTGGCATGCGCTTCAAGATGGATCTCTATGCCAACGTGCGGCCGGTGCGGCTGCTCGATGCGGCGCTGTGTCCGCTGAAGGGGATTGAGCCCAAGGACGTGGATTTCGTCGTCATCCGTGAAAACACGGAAGGGGTGTACGGGGATGTTGGTGGCGTATTCAAGCAGGGCACGGCGGATGAAGTCGCCGTTCAGGAAGACATCAATACGCGCAAGGGTGTGGAGCGCATTATTCGTTACGCTTTCGAGTATTGCGAGCTACACAAGAAGGTCGACGGCTCACCGCGTCAGCGCGTGCTGCTGTGTGACAAGTCTAATGCTATGACCCACGCCGGAGGTCTATGGCAGCGTGTGTTCAAGGAAGTGGGTAACGAATATCCGCAGATCAAGACACAGCACATGTACGTGGACGCTCTGAGTATGCAGATGGTGCGGGACCCCCGCGGCTTCGACGTGATCGTGACCAATAACATGTTTGGCGACATCATCACCGACCTTGCCGCTGGGCTGCAGGGAGGCCTGGGCATGGCGGCGAGTGGGAATATCCATCCGGGCAAGACCTCGATGTTCGAGCCGGTGCACGGATCGGCGCCACCGCTCGCGGGGAAAAATCAAGCGAACCCGTTTGGCGCGATTCTTACCGCAGCAATGATGCTGAATCATTTGGGTTTGGCGGCGGACGCAGCGAAAATCGAGGCCGCCGTGCTCGAAGCCGTGCGGCAGAAGAAGTCCACCCAGGACATCGGCGGGTCTCTGGGGACGCGGGAAGCGGGGGAGTGGGTGGCGCAGAGAGTTGTCCGCGGATCGAAGCCTTGAGCTGCGGCCCCAGCGGGCGCGAAAAACTGTGATTGTTTGGCCGTCCCATGCGCATCCTTCTCATTGGCGGGAATGGCTTCATCGGGCGGTTCGCCGTGGCCGCGCTAAAGCAGCAGGGACACACGCTGGCGGTGTTTCATCGCGGCACGACCGCCGCACCCCATGGCGTTGACGAGATTCGGGGCGACCGTCACCAACTGAATGCCAGCGCTCAGGAACTGAAGCGCTTTGCTCCCGATGTCGTGATTGACCTAATCATCAGTTCGGGTCTGCAGGCGGAAGAGCTGATGAACATCTTCCGTGGCGCGACGCGACGGGTAGTCATGCTGAGCAGCATCGACGTGTACCGTGCGATAGCCGTTTCGCAGGGCACGGAAAGCGGTCCGCTCGAGGAGCTGCCGCTCACGGAAGAGTCAGAGCTGCGCCGCAGTCTGCATCCCTACCCAGCGGAGAGCATCGAGATCATGCGCAAGATTTTCCCTTGGGTGACAGACGATTACGACAAGGTCCCGGCGGAGCGCACCGTGATGAACGACCGTGAACTTCCCGGCACGGTCCTCCGGCTTCCCATGGTGTATGGACCCGGCGATCGACTGCATCGTTTTTGTCCCGTGGTGAAGCGCATCGTCGACGGACGGCAGCACATCATTTTCTCCGAGGGGCTGGCCGCCTGGCGCTCGCCGCGCGGCTACGTGGAGAACGTGGCCGCAGCCATTGCGCTAGCTGCCACAGATGATCGCGCCGCGCGACGTATCTATAACGTGTGCGAGGAACCGTCGGTTAGCGAGCTGGAATGGGTGCGGAAAATAGCCAGCGAGATGCGGTGGGAAGGGGAGTGCGTCATCCTGCCGGTGGAACGCACGCCGCGCCACTTGCGAAAGCCCGGCAACGCCGCGCAGCATTGGACGGCGAGTTCGGCGCGTATCCGCCACGAGTTGGGATACAAGGAAGTGGTAGCGATCGAGGAAGCGATCCGGCAGACGATACGCTGGGAGCGGGAAAATCCGCCGTCCGCCGCGTTCCTGGCTCAGTTCGATTATGGGGCGGAGGATAGGGCGGTAGCCGGCCACCAGCGTTTAGCTTGATAGCCCAGTCGTCTTCGCACTGGCAGTCGAAATCAAAGTTTTCAGCAGCCTGCTAGAGACGAAAAGAACAAAGCTGAACAGAGGTCAGGGAAGGTTTTATGCTGATTTTTGAACAGTTGGTGGGCCGCGGGTTCATGGTGCTCGACCCCGTGCGCAAGGTGCTCGTCTTCAACCGCGAGGTGGTGGGGAAGTTTCCCGCAATCCGAGAGGCCAAGATGGAGGAGTTCAGGTGGTTGGTGGGCGAGTGGTCGGCGATGAATAAGGTGCGGGCCACGCCGAGTACTCCGGCTTACACCGACACTTATTTCTATTCGTACCAGCTTTGCGAAGCCGATACGCGCATCTCTATTACCGGATCGGGAGGGATGGCCCGGCCGTATTTAACGTTTGATCCGTTTAGGGAGCGTTGGATGATGATGTTTACGGAGTTCAGTGTACGGCGTGCTGCAATCCAAAGGGTGGCAGCGGGACTCGATTGTCTTCACCGGATGCCTGACCATATTGGGAGTGGACTGCCAGATTCGCCAGACTATAAGCAAGCGCAGCGCCGATGAGTTCTACACGTTGAATGAAGAGAAGATCAAAGAAGGGACTTGGGTGGTGACGGATGAGTTTGAGTTCCGCAGGAAGTAATGGGAAGCGAGCGATATTGGTGCTGAGCGCGGCGGGATGTGTTGGGTCGTTCTGCTGGCATGCACAATGCTGGCACAGGCTACTCCTCCTGCGCAGAAGGCGAATGTAGGAGCTCAGAAGCCTGACGTACCCGATCAGCACCCGGAACAGAAACCTGCTAGCCCAGGCTCGGGCTCCGCACAGGCTCAAGAAAAACCAGCGGGTGCTCCCTCCACGCCACCGGAAGAAAGCAAAATCACTCCGCAGCAGGCGAAAGAACTCTTTCACACGGTGGATGAGATCCTGGTTTTCGACAGCAAAAAGACTGGACTCCCGATCAAACGCCAAGTCAAACGTAAGCTGACCAGCCGTGATGAAGTGGTGGCTTATCTTGAAAAGCATACGAATGACGAAGACGCAAAGCGACTGAAGCGGTCGGAGTTGGTGCTGAAAAAATTCGGTCTGCTGCCGCGCGACTTCAATCTGGAAAAGCTGCTCGTGGACTTGCTGCGTGAACAAGTAGCGGGCTACTACGATCCGAAAACAAAGACGGTGAATTTGCTGGATTGGGTTCCGCTGGAGGAGCAGGAACCAGTCCTGGCCCATGAGCTGACCCACGCGCTGCAGGATCAGTGGGTGGGTTTACAGAAGTGGATGAGAAAGGGCGAGAAGGAGTTGGCGGAGATCAAGAAAAATCCCACACCCGCCGACATCGAAAACGATGAAATGGACAATGCGCGGCAGGCCGTCGTGGAAGGCCAGGCGGAAGCGATAATGCTGGATTACGCGCTGGCGCCGGTGGGCCGCTCGATTGAGGATTCGCCGGAGTTGGTGAAGTCGATGGAATCAGAAATGAGCAATGGAACACCGGATTCGACGGCGTTCAAGAATGCTCCAATCTTCCTCAAAGAATCGTTGACCTTCCCCTACACTCACGGGCTGGAATTCGTGATCAAGCTGATTGAAGTGGGAGGAAAACAGAAGGCTTTTGCCGGGGTGCTGGCTAATCCTCCGCATACCACGAGGCAGATCATGCAGCCCGAGACGTATTTATCAGGCGAGAAGATCGAACCCATGCCCGTGCCCGATTTTGCTCATGACTTCAAGAACTATGATCGCTTCGATATTGGCGCCATGGGCGAATTTGATGTGGCTCTGCTGATGGATCAGTACGTGGGTCCGGAGCTCTCGAAGCGGCTCTATCCGGAGTGGCGCGGCGGATATTACTATGCGGCGCGGCCTAAGGGGAATGCGGCGGCGGCGCTGGGATTACTCTACGTGTCGCGGTGGTCGAGTCCGGAAAAGGCTGAGGAGTTTGCTGCGATTTATGCTCGGTCGCTCGTGCAGCGGTATAAGAAGGCCGACGAAGCTGAGCGCGATAGTTCTCGAAACGCGGCGGGGGACGACGAGCCCAAGATTGAAGTTCTGAAAGGACTGCACCACTGGACCACCGAGGAGGGAACGGTGCTGATCGAGGAACAAGGCGCCACGGTGCTGGTCAGCGAAAGCCTGGATGCGGCGACGACACAGACACTTGAGAAGGAGGTATTCGGGAAGTGAGGGGTTTCCGATGTACTTGTCCTACATGGTAATACGCGGAGGAGATTGCGATATTCAACGTTCGACTGTCCCCTAAATTAGAGGCGAGACTCAACCGGCTGGCCAAACGCACCCTGGAAAGTTGAATTTGATCGTCGCGCTCTCCGAGAACTAGACAAGCTGGAATCGACTGGCGCAAAGGCGCATTCTGAATTTTCTTCAAGTCCGGGTTGTGGAGCGGACTGATCCCCGCGAATTGGGAAAGGCATTGACTGGCCTGAAGGCAGGCTTTTCGCGCTACCGAATCGGAGACTGTCGCGCGGTGTGCTTTCTAGCTATAGCTAGACGACAAGAGGCAGGTTGCGAAAGTGATGCGCGTGGCGCACCGTAAAGATTCGTTGAATCGCGCGTGGAATGGGATTACCTAGTTGTTCAGTTTCGTTTCTCCCTTTTGTCCTTGTCCTCCGGAGCTTCTTCTCCCAGGAAGTGCTGCACCTTCGAGGGGGCTCTCCTTGAACCCGGCTCATGGTAGGCTCGTGCCCCAGGTGTGACAGCAAGTTTCCCCCTTTCTCCATGAGACATCTAGTGGTAGTCGTCTGTTTCTAATGTACTATTTGAATGTGTACACTAAATAAGAAGGGGGGAGTCTGCCATGCCGAGAATCGCCGTTGAAGACAACAGCCGGATGCAATTGCGGATCCGGGCTGAGGAAAAAGCGTTGCTCTTGCGGGCGGTTGCGCTGAACCATACTAACCTGACGGATTTTGTGCTTCGCCATGCCTTGCTGGCCGCCAAGGCCGTCATCCAGGAGGCGGATTATGTGCAGCTCTCCGGGAGAGATAGTTTGAGGGTTCTCGATCTGCTGGAAAATCCCCCTGCGCCGAACGCAAAACTGCTGGCAGCCGCTCGGGCGGTGCCAAAGCGCACATAATCGTGACGACTTGGCACGAAGAGCCGATCAGCAAGAAACATGATCGCGATGCGTTCGACTGCGGAGAGGACGCGCTGAATGAATTCCTGCGCCGTTACGCCCGCAAGAGCCACGATCTGGGCGCGGCGAAAACCTTCCTCGCGATTGACGACGGCGACTATAAGGCCATTCTCGGTTTTTACAGCCTGAGCCCGGCCTCGGTTGAATATGCCCGGACGCCTGAAATCGTAAAACGCGGCTTGGCCCGTCACGACGTTCCGGGCTTCCGCCTGGCACGGCTGGCTGTGGATCGAAAGCTGCAAGGGCAGGGAATTGGCGGACAACTCCTGCTTGCGGCAGGTAGACGCTGCCTGATGGCGGCGGCTGAGGTCGGCGGCGTCGTGCTGGTCATCGACGCCAAGAATGAACGGGTGGCCGGATGGTACGCGAGCTATGGCGCTGTGCCGTTGCTGGACGCACCGTTATCTCTCCTACTGCCGCTTGCCACAATGGAGGCGGCACTTAAAAAGCCGGGAAGCTTTGAGACTACATGATTACATTCATGATGATTTATTGCGGGGCAGGCGGTTCATATTGCTATCCGCTCAACTTCATCGAGTGAAATTTCATCCTGCCTGCGGTCGTAAAGCTTTGTGGTCCTTGGTGACTCATGGTTGGCGATGTGCTGGGCCGCTTCCAGTGTGCCCTTGTTCTTGAGATATGCGGTGATGCCGGTCGCGCGGAAGGTGTGGTTGCCGATCATGGTCTTGATACCGGCGTCGGCCGCGCGGCGCTGAATCATCCTGTAAGCGTCCTGTTGCCACATCGCTTGTGGCGTCCCCGTTTTCCGGCCGGTGGTGCGAAACAGCGGCCCTTCCGGGTCTTTGGCGATACCGGTCGCCGCGATGTATTCATCGAGGTACTGTTCTAAATTGTGATGGCAGGGGGCCGCGTGTTCCTTGCCACCCCTCTCATGCAGCCGGACCCAGCCACGGCGGCCCTGCACGAAATAATCTTTAACCTTCATCTGCAGAACGGCGTTGACGCGGGCGAAGGTGTAGACCACCGACCCGATCAAGGCTCGATCCCGCAAGCCGATAAGATCGGGTTCCTCCGTTTCCGTACCATGCGGGAGCTTGGTCTTTTTGACGACGGGGATGCTGTCGAGCAGTTCGCGTGATTCGTCGGCTGCCAGCACGGGAGTTTTGCCTTTCTTGACGACGTACTTGGGGCCGCGCACGGCATGGGCGGGGGTTCACGTCGATGATGTGTCCTGTAACAAGCCAATCGAATACAATTGGAAACATGACGATCGCCCAGACAATCGGCTACCTTCACGTACGGTTATGTTGCCTTCAGATCGCCCGGAGCCTAATCACAAGCACGAATCGTCTTGAAAGCCCACACAATTGCGAAGGCAAAATCCTGGTTATGGGGAGCACCACGTAACCAGGAACACGTCCAACTGCTGCTCGTCTTTTCCGCGCCTGCCTTCTTCTTATCAGGTTGTGTTCTGGAAACAAGAGAGGTTTCTGGTAGTGCGCACCGTAAAGAAGTTTATGGTTGAGTCGCGCGTGGAATGGGATTGCCAGTTTTCAGTTTTGTCTTTCCCTTTTGCCCTTGTCCTCCGGAGCTTCTTCTCCCAGAAAATGTCGCACTTTCGCAGCAACCGTGAACTGCTTGCCGCCTCGCTCTAGAGTCAGCTTGCGCTCTTGACCGGGCATGCCTTCGAGCATGGACCAGACTTGCCCCATGGTCGAGCCGGGGGCGGGGATGTTGTCCACTGAGATCAGTAGATCGCCCGACTGGAGTTCAGGAACGGATGGCTTGCCGTCAAAATCGGATACTCCAATCACGGTGAAGCGACCATCGGTTTCGGGCCGAAGGATGAGGCCGACGACGTCGAAGTCGGGCGCCTTGAAGGTTGTGCCGATCTCGAAATACGCCATCTTGTGGACATAATCGACACCGATTCGGTAGTTGAGCAGGGCGTTTGAGCCGAGCAGGCCGGCGGTGGCGATGCCGGCGCGTTTCTCAAGGAATGCGCTCGCATCCGCCGGTGTTGATACCATCACGGCGCCACTCAAAAACTGCGGGCCGTATTGCAGATGCTCCAGGCGAAGCAGCTTCCACTGCGGTTCGTCGTTCGTTCCCCACATGTTGGCGGGACCGACCGCTCCGGTCATGCGCGGCCATTGCGGATGGGACGCGGCCAGTTTGTCAAAAACATCCTGAGAAAGAAAGCTAATGGAAGCACCCACGTCCAAGCCGAGGTTGTAGCTCTTGTTGTCGATTTTGCTGGGAACCTGCACTAAGCCGTTCTCCGGATTCACAAAGATTTTGCCGCTCATACCGTTGAACTTCAGGCTTCCTGGAGCGCCAATGGTGAACTCGCGGTCTGGAAAATTCACCACGATGGCGTAGTTGCGCAAGATGGTAGAGGGAATATTTATTTCGGCGGTCATGCCCGGAATCATGACATCTTGCGCCTGGTCCGACTTCACCATGATCTTGGCCTGCTGCAGATTGGCGAAGGAAACTTTCATGCCGCCAATGACTATTTCGCGCAGCGATCCGGTGGCGGAACAAGTCTTCTCGCCGCACTCGACGATGAGTCCCAGGAGAGTGGCGACGCGGCGGCTCATCCAGAGATCGGAATTGCCGGTATCCACCCAGCCGCGCACCCGCTTGGTGGAGCCGTCGGCGAGGGGCAGGTAAACGTCGATGACGACTCGGTTGTGATCGAGCGTAACGGGCACCGTGACGGATTTGGGCTCGGGCTGGGATGGAGCGGATGGTTTCGAAGCATCCTGCGCAATGACGGCGTGGCTAAATAGGGAGAATCCCAGAAAAAGGATCGGCGCGAGTTTCATACGGGAATTGTAATTGGTCAGCGAGCAGGCTGCGCTCTGCCGCAAATTCGCTCCTGTATAATCACGAGTTTGACTTTCGCGCTCTGAGATTTCTGATGGGCGCGAGAATGTCGGAGGTCGTTTGCCACAGGCGGAAATCGGAATCGTCGGCGGCAGTGGGCTGTATTCGATGCCGGGGCTGAGCAAGGTGAACGAAGTCAAGTTGAAGACGCCGTTCGGCGCGCCCTCGGACGCCTATGTGCTCGGTACGCTTGAGGGTCGCAAGGTAGCCTTTCTGGCGCGACACGGGCGCGGGCACCGCATCCTGCCCAGCGAATTGAATTTCCGAGCCAACATTCATGGCCTCAAGCAGCTCGGGGTCGAGCGCGTCGTTTCCATTTCTGCTGTCGGTTCGCTGAAAGAACAACATAAGCCGCTTGAGTTCGTCATTCCAGACCAGTTCTTCGACCGGACACGGCATCGCGTGGATACCTTTTTCGGCAGCGGAGTGGTCGCACACATCGCATTCGCCGATCCGGTCTGTGCCGAGATGGCGAGCGTGGTTGAAGTTGCCTGCAGGAAGAGTGGCGTGGCCGGCAAGCGTGGTGGAACTTATCTGTGCATGGAGGGCCCGCAGTTCTCGACCAAGGCTGAGTCGAATGTTTACCGCGGCTTGGGCATGGACGTGATCGGCATGACTAATCTGCAGGAAGCTAAGCTGGCGCGTGAGGCGGAGCTTTGCTACGTCACTATCGCGATGGTGACGGATTACGACTGCTGGCATCCGCAGCATGATTCGGTCACGGTAGACCAGATCGTTGCTGTTTTGATCAAGAATGCCGAGAATGCTGCACGAGTTGTGCGGGAGACGGTGGCGGCGATGCCGAAGGCGCGCGGCTGCAAGTGCGGGTCCGCGTTGGCGCATGCGATATTGACTGACCCGAAAATGATTCCTGCCGCGACAAAGAAAAAGATGGCGCTGATTCTTGGTAAGTATCTGGGACGGCGAAGTAATTAACGATTTTGGAAGACGATAAGGATTGCTGCGCAGACTTCGCTGAGAGCTGCCGCAGAGGGAGCGAAGAACAGTTTATTGTCCGGCCAGCTACGATCGGGATTGTTGCGGTGGCGGGAAGACAAGAAATTTTCCAGGAAGGAATAAGGCTAGTTCCGGATGAGCGTTGCCGTAGTTGGTTCTGTGGCATTCGATAGCATCACGTCGCCCTCCGGCAGCGTGGAAAATATTCTGGGCGGGGCTGCGACTTACTTCTCGCTGGCCGCCAGCTACTTCACCAAGGTGCGTGTCGTGGCTGTGGTGGGTGAGGACTTCACTCCGGCGCAAGAGAATGTCTTCAAGAAGCACGGCATTGATACTCGCGGCATTGAACGCGCGAAAGGGAAGACGTTTCGCTGGGGCGGGCAATATCTTGACAACCTGAACGAGGCCAAGACGGATTTTACCGAGCTGAATGTTTTCCAGAGCTTTCAGCCTCGTATTCCAAAGGAATACGAGGATACGCAGTTTCTGTTTCTGGCAAACATCCAACCGACGTTGCAGGCTGACGTGCGGCGGAAGCTGAACCGCGTGTGCCTGACTGGCTGCGACACCATGAATTTCTGGATCAGAGGCGCACGGGAAGAGTTGCTACAGACACTCAAGTTGGTAGACGTACTGCTGATCAATGACACCGAAGCTAAAATGCTGGCGGCGGAGAGCAACCTGCCGCGGGCGGCGCAGAAGGTGCTAGCCATGGGTCCGCAGGCGCTGGTGATCAAACATGGCGAGTACGGCGCGACCATTTTCTTTCGCGAAGGCGCCTTTGGGATTGGGCATCATCCTTTTCGCGCGCCAGCACTTCCCATCGAGGAAGTCGTCGATCCAACCGGCGCGGGCGATTCATTTGCCGGCGGGTTTATGGGCTACATTGCGTCGCAAGGAGAGGTGAGCCGGGAAGTGCTCAAGCGGGCGCTGTTCTACGGCGGCGTCATGGGATCGTTCGCCGTGGAACGGTTTGGCACGGAGAGGCTCGAATCTCTCACTCGCGAAGAAATTGACGCGCGTTTTCAAATCTTTCGCGAACTCACTCACCTGGAATGAAGCAACTCGAATGAGGTCCGACGCCAGCCCGTTCTGGGACCACGAGGTTAGGCTGCTGACTTGGCTCGCGGCTTGCGTCTCCATATTTACCTTTCTGTTTTATTACCGCCGAGGCGAGGTGCTGCTGTACGGCGATGCCGTAGCGCATATCAACATCGCTCGCCGGGTCTTCGACTCAAAGACTCCAGGACTTTTGCAGTTGGGGACAGTATGGCTGCCACTGCTGCATTTGCTGATGCTCCCATTCTTGCTGTCCGATGAAATGTGGCGTGTAGGCGCAGGCGGATCGATTCCATCGATGGCGGCCTACGTGTTTAGCGTGACCGGTATTTTCCGGCTGGTGCGCGGAGTGCTGAGTCGCGATCGAGAATTGGATGGAGCCGGAAGAATCACGGCATGGGGTGCTGCGATTGTTTATGGCGCAAATCCAAACTTGATTTACATGCAAAGCACCGCCATGACCGAGGTGCTGTATCTGGCACTGTTTATCTGGGCGGTGGTTTACTTCAGCGAATTTGTTCGCCGGGACAGAAAAGCGCTCACGAAATGTGGGCTCTGTGTAGTTGCCGCCTGCCTGACGCGTTACGACGGATGGTTGCTCGCGGGCGTGATGGCGGCAGCGGCCATAGCGATCGCCGCACGTAATTTCCAGGACCAGCCGTTGCGGCGAACGGTGGCAAAGTTTGTGGTTCTCGCCGCCGCTGGGCCGCTGTTGTGGCTAGCTTACAACGCGGCAGTCTATCGCAATCCTCTGGAATTTGCGAACGGACCATACTCGGCGCAAGCGATTGCGAAAAAGAGCGCAACCATAAATCCAGCCGCCGGCAGCGTGTACGCAGGGGCGGCGTACTTTTTGAAGGCTGCGGAACTAAACCTTGCTGAACAGATGTGGCTCGAACGGTTGTGGCTGGCCCTTGCGGGACTAGGCCTGCTGGCCGTGGGGGCGGACTGGAAACGGTGGTGGCCGACACTGCTGCTGGCCATCCCCATCCCGTTTTACGCGCTGTCTTTGGCATACGGCGGCGTGCCTATTTTCGTCCCCCCCTGGTGGCCGTTTTCGCATTACAACGTGCGTTACGGATTGCAATTATTACCGGCGATGGTGGTGTTTGGCGCACTGGGATTTTTAT
>WNGL01009662.1_pt1 | contig 11171 bp, 6 predicted proteins | sample 5400591 | NCBI WGS metagenome assembly WNGL01 (sample SAMN13153377, study PRJNA577476) | soil metagenome | isolation source: 80 cm soil or saprolite under Garry oak tree replicate 1 | place: USA:California | collected 2016-06-15
TGGCTCCATACTTTGAGCGCCCGCGGCGACGCTTTGCAACGCCGTCACTATCCAGCGTGCCACGAACGATGTGGTAGCGCACGCTCGGCAAGTCCTTCACGCGCCCACCACGGATCAGCACAACAGAGTGCTCCTGCAGATTATGCCCTTCACCAGGAATGTAAGCAGTGACTTCCATCTGGTTACTCAGCCGAACACGGGCAATCTTACGCATCGCCGAGTTCGGCTTCTTGGGCGTCATAGTTCGCACCTGGGTGCACACACCACGCTTCTGTGGCGACCCACGCAGGCGCGAAGTCCGGTTCTTCAGCGCATTGTATGAATATAACAGCGCCGGGGCCTTCACCTTCTTCTGTTTTCTTCCACGGCCCTTACGAATGAGTTGATTGATCGTCGGCAATGAACGACGCCTCCCTGTTCTCTATTGGGCGCAATAAATTGGGCCCCTACAGATTATATGCAAGAAATTGCGCCCTGCATTTCTACTCTACCACGTCTCTGCGTGGCATTTTTGTATACCAGGGCGCAACAGATGTGTACCCTTACATCAAGTGCGTGCGGATGTATATCCTATCACTCATCGCTCATACTGTCAAGTACCATACCGAGAGTACTTGTGCCAGCACCTACAGCAGCTACCGTCGGTGTTCCTGACGCGCGAGCCGCCGCTTGCTGCTGGCGAGCAATCAGCTCACGCTGTCGTGGGGCATAGCCAGAACCCGCCGGAATGAGCTTCCCGATGATCACATTCTCCTTCAACCCCACCAGGTGGTCCGTCTGGCCCTCAATCGCAGCCTCGGTCAGTACGCGGGTCGTCTCCTGGAAGCTTGCGGCAGCCAGGAAGCTATCTGTATTCAGTGATGCCTTTGTGATACCCAGCAGCACTGTCTGCGCCGTGGCCGGTTCACCACCTTCTGCTAATACGCGAGCGTTCGTATCCTCGTAGACAAAGCGATCCACCAGGTCATTGGGCAGCATATCAGTATCGCCCGGCTCATCCACCCGTACCCGTCGCAGCATCTGGCGGATAATCACCTCGATGTGCTTATCATTGATATACACACCAGTATTGCGATAGACGCCCTGTACCTCTTTTACCAGGTACAATTGCACCGCCTCTCGCCCCTGGATACGTAACACGTCCTGCGGATCCCGCTGTCCTGCTGTCAGCGGCGTCCCTGCTGAAATCTTCACGCCATTTGCCAGACCCTGCGCAAGGTTGCGGGCAGCTGGAATTGTATAGGCACGCTCATCTCGCTCTTCAAAGCGAATGGTCAACACGCCGTTCGCATTGATCGAAACCTCACCCTCAGTACGTGCCAGCACTGGTTGTGGTTCGTTGCCATCCTCGGCAGGCATCAATGCGATCACCTGGTCCTTCCGCACCTGCTCGTGGTCATTCACCCGCACCTGGCTCCCCTCTGGCAGTGGATACTCATCAAAGAAAACGTTGGTTTGCACTACGCGCACCGTGCGGGCACCAGTGTTCTCATCTTTCACAATCTCCACCACACCATCGATCTCACTGGCCTCCGCCTTATCCTTCGGTACACGCGCCTCAAACAGCTCCTCTACCCTTGGCAAGCCTTGCGTGATGTCACCCTGCGCTCCTGCAATACCACCTGTATGGAAGGTACGCATCGTCAACTGCGTCCCAGGCTCACCAATCGACTGCGCCGCAATAATGCCGACGGCTGCACCCAGCCGCACGAGCGCATTCGCCGCCAGGTCACGTCCATAGCACTTGCGGCACACACCTCGTCGGGCCATACATGCCAGCACCGAGCGTACCCGCACCGCTTTCACCCCGCCACTCACAAGCTGGTCCACCACCTCCTCCGTCAGCTCATCACCCACCTCGATCTGCTCAAAGCCAGGGATAGCCTCGGCCAGCACACGCCCAACCACGCGACCACGGAAACTATCCAGTCCCATCTCACGGCTGTCCTGCTCGGTGATCAGAAGACCCTCAGTCGTCCCGCAATCCTCCTCCGTCACAATCACATCCTGCGCCACATCGATCAAGCGCCGCGTCAGGTACCCTGATTCTGCTGTACGCAGAGCCGTATCAGCCAGACCCTTGCGCGCACCATGGCTACTGATAAAGTACTCCAGGACGCTCAGGCCTTCACGGAAGTTGCCGCGGATTGGCACATCGATGATTTTACCTGATGGGCTGGCCATCAAGCCGCGCATCCCCGACAACTGGCGAATCTGCTGGAACCTCGCCTTCGTCGCCCCCGAATTGGCAATCGTAAAGATCGAGCCATACGGGTCCAGCGACTTCTGCACCAGCCCCGTCACACGATCCGTCGCCTTGTTCCACACATCCACAGTCTGCTGATACCGCTCGTTCTCTGTAATCAAGCCATCGCGATACTGCTCCTCGAGTTCCGCAATCTTGGCATCTGCTTCCGCCAGCACATCCTGCTTCTCGGGTGGCACCTTCACATCACTAATCGCAATCGTCACTCCCACCTTCGTTGCATATGCAAAGCCAAGGCGCTTAATCTCATCGGCCAGTTCAGCCGTCTTGGCCCGCCCGTACTCCTTGAAGCAATCACCAATAATCTGGCGCAGATTCTCACGCTTCATGGCATAGTTCTTAAAGCGCAATCGCTCCGGCAGGACCTCATTGAAAATGAGCCGCCCCACCGTCGTCTCCACCTTCTGGCTGTTCACGGGAATACGCACAATCTGCTGCTGCCCTGCCTTCCCAGCATCAGTAGACGACACCAGGTTATACACATATGCATCTGGCAGCCGCACCTTAATCGTCGCTTGCAGATCAACCACTCCATGGTGATAGGCCAGCAGCGCCTCGGTTGTATCCGTAAACACACGCCCCTCACCCTTCTTACCGGGCCGATCCTGCGTCAGGTAGAAACATCCAAGCACCATATCCTGCGTCGCACCAATCGAGGGCTCACCTGTCGCCGGTGACAGCAGGTTGCGCGTCGAGAGCATAAACTGCCGCGCCTCATCCTGCGCCTTATCAGACAGCGGCACATGCACCGCCATCTGGTCACCATCAAAGTCAGCATTAAAGGCCGAACACACCAGCGGATGCAACTGAATTGCACTTCCCTCCACCAGCACCGCCTCAAACGCCTGAATACCCAGCCTGTGCAGCGTCGGAGCGCGGTTCAACAGCACCGGGTGATCCTTAATCACCTCCTCCAGCACATCCCAAACCTCCGGCTTAATCCGCTCCACAAAGCGCTTCGCACTCTTAATATTGTGCGCAAAATTCTGCTCCACCAGCTTACGCATCACAAACGGCTTGAACAACTCCAACGCCATTCTCTTCGGCAAACCACACTGGTGCAGCTTCAACTCCGGCCCCACTACAATCACCGAGCGACCAGAGTAGTCCACGCGCTTTCCAAGCAGGTTCTGGCGGAAGCGACCCTGCTTCCCTTTCAGCATATCAGACAGGCTCTTCAGCTTATGATTGCCAGAGCCAGCCACCGCACGTCCGCGTCGCCCATTATCAATCAACGCATCGCACGCCTCTTGCAGCATGCGCTTCTCATTGCGAATAATAATCTCCGGCGCAGAAAGCTCCAGCAGCCGCTTCAAGCGGTTATTGCGGTTAATTACGCGGCGATACAGATCGTTCAAATCCGAGGTCGCAAACCGCCCGCCATCCAGCTGCACCATCGGGCGCAGATCAGGTGGCAGTACGGGCAAAACTGTCAGAATCATCCACTCCGGCGACGTATTCGACTTGCGGAACGCCTCCACCACCTTCAAACGCTTTGTCGCCTTCTTGCGTCGCTGCCCCACCGTCGCACTGATCTCGTGCCGCAGGTCCGCAGCCAGCTTATCCATATCAATCGCCGAGATCAACTCCCGCACTGCCTCAGCCCCCATTCCTGCCCTGAACACGTGCCCAAAGGCATCCTTCAGCTCGCGAAAGCGGTTCTCCTGCAGCAGATCCATCTTCTTCAAACCTTCCAGGTCACGCCGGTGCTGCTCCAAGCGTTGACGCGCATCATTGCGCTGGCTCTGCACCTGAGACTGTACCGAATCAATCTGCCCTTCATAATCCAGCCGCAGCCGCTCCGTCTCGTGCTTGCTTTCAGCCTGTATCGTCTCAATCTCACGGCGTGCCTGCTCGGCAATGTCATTGCGGCACGTCTCGGCTACCCGCTCCAGCACCTCAATATCGTGTGGCGTCACCTCCGCGCCCTCGGCCACAATCGTCTGACCTGTCGGCTCAAAGACAATGCCGCTTTCGGCCACCTGGCCCATCAAGGCACGCAACTGCGCCAACGTCTCGCTCTCTGCCACTCTTGCCGCCTCCAGGTCATGCTCCCGCTGAGCCTCAATCTCCGAGCGGTCCACAGAGATGCGGGCCTCCGCACTTTCAATCTCGCTATCCCGCTTCTCCTTCAGATTCTCCATCCGCTCAACCACCTGGCTATCCAGATTCTGCTCCAGCTTCAGCAGCTCCTCGTCCAATCGCATCAACTCTTGCTGGCGGGCCTCTTCATCCACATGCGTCACGACATACAGCGCAAAGTACAGAATGCGCTCCAGATTGCGCGGTGAAAGGTCCAGCAGCAGACCGATCCGGCTCGGCGTCCCCTTAAAGTACCAGATGTGACTCACCGGCGACGCCAGTTCAATATGCCCCATGCGCTCGCGGCGCACCTTCGAGCGTGCCACCTCCACACCACACTTATCACACACAATGCCCTTAAAGCGCACCCGTTTATACTTGCCACAATAGCATTCCCAGTCTTTTGTTGGACCAAAAATGCGCTCGCAGAACAGTCCATCTTTCTCCGGCTTCAGTGTTCGATAGTTAATCGTCTCCGGCTTCGTCACTTCTCCGTAACTCCAACCCCGAATCTGCTCCGGGCTGGCAAGGCTGATACGGATCGCATTAAAATCGTTTACTTCTAACATTCGTACCCCCTCGTGCTGGGTAGGGGCGACCACGTGCTCGATAAATCGGCACTCTACTGGTCGCCCTGCCTCCTCATAATATCCCTCTGCATCACCGCAACTCCTGCAAAAGCCGGGGTGCGGTGAGTGCTGAGAATTACTGATCTCCCTCGAAACCGGATAGATTAATCCCCAGTTCTGGCATCACATCGTTTGACGTATCCTCAACGAACTGAATCTTCTGCTCATCCTCGTTGAGCACCTCAACATTGATTCCCAGGCTTTGCAACTCTTTCACCAACACCTTAAAGGACTCCGGCACGCCCGGCTCCATAATATTCTCGCCCTTCACAATCGCCTCATAGGTCTTCACGCGGCCTACCACATCATCCGACTTCACCGTCAGAATCTCCTGCAGGATATTCGCCGCGCCATATGCCTCAAGAGCCCAGACTTCCATCTCACCAAAGCGCTGTCCACCGAACTGCGCCTTCCCACCAAGCGGCTGTTGTGTAATCAGACTATATGGGCCAGTCGAGCGGGCATGGACTTTATCTTCCACCAGGTGCGCCAACTTCAGCATGTAGGTGTAGCCCACTGTAATTGGCTGGTCAAATGGCTCACCTGTCCGCCCATCGAAGAGCTGGACTTTCCCGGTCTCCGGCAGATTTGCCCGGCGCAACAGTTCGATGATATCCGGTTCTGTTGCCCCATCAAACACAGGAGTCGCAATCTTAATGCCCAGTGCCTCTGCCGCCCAGCCCAGGTGGGTCTCCATAATTTGCCCGATATTCATACGGTGCGGCACACCCAACGGGTTCAGAATAATATCAACAGGCGTCCCATCTGGCAGGAATGGCATATCCTCAATTGGCAGCACCCGTGAGATCACGCCTTTATTGCCGTGGCGACCCGCCATCTTATCACCAGCGCCAATCTTACGCTTCTGCGCAATGCTCACACGCACCAGCTGATTAACTCCCGGGGGCAGCTCATCGCCTGCATCACGCGAGAACACCTTCACTTCCACAACCTTACCGCGCTCACCATGGGGAACCCGTAGGGACGTATCTTTCACCTCACGCGCCTTCTCACCAAAGATTGCCCGCAAGAGTTTCTCCTCAGCCGTCAGCTCCGTCTCACCCTTCGGGGTAATCTTGCCCACCAGGATATCCTGCGGCCCCACCTCGGCACCAACATAGATGATGCCACGCTCATCCAGATTGCGCAGACCTTCCTCACCAACGTTGGGAATATCGCGCGTAATCTCCTCTGGCCCCAGCTTCGTATCGCGAGCATCAATCTCATATTTCTCGATATGGATAGAGGTAAACAGGTCCTCGCGCACAATCCGCTCACTGATCAGAATAGCATCTTCATAGTTGCCACCTTCCCAACTCATAAAGGCCACCAGGATATTCTGACCCAGTGCCAGTTCCCCACTCTCAGTCGAAGAACTATCCGCAATGATCTGCCCGGCAGTCACCCATTCACCTCTGCGCACACTTGGCCGCTGATTGATACACGTTCCGGCATTCGAGCGCATAAATTTACGCAAGCGATAGGTATGCGGTTCACCCTGCTCATTAACGATCTGAATCTCACGAGCCGTCGCCTTCATCACCTCACCATTCACATCACTCACCACCACCTGCCCGGAGTCGATCGCCACCTGTCGCTCGATACCGGTCCCACAGATGGGGGATTGGGGACGCAGCAGTGGTACTGCCTGGCGTTGCATGTTTGCGCCCATCAGCGCGCGGTTCACATCGTCATGCTCCAGGAACGGGATCAGAGCAGTCGCAACACTGACGGTCTGTCGTGGCGACACATCCATATAGTCCATCAGATCCGAGCTCTCCATAAAGAACTCACCCTGATAGCGAGCAAGCACGCGCTCCTCAGCAAACTCACTATGCTCCGTCAGCTTCGCATTCGCCTGCGCAATCCAGAAATTCTCCTCATCATCAGCCGTACGATAGTCAACCTCATTGGTCACAAACGGCTTAATCCTCAGCTCCGTATCTCCCAGAGCCTCTGCAAGGCGGGCCGCCAACTTCTCATCTACACGCTGTCGCTCCCGCGCCTTCAACAACACCTTTCCATCGGCGGTCTTGATATCTTCCCGCTCTCGCCCAAAGATTCCGCGGACTTCACGGCCAACCAAAGAGGGATTATTCGCCCGCAGCTTCTTGTACACCTTCCGATAAGGCGTCTCCACGAAGCCATACGGATTAATCTGTGCATACGTCGCCAGGTTCCCAATCAAACCAATGTTTGGCCCTTCTGGCGTCTCAATTGGACAGATACGGCCATAGTGCGACTTATGCACGTCACGTACATCGAAACCTGCTCGTTCTCGCGAGAGGCCACCAGGACCGAGTGCCGACAGACGCCGCTTATGTCCAATCTCCGCCAGGGCATTTGTCTGATCCATAAATTGCGAAAGCTGGCTGCCGCCAAAGAACTCCTTCATCGCAGCCACCACCGGGCGAATATTAATCAGCGCATTTGGAGTTGCCTGACCTGGCTCCTGCTGGATGCTCATTCGCTCCTTCACCACGCGCTCCATCCGCAGCAAACCTACACGGAACTGCGTCTGAATCAACTCGCCTACGCAGCGCACGCGGCGGTTTCCCAGGTGGTCAATATCATCCTTACGACCATGCCAATTATTCAAGTGCACCAGGCGGCGCACAATATTCACCAGGTCATCCTGGGTCAAATTGCGTTGACTCTGCGGAATCGACAGATCAAGCTTCCGGTTCAGCTTATAGCGACCCACGCTCCCAAGGTCATAGCGACGTGGATTAAAGAACAGGTTCTTCACCAGCGAGCGGGCATTATCAATCGTCGCGGGATCACCTGGGCGCAACTTCCGGTAAAGTTCCAGCAGCGCATCTTCCTCACGTTTGATCGGGTCTTTATCCAGCGTTGCCTGAATATAGCGCACCGTCGCATCATCATCTACCTCGCGGAACGCATCCAGGATGCCCTGATCCGTCGCCAGGTCCAGCTTCTCAGCATGCCACTGATCCCTGGCCAGACTCGCAATGGCGCGAAGCAGAACCGTCACAGGCAACTTGCGCTTGCGGTCGATCTTCACCGTCAGCAGATTCTTATTGCTCGTCTCAAACTCCAGCCAGGCACCCCGACCAGGGATAAGCTTCGCAGCAAAGAGCCTGCGACCGGTAGACGCATCTTCATCGGAAGTGAAGTACACACCCGGTGAGCGCACAAGCTGGCTGACGACTACACGTTCGGCACCATTAATAATGAACGTTCCCTGTTTAGTCATCAGAGGGAAATCACCCATAAAGACATCTTTTTCAATGATTTCGCCGGTTTCTTTATTGATCAGGTGGGCCTTGACGGTCAAAGGTGCAGCATAGGTCGCATCGCGATCACGGCACTCATCTTCCGTGTACTTCGGCTTCCCGAATGGCTCCGACGGGACAATAAATTCGAGGCTCAGATTCTTCCCGGTAAAATCCTCAATGGGGGAAATTTCTTCAAAGAGTTCGCGTAGACCTTCTTTCTTAAACCACTCAAATGAATCAATTTGGATCTGGATCAAGCCAGGCATTGGCCGTATGTCTGGAATACGAGCGAATGAAACACGCTCAGGGAGAGCAACGGCCTTGCTGCTTACTGCCATGCGTAGTGTTCTCCTCTCACCTAATGACACAGAGGAAATCAGGAGAAACGCGCGTAGAGTGCCGATTTATCGGGCACGTGGGCCGCGCCTCTCCTAAAGAATACAGAAAAACGGAAAAAAGATAATCTCCTGATAAGTGCTGTGTTGGAAAACGTTTTGTGACAAGAAGAGTAACCGCTTACGAAAAAAATAAGCGGTTACTCCTACTTCCCGACACGAACATGTTCTTTTTGGCCCCCTCCATGTATACCCACATCTCTTTACAATTCCACAAAGTCACACAAAACATCTGCTTGCGGAATAGACGACAAAAGGCGCTACATCTTTCCCTTGTGATTTGCTTGTTCCTCAGTAGTACTTTTCGTAAGTATCCTTAATATCACTGATTGATTGCGGTATCCTAATAAATGGATCGAGCGTGCTGGGGAAGAGATGTATCGTCAAGTGTTTATCTGTCTATGCCCGTCAACGATGTCGCCGATTGCGCGCCACGACGTTGTAATAGTACACATACTTCGGCAGAATGTGATTATACTACTTCTACAGAAACATGTCAATACCTATTTGCCGATTTTTTCCGATTTTGCCATCAGGTTAGAATGTTAGAGAAAACACGAGTGTGTTTTGGGTATGGCCCTCCTTCCCTGTCCCATTTTATCCTACTATTAATTATACCATGTGTGTCTAATGTGGAAGCCAATTATTTTGCAATCGGCAGAGAAGTGCCATTGTGCGACATGTAGAAGTTTGGCATTTGGGCAGCCGGGTATACTGATGCAAGAAAGACGGTTTCACCGTCGAGTCCAGAGGGGTAAGATACCCTTGCCCTCAGTTCTGACAAAAAAAGGAGGACAATCTATGTCAACAGAAGACAACAAAGCACTCGTCCGTCGTTTCTATGAGGAGGTCTTTAATCAGAGGAACCTGGCTTTAGTGGATGAGCTCTGTACCACTACCCAGGTGTTCCATAATCCTCCCACGACCCTACATGGGAGAGAGGAGTTTAAACAGCTCTTGTCTCTCTACACCAGGGCCTTTCCCGATGCCCGTTTCACCATTGAAGATCAAATTGCTGAAGGGAACATGGTCGCCAGCCGCTATACGTTCCGTGGCACGCAACGAGGCGAACTGATGGGCATTGCCCCAACCGGCAAGCCGGTGACGGTGACAGGGATCACCATCAACCGCATCGCGGGCGGCAAGTCTGAGGAAGGCTGGCTCAACTTCGACGCACTCGGCATGTTGCAACAACTTGGTGTCATTCCCTCGATGGGGTAAGCCAGGAAGTTGCCTCAGGAACACCCTCCATCTGAGAGACGAGGAACTCGGTAGTGAACGGCTATCGAGTTCCTTTTGCGATCTTCTTGAGCAGATCGAGGTGAGAGCTCCTTCTTCCTGGTGTTAGCCGGTCCGCCTGGTCTACGGCCTTGTCAGCTCCTCGATCACCCGCAAGAGCGTCTTCATCTCAAAGGGTTTGCGGACAATAGGAATATCGGGAAAATCCCGGTGTGCTTGCGCGAAGTAGCTGGCCGCAGCAACGGAAATAATGATGATGGGAAGTTTGCCCGGCGGAATGACCTGGCGGATACGTGCGATGACCTCAAGCCCAGAGAGACCTCCTGGCAAGAGCAGGTCAACCATCAGTAGGTCATAGGGCAGGGGAGAGGCGAGGGCTTCCTCGCTCAAAAGCCGTGCTAACAGTGAAGCCCCCTGCGTATAGACCTCGGTGTGATGACCGGCCATCTCCAAGGCAATGACTAAAAACTCGCCGATGTCTGGATTGTCTTCCAGAAGTGCAATGTTCATCCCTTTCCCTTGCCTCTCTTCTCCCACTCCCTGGCTTGAGCACCCGCGTCTTTCGTTGTCTATCCACTTCTCATCGGTCTCTCCATTCGGAGAAGCACAAACATTCTACCAGAGATTATATCATCATCAGTGAGATTGTGCACCACTTTCAAAGGAAAAAATATGAAGAAATTATTAAGAATTTCCTAACTATCGGCAGACTCAGGACGTTCTATAGCCCATCTGCTGTGAGGGATGAAGATGAGACTGTTCCTGTTCAAGAGGATGACGAAGTATCCTGGCTTAGCACAAGGTTTTGTTTGAGTCGTGCGGATGAGTTAAGGTCTTCCCAGCCGTTTTGCCTTCTCTAGAGCTAACTCAGCTACCTTTTTCTCAGCAGCATCAATGATCGTTCCGTTCAAAGAGGCAAGCAGACCAGGGAGGTCTGTATAGAAAGAGACGGGCAGAACCCAGGGATATTTCCGAAAATCAACGAACATGGCATATTCTCTTTTCGCTTCGAGCAGCAAGGGCTGAACAGGCACTTCCAGGTCTGGAATAATGGCTTGTAACTCTTGAGGGATGCTGTTGGGATCGGTCAGATCGGCAATGATGAAACGAGCCAGGTGGGCGAGGATTCTCAACGTTTCTGTAAAATCACGGCTTGCTGGTTTCTCAAAATCGAATAAGACGGGTGAGTAGTTATGCTTACGAAGCTCATCTCTGAGAGCATCTAAGATGGCTTTGCGCTCAGGAGTGAAGCGACCTAAGATCAGGACGACTTTGGAGGTGATGGTGTCGATGACATCGCGGATTTTTTTGTTGTTGAGTA
>WNGL01014764.1_pt1 | contig 11170 bp, 9 predicted proteins | sample 5400591 | NCBI WGS metagenome assembly WNGL01 (sample SAMN13153377, study PRJNA577476) | soil metagenome | isolation source: 80 cm soil or saprolite under Garry oak tree replicate 1 | place: USA:California | collected 2016-06-15
AGCGACCGCAGCAGCGCGCCCGGAGGCGTCATCATGCGCTGGCCATGGTGTAGCGGCGCCAGCAGGTGAAGCCGAGCTGGGCGTACCAGTCCTCCAGATACGTGTACGCGCAGTAGCAGACCTCCGCGCCGCGGGCTGACAGCAGCTCGCAGGCACGGGCTACCATCGCCAGGCCGATCCCGCGCCTACGGGCCGCCGGGTCCACGCCCACGCACCCGAAGGCTCCCACGGCGCCCCGGATCAGCCCCCGCCACAGGAAGTCGTACTCGGCCGGGCCCTCCACCGTGCACGTCCCGACAATCTGCCCGTCAGCGCGGGCGACCAGGACCGTGCCAGAGAGCGTCAGCTGATGTTCGAAGAACGCCGTCCAGTTCGGGAAATGGCGCTCCTGCAGGGCAATAACCTGTGCCGCGTCGCCCTCAGTTGCAAGCTCGAAGCGCACCCCGCCACCGACACGGCTGAAGACCCACTCAGGCGCTCGGAACCGGGCAATGTCCGCGATCAGGTCGGCCATCTCGCCGGTCGGCTCGAAACCGTGCGCGTGCAGGAACGCCCAGCCGTCCGGCGCATCTTCAGGCACGCCCGGCCAGAAATCCGGACCTGCACCGCTGCCCGCGGACCAGGACTTCACTCCGCCGCCCAAGTTGCGCCGGGCCTCCGCGAGCAGCTCCGAGCCCAGGCCCGCCCGCCGGCATGCCGGGTCGACGAGAATGGCCGTCAGCTGCGCCCGTGTCTCTGCCCGCGCAACCGAGATATAACCGACCAGCGCACCGCCTACGACCATGACGAGCTGTTCCGTGCCGGCGGTCCTGGAGCGGAACCCCTCGGCGCTCACCGGCCATCGCTGCAGCGCACGAGCCCACAACGCGAGCACCGCTGGCTCGTCTTCGGCACGATAAGGGCGCAGCTGCCGCTCACCGAGTCCGCAGGACTGCCCTCGGGCCATGCCGCCAACTGTAGGACGTCCTCACCCAGCCAACCTGACCGCCGTCCCGCATCCCGCCGCAGTTTGATACCGAACGGGCCTACATCATCGCCCCGGCTCAGCTCACCGCACCACCTGTCGAGACGCTGTACCGCGATGTAATGCCGGCTGCCGCACCGAGCGCGGCAGCCGGCAAACGGCTGAATCAAGGCCCTACGACCGCGCCGTGGCCATCGCAGGGAGCCCTTCTGTCCGGTCGAGCGACGTGTCCGTTGCCACCGCCGCACGGCGACGGCCGACGGCCACCGCGGCGGCCGAACCGGCCAGCGACAACACCGCGGACACCACGAGCGCCGGCCGGTACCCGGCGACCACGCCCGCCGCTGAAGCCAGCGAGCCGTACGCGCTGAACACGGCGGTCACGATCGCCACCCCGAACGCCCCGCCGAACCGCCCCATGGTGTTGTTCACGCCGGAGGCGGTGCCCACCTCGGCCGGCGGCACCGCGCCGAGCGCCGCCGAGGCCGACGTGGGAATCGACATCGAGATGCCCACCCCGGCGATGAGCAGCGGCGCCACGAACTGCCCGTAGCCGCCGGCCGCCGAGGCGATCGCGGCGAACCACGCCAGCCCGCCCGCCTGCAGCGCCAGCCCGGTGACCAGCAGCGGCCGGGTGCCGATCCGGTCGGCGAACGCCCCGGCCAGCGGCGCGACGATCATGGGCGTCGCGGTCCACGGCAGCAGCCGCAGCCCGGTGGCCAGCGGTCCGTAGCCCAGCCCGAGCTGGAAGTACTCGGTGGTGAGGAACGCGGCGGAGAAGATCGCGCCTGACTGCAGGAACGTGGCGGCGTTGGCCGCGGTGAACGTCCGGCTGCGGAACAGGCGCAGCGGCACCATGGGGTCGGCGGCGCCCCGCTCGCGCAGGACGAACCCGGCCAGCAGCGCCGTGCCGCCCGCCAGCAGGGCGACGGTAAACCCGTCACCCCAACCGGATCCGCCGGCCCGGACCAGCCCCCACGTGAGCGCCAGCGATGCGCCGGCGATCAGCGGCAGCGCGGGCAGGTCGAGCCGCCGCGCCGGGCCGTGGCTTTCCGGTAGCAGCCGGGCGGCCGCGATCGCCGCGGCGAACCCGATCGGCACGTTGACCCAGAAGATCCAGTGCCAGGACAGCCCCTGCACGACGGCGCCGCCGACCAGCGGGCCGCCCGCCACGGCCAGCCCGGCGATGCCTCCCCAGATGCCGACCACGGCGCCGCGCTTGGCCGCCGGGAACGAACTGGTCAAGATGGTCAGGCTGAGCGGCGTGACGATCGCCGCGCCGACGCCCTGCACGGCCCGCGCGCCGATCAGCGTGGCCGCCGTCGGCGCCAGCGCGCAGGCCGCGGAGGCGGCGCTGAACAAGATCAGGCCCGCGACGTACACCCGGCGCCGGCCGAGCCGGTCACCGAGCGCGGACGCGGTGACGATGCCGGCGGCGAAGGTGAGGCCGTAGGCGTTGACCGTCCATTCCAGGGTGGCCACGCTGCCGCCGAGCTGAGCGTGGATCGCGGGCAGCGCGGTGATGACCACCAGCGCGTCCAGCGCGACCATGAAGAAGGCGACCGACGTCAGCAGCAAACTGACCGCAAACTGACCGTCGGCCGACCGCGGGTGTTGGTGTCCATCGAAGACGCCTCTCTGGTCCGGTGCTGTAGCTCTCACCGTCCCTACGGCCCGAGACCGCTCGTTTCGACACCCGTCGGGAAAATTTTCATACCGAACGACCGCGGCTCCCCGCGCCGCGAACCTAACTCGCTCTCCGCCGCGGCGGCCCTCCTGCGGTGCAGCTCGCGCTGCAGCGCCACGTTGCCCATGGCCCGCTCGGCCCGCGCCCAGGCCGCAGACGCCTCGGCCGCCAGGCCGGCTCGCTCCAGCAGGTCGGCGTGCGCCGCGTGCAGCGGTGCGTACCCGGTCAGCGCGCCGGAGGCGAGGACCGGTTCCAAGATCGCCAGCCCGGCGTGCGGGCCGTCGGCCACGCCGACCGCCACGGCCCGGTTGACCTCCACCACCGGGGACGGGGAAAGCCGGGCCAGCGTGCCGTACAGCGCCGCGATCTGCGGCCAGTCGGTCGCCTCGAAACTGTCCGCCGCCGCGTGCAGCGCCGCGATCGCCGCCTCGATCTGATAGGGCCCCGGCCGGCGCCGGGCCACCGCGGCGTCCAGTATCGCGGTGCCGTCGGCGATCAGCGCCGCATCCCAGCGGGCCCGGTCCTGGTCCGCGAGCAGCACCGCCCCGCCGTCAGGATCCTGCCGCGTCGCCGCCCGGGAGTGGTGCAGCAGCATCAGCGCGACCAGGCCGGCGGTCTCGGTGTCCTCCGGCAGCAGCCGGAGCAGCAGTCGGCCCAGCCAGATCGCCTCCTCGCACAGGTCCGCGTGGATCAGCTGTTCGCCGCCGCTGGCCGCGTAACCCTCGTTGAACACCAGGTAGATGACCGCGCGCACGTCGTCGAGCCGGGCGGCCCGCCGGTCCGCGCCCGGGACCTCGAACCGGATCCCCGACTCGGAGATCTTCCGCTTGGCCCGCACCAGCCGCTGCGCAACAGTCGCCTCGGGCAGCACGAACGCGGCGGCGATCTGCCTTGTGGTCAGCCCCGCGACGAACCGGAGCGTCAGCGCGACCCGGACCTCGAGCGCGAGGGCCGGATGGCAGCAGGCGAACACGAGCCCCAGCTGGTCATCGCCGCCCACCGAGGTCACCCCGGCCCCCGTGTCCGCGCCAACCTCCGGGAACTGCTGCGGGTCGACCGCGACCGCCCGGCTGTGCCGGAGCTGGTCGACCGCCTTCCGCCACGCGGTCGTCATGAGCCAGCCGCCCGGGTTGGGCGGCGTGCCGTCCCGCGCCCACACCCGCGCCGCGGCCGCGAACGCCTCGGCCGCGGCGTCCTCGGCCGCCTGCAGGTCACCGAGCCGACGGACCAGCGTGGCGACCACCGCGGACCACTCGTCCCGGTAGGCATGCTCCAGGACGCCCGCGACCGGATCCCCAACCGTGCCCACGAGCCCTAGTCAAACACGCGTCGTGGCCGGCCGGGGGGTCTCAGCCGAGCACGGCCTGCCAGTCCATGCCGGTGCGCACCGCGCGCACCTCGGCCGTGCCGGACGTGGCGTGCGGCATCCGCGCCGCCCAGTCCAGCGCCGTGTCCAGGTCGGGCACGTCGATCAGGAAGAACCCGCCCAGGTGCTCCTTGGTCTCCAGGAACGGCCCGTCGGTGAGCAGCCGTTGCCCGCCGCGGACCCGGACGCTGGTCGCGCTGTACGTCCCGGCGAGCTGCTCCGCGCCGAGCAGGATGCCAGCCTCCTTCGCCGCCCTGGCGTAATCGATCCACCCCTCACGGGCTCCGGCCGGGATCCCGCTGGTGTCCCAGTCCGAGTAGATCAGCAGCGCGTACTTCATCGTGCCTCCTAGTGAGCCGGTCCACCCTACCTACGCGCGCATCCCGCCAGAATCGACACCGCCCGCGGAGATTAAGCTCTACCGAAGCCGAACATGCCGGCAGCAAAGGGAGACGAGTGACACAGAGCACCCCGCAGGACCGCGCCGTCGGCGGTGAGAGCCGTCTGCCGTCCTTCGACCCCGGCGTGCCGAACCCCGCGCGGATGTGGAACTACTGGCTGGGCGGCAAGGACAACTTCGCCGCCGACCGGGCGGCGGCCGAACGGGTCCTGGAGGCGATGCCCTCCCTGCCGCTGATCGCCCGCGCCGCGCGCCTGTTCCTGATCGACGCGGTGCACCAGCTGGCGACCGAACATGGCATCCGCCAGTTCCTCGACATCGGCACCGGCCTGCCCACCGCTGATAACACCCACGACGTCGCCCAGCGCGCCGCCCCAGAGTCCAAGATCGTCTACGCCGACCACGACCCGGTGGTCCTCACTCACGCCCAGGCCCTGCTGACCAGCCGCCCCGAAGGCAGGACCGACTACCTCCAGGCCGACCTGCGCGAGACCGGAACGATCCTCACAGGCGCGGCCCGCACCCTCGACCTCAGCCGCCCGGTCGCCGTCCTGCTGATCGCGGTCCTGCACTTTATCCCGGACGCCGATGACCCGTACGCCATCGTGGCGCGGCTGATGGACGCTGTCCCGCCCGGCAGTTACCTGGTCATGGCCCACGCCGCCAGCGACATCGCCCCCGAGGCCGCCGCCGAGATGGCCCGCCGCTACAACGACATGTCCTCGGCGCCGATCACCCTGCGCCACCGTGAACAGGTCGCCCGCTTCTTCGACGGCCTGGACCTGCTCCCTCCGGGCTTGGTCCCGATCAGCCAGTGGGGCCTGGCCGGCCACATCGATGCCACCGCCGGCGGCCTGGCCGGCTACTGCGGTATCGGCCGCAAGCCGTGAGCTCGCCTGCGGCCCTCGGTGCTCCAGCCCGCCGCCTGAAACAGGAGCTGGCCAGGACGAGGCCAAAGTCGATCCGATCCGCCAGACCGTGTAGAACGTTACCTGGCCCCCTGCACCGCGCAGCCGTTCTACCGGGATCCATCATGAGACAGTCGGCAACGGGCGAATCGGGTGATTCGGCCTCACGCCGCCAGCCGATCCGCGCCCCGGGTCAGCGGCGGTAATCGATGTTCGTCCGGAGGCGCCGGCGGCCGCGAGCAACGCTCGCTGGGGCCGTTGCTCCGGCTCACTGCCCGCCGCGTCCGGCCCGGCCGGCGGTGCACCCGCCGGCACCACGATTGATCAGCTGGCCCGCGCTGGCGATGCTGACGGTCGGATCGGTCGGCTATCTCGGGTCGGCGCCGGCGCTGGCGGTCTTCGGGCTCGCCTCGGTGTTCTTGTATGTGCTGCCCGCGTTCGTGTTCCTGGTGCCGGTGTCGCTGGTGGCCGCGGAACTGGCCTCCGGCTGGCCGGGCGGCGTCTACAACTGGGTGCGAGAGGGCATCTCCGCTCCGATGGGGCTGCTCGCGGTGTGGTGCCAGTTCGCCCAGACGATCTTCTACTACCCGGCCTTGCTCGCCTATGTCGCCGGCACGCTCGCCTACGTCTTCGATCCGGGCCTGGCCGGTAACGGCGTCTACAACGCCGTCATCATCATCGTCCTGTTCTGGGGCGGCGTCCTGGTGTGCTCACGCGGACAGGCGCTCGTGGCCAGGCTCGGGTCGGGCGGGACCCTGCTCGGGACGCTGATCCCGGCCGCGGTCCTCCTCGCTCTCGGCATCGCGTACCTGGTCCAGCCGAACCACCCGGCGGCGCCGATGACGGCCCGCCATCTCCTGCCGGCGTGGACCGGGCTGGCCAGCATCGTCCTGGTCGTCAACAGCTTCTTCACCTACGCCGGCATCGAAGTCAACGCCGTGCACGTCGACGAACTCCGGAACCCGGCACGGGAGTACCCGAGGTCCATCTTCGTGGCCATGGCGCTGGTCCTGGCCGTCTTCATCGGCCCGACGCTGGCGATCTCCTGGGTGATTCCCTCGGCTCAGATCAGTTTCACCGCCGGCGTGATGCAGGCCTTCCAAAGCCTGTTCACGCACTTCGGGGCCGGGTTCGCCGTGCCGCTGATCGCGATCGCCCTGGCGGTCGGGGCGCTCGCCGGGATGATTGCCTGGCTGGACGGCCCGTCCGAAGGACTGCTGAGGATCGGACGCGAGCAGGGGTTCCTCCCGCCGTACTTCCAGAAGGTCAACGGCCAGGGCATCGAGGTCCGCATCATCGCCGCACAGGGCACCGTGATCACGCTCATCGCGCTGCTCTACGCGTTCATCCCGAGCGTCTCGCACGCCTACTGGATCTTCGCCGCGATGGCCACGCAGGTATACCTAATCATGTACGTGCTGATGTTCATCGCGGCCATCAAGCTGCGCCGTTCGCAACCGGATCACCCGCGCGGCTACCGGGCCCCGGCCCTGGGCCTGCTGTGCCTGCTCGGCGCTATCTCATCCGTGGCCGCGCTAGTGATCGGGCTCATCCCTCCGTCGCAGTTCGGGCAATCGAACCCGCTCACCTACGCCGTCCTGATCCTGGCCGGGATTCTCGCCATCGGCATCCTCCCGCCGCTGCTGATGGACCGCCTCCGCAAGCCCGGCTGGAAGGCAGACAGCAACGGGTCAGCCCCCCAGCCGGCCCAAGAACGCTAGCGGATGCCCTGTCATCAGCGCAGGCCACGTCGATGACGTCTCCGCGGAGACGTTTTGTGCGTAATTTCACAAGCCGCTTCCGCGGAGACGCCCTTCGTGCCCCCGCCATCAGGATTCGGTCAGCGCCTCCTCCGGCACCGCCGTGCGGGGGACACCGGCTCAGCTTGCGGTGAGCTTTTCGGCGGCGGTTCGGGCGGCGTCGGCTGTGCGGTGCAGGAAGCCGGCCAGGAGCTGGAGGCCGGTGTCGTCGTACTCTGCGCAGATCTGGTCTAGTGCGGTGTTCATGCCGGAGTCGATGAGGTAGAGGCGCAGGATCTCCGCTGCGCGGCCTCGGGTCGCCTGGACGACGACGCCGCGGCGGTCGGCGGGGTCGCGGCCGCGTTCGATCCAGCCGCCGTGTTCGAGCCGGTCCAGGATGCCGGTCATGGTGGCGGGGTGCAGCCCGGCGCGGCGGGCCAGGGCGCTGGGGCTGAGCGGGCCGTGCCGGGTGATGAGGTCGAGGCACTCCAGGTCGGCGGCCTTGAGATCGAGGCGGGTGCCGACGCTGTGGTTGAGCAGCGACAGCTGGGCGCCCAGGTCCCGCAGCGACTCCTTGACCGCGCGGTTCAGCCCTGCGGCCCCCGCGGCACCGGCCCCACCACCGTCATCCAGGACAGCGTGCACAGCATCATCCAGGCCATGCGCACAACCGGCACCCGGCGGCTCCTGCAGATCAGCGGCTCCATCGCCGCCGACGAAGGCGAAAGCCCCTACCTGCGCTACCTGATCAAGCCCCTGGCCCGGCGCACGTTCCTGCGCCACGTCTGCGCCGACATGCGCCGCGGCGAGGACCAGATCCGGGACACCGACCTGGACTGGACCATCTTCCGCCCGCCCGCGCTGACCGGCAAACCCGCCACCGGTGCCTACCGCACCGCGATCGACCGCAACCTGCCGCACGGATTCACCGTCTCCCGCGCCGACCTGGCCGCCAGCATGCTCGCCACCCTCAGCGACCCGGCCACCCTGCACCGCCGCATAGCCATCGCCAGCTAAGCCGGTCAGAACTTCCTCCGCTCAGCTGTCATCCTGCGTTCAGGGCCTGCTGGACGGCTTGGAGCAGGGTCTGGGCCGTGAAGGGCTTCTGGATCCTGGCGGCCTGATCGCTGCTCCCGGGTGATGTGACCTGGCCGTAGCCGCTCATGTAGAGGACCGGCAGCCCGGGCCTGAGCCCGGTGATGCGGTCGGCCAGGGCGGAGCCGGACATGCGGGGCATGACGGAGTCGGTCAGCAGGAGCTGGAGCTGGCGGGTCTCTGCCAGGCTGATGGCCTGCTCGTAACTGCCGGCCTCGAGCGTGGCGTAACCGTTGGCGCGCAGGATCCGCGCGGTGGCGGCCAGCACCGCCGGTTCGTCGTCGACCACGAGGATCGTCTGCCCGTTCCCCGCGGCCTGCGGCGCGGCCTCGTCCGCTGCCTCGGGGGCGGCCGAGGTGGCGACGGGGAAGTACAGGCGGAAGGTGGTACCGGCACCTTGTTCGGAGTCAACGCTGATGCTGCCGTCGGCCCCGGTGATGATGCCGTACACGGTGGACAGCCCCAGGCCGGTGCCCTGGCCTTCGGGCTTGGTGGTGAAGAAGGGGTCGAAGATGCGGCTGACAACCTCCGCGCTGATGCCAGTGCCGGTGTCAGCGACGGCCAGCTCGGCGTACCGGCCGGGGCGGGCGCCGGGATGGCCGCCGCAATAGGCCTCGTCCAGTTCGGCCGGGCTGGTCGTGATCGTCAGCGAGCCGCCGCCGGGCATGGCGTCACGGGCGTTGATGGCCAGGTTGAGCAGTACCTGCTCGACCTGGCCGCGGTCGGCCACGATGGCGGGCAGGCCGGCGGCCAGCTCGGTGACCAGCTCGATGTGCGCCCCGATGCTGCGAGACAGCAGGTTGCGGATGTCGTCGACGACGGCCGCCAGGTCGAGCGGCTGCGCCTGAGTCGGCTCGTCCCGGGCGAAGGTGAGCAGCTGCCTGGTGAGCCGAGCGGCGCGTTCGGCGGCGGACTGGATCTGCTGGATGTCTGCCCGGACCTCGGGCTGTTCCGTGGTTTCCTCGGCGAACGCGGCATAGTTCATGATCGCGGCCAGCAGGTTGTTGAAGTCGTGGGCGACCCCGGAGGCGAGCTGGCCCAGGCTTTCCAGCCGCTCGGACTGGCGCAGCCGGTGCTCCATGGCCTGGCGGTCGGCCTCAGCCCGGTTGCGCTCGGTGACATCACGGGCGACCGACGCGGCACCGGTCACCGCGCCGTCGGCGCCGCGGAGCGGGGACAGCGTGTAGGTCACGTCGATGACGGTGCCGTCCTTGCGCAAGCCCTGGCTCTGGACCTCGGTCACCGTCTCCCCGGTACGTACCCGCTCCAGGATGGCGGGCAGCCGGCCGGACCGGCCGGGCGGGACGATCACCGCGATCCCGGTGCCGGTCATCTCCTGGCGGGAGTAGCCGAAGATCCGCTCCGCCCCGGCGTTCCAGGTGGTGACCACCCCGTCGGGGGTAATGCCCATGATCGCGTCGGCTGAGGACTCGGCGACCGCGGCCAGCTGCGACCTGGCCTCCAGCTCCCGGCTGGACGCGGCGATCAGCTGGTTGACGTCCCCGGCCAGCGCAGCCACCTCCGCTGGGCCGGCCACCGAGACCGGCCCGGCGGGCAGGTGCGCGGTCGCTGCGCGCACCCCTGCGGCCAGGACCGCGATGGGCCGGGCGATCCGCCGGTAGAGCACCAGCGCCGCCGCGAACAGCACCGCCAGGCCGACCAGGGTGATCAGGATCTGGCGGTCACTCAGCGCGCTGGCCGCCGCGAAGGTCGCCGCCGCTGTCGCCCCGGCGAACACCCGCCACCCTGTCCCGGGCACCACGGCCTGCCCGTACAGCCGCGGCGTGCCGTCCAGGTCACGGTGGTCGGCCCGCCCGGCCGCGCCGGCGAACGGGGTGCCCGCCACCGGCCTGCCCGCCCAGGCTCGGGGCTGGATGGACCGGGTAAGCACCACCACCGCGCCGGCCGTGGTTGTGGTGGTGACCACGAATTCCCGGCCGCTGGCACCGCCGAATTCGGTGGCCAGCCCCGGCCCGAGCGGCGCGAGGTTCAGGAACACGGCCACCGCGCCTTCGCCTGGCACGGGCGCGGCGAGCACCACCGCCTGCTGCCCGGTGCGCGCGTCCGCGGTCGGCGCGCTCACTACAGGGCCCTTCAGCGCGGCGGCCAGCCACTTGGCCCCCGCGTAGCCGGGTGACTGGCGCGGCTGCAGCGAGGAGCAGGACACGGCCCCGTCGGCTCGGACGATATCGATGTGCCCGGTGCTGAACCCGCCCGCCCCGCCGAAAGCCAGCGTGCATCCCGTGGCCCCGGCAGGCCCGAACGCCTGGCGGATGGCCGGCTGAGCGGCCAGGGCGGCCACCTGGGTGCGCGCAGCGGTAAGAGCCGCGGCGGTCTGGCCCGCGGCGATCTGGGCCGCGTACATGGCCCCGGCCATGGCCCCCTGCCGGGCATTACGAAGCGACGCCTGCCGCTGGTAGACGACGTTCACCGCCGCCACGGCCATGAACAACACGACCAGGCCCGCCACGTAGGCCCGCAGCGGAATCCGTCCCCCCGTCCGCTCGTGGCGGACGGCGGCGCGGTGACGCCTAACGCTCATCGTATCCCCCGCAAACCCGGCAACTCAGGTGGGCCTCAACCGGCTGTCCTGCTGTAATAGCCGATTGTATTCGATTGGTTTCAATGCGTACAGGGGACCTCCGCCGCACAGGCCAAGCCGCCCGGGATCGACCGCGCGTAGCCGGTGCTCCAGCGCGGAGACACCCGCGGCCCCGGCAGACGCCATGCACACAGGTCGCGGACCCGGCCCGACCCCCGCCACCCGGACCTCGGCGCCCGGACCCGGAACCTCCCCTGCAGCCGCGACACCCCGCCCAGCAGCCACAGCGTGATGCCCTCGACCTGAACCCCGGTGCGCCGCGCCACCAGCGAATGCGCCAGCTCGTGCGCGAGCAGCGATCCCATGTACGCCACCGCGGTCACGATGGCGGCCACCACGTATTCCGCCTCCGGCCGCCGCGGCGCCTCGGCCGGGAACTGCCCGGCCGCCAGCCCGTAGGCCAGCAGCG
>WNGL01009664.1_pt1 | contig 11169 bp, 10 predicted proteins | sample 5400591 | NCBI WGS metagenome assembly WNGL01 (sample SAMN13153377, study PRJNA577476) | soil metagenome | isolation source: 80 cm soil or saprolite under Garry oak tree replicate 1 | place: USA:California | collected 2016-06-15
ACACCGAATTTTGCTCCGAGCTGGAATGTCGCGCCGACCGACAATCTGCCCATCGTCCGCCATGACCCGAAGACGGGATCGCGCACCCTCGATCTGATGCGGTGGGGCCTGGTGCCGTATTGGGCCAAGGACATCAAGATCGGGTTCTCGACGATCAACGCGATGGCCGAAACCGTCGATGCAAAGCCGGTGTTCCGCGAGGCGTTCGCCCGTCGTCGCTGCATCGTCCCGGTCGACAATTTCTACGAGTGGAAGAAGCTCGGGCCGAAGGAGAAGCAGCCGTATGCGATTGCCCTCGCGGATCGGTCGTTAATGGCGCTGGCCGGGTTGTGGGAGACGTGGAAGTCGCGGGCCAATAACGAGACGATCCGGTCGTTCACAATCGTCACGACGACGGCGAACGCTCTATGCGCCGATCTTCATAATCGGATGCCGGTGATCTTGGCGCCTGACACGTGGTCTACATGGCTCGGCGAAAATCCGGCGGAGCCCGATCAGCTAAAATCGATGCTGGTGCCGTACGCCGGAGCGATGGTGGCGTGGCCGGTAAGCCAGCGCGTCGGCAACGTCAAGAACAACGATGCGAACCTGATCGAACCGATATCGGCGTAGGGCTTCAGCGGGCGTTCGGGCCTCATCTGCGGCGTTTTCTCAGCACGATCACGACCTATAGGCTCCTTTGCGTCTACTCGACAGCGGAGTTGCAGCACGTGCGGCTTGGCGCGTTCGAGCGATGTGGCGAGGTGCGGAGTGGAGCGTTCATCGCGCTGGTAGGTCTGACATTCTCGATCTGGCCTGTTCTCTAATTAGCCGTGGAGCGTTGAGAATGTCGGCCGACCCGCATCATCCGATGCCTGACACCGCAAGCCCCCGCGACGGCCCTTGATCGCAACCGTGCCGGCGGTCAAGCCGTAGGGGCGGTTTTCGAGGCTAACTGTGAGAATGGATGGTCTTACGGTATTCGGCCTGTTTGCCGTCACGGCCGTTAGCGTTGCTCATCGAGGAAGGCGCGCACGGCGGCGACCGTAGCGACCGGCTGCTCCTCCATCAGCCAATGCCCGGAATTGGGGATGACGAGTTCCTGCACATCGGTCGCCGCGGCGCGCATGACGACAGCCATCGTCGAGCCAAATGACTTCTCGCCGCCGACTGCGAGGACCGGCATCGTCAGCTTGCCCTTGGCGACGAAAACTCCGTTGTCGATGGCATCCCGGTCAAATGCGGCGAATTGGGCGAAGCCGGCATGCATCGCACCGGGCTGCGCATACAGCCGGGCGTAGTGTTGGCGCGAGATTTCGCTGAACGCCTTGGGATCAGCCGAAAACTCGTTCCAGAAGCGATCCAAATAAATGCGCTCGCGTCCGGCGACCAGCCGTTCCATGTCGGGGCCACCAAACCGAAAATGCCAGAGGAGCGGGCTCTTGAGGATTTCCTCCCACGGCCCGACGCCCGGCAGCGGCGCGTCCATGAGGACGAAGCGAGCGACCCGGCTCGGATATTGAGCCACGAAGGCGTAGCCGACCATGTTGCCGATGTCGTGGGTGACAAGGTCTGCCCGCTCGATCTTGAGCGCGTCGAGCACACCAGCGATATCGTGGCCCTGGGTCTTCTTGTCATATCCGCCCTCGGGACGAGAGGAGAGCCCCATCCCGCGCAGGTCGGGCACAATCACGGTATGGTCGGGGGTAAGCTCCGCCGCGAGGGGAACCCACATGTCGCCGGTCTCACCATAACCGTGGAGCAGGATCGCGGCGGGTCCCTTACCGCCGATCCGCACATGTATGATCGCCCCATTCGTCGGAATATCCTGGGTTCGGAACCCGGCTGGAAAGGGCTGCATGTCTGCGCCGGTGGGCATGAGCATATCTTTCTTGATGCGATAAAGCTGGGACATCAATTCAGCGGCGGGCCGGCCATATAGTCTACAACGATGGGGCGAGGATTGAAGGGCATGGTAGAGACGGAAGAGACCAAGCTGGAAAAGCTCGCACGGGTGTCGGGCAAGGCCACTTCAAAGGGGCTCGATGTCCTCGCGCGACGCGGCTTTGATCTCCGTGGGAAGCTCTCTGCCCCGATCAGCCGCGTTCCCCGCCGGACTCCTCCGGAGAAGCCAAAATCGGATGCCTGAACCAGCGCAATCGTCGCGGGCGATAGCTGACCGTGGCTACGGCATTCAAGCGTGCGATACTCGCACGATGCCACGGGTCAGGATCGGCATCGTTTTCGAGTCCGGCGCACGGATCGGCCCCGGTAAGGCGAAGCTTGCTCGAAAGCATCCGCGATACCGGGTCGATCTCAGCCGCCGCCCGCGATATGGGTCCCACAAGCGGGCTGGACGCTACTCGACAGCATGAAACAAGCGTTCATCGAGCCCGTAACCACCGCTGCGCCCGGTGGAGCCGGCGGCGGAGGCGCTGTCTTGACGCTCTTCGGTGCCGAGGTGCTCGAACGGTCACGACAGCCTCGACCGTGTGCGGCCCGATCTGCCGAAACTTGGCACCGGCCCACACCGAGAGTCAGCGGCGGCTCACCTTGAAATAGCAGATGCGTCCGTCAGGTCGGCCGTGTCGCTGCCCATTCGAGCAGAGAGTCCAATGCCGGGCACATAGCCTGACCCCACTCGGTCAGCCGATACTCAACCTTGGGAGGCACCTGCGGATAGACGGTGCGCTCCACGATGCCGTCTCGCTCCAGTTCGCGTAGCTGCTGGATCAGCATCTTTTGCGACACGCCAGGGATGGCCCGCTCCAATTCCGAGAACCTGAGCACCGACAGATCAAACAGATGAAAGATGATGATCATCTTCCATCGGCCTTCGAGCATGCGGAAAGCGGCCTCGATCCCGGACGCCGCCATATCAGGCGTCACATCCTCTAACTTACCTGTAGGTGAGTATCCTACTTTTTTGTCAGTTCTTGCCATTTGGGGAGTGTATTCCCATCCTCTCGTTGCATCAATCTGCATTCCCAGCGACCGAGATCGTCGCGTGGACATCGAGGAGAAACCGCATGCCTCTCGATCTACCAAAACCCATTGCCGCCTATTTCGCCGCGAACAATGGTGACGGCGAGGCTGTTGCCCGGTGTTTCACGGAAAAGGCCATCGTGAAAGACGAAGGTCACACCTACAACGGCTTGGCCGCTATCAAGAAATGGAAGACCGATAGTTCGACGAAATACACATATACGAGTAAGCCTTTCGCGTCCGAACAACGGGACGGAAAGACCGTCATCACCAGCCGCCTCACCGGCAATTTCCCCGGCAGCCCCGTGGACCTTCGGTTCTTCTTCGGACTCGACGACGACAAGATTGCATCGTTGGAAATCATTCCATGAGCAACTGCCTCGAACTGGATGGCCGGCGCGCGCTCGTCACGGGTGGGACAAAGGGGCTCGGCGAAGCCGTCGTCTTGGCGCTGCGTGATGGTGGTGCGAGGGTTCTGACGACTGCCCGCTCCAAGCCCGAACATCTTGCCGATCCTAACCTGTTTGTGACGGCGGACGTATCGACCCCCGAGGGTTGCGCCATCGATATGGATGCCGTGATGGCGCGGCTTGGCGGCATCGACATCATCGTCCATGTCGTCGGCGGTTCCTCGGCTCCTCCGGGTGGCTTTGCGGTGCTGGACGACGCCGAGTGGCAGCGGGCGCTTGATCTCAATCTATTTCCCGCCGTCCGGCTGGACCGTGCGCTCCTGCCGAAGATGCTAGACCAGCATTCCGGCGTAATCATCCACATCACCTCTATACAGAGGCAACTGCCGCTGCCCGAAGCCACGATTGCCTATGCAGCCGCGAAGGCTGCGCTTGCCAACTACAGCAAGGCGCTATCGAAGGAGGTCAGTCCCAAGGGCGTGCGTGTTGTCCGCGTTTCACCGGGTTGGGTCGAGACAGACGGGGCGGTCGGTCTCGTGGAGGAGATCGCGCGGCAGAACCAGACCGACTACGAGGGTGGCCGTAAGATCATCATGGATTCGCTCGGTGGGATTCCCGTCGGACGCCCGGCGAAACCTTGTGAGGTCGCCGATCTCGTCGCCTTCCTCGCTTCACCTCGCGCGGCTTCAATTACGGGCACCGAATATGTCATCGACGGCGGCACCGTGCCGACAGCATGAGGGTGGTTGCGAGTATGTGAAGGACGAGCCGGGTCATTTCTGGCAGCAGCCAGAGCAATCGGGACCGATCCGAGTTGGTCGCTCTGCGGCGGCTCGGCATTCGTATGCGGCCGAGGAGTTCATGCAGTGAGACATCGCCTGCGGATCAAACGAGCTTCGAGCCTTGACTCCCTTTCAAGAGAGGAGGAGGGCGACTGTGGCGGTCTCTTATTCCCTGAGCCATCTTGGACCGCTGACGAACGGATTCCCGCGAAAATAGAATCGCAGGAGGCGGTTCGCATCCCGCGAAATGCCGATCCTAATGCTCTGGCCGATTTCGCCGGGTTCGCGGTCACCGCGTCCGAGCCATAGAGGGCCTTCACGGCAAAGATTGAGCCCATCGAGCCGACGATCAATCCGCAACCCCGCGGTGAGCCTTCCTGGTCCTCGCGCCAACTCGTGCAAGCGCTCGATGCCGCGATTGTGACTCAGCGCCAAACCTGGGCCTACTCAGAGCACATGCCGGTCCTGCCGCTGTTCAGCTTCAATCTCGGCGTTTCGCCACTCTTACAGTGGACCATCGTTCCTGTTCTCGGTTTCTGCATTGCGCGGTTGACGACCGAACGGTATCGCCGAACCTCACCATGATCCCGCTACTGAAATCGGCGAACCCCGGGAATAACGGCGTCATCACCGAGATCAATTTCTTACCCGGTGAGATGTTCGCGCGGAACACCAGGGGCGACCTCTGATCGGAGATCACCGATGCAATACTGGACGACTCGATTCTTCGCCGGTATCGTGGCGAGCCTAATGGGAATTGCTACTGCCGGCGCGCACGCCGTCTTCGACCACGCGGTGCCTTCTATTGGGGGCGCTGTCTCCACCTCACCACAGGAGGTTCGCCTCAGTTTTGACGAGCCGGTCGAGCCTGCATTCTCCGGCGTTGAGCTTTCTACCGCGGAAGGCCAACCAATCACGACCTCCGCCGCGACGACCGATCCCGGAGATAGCGCTCAGCTTGTCCTACGTCTGCCCCCTCTGGCTCCCGGTCGATACAAGGTCACGTGGCATGTCGTGTCGGCGGACACGCACCGCACCCAAGGTGTTTACATTTTTGAGATCAAGCCGTGATCGCCCGATTCCAAGCTTGATCCGGCCCGCGCCATAACCGCGTATCATGGTCGCAAAGCACCGACGATGCAGGGCTCGGTATAAAATTGTCATTTTGCAGTGAGTCGTGTTCTGACACCCGGAATGACACAGGGTCACGCTTGGGTGTGCAGTTTCCAATGACCGCTTACAGTCACGTTCCGGTCAGCACCGGACTGGCAGCGGCGGCGGGAGTTGCCCCAATTGAGACCTTGCGCAGATCGTTGTCGCGCGGTGCTGAAGGTCTCACGAGCCGGACTGACCAGCCGCTGGTTTCGGCTGTACGGCGGCACCCGGACCCAGTTTCTGGAGATTGCCCGTGATGATCGACTCACCTTCCTTGACACCTTTATCCACCACCACGAGCTCGCCGTAAGTCGGGCCCAGCTTGACAATGCGCTGCTCCGCGGTATCACCGGCTCCGACGACGTAGACGAATTTTCCAATCTGGTTCGAGCCGATCGCGGCTTGCGGCACGAGCAGCGCATCGGGCCGATCACCGATGTTCACGCGGGCGCGGATATATTGCCCTGGCAGCAGCGTTAGGTCGTGATTCGGGATCATCGCGCGCGCCGCGATTGTGCCCGTCCCGCGGTCGACCGCATTGTCAATAAAGGCGAGCGTGCCACGAAGCTGCAGCGGGCCTTCATCGTTCGTGCGGATCTCGACGGGGACGGGTTCTTTCGCGCGGGCCTTGTCGATCGCCGCGAGGTCTGTCTCCGCGGGATTGAAGGTGGCGTAGATCGGGTCGAGCTGCACCAGCGTATTGAGCTGGGTGCCCGCGGCGCTGATCAGCGTTCCCTCGTGTACGGAGCTGCGGCTGAGCCGCCCGGTGAATGGAGCGCGGATCTCGGTATAGCCCAGATTGAGTTGTGCCGTTTCGAGCGCGGCCTGGTCCACGGCGAGCGTCGCCTCGGCTTGGCGCAGCGTGCTTGTGTTCTGGTCGAATGCATCCTTCGTCACCCACCCAGCCTTGACCAGGACCGAATTGCGGTGGTTGTTCGCTCGCGCATACTCGAGCGCAGCCTGATCTCGCTGTACCTGAGCCTTCGCCTGATCGAGGGCCGCTTGGTAGTCGCGCGGATCGATGCGGTAGATGAGATCGCTGGTCTTGACGTCGGCGCCGTCGCCGGCCGCCTGCACGGCGAGATAGCCCGTCACTTTTGCCTGCAGAGTTACAGTCCGAAGCGGTTCGGTCATCCCCACGTAGTCGAGATAGAGGGGCACCGTCTTCTTCACCACCGCGACGGTGGGAACCGGCAGCACCGGGGTGGACCTGGGCGTTATTGGCGCCGCATTTGCGCCTCCGCCATGCTCGCCGACGCTGAGCGCGAGGAATGAGGCGAGCCCGGCGCCGGCGAGGCCGGCGGCCACGAAAAGTATGACGCTCATCCTTCTCATGATTGCTCTTCCGAATTAATCCGCTTGGACCGAACCGTTGCGCGCGAGACTGATCTGTGCGGAGCTCCGGCCCTCGCGCAGCCGCTCGATCACGGCATAGAAGACCGGCACGCAGGCGAGGCTAAGCAGGGTCGCGACGAGCATGCCGCCAAGCACGGTGGTACCGATCGACTGCCGGCTCGCGGCACCCGCCCCCGAGGCAACCATCAGCGGTGCTACGCCGAGAATGAACGCGAATGCCGTCATCAGGATCGGGCGGATCCGGAGCCGTCCCGCCTCCATCGCAGCTTCAATGATTCCGTGACCTTCCTCGCGCAGGCGTTTTGCGAACTCGACGATGAGAATCGCGTTCTTCGCGGCGAGACCGATCAGCATGACAAGGCCGATCTCGGAGAACACGTCGATCTGCATGCCGCGCAGCCACAGCGCCGCGATCGCGCCGAGGAGAGCGAGCGGCACTGCCAGGATGACCATGAAGGGCATCGACCAGCTCTCGTACTGCGCCGCGAGCGACAGGAAGACGAATACCAGCGCTAGGGCGAAGACGATGCCCGCGACAGCGCCGGCCTTCAGCTCTTGATAGGTGATGCCAGTCCATTCATGGGAAAATCCGGGCGGCAGCGCGGTCGCCGCCGCGCGCTGCATCGCGGCGATGGCCTGTCCCGAGCTGTAGCCGGGTGCGGCCACGCCATTGATCCGGGCAGAGCCGTAGAGATTGTAGTGCGGCACAAATTCCGGCCCGACGGTCGGACGCAGCTGGCCCAGCGTCGAGAGCGGCACCATGCCGCCGTTCGAATTGCGCACATAGAGCCGCGAAATGTCGGTCGCATCCGCCCTGGCGGCTTGGTCGGCCTGGATGGTGACGTGGAAGGTGCGGCCGAACAGGTTGAAGTCATTCACGTAGAGCGAGCCGAGATAGATCTGCAGCGTGTTGAACACGTCCTGCAGATTGAGGCCGAGCAGCTTCGCCTTGGTGCGATCGAGATCGTAGTTGTATTGCGGCGTCGAGGTGGTGAAGGTCGAGAAGAGCTGTTGGGCATTGAGTTCGGGCTGCTTGCGCGCCTCGATCAGGAGTGCCTGAGTGGCGTCATTGAGCGCTTGCGCGCCGCGGCCATCGAGATCCTCGACTTGGAACTCGAAGCCGCCGGTGGCGGCGATGCCCGGGATCGCCGGCGGATCGAAGCTGAGTGCAACCGCCGCGGGTATCGCCAGCAGCTTGGGCCGGACCTGGGCGACGATTTGCGAGGCCGTGAGGCCGCCGCGTTCGCTCCAGGGCTTGAGTACGGCAAAGGTCGCCAGGGCGTTCGACTGGTTGGCGCTGGTGAGGAAGTTCAAGCCCGAGACGGAAACCACGTCCCGAACCCCATCTTCGGCGGCAAGAATGCTGCGGATCTTCTCGGCGACGGTCTCGGTCCGCTCTAGCGATGCGCCGTCGGGCAGCTGCGCCACCGCGAAGAAGTAGCCCTGGTCCTCCACCGGCAAGAAGCCGGTGGGAACGCGGGTGTAGAGGCCATAGGTGAGCGCCAGACCAACGGCGAAAACCGCCAGCACCAGCCAGCGGACCCCGATGAGGTGCCGGATCGCGTTGGCATATGCATGCATCATGCGCGAGAAGCCCGCATTGAACGCGCGGAATAGGATGAACCGCGAGGGTTCGCGATGACGCAGCATCACCGCGCAGAGCGCCGGGCTGAGGGTTAGCGAGTTGAAGGCTGAGATCGCGACCGAGATCGCGATGGTGAGCGCGAACTGGTTGTAGAGGCGGCCGGTGACGCCGGGGAGGAAGGCGACCGGCACGAACACGGCAGCGAGGACGGCGGTGGTGGCGATGATCGGGCCGGTCACCTCGCGCATGGCGGCCTTAGCGGCGGCGAGCGGCGCCAGACCGTTCTCGAGCTGGCGCTCCACATTCTCCACCACCACGATGGCGTCATCGACCACGAGGCCGATCGCCAAGACCAGTCCCAGCATGCTCACGGTGTTGAGCGAGAAACCGAGCGCCATCATCACGGCAAGCGTCGCGATGAGGGAAACGGGAATGGCGATCGCGGGGATGACCGTGGTGCGCCAGCTCTGGAGAAACAGGAAGACGACGCCGATGACGAGCAACAGGGCCTCGACCAGCGTGACCAGCACGTCGTGCATCGACGCCGACACGAACATGGTCGTGTCGTAGGCGATGCCGTAGCTGATCCCTTTCGGGAAACTCTTGGCGAGCTCGGCCATCTTGACGCGCACTGCTTGATCCATGGCGAGCGCGTTGCTGCCCGGCAGCGGCAGCACGGCAACGAACACCGTGGGCTTGTCGTTGATCTTGGCGCTTGAGGTGTATTGGAGCGCGCCGAGCTCGGTGCGCCCAACGTCGCGGAGCCGCAAGGTGGCCTCGCTCCCGGTGCCGGCGCGGATCACGATGTCGTCGAATTGTTGGGGATCGCTGAGCCGGCCCATGGCATTGACCTGCGCCGTGAACATGGTACCGGCCGGCGCCGGGGAGCCGCCGATCTTCCCCGCAGCCACCTGGATGTTCTGCTCGGCGATCGCGTTCTGCACGTCGACGGCGGTGACGCCGAGCTTCGCGAGCTTGTCCGGATCGAGCCAGACCCGCATCGAGTAGCGCCGCTCGCCGAAGATCTGCACATCGCCGACGCCGGTAATGCGCTTCAACGGATCGACCAGCTGGAGATAGGCGTAATTGCTGAGTGTGACGAGGTCGACCGAGCCGTCGGGTGAGTAGAGATTGACCGCCAGTGTCAGGTTCGGGTTCTTCTTCTGTACCGTGACGCCGCCCTGATTGACGATCGCCGGCAGCTGGGCTGTCGCCGCCGAGACGCGGTTCTGAACATCGACGGCAGCGATGTCGATGGGATAGCCGACATCGAAGCTGACGGTAATGTTCGAGCTTCCGTCATTGGCGCTCGTCGACGACATGTAGATCATCCCGGGCACGCCGTTGATCTGCTGCTCAAGCGGCGTGGTCACCGTATCGGCGACGACCTGTGCGCTCGCGCCCGGATACGTTGCGGACACGACCACCAGCGGCGGCGTCACCTCGGGAAACTGGGCAACGGGCAGGAGCGGATAGCAAATGAGGCCCGCCAGCACCATGATGATTGCGACGGATGCGGCAAAAATCGGCCGCTCGATGAAGAAGTTCACCATAGGGCTTCTGGGCCTCGGAAAACGATGCTGAGCGGCGAGCGCGTTCGGAGCGCCCAGCGTCTCAATGCTGATCGGCGGCGGGGGCAGCTCGCATGCTGATCGATTGCGGTCCGTAAGAGCCGAGCTCGATCCTGCGGGCGGCCCCGCGCATCAATGCTCTCAGCTCGTCCGGATCGACGCCATCAGCCAGCATGAGGGCCTGAATCAAGGGGTCCGCCATGGCATCGTCCAAGCTCGGCTCTCGGCAGGGACGCAACATCGGAACCTCTCTTCTCAAAGGGGTGGACATCTCAAGATGCGGCACCTATATGATGTTACCGACCGGTAACACTCATGAGATACTGACCGGTAACTAACATGTCAAGTGCCGACACCGCCAAAATCGCGTCCACCCGCTCGTCGACGAACAGCGATGCAGCTCCGCGCGAGCGGATCCTCTCATCCGCGCTCGATCTCTTTTATCGTCACGGCATCCACGCGGTCGGCGTGGATGCCATCGCCGAAGCGGCGGCGACCAACAAGATGACGCTCTACCGTCACTTCGACTCCAAGGACCTCTTAGTGGCGGAATGCTTGCGCCGATTGGCGGCTGAGACGGACGCCGCGTGGGAAGAGAACGCCGGGGCTCATGCCGGCGACCCGCGGGGACAGCTTCTCGGCTGGGTGCGCGGTCTCGGCGCGTGGAAGCTCGATCTGGCGGAGCGCGGTTGCGCCTTTCTCAACACTGCCGCAGAGCTCCCGGATAAGGACCATCCGGCGAGACGGGTGGTCGAGGAATTCAAGGGCCGTTTCCGAGAGAGGTTCATCGCGCTCTGCCGCGAGGCCGAGCTCTCGGAACCCGAGCTCCTCGCGGACGAGATCTTCCTCCTCTGCGAAGGCGCGCGCGTCAGCATGCAGAGCGTCGGCCGCGAGGGCCCAGCCAAACGGCTTCCCGAAATGCTGCAGCGCCTGATCGCCAATCATACCAAGCAGCGTCGCTGAGGGCTGATACGACCGGCGTCAGCGGGCGTGACGGCGGATGTCGCCTAGCACGTAAAAGCCCGTTATCGGCGCATCCTCGTCGTTGCCGCGCGCTCCGGCGAAGGTCCGTTCACAAACTGATTTGCCGACCTTAGAGCACGATCCATTTAGGTTGAAGCGTAACCCGAGTTTGCGAGGGGGGTCGCGTGGAGTTGCGCCGATGCCTCGCCTTGCGGCGTCGCCGTCGGCCGGAGGCCGGACCCGAGCGTCAGCGTGGTAAGCGGAAGCGGCGAAGGTATTGCCATGAGAGCGACGCTAAAATTGCCGCAATTACGGATGATAATGCGGGCTAGCACCAACCAAGTACGGCTTTTGAGCGGAGGCGGGGGATGTCCGACACGCAA
>WNGL01033840.1_pt1 | contig 11169 bp, 7 predicted proteins | sample 5400591 | NCBI WGS metagenome assembly WNGL01 (sample SAMN13153377, study PRJNA577476) | soil metagenome | isolation source: 80 cm soil or saprolite under Garry oak tree replicate 1 | place: USA:California | collected 2016-06-15
ACCTGTTGCAAGCGCGCCTCATCGCCGGAAACGAGTCCCGCCGAAGGATCGTGTTTCACTCGCAATGCAACACCTTTGGCCTCGGCTGCCGGCCGCACAACCTCAATGGACGCCTCGATCACCTGCAAGAGATTGACAGGCTGCATGGCCAGACTGAGTTTGCCGCCGACGATGCGCGACACGTCCACCAAATCTTCAATCAATTGCGCTTGAATTCGGGCGTTGCGCTCGATGGTCTCAATCGCATGCTCAGTGGTTTTCGTATCGAGTGGCTGACTCCGCATTATCGAAAGCCAACCCAGGATCGCGGTCAGCGGTGTCCGCAGCTCATGCGACAGCGTAGCCAGGAATTCGTCTTTGATGCGGTTGGCGATTTCGGCCTCGGCTCTTGCTTCATGCTCTCGGGCCAAAAGCCGTTCGCGCTCTTCCTCGGCGCGCTTACGCCCGGTGATATCGCGGAGGATTACCGTGTAAAGCTTCTGACCCTTCATTTCAATTTGAGAAATAGAAGCTTCAATCGGAAATTCCTCGCCATTCGCCCGCACTCCGGAGAGCGCCCCGAGCGCGCCCATCGACCGCTTGGTCACGCGCGTCTCGCCAAACGAGCGAATGTGTTCACGGTGCACCGCGCGCAAACCCTCAGGAATAAAGCGATCGATAGGTTGCCCTATCGCCTCGGTAGTCGAACAACCGAACATTCTTTCGGCGGCCGAATTGAATATGGCGATCCGCTGGTCCTGATCTATAGTGATGACCGCATCCATGGCCGAACCAATCATGTTGGCGAACTGTGCCTGGCTTTCGCGCAACGCCTCCTCGGCCTGTTTACGTTCGGTAATGTCCCAACCTAATCCTGCTAACCGATACGGTTTTCCGTCTTCGGCATAAAATGCTCGGCCTCGCCCCAGCATCCAACGCTGGGCGCCGTCTTTTCGCGTGTATCGAAACTCGATGTCATAAGCGCCGCGGCTCTCGATCGCTTGCGTCACAGCCTGGCTCAGTCGTTCCCGGTCATCCGGATGAACAAAATCAAAGAACGCCTCTTCGGTTTGTGGAAACTCGCCGCGACGCAATCCAAAAATCTCCTCCAGTTCGGGCGACCAGATGACGCGATTGTCCTCATCGAGCTCGCGCGACCACGTTCCCATGCGCCCGCCTTCCATGGTCAGGCGCAGCCATTCTTCATTTTTAAGGAGCGCTTCCTGAGTCCGCTTTAAATCGGTAATGTCAGTGAAATAGAGATTTACATAATCAACGCCGACACGGGCGAAAGTAACCAAGTAAGTCTGTTCGCCAACGGGCAATTCGACATTGCGTCGATCACCGTGCGATAAAGCTGCCTCGGCGTTTTGCGCCAACTCTTCGGGCACTTCCTTACCCAAAGTCAGGTCCCAACTCGCGAATACCCGTTGGGCTGCGGGATTGAGGTAACTAAGGACACGACCTCGGTCCAAACGCATCACCGGTGCAGGATTCTCGCTGGGCAGCAATCTCGCGGGTTCGAGCGCCCCTTCCGCCCGTTTGCGTTCTATGAACTGTCCAATCTGGCTGCCGATGCCACCGAACGCCGCCAGCAACGATTCATCAGGTTCGCGAATTTCATGACTGAAGAATTCCATGACGCCAAGGAACTTTTCGCTGGCGATGATTGGAAACGCGAACGCGGCGTGCAGACCTTCGGCTGACGCGGCGCGCGCGCGCGGAAAGTTCTCGTCACTGGTGACGTCTTGAATCCACCTGGGCTTCACGGTCTTCCAAACTCGTCCGGGCAAACCGATGCCGGAAGCGAATGTGCTCTCATAGCAGACTGCTTCGAATCTGCTCTCTGTTTCCTGGGGCGGCCAGACTTTCAAACATCGCAGCACCGCAGATTCAACGTCCGCTATCCACATGGCGCCGACTTCCCAGTCAAAAGTCACACAAATTCTTTGCAGAATACGCGGCAGAGCATCGTCGAGCGCCGGTGACTCAGCCAGAATGCGCGTCACCGAAAGCCCGCCGCTCAAGTTACGGGCGGCGTGCTTGCGCTCCGAAATGATCGCGGCCAGCAGCAAAGTCGTGATTGCCAAGTCCGCCACGTAAGCCTGTAAGTACAGCAAGGCGTCGTTTGCGTCATACATGGCGAATCCGCCGCGCCCGTGGATCGTTCCCCAAATTGCAATCGCTGAAAACATCGCAATCGTCGTTGCAACTCCGCGAGGGCCAAAACGAAATGCTGCCCAAAGCAGGAGCGGTATAATCACGTGTCCCCAGGGTCGTCCGGCTGCCGATCTCAGAAAGAGGTCTGTGTAGATTGTTGCCGATAAAATCCACAAAGCGAGCAGCAATGCAGCGCCCTCGGCCCAGCGCCGGCCCGACCAGCGTTCGATGGGTCTCTCAACCCAAGTGAGGATGAGCGGCGCCACGACCAGCGCGCCTACGCCATCGCCCGACCACCAAGTCAGCCAGAGCCAACCAAAGTTGCTCCAGGTCGCCGCGCCGCCAAGACAGAGACTGAGCGTGCCAATGGTGGCGCTGATCGCGGTGCTGAAAATCACGGCAAAGAGGAGGAACTTCAAAACATCTATGACGCGATTGAACGGAATGCGGGAACCGTTGAAACGGCGCAGCAGGTACACTGCGGTGATCGCTTCGAGCGTGTTACCGATGGCAATTCCCAAAGTGGTCGCAAGCGGAACGTTGGTGAGCAGAGAATTCGCGAGCAGCGCGCCCAGGAAAACTCCCGGCACGGCGCGATATCCCAACCAGAACACGATCGCTATGGCCACCCCGGTTGGGGGCCAGACAGGCGAGACGCTGGCATTGAGAAAAGCGACCGAGAGACCGAGTTTGGCGGCGAGCAAGTAGACCGCCGCCACGATCAGGATCATACCAAGTTCAAGGAACCAATGATGATTCTTACGATGGGCCATTCAATACAATAAAAGGTCCGACCGCGCAAGCTGCAGCAGGAGCTTGGCGCGTTCATGGTAACGAGGACGATAATACATTAGAATGCGCACTGTCCGATAAGCTTTAGCTTGTCGTCGGCTGGCAGTAAGGAGAGCGGACACGACAAACTAAAGTTTATCGGACAACAAACACATGAACAGACACGAGCTAATAGAACTCGCCGAAAATCCCGACTTCATCTCCGGGATCTACAATTACTGCGATCGTTGGTGCGAGCGTTGCCCATTCACGTCGCGCTGTATGGTTTACGCCACGGAGAGTGCAGAAAGCATAAGCGACGACCCTGAAAGCCACGACCTCAACAATGCCAAGTTCTGGCAAAAACTGGAAGGGATATTTCGCGAAACGCACGCGTTGATTCTCGAATGGGCCGAAGAGATGGGAGTTGATCTGGAATCCGCTGAAGCCGAAGCCGCCATCGCCGAGCGCGCACAGCAGAGAGAAGAAGCAAAGGAGCATCCACTCTCAGTTTCCGCGCGCCATTACGCCGAGACGGTTCAGCAATGGTTCAAAGATGAATTCGCCGTCGAAGAGAACGTTCACGATGATATCTCCGGCGAGGCCAACAGCGCAGAAGAAGACATCAATGTGAGTGACGCGGTCGAAGTCATTCGCTGGTACCAGTTCTTCATCGCTGCAAAGACCTATCGCGCATTGATGGGTTTGGAAGATACCGGCGACGAAGATGTAAGCGACATTGACATCGACCCGTTCAGCGATGACGACGACGACGACGAAGACGTGCTGCTTCGCGCGGCCTGCCATGACTCTGATGGCTCTGCCAAAATCGCGCTGATTGCCATCGATCGTTCATCGAGCGCCTGGCGCGTGATGCAGAATGCTTTGCCTGAGAAAACAGAATCGACAGTTCCAATACTGATCGAACTCGAGAAGCTTCGTCGCGGCATCGAACAGATTTTTCCCAGAGCCAGAGATTTTGTCAGGCCGGGATTTGATGAAGTCGGTTCTGAGTTTGTGAGCTAGAGAAGATCGTTTTCCATTTGTCATTTGACATTTTTCATTTGTCATTGTCGCTCGGGCTTCGTCTTATTTGTGGATCGTTCTGCCGCTCGCGAAATCAGACTAATCGACAGAACAATACGACCGCAAATGACCAAATGAAAAATGTCAAATGACAAATGGAAAATGCTTTTATTTCCATTCCTGTTGCTCCGATAATTCATGAAAGGCAACATCCCCATCCCCGAACTCCCATTCAACGAAGAAGTGTGGTTGATGGTAGCGGTGACCTCGGTGCGCGAGCGCCGCACGCAACAAGGGAAACCGTTTCGCGATGCGAGCGCCCGTAATGCAACCGGCAGCCTCGCGCTCAAGATTTGGGCAGAAGTGCTCGAAGGTCGCGAAGAAATGAAGCCGGGTTTGTGGGGCGTAACCGGAAAACTCGAAGCATTTCAGGATCGTTCGCAGTTCGTGGTCACTGAATATCGTCCCATCAATATAGAACAGTATCGCGAACACGTCGGCTGTGATCCGTTGCTCCCGCGCGCTTTCACGATGGACATCGAGACCGTTGCCCTCCCCGGCTTCCGCGAACGTGTAGGGCCAAAGCTCGAGAGAGATTTGCGCCTTGGCTACATGCGCCTGGAGCAACAAGAGCGCTACTTGGAAGATATTGCGGCCGAAGAAGAACGCGTCTATCAACTGGGTTCGTTGAATGCAACGTCGGGACGGATTCTTTCAATTGCTGTTCACGTTGGGCCAGTTCCGGGGTTCGAGATCGAAGGCCTGACAAGTAAGCAGAGCGAACATGCATTCGGCATAGACAAGGAAGGCAACGAACAGGGCGAAGCTCAAGCGCTCAAAGACTTGCTCGCGCTAATGTCCGATTTCGACGTCGAATGCGACGAACTTGTCGGACATAACATCATTGGCTTCGATCTACCTTTCATCTTTCAGCGCTGTCTCGCAAACAACATGTCGGCCAGACCTTTCGTGAACCTCGGCGAATACAATGTACGGGGGGTCTTCGATACGATGCGCGCCTGGTGGCTGGGCGATCGCCGGAGTCGCGTCAGTCTCGACGACATCGCCTGGGCGCTGGGACTTGAATCCAGCAAGACGGCAGACGTCGAAGGCAGTCGCGTCTTCGATCTCTATCAAGCCGGAAAGCTGCTGGAGATTCGCGAATACAACCTCAACGATGTGCGCCTGACGCGGAAAGTTTACGAGCGGATGGTCGCGTGTTTTGGGCGGTGAGTCATCGCACCGTCTGTTCTTCCGGCTCGGGGAAAACGACTCGATCGTAGACCTCCGCGAGTTTGAGCGTACAACCAATCGAAGCCAGCGTAACGCTACCCTCCATTTGATTCACGCGCGAGTAGCGCCACTCTCCGTTAGCTTCACGACCGTAGTGCTCGATCTGTGGTTGATTCTGAGAAACCATTACATAATGAACCAAAGTGGACAGCCAGGTTTGATATCGCAGCCACTTGACGCCACGATCGAACGCCTCGTAGCGGCCAAAGATCAAGAGCTAACCAGGATTCAGGGAGCGTTCGATAAGGAAGTCGCGGAACGTGATCGCCTGCGAGAGGACAACGCGAACCTGAAGGCGGACTTCGAAGGAGAGCGCCGTGCAGCTCACGAGCGCAATGAGTCTTTCAAGAGAGTTACTGAAGAACTTGCGGAAAAGTTCAAGGCCCTGTCTCGCGACGCACTCAAGGACAACAACCAGGAGTTTCTTAACCTCGCGCGCGTAACTCTGGAGAAATTTCAAGAGACCGCTAAGGGTGATTTGGAACTCAGACAAAGCGCAATCGATCAACTCGTCAAGCCATTGAAAGAGTCGCTCGAGAAAGTCGACGGCAAGATCGGCGAACTGGAGAAGGCGCGCGCCGGTGCTTACGCCGAATTGCGGGAACAAGTGCGATCTCTCGCGACTACCCAACTGCAATTGCAAGCCGAGACTGGAAATTTGGTTAAGGCCTTGCGGGCGCCGCACGTTCGCGGCCGTTGGGGCGAGATTCAACTGCGGCGCGTGGTCGAACTGGCAGGCATGCTTCAGTACTGCGATTTCACCGAACAGGAAACGGTTGCGACCGAAGATAGCCGTATTCGTCCAGACGTTATCGTTCGTCTGCCGGGCAACCGAACGATTGTGGTCGATGCAAAAGTTCCATTCGAGGCTTTCTATGAATCGATCTCGACCACGGACGATGACGTTCGACGCGCGAGGTTGAAAGAGCACGCCCGGCTCGTGCGTGCGCACGTCACGGCACTGAGCAGGAAGTCTTATTGGGAAACTGTGCAACCGACACCGGAGTTTGTGTTGCTGTTCTTGCCCGGTGAGAACTTCTACAGCGCGGCGCTGGAGAATGATCCGAAACTGATCGAAGACGGCGTAAATCAAGGAGTGATCATCGCAACCCCGACGACGTTGATTGCTTTGCTGAAAGCGGTCTCGTACGGCTGGCGGCAGGAGCAAATGGCGGCTAATGCGCAGGAAGTGAGCCGGCTCGGCAAAGACCTCTACGATCGGCTGCGAATATTCACGAGTTACTTCGCTGACATTGGCAAAGGCTTGGATCGCGCGCTTGAATCATACAACAAGGGCGTCGGTTCGTTGGAAGCGCGTGTGCTCGTCACCGCGCGAAAGTTCAAAGAGCGCGGTGCAATTGCCGGCGAAGAGATAGAAACACTCGAACCGATCGACAAGACGGCGCGCGCGCTAAGTCTGGACGAAGGTGGATTATTTCCGGATTTGATCGCTGGTCAATCAGAAACAGAAGAAGAAGTCGATGCCATGCCCTAATCGGTTACGGGACTCTGACAACTACCAGCGACGTGCGGCCGTTGTTGCCGATCACTTCGGTATGCACTTTTCGATAAGTTGTTAACTGCGACTCGAACTCGGTCGGAACCAGGCACAGAATCAGGCCGCCTCTATATTCTGCCATTGCGGCGACTGCGCCTGCGCCTTCCAGTTTCATCGGCTGCCTGTCGCCTCCGCGAATCAACTGGCTCGCGCCATAGAATTCAGCCGTGCGGTCGACATTATGAAGTTGGACCAGAGGAGTAGTGTCGTAGCCTCGCGCTGAAGCTGCGGCCAGAAGGTCGCGCACCGATTGGCGCCGAGCGATTGCGGGCGCAATGGCCTTCAGACTAAAAGCGGAGGTAACGAACATCGCAACGGCAATCAATACATAGAGAGCCGGACCCATTTGCGGGCGCGTCAGCGCAATCAGAGCAGCTAAGGCAAGCGGCGCCACGACGACTGCGATAACCGAGACACTTAAACTGTATTGGCGATGCAAAGAGAATCCGCCGATTGCGACTACTAAGAGCAAGAGTGCACCGGTCAACCTCAGCACGTGGTGGCCGCGTTGCGCTCGAAGGAAGCACGTCACACGTTCGCCAACGAGCAAAGCGACTGCCGGTAACACCGGCAGAATGTAGGCCGGCAGCTTTGATTGCGAAATCGAAAAGAAGACCACCGGCACCAGGACCCAAACGAAACCGAACACGCGTAGACGATCGACCGCGCTCGCCCCACGCCAATGCCAACGACGTGAAGAAACGAAGGCCGCCACCAGAAAGATCGTCCAGGGCAATGCCAACGCCACCAGCACCGGCACATAGAAATAGAAAGCCTGCGGATGATGATATTGGTTGCTGAGGAAACGCTGGAAGTGATGCTGAACAATAAATTCATTGATGAATATCAAGCCGTGCCGATTGAGCATCGGAACATACCATATGGCCGCCACCGCGAGTGCCAGTGGGATCCCCCAGAGGAGACTCGTAAGGAATTTCTTTGAGGGCCATTCGCGACGAATCGAAAAATAAGAAATTATCACTCCCGCCGCGATGATGATTCCGATTAGACCCTTGGCCAGCAACGACAGACCAACGAAGAAAAAGAAACCAACGAGTACAAAGTTTTGCGCCGGAGAGGCGGGATTGATTCCCTTGCGGTTGGTTGGCGTTCCATAATGAACGTGCCAAATGAAAAAAGACGCGAAGGCGCCAGTCAACGCCAGAGTCAACAAAATGTCAAAGTTCACGCCGCGCGAAAACACTAACGGGCCCGCACTGGAGAGCCAAATCAAAGCGCTGCAGCGACCCAAGCCATCACGCTGTGTTTCAGACTCCTTATCCGAAGCGTCGCGGCTACGGCTTGCGCTTTCTATGCTGGACCCGATCCAATAGACAAGCGCTCCGATCAGCAGTCCACAAATCGCCGGCTCCAGGCGCGCCGCGTATTCGCTGATTCCGAACACGCTGTAACTGCCCATCACAATCCAATAGAGCAACACCGGTTTCTCGAACCAGGGAAAGCCGCCGAGCATCGGAGTGATCAATTCGCGGTGCGCCAACATTTCGCGCGCGACTTGAGCATACCGAGGTTCATCCGGCCCCACGAAGGGTACTGAACCCAAACCCCAAAGATAAAAAACGGCGATGCCGATAAAGAGAATCAGCCAGAGGCGTTTGGTAAGCATTAGAGGTTGCAAGTATAGTCGCAAATCAGAGGTCAGAGATCAGAAGTCAGCGATCAGGTTTTCGCGGAAATGTTCATAATCTTGAGCATTAGAATAACTGCCGGTACCGATGGAAGATTGGAAGTATCGCCGATACACTGCTTCTATTCAAACGCCGCAATCAAAGACAAGCACCATCGGACTTCCGATCTCTGACCTCCGACCTCTGATCTCGGACGTCTTTCTTTATGCTTAGCACGGCAGTCATTGGCGTCGGTCATCTGGGCAGTCAGCACGCGCGCATTCACGCTGAGCTGGCAGTGGAAGGCCGCTCGCAATTCAAGAGCGTCTGCGATATTGACGGGGACCGCGCCGGCAAAGTCGCGACCGAGCGAAGAACGGATGCAACTACCGACTGGCGCGATTTGATCGGTAAGGTCGACGCTGTGAGTCTGGCTGTACCCACTGAATCGCACTGCGCGATTGCTTGCGCTCTGCTTGAGAACGGCATTCACGTCCTGGTCGAAAAACCAATCTCGCGCACCCTGGATGAAGCCGACCTGATGATTGCTGCCGCCAAGAAGGACGGCGCCATTCTGCAAGTGGGCCATGCCGAACGTTTCAATCCAGCGATGCTCGCGCTCCGGCCACATGTGCGTAATCCTGTCTATTTCGAGATTCACCGCGTAGGCCAATTCACGACCCGCTCGTTGGACATCGACGTGGTGCTCGACTTGATGATTCACGATCTCGACATCGTGCAGTGGCTGGTTGGCGAGGATGTCGAAGTGACTTCGCTGCACGCCGTCGGCATCCCAATTTTGACCAATCGTGTCGATGCAGCGAACGCACGGCTGGAATTTGCGACCGGCGCCGTGGCCAATATCACTGCTTCGCGCGTCGGTACTGAAAAGATTCGCAAGATGCGCTTCTTTCAACCGCGCGATTATGTTGTCGTGGATTATGCGACCAACCACGCATCGATCAGCAATCTCGCGCCCTCAACCGTGAGTCCCTGGCCGGGCGTGAACACTCGAGTACTGGAAGTGAGACCAGTCGAACCATTGCGCGCTGAGATCGAATCTTTTCTGCAAGCCGTAGCCGAACGTTCGCGACCTGTCGTTTCCGGCGATGATGGACGTCGAGCGCTGTCATTGGCCCTGCGGACGCTGGAACAGATTCATGAACACACGGTGCGAGCGCAACTCACTTCGCTGATATTATTGGCACACGAACTCGAAGATCGGTTGACCAGGAGAATCTCTCAATGACTGAGGAGCAACTAGAACGCAAGATCGAATTTATCGTAGATACACTGGCGCAGGTTGCCGTTAATGATCAGAAGCACGACATTCGTCTCTCACGTCTCGAGCGGATCGCCAAGCTCATGGTCAGAGCAGGACGACGCGAGCGACGACACCGGCACGAGCAAAACGAACGTTTCGATCAACAATTTGCCCGGGTTAATGACGCACTAGCCCAGCTTGCCGAGGCTCAGAAACGGACTGAGGATTCCATTGCTCACACGGACAGCAAACTTGACGCGTTGGTCGACCTTGTCAGACAGCGAATGAACGGCGGATAGAATCGCGATCGTCACGCAGGAAATTAGCCGTGGTTCAGAGACTGAACCGAATGGAGAGCAAATGACGAACGAAGAGTTTGAACGGCTGAAAGATTCTATTCGCGCCAACCTACGAAATGAGGTTAGGGTGGATGAGCCGGATGAGAAAGAGGTCGCGGCACGTCGCAAGCTCGATCGCGACATGGATCGACTGGAGCGAGTGCTTAAACGATACGTCGGCCCAGACCCTCGTGCCCGCCAGATGAGGTGTGAAGAGGATGAACGCTGGCGAGAGTTCGAGCGGAATCATAAAGAGCGCCTTGCGGAAATCTCAGCCATCGCCGCCCGCTCTGACCAAAAACTCAAGGCGTTACTTAATGACATTCGAAAACGACCGAAGCAAACATAGATCGTAATTCAAGTTTCCTGCCTGTTTGCCAGCCGTGCCTGACCGTCTTACCAGCAAACCAAGCCAGACGATTTCGACGTTGCTCGCCAGTCGGATTCAAGCAGGCGACTTCCCTTCTGCAGTTTACGTCATCGCTGAACACGGTCGCGCAGTTTTCGCCGATGCTCTCGGCGAAGCGGTGCGTGAACCTGAGAGTCGATCAGCGACGATGCAAACCATTTACGATCTCGCATCGTTAACCAAGCCTTTGATGACCGGGTTGCTTTGCGTGCAGCTTGTCGAACTCGGCGAACTCACTCTCGACAGTTCCGTCGCCAACTATCTTTTGGAATTCGATCGGCCTGACAAAAACCGCATCACCATCCGCGAGCTTTTGACGCACACTTCGGGTCTGCCGGCTTGGCGACCCTTGTATCTGTTGGCGGTCGAGAAGGAAAGCGCGCTCGCTTCGATTGCCAATGAAACGCTCGAAGCCCGGCCCGGTGAACAAGTCATTTACAGCGATCTCGGTTTTATCGTGCTCGGCTTTCTGCTCGAACGCCTGATGGGAAGCAGGCTCGATGAGTTGGCGTTTAATCGGATCATGAAGCCACTCGAATTGCAACACACATTTTTCAATCCGGTGGCCGCCACGCGAACCGGCGTAGCTGCGTGCGAGACCGGCAATGCCTACGAGCGCGACATGTGCGAAAAGAGCTTTTCGGTGGAGTCAATCGCGAGCTATAGCGGCTGGCGAAAGGAAGTTGTCTGGGGCGGTGTTCACGATGGCAACGCTCACTTTCTCGGCGGCACGGCGGGTCACG